>OHXG01000780.1_pt1 | contig 11522 bp, 10 predicted proteins | sample 1579971 | NCBI WGS metagenome assembly OHXG01 (sample SAMEA3882517, study PRJEB24775) | human gut metagenome | biome: human-associated habitat; feature: intestine environment; material: feces | place: Netherlands | collected 2009/2010
ACCGCCACCGCCGCCGACTGGCCCCCGGAGCTGGCCGAAAAGGCCGGCAGCCTGTACCCGGGCGGCCCCGCCCCCGTGAGCCGGGCCGCGCTGGCCGGGGCCATCGCCCGGCAGCTGCTGGCCCTCTGCCCCGCCTTTGACTGTCTGGACGAATACCGCGCCCGCTGCTTTGTGCCCGGGCACTGGGTCACCGTGTGCACCTGCACCGAGACCTACGCCGCCAAAGCCCTTGCCATCGACGAGGAAGGGCGGCTGGTGGTCCAGCGGGAGAACGGCCGTCCACAGGCATTACGCTGCGGCGAGGTGACCACCCGCCCAGCCCGGACCGAATAAGATGCAAAAAAGCAGCCTTCCCGGAATGGTTCCGGTAAGGCTGCTTTTGCCTTTTGTTTATACTTCGTCCAGTGCCTGGGCTTCCAGCACCGGGATGCCCTCGGCTTCCAGCACACGGCGCAGGATGCCGGACAGGCCGGCCTTGGGCACCTTGTTCTCGATGCACAGGGTGATGATGCCGTTCAGGGTGGAGGCTTCCACACACAGGGAGCCGCCCTCCGGCGGCACCCACACCCCAAAATCGGTGGTGTACTGCTCCAGCTCCGGCGTTGCCGGCATGAGGGGATTGCCCAGATAGCTGAACCAGAAATCCGCCGGGATGCCGCTGATGTACTCGCCCATCTGGAACACCCGCTGCTTGATCCGCAGAGGGGCCTTTTGCTGGTCTACCTTGTAGACCCAGCCCATCTGGTCAGCCATCTTGCGGCGCTTGCGCTCTGCCGTCAGGCTGTCCTTCACGGCGCGGTCCATCTGCTGCACGAACTCTTCCAGCCGGACGCCCTCGTGCAGGGTCACTCCGTCCTGGAAGGAACACACGCAGTTGTACCGTGCGTTGGGGACACCCATGGCGTCCCGCGTGTCGGCGGAATAGGAATACTGGATGGTGTCCTTGCCCAGATACTCTCCCAGCGCGATGCACAGCAGGCCCATGAGGGCGCAGAAGGGCTTGACGCCGTTCTGCACGCCTTTGGCCACCAGATCCTTTTTGGCGAACCGGATTCGGATGCGGTGCATGGGCTCCTCGCAGGTCTCCACCACCTCCCTCTGCATCGTAGTCTCGTCCATGACCTGCAGCGGGTACTGCTCCACCAGCTTTGCGATGTCGTAGGCCGGGCTGCAGGGGATGGGCGGGTTTGCAAAGGCGGTACCGTAGCGCAGGTTACAGTACAGCTCCAGGATGCGGGTGAGGAAGGGCGATACCCCGTGGCCGTCCGCGATGAAGTGGAACCAGTCAAAGTACACGGTATTCTGTGCGCAGTGCAGGGCAAAGAAGTAGCCGTTCGTCTGCTCCGGCATCTCCCGCATCACACTGTCCGGGTACACCAGACAGGGCTCCGAGTTCGGTTCCAGAAAGGCTTTGCGCTTTTCCCACACCAGCCGCACCCGGTAATAGGGGGCAGCTTCCAGCGCGGCATCCAGCGCTTGTTGCAGCAGGGCCGGATCCACCGGGTCCTTCAGGGTGAACTGATACCGGGGGCACACTTTTTCCCGGCGGAAATAGTACATGATGCCCTGAAAGACATATTCCGCCGAACGCTGTGCTGCTTCCATCGGCTCACCCGGCATTGGCTACCAGATAATCGGCCAGGTCACTGATGGTGACAAAGTTGCGCAGTTCCTTTTCCGGGATGCGCAGGCCGAAAGTCTCTTCCAGGTCAGCCACGATGGTCAGGATCTCCATCGAGGACAGATCCAGGTCGTCCATCAGGACGCTGTCCTCGTTGACATCCTCCGGCGCGATCTCTGCCACATCCTCCAGGATGGCCAGGATCTGGGACATGATTTCTGCTCGTTCCATAGAAATGTTCTTCCTTTCCGTGACGGATTTTGGGTGTGCCGATCAGGATCAGCACGGTTCTGCCCTCAGTATAGCACAACCCCTATGGGTTTGCCCAGTTTTTTTGCAGAGTATGCGGCACAAACCGCAAAATCAGGGCTGCAGGCCTCAGCGCATCAGCTTGCCCATGGCGTTGCGGGGCAAGGGCTGGGCGGAGAATTCCACTGCGCTCATGCGCTTGTACAGGGGCAGGGTGCGGTTGGTCTCGGTGATAAAGTCCCGCACCGTCTGCTGGTCGGCTTCCTCGCAGCAGACCACAGCGCAGATTTTCTTGCCCTTTTCCTTCACCAGGCATTCCTTCACGGCAGGGCATTTTTCCAGCAGGCCCTCCAGCTCCTCGGGGCTCACGTTCTCGCCGCTGCCCAGGATGATCACGTTCTTTTTGCGTCCGGTGAGGAAGTAGTAGCCATCCTCATCTACCCGGGCCAGGTCTCCGGTGTGGAACCAGCCCTCGGCGTCCACCACCTCGGCGGTGCCCTCCGGGTCCTTATAGTAGCCCAGCATCACATCGCCGCCCCGCATACACAGCTCGCCGTTGTCCAGCTTGATCTCGCAGTGGCCGTCGTCCTTGCCGATGGAGCCGATGTGCTTGGCATCCTCCGCAAAGTTGATGAGGCCGCCGCCGGTGGTCTCGGTGCTGCCGTAGAGCTGGGAGATCACCATGCCGTGGTCGTGGAGGTCCATCAGGGTCTGGGGGTCAAACATCGCAGACATACAGTTCAGAGCCCACAGATCCCCCAGCTTGTCCTGCTTGCCGGTCATCAGGTCGTGGTGGATGGACTGCACCAGCACCGGCACGGCGGCCATGGCCTGGCTGGGCATCCGCTTCAGGTCCTTATAGAAGGACCGCAGGCTGCCCAGGTTCTGGGCCCAGCCCATCCAGGCCCAGGTGAACAGGCAGCCAAAGGCACCCAGGTGGAACATGGGCAGCAGGGTCATGTGGCTGACCAGCAGGTCCGGGTCATTTTTCAGCTGGCAGAACCGCTGCCCCACCCGTACATGGTGGGGCATCACCGCAAAGAAGTTCCGCTCGCAGAGCATGACGCCCTTGCTGCGGCCAGTGGTGCCGGAGGTGAACATCAGCACCATCAGCTCCTCGGGCTGGATGCGGTTCACAAGCTCTGCAGGCTCGTAAGCCTTGTAGGCATCCATGGGGCGCAGCAGGCTGCCGTAAGCCGCCTGCATCTCCTCGTTGCAGCCGTAGTCATCGCCGTCGGTCAGGATGGCGGAAGGCTCCACCAGCTCCAGCTCCCGGTGCAGTTCCTCCCAGCTCTTGCGCTGGTTCATGGGCACGATGACGCCGCCCGCCATCATGACACCGTAGCAGTTCACGGCGTAGTGGTAGCTGTTGTTGCTCCACACGCACACCCGCTTGCCCTGAATGTCCGGGATGGTGCTCAGGTAGTAGTTCACCGCGCGGCGGATGTCCTGCGCATACTCCCCGAAGTGCTTTTCCACCACCACATCCTGGTCGGCGTCGTACCAGCGGAAGGCCACCCGGTTCGCAAATCGCTGCTCCATGTTCAGCGTCAGCAGCTCATACAGATTTTTCGGTTTATGTAGTTCCATTATCGTTTCCCTCTCTATTCTTCAAAAGAGCCAGTCTCACGGCCATAACGCCTTGTGGGAACTTTCCCACCATGAGACCGGCTTTTTCCGCTAAGATTTAGGACCGCAGCAGCTTGCCAGCAGCGTTGCGGGGCAGGGGCTGGGCCGAGAACTCCACCACCATGTGCTTGTACAGAGGCAGGGTGCGGTTCACCTTGGTAACAAAATCCCGTACAGCGTCCTGCTGGTCCGGGTCGCAGCAGACCACGGCGCAGATGCGCTGGTTCCGCTCGCAGACCATACACTCCCGGATGGCAGCGCAGGAAGCCAGCAGCTTTTCCAGCTCCTCGGGGCTCACATTCTCGCCGCTGCCCAGGATGATCACGTTCTTTTTGCGGCCGGTCAGGTACATATAGCCGTCCGGCTCCACCCGGGCAATGTCGCCGGTGTGGAACCAGCCCTCGGCGTCCAGCACCTCGGCGGTGGCCTCCGGGTCCTTGTAGTAGCCCAGCATCACCGGGTCACCACGCATGCACAGTTCCCCGTCCTCCAGCTTGTACTGGCAGCTGTCGTCCACATGGCCCACGCTGGTCAGGTACTTTTCCTCCTGGGAGGAGTTCCAGGCACCGTCACCGCAGGTCTCGGTAAGGCCGTACATCTGGGCGATGAAGAAGCCCCGGTCCATCAGGTCCTGGAGCACGGCAGGGTCGAACATGGCTGCGCCGCAGGTCAGCAAACGCAGGCCGTTCAGACGCTCCCGTTTGCCCTTCATCACATCATGATAAATGCTCTTCAGCAGCACCGGCACCACCGCCATCACGTCGCTCCGCATGGCCCCCAGGTCCCGGTAGAAATATTTCAGGTCGTTGCACAGGTTCACGCAGTGGCCGGTGATGCTCCAAGACACCAGACTGGTCATGGCCGAAATGTGGAACATGGGCAGGCAGGACAGAGAGCTGAACTCGTCGGTGTTCCAGCCGGTCTGGCTCCGCACATCCTCAAAGGGGGTCAGGAAGGCAGGCATGGCGGTGAACAGGTTCTTCTGGGACAGCATAACGCCCTTGCTGCGGCCGGTGGTGCCGGAGGTGAACATGATAAAGGCCAGTGCGCTGAGATCCGGCACCTCGGTGATGTCCATGACAGGCTCAAAGGCGGTAAAGGCGTCCATAGGCACCAGACGGTCCCCATACGCCTGGCCCAGGGCCGGCTCCAGGCTCATGTACTCGCCGTCATGGAGCACACACATCGGCTCCACCAGATCCAGCTCGTAGCGGATCTCGTCCCAGTTCTTGCCGGTGTTCAGGGGCACTGCCACAGCTCCGGCCAGCACTGCGCCGTACATACACATCACATAGTGGTAGCTGTTGCGGGCCAGGATGGCCACACGCTGTCCCAGGGGGTTCGGGGTGCGGCTGCGTAAAAATGCCACGAACCGCCGCAGGTCTGCAGCGTACTGCCGGAAGGGCACCTCCACCACGCCGCCCTTGGCCTCATCATAATAGCGGATACCAATCCGGTCTGCGTAGATCGTTTCCAGATTGTTCAGAGACTGATACAGCGAATGAACCATGTTAGCCTCCACGTCACTGTTTTTTACATTCCTGCAGCCGGGCCCACCCGGGGCCGGGCCGCTTTTTCGATTGTGTTCAGTATACAATACCGCCATTGGCAATGCAATACTTTTGCAAGATTTAATTTCCATTTTTGGCAATTAAATCTTGCATACCTTGTTTTTTCCATCCGGCAGCCTGTGCCGTCTGCCCAGAAATTCGGCCCTTCTGCCAGGCTTTTTTATCGGTAAAGACAACAATTGCCACCCGGCGGTGGGCAATTCAAAATTGACAGTGTGCACAAAAAGCATTATACTAGCCTTATATCCTTATAAATGGATCATTTTTTACTGTATGCGCCTGTTGGTCACATGTTTCCGGACGGCGCAAGGAAGGACCCTTTTCATGGAAGGCACCAGACCCAGCACCGTCAACTCCATCGGCATGTTCGACATGCTCAAGGGCGTGGGCATGATCACCATCGTGCTGGCCCACACCGCCGAACTCTACCCCATGCAGATCTCCGGCGGGCTGTCGCTCACGGCGTTTTTCCCGTTCATCTATCGTGAGGCCCTGATGGCGGCCTTTTTCATTGCCAGCGGCTACGGTTTCCGCAAGCGCTCCATCGGCAAGTGCATCCAGCAGCAGCTCAGAGCGCTGCTCAAGCCCTACTGCATCACGGCGGTGTGCACTTCGCTCTTGCATCTGCTGTGCCACTACATGGCGTTCCATTACTTCCCCAGCAGCGTCACCGAGACCCTCAAGGTGGCCGGCGGCTTTCTGCTGGGGCTGCCCCACACCACTACTTATGCCGGGCAGCAGTTCTTTTCCACCGGCCCCATGTGGTATCTGCTCTCGCTGCTGATCGGCTGGGTGCTGCTGGACGCCATCCTGAATATCTTCCCGGAGAAATACACACACTGGGCTGTGCTCGGCATCATGCTGCTGGGCTGGGGCACCACACTGGTGTGGGAGCTGCCCTTCAGCCTTTCACAGGGGGCCGTGATCGTGCCCTACCTTTACATCGGCTATCTGGCCAAGAAGCGCCGCCTTTTCGAAACTCCCCTTTCCGGAAGAACCGTTGGCTGGACAAGCCCCTGCCCCGCCGCACCCTGTACATCCTGCTGGGCGGCACAGCTCTGACCGCTGTGGGAGCTCTGCTTGCCCAGAGCACCGACTGCATCTCTATGGGCGAGTGGACCCTCGGCCCGCTGAGCATCCTGCTGGATGCCGCCACCGGCTTTTTGTTCATCCGCCTGTTCATGCGGCTCAACCGTTTTACCGGCCCCATCGCACAGGGCCTGCAGGCCATCGGCCGCAACTCACTGAACATCTTCTGCATCCACACGGTGGAGCTTATCGCCATTCCGTGGTATCTGTTCGCGGCTCACTTTACAGACCACCCGCTGCGGGGTATGCTGCTGCAGAACGTGATCGCGTTTACCTCCATCGGGCTGGTGTGCGCCCTGCTGAACCTGCGGCGCAGCTGGATCGTCAAAGCCTCAGCCGCACGGCGGCAGGCCCAGCGGCGCACCCCCGCGCTTTCGCAGCATTGATTTCCCCGGCTGCTGCGGTGCAGCCGTATCCTATAAAACAAGAGGAGAATCCGGTTATGAACAACGATGCCCCCCAGACCCTGGACGCGGCAGGCAGCCGCGTGGCCGAACTGGAACAGCAGCTCCGGCTGTCGGACGAAGGCGTTTCCCGCCTGGCACAGCGGTGCCTGGAGCTGGAGCAGCAGGTGCTGAAATATGAGGCCGTGCTGGCCTCGCAGGGTGCCGACACCGAGCAGGGTGCTCTGCTTCTGCCCCAGCTGTTCTACGACTCCGGCTCCGGTTTTTCGCCCCATGAGTGCCTGACCGTTGCCCCTGACTCCTACGACGAGCTGACCCACGAAGTGTCGGCTGTGTTCGAGTTGCCCGTGGAGGCCAGGGCTCTGCGGCTGGATCCCGGTGAATTTGCCTGCTGCATCACCGATTTTTCCCTCTCAGACGAGCGGCTCAGCTACCACATCCTCAACGGCAACGCCCTGCAGGAGGGCACCATGCTGTTCATGAACATCGACCCCAACCTGACAGTGGAAAGTGCCGTAGGCTTCCCCGCCGGGCTGCGGTTTGCGGTGAAATATCGCTACTATCCCCTGGGCCGCTACCTGCATGAGCAGCCCGGCAAGGCCCTGCTGCGGGCGCTGACCGTGCTCAAGGAAGAGACCGAGGCCGTGTCCCGTCAGGGCACCGAACAGCTGCTGGAGGCAAACGCTGAGATCCAGCAGCTGCGCAAGCAGCTGGCAGAACAGCAGCAGCATCTGGCCGACCTGCAGAACAGCCGGGCCGCCTACGAAGCCTCGCTGGAAAACGTGCTGGCCAGCAGCAGCTGGAAGCTCACGGCTCCGCTGCGCAAGCTGCTGGGCCTGTTCCACCGGCATTGAAGGGGGTTCGTACATGTACAGCAGTTACAGCCCCCTGCAGCGCCGCCAGCTGCGGGAACAGACCTATACCGACACCCAGAGCACCTATCTGCTGGTGTATGCGCCGGGCCGCCGCAATGCCCTGACCCTTTCTCTGGCCGAGCAGCTGCACCGCAAGTTCCGGCTGGTGGACCGGCTGGAAGGTGAGCTGACCCCCTCCGTGAACGGCGTGCTGCTGGTGAGCGAGGATGTGGAGTGCACCTCCACCGCCCTCACCTATTTTGCAGCCGCCTTGCAGCAGGGGGCCGACCTTGTGGTGTGCGATGCCGTGTTCGGCTACGACGGCGGCAGTGCCCTGTACCAGACCGACCAGCACCTGCCCGGCCAGCGCTGTGCCCTGCTCTCCCGCGCCCTGCTGGACCGCTGCCGCGCGGCGGCCCGCGGCAAAGACGATGTGCTGGAACTGCTGCGGCTGGCAAACCAGCTGGCGCAGAACTGCCGCTGCGTCCCGCAGGCACTGCTGCACTTCCGCCGGGAGCTGTGCGCCGAGGACGTATTCTCGGCCACCGGCAAACGCGCCGTGGTGCTGAGCCATGAACTCACCATGACCGGTGCGCCCATCGTGCTGGTGAGCGCCATCCCGGTGCTGCGCAGTCTTGGCTATGAAGTGGTGGTGCTGGGCCCCTCGGACGAGGGCTCTCTGCCGCTCTTTCTGGAGGCCGGAGCTGCCGTGGTCACCCGCCGCGACTGCGTGACCTCTTCCACCCTGTGGGAGCTGGCTTCCAGCGCAGACTTTGTGCTGGCCAACACGGTGGTGGAAGCCCCTGCCGTGAGCACCCTGAACGGCGGCTTCGTACCGGTGCTGTGGTGGCTGCACGACGCCTTTGCAGGCTATCCCTTCATCACCCACAAGATCCCCAAGGAGCTGGCCGACAACGTGCACATTGCCGCTGTGGGCTCCCACGCCACCGCCGCCATGCACTCGGTGCGGCCCAAATTCAAGGTGGAGCAGCTGATCTACGGCCTGCCCGACTACGCCCGCGAGAGCTTCCCTCGCTACGACCTGAGCTATGTCGGCGGGCGGCCCCTGTTTGTCACGGTGGGCTCCATGGAGATGCGCAAGGGGCAGGACATCTACTGCGAAGCCATCCGCCTGCTGCCGCCGGAGGTGCGGGAAAAGGCCTCCTTCCTCTTTGTGGGCAAGGCTTCCGACCGGGACGTCTCCGCCCATGTGCACGCCCTGACCGAGCAGTTCCCTCATAATGTGTTCTACCGCAAGCGGCTGGAACGCCCAGAGATCAAGTCGCTGATGGAGCAGTGCACCTGCATCGTGTGTGCTTCCCGCGATGACCCTATGCCCACCTTTGTGACCGAGGGCCTGATCTTCGGCAAGCCTTCCATCGTGTCGGAGCACACCGGCACCGCCGGGCTCATCACGGAAGGGGTGGACGGCTTTGTGTACCGCAACGACGACCCCGTCCAGCTTTCCAAAGTGCTGGCCCATGCCATCGAGCACCCCGACCAGCTGGCCGCTATGAAGGCCGACTGCCGCAAGCTCTACGAGCGCTACTACACCAACGAAGCCTATGTCTCCACCCTGGTCCGTCTGATCCGGGAGCTGACCGAGTCCCGCTAAGCCTTTTGTTTTATTCTTGTTAAATTCAACGCCCCGGAAAATCTGTGTGATCTTCCGGGGCGTTTTTGCACGCAGTGCATCAAAACAAGCTGCAATATTTGTCCGTTTCTTTCCGTTCCGGACATCTTTTTTATCATCCGGACCGGATTGCACAAGAAAATTCGGCTTCCGTTCACAAAGACGGCCTGCGGCTGTGCTATACTTTTAAAAAAGTTTCATCCTGTCTGAAAGGAGTCCCTGCCCTCATGAACCAATCTGCCGCCTCTCAGCCTTCCCGCAAAAAGGCCGTATTATCTCTGCTGATCCTGCTGGCGCTCACCTGCGTGATCGTGCTCATCTTCCGGGATCACTGGGCCGAGATCACCGCCGCCCTTGCCCAGCTGAACCTGTGGCAGGTGCTGGTGGTACTGGCGCTGGGCATCAGCTACCCGCTGCTGGAGGGCTGTGTCTCCTATGTCATCGTGCGGGGGCGGCTGCCCGGCTTCACCCTGCGGCAGGGCATCGACAACGCCTGGTGCGGCACCTTTGGCAACGTGGTCACCCTGGGCGCGGGTGCCGTGCCGGTGCAGACCTGGTATCTGCATCAGGCCGGGCTGCCCATCGGCCCCGGCGTGGGCCTGATGACCCTGCAATATGTATTCCACAAGACCACGGTGCTGCTGTACGCCACCGTGATGCTGCTGCTCCAGCACAAATGGCTGGCCGCCAACACCACCGGCGTGCTGAAATATCTGCCCATGGCATATGCTGTGGTAGCGCTGGTGATCGTGGCGCTGGTGCTGGTGTGCGTGTCGCCGCTGGTGCAGAATCTGGCCCGCTGGGCACTGGGCTTTTTGCCCAAGACCGAAAAATGGCAGCAGCGCCGGGCCGACTGGCTGGAGCAGCTGGATGTCCTGGGCACCGAGAGCCGCCTGCTGCTGGCCGACAAGGCCCGCTGTGTGCAGATCTTTGCCCTGCAGGCGCTCAAGCTGTTTTTGCTGTTCTGCCTGCCGTGGCTGTGCATCCGGTTCATGCAGCTGTCCCCGCTGAGTTTTGCGCGGGTGCAGCTGCTCACCAGCCTGATGTTGTTCGTCTCCAACGCCCTGCCCAACGTGGCAGGCATGGGCTCCATCGAGACCGCCTTTCTGCTGCTGTACAGCAGCTTTTTGCCTTCCGGTGAGGTGATGAGCGTGCTCATGCTCTACCGCATCGCCAGCTATTATTTCGTGTTTGCCGCCAGCGCCGTGGGCTTCTTCCTCGCCCAGCGGCGTCTGACCCGGACACCGCCAAAGGAGGCGTGACTCTTTATGAAGAACAAGAGTATCCTGTACCGGTTCGGCCTTGTGGTGCTGGTGGTGCTGCTTTTGGTGCTCATCCTGCCTTCCAGCAAGATTGACCTTTCTTCCAGCCTTTCGGCCTGCTCCCAGATGACCGTCCGCACCGAAAAAATCACCAGCTTTGCCAGCGGGGACGACCTGCAGTACCACCTGCTCTCCATGGACGATGCCGAGTACGGGCAGCTCCGCGAACTGCTGTCGCAGGTCACCTTCCGGAAGAAGTTCAACCAGACCTATTCTTCCTACTCCCACGACTATCCCGCCCAGTCCGTGACCCTCAGCGGCTACGATGACGCAGAGAATCATCAGCTGCTGCTTACCGTCTATTCCGACGGGGTGTGCATCCTGAACAATGCCTTTGTCTCGATCAAATACCCCGGCGGCGGGGCCGCAGAGCTGTATCAGGCGCTTGCGGAGATCGTGGAATAAATCGTTCCTTTTCTATATAAAACAAAAATCGGGGCGTGCAGGTGGTCAAGCTGCACGTCCCGTTTTTGTTTTCTTTGCACGCGATGCGGTACCAATCACACCGAATGCCGCGCCGGAGGCCGCAGAGCAAACCATGCTGCAGCTTCCTTTTGAAAAAGAGAATGGAATGGAGGAATTGGCGTTTGCGTAGCAATGAAAGCCCCAGTGAGGCTTTTAAGCCACAAGGTGGTCTTGCGCAAGCAAGATGGAGTGGCCTCGCCACGACAAACCTGACGTCCGGTATAGCTTAACCGCTATAGCAGACTTGAGTTTTGCGCAGAAGCATTGCAGGTACCTCTGCTGTTCTGGTGCAACGCGTTTCAAGCGGTTAGGTTTATCTAACCTCGTTGCGAGAACAGAATACCATACGCAGTTAGTCTTGTCAACCCTTATTTGAAAATTTTCCGGGACTTTTTTGCAGTAAAGTTTTTTCTGCCCGATTCGTGCACCCTGTACAGACACAGCTGGCTAAGGCTGTGCAAAATCCACCAGTTTCCTCTTGCTTTTGACCGGCATCTTTGTTATTATAGTTCCTGCAGCACTGCAACTCCACATCTCGCCGCTGCTTTTTGGCAGCAGGGCGGTTCTCAAGGGTGCAGTGTGTCCAAGGAGGCGCTTTGACAAATTTTTGTTCAGAGCTGCTCCGATCAGTCCGCCCCCAGAAAGCCGCCAACAAGGAGCGGCTTTTCAAAGGCTCAACAGTTAG
>OHXG01000787.1_pt1 | contig 11431 bp, 12 predicted proteins | sample 1579971 | NCBI WGS metagenome assembly OHXG01 (sample SAMEA3882517, study PRJEB24775) | human gut metagenome | biome: human-associated habitat; feature: intestine environment; material: feces | place: Netherlands | collected 2009/2010
GATATATAGACAGCCGCATGAAATTTCACGATACAGGAGATTTTTTTGCCGCTTATGTGAATGAAGATAATCCTAAAATAGACCAGATTTTACGTGAAGCGTTGAACGCTCGTATCGTCAATCGTTTTTGGGGGTATCAAGGCAAGAGCGAAGAGGTTGTCGACAAGCAGGTATATGCATTGTGGTATGTTTTGCAGAAAAGAAACTTCAAATATAGCTCCATTAGTAACAGTAGTTTGTCTTCGAATGTTGTTTTTACTCAACGTGTCCGCACTTGATGATGCTTTGCAGTCGGCGCAAATTAATTGTGTAGATGGCAGTGTGCTTTTTGCATCTTTACTGAAAGCAATCAATATAAATCCGATACTGGTGCGTGTTCCCGGACATATGTTTGTAGGATATTATACTGATCGCATGCATAAAAATATTCATTTTCTGGAAACTTCGATGATAGGTGATGTAAACCTGGATGATTTCTTTCCGGAAGAAAAACTGGATTCTACTGTAGCCGGAAAATCGCAGGAAAGTATTTCCCGGTTTATGTTTGACAAGTCGAAGGAATATGCTACCCGTATCTATAAAGAAAATGAAGAACTGATACATTCGGGAAAGGTAAATTATATGTTTTTGGAGATAGATAAGGCTACCCGTGCATATATACAGCCTATCGGAAAGTAAATCTTTATATTTATGAAGCTCATATACTTATATCATAGTGGATTTGCCTTATTAGGTGAAGGATATACTATTATTTTCGATTACTTTGAAGATTCTGCCTCTCCGTCAAGTGGTATCGTACATAATGAATTGTTGCAGCGCCCCGGCAGATTATATGTACTTTCCAGTCACAGTCATGCGGATCATTTTAATAAAGAGGTACTAACCTTTCGTGAAAAACATCCTGATATAGTGTATATATTCTCGCAGGATATTTTGCATGAGGAGAAACTTCTTTCAACGGATACTGTATGGTTGAAGAAGGGAGATTGCTATGCAGATGATGTATTGCGGGTGCATGCTTTCGGGTCTACAGATGTGGGTATATCTTTTCTTGTTGAGGCGGAAGGCAAAAAAATATTTCATGCCGGTGACTTGAATAATTGGCACTGGATGGATGAAAGCAGTGAAGCTGAATGGAAAGGATATGAGCGGGATTATCTTTTTGAACTGGATTGTATCTGTAGTTATACTCGCAGTATGGATGTCGTGATGTTTCCTGTTGATCCTCGTTTGGGTACAGAATATATGCGTGGTGCGCGTCAGTTTGTAGAACAGATAAAAACGTCTATCTTTGTACCGATGCATTTTGATGAAGCTTACGATAAGGCAGCAGCTTTCCTGCCGATAGCTCAGAAAAACGGTGCTTCTATGCCTATGCTTCGTTCAAGAGGGCAAGAAATAGATTTATAGTTTAATAAAAAATATATACAATATGCAAGTAAAAGGAAGATTTGACCATTTTAATATCAATGTAACTGATCTGGAAAAGAGTATCAAGTTTTATGAAACAGCATTGGGATTACACGAATCACATCGTAAGGAAGCAAGTGACGGTTCATTCATTTTAGTGTATATGGCTGATGACCATTCGAACTTCTTGCTCGAACTTACTTGGTTGCGCGACCATACAGAAGCTTATGAGTTAGGAGAAAATGAAAGCCATCTTTGCCTGCGTGTAGAAGGTGATTACGATGAAGTACGCAAATTCCATAAAGAGATGGGTTGTGTATGTTTCGAAAATGAAAAAATGGGACTTTACTTTATCAATGATCCGGATGATTATTGGATTGAAATTCTGCCGGTAAAGTAATTCCGAGATAAAACCTCACAGCGAAAATTATACGTAGTACAGTAAAAATAACAAACAGTTATGATGAAATATATATCCCCCGGTTCATGGTTCTCATTGGAGTATCCGTCCGATTGGCGTGAGTTTGAAGACACAGAAGATAGCTTCTTGTTTTATAATCCTGATAAATGGATGGGAAATTTCCGTATATCAGCTTATCAGGGAGAAAGTCATACATATGCACAAGAGTGTATTGATTATGAAATGCAGCAAAGCCGTGGAGTGAAATTGGTCAAGGTAGGCAAATGGAGTTGTGCATATCTGACGGAAAGTTTTCAGGAGAACGGTGTGTGGTATACTTCCCACATTTGGGTGACGGGTAAAGAAAATATTTCGATTGAATGTTCGTTTACTGTGCCTAAAGGAGAAAATATCAAAGTCGCAGAGCAGATAATAGCTTCGCTGAATGTACGTGGTGCAAAGGATAAACCATGGAAAGAAATTATTCCGGTACGTGTACTCGAGATTAATGCGATCAATGAAGCATACGACTGGGCTGTATCTACCATAAAAAAACAGCTGACTAAAGATTTTACTTCCAGTGAGGCTGATATAGAAAGCATACAGAAAGTGATAGATAGCGGACGCTTTAATGCAAATCAGCGCTCGGCGTGGGAGAATTTCGGTTTTGCTTTCGGTGCTATTCTTGTGAATGAAATGGACGGAATGGACTGGGTAACTGTAATAGACGGCAAAGAAGAGTATCCGGCTTTGCGTTTTGCCCAGACTGATGTGATGGTGTATCCTTCCCGATTGATTTGGAATAAAGTGAAAAATGGTCAGCCGTGCAACCTGAAAGCTGAGTATGAACGGATTCGCTCTGAAGTGGAAGCTGTACTTTGATAATTAAATTATACAATTAATATTTTAGAAGAAAAAGAATGATTCCATATTTACAAGTCGAAAATCTGACAAAGTCGTTTGGAGATTTGGTGTTGTTTCATGAAATATCATTTGGTATTGCACAGGGACAGCGTATCGGACTTATTGCTAAGAATGGAAGTGGAAAAACAACATTGTTGAATATTCTGGCAGGCAAGGAAGGGTACGATGAAGGGAATATTACGTTTCGTCGTGATCTTCGTGTAGGATATCTGGAGCAGAGCCCTTCTTATCCCGAAGAACTTACTGTTCTGGAGGCTTGTTTTCATCATGGCAATAGTACGGTAGAGCTGATAAAAGAATACGAAAAGTGCATGGAAACTCCCGGCAATCCGGGATTGGAGGATTTGCTGGCCCGCATGGAGCATGAAAAGGCGTGGGATTATGAGCGCCGTGCCAAGCAGATTCTCTCACAGCTGAAAATCCGTCATTTCGATCAGAAAATCAAACATCTTTCCGGAGGGCAGCTGAAACGTGTAGCTTTGGCAAATGTGCTGATAAATGAACCCGATTTGCTGATATTGGACGAGCCGACCAACCATCTTGATCTGGATATGACTGAGTGGCTGGAGGAATACCTGAATCGTGCCAACCTGAGTTTGCTGATGGTAACACACGACCGTTATTTCCTCGACCGTGTCTGTTCGGAAATCATTGAAATAGACAATAAGCAGATTTATTCATATAAGGGAAATTACAGTTATTATCTGGAAAAACGTCAGGAACGTATTGATGCGACTAATGCCGAAATTGCACGTGCCAATAATCTGTATCGTACTGAGCTGGAGTGGATGCGCCGGATGCCTCAGGCACGTGGCCATAAGGCCCGCTATCGTGAGGAAGCTTTTTATGAGCTGGAGAAGGTAGCCAAACAGCGTTCTTATGATGCGAATGTAAAGCTTGATGTGAAAGCTTCGTACATTGGTTCGAAGATTTTTGAAGCAGACCATTTGTGCAAGAGCTTTGGTGATATCAAGATTCTGGACGATTTCTCGTATATCTTTGCCCGTTATGAGAAGATGGGTATTGTGGGTAATAACGGAACAGGAAAATCTACTTTTATAAAAATTCTGATGGGACTGGAAAAGCCGGACAGTGGTACGCTCGATATTGGTGAAACCGTCCGCTTTGGTTATTATTCGCAGGAGGGATTGCAGTTTGATGAACAGATGAAGGTAATAGATGTGATAACAGATATTGCTGAGGTTATCGAACTAGGCAACGGAAAGCGTTTGACGGCATCTCAGTTCTTGCAGCATTTCCTGTTTACTCCCGAAACGCAGCATAGTTATGTTTATAAACTGAGTGGAGGAGAACGCCGCCGTTTGTATCTGTGTACTGTGCTGATGAAAAATCCTAATTTCCTGGTGCTGGACGAGCCTACCAATGACTTGGATATAGTAACGCTTCAGGTGCTGGAGGAATATTTACAAAGCTTTAAGGGCTGCGTAATTGTAGTCAGTCACGATCGCTATTTTATGGATAAGGTTGTAGACCATCTGTTAGCCTTTAAGGGACAGGGAGATATACGTGATTTCCCAGGAAACTATTCAGACTATCGCGACTGGAAGCTGGCTAAGGCTGAGCACGAAAAAGAAGCTGTAAAACCGAAAGAAGAAAAGACGCAGCGTGTGCGCTTGAACGACAAGCGTAGAATGACTTTTAAGGAAAGAAAAGAGTTTGAACAGCTGGAGAAAGAAATTGCCGATTTGGAAGCAGAAAAGAAACAACTGGAGGAGGCTTTATGCAGCGGTTCACTTAGTGTGGAGGAACTGACAGAAAAGTCAAAACGTCTTCCGATGCTGAATGATGAACTTGACGAGAAAACAATGCGTTGGCTTGAATTGAGTGAAATAGAGGCATAGCTTTCTATATATACTTGTAAATCAGTGAGATAATTTTATCTTTATGCTTAGCCAAATAAAAGGTGAAAAGTAGAAAAAAATTCTCGATGTTTTTCTAAAATTCGTACAAATTTTAAAAAAACATCGAGAATTTTTTTTGTAAACATGCAGACAATTTTAGTACTATCTGAAGGTATGTTTTTCGGAACTTATTTTTGCAGTGAATTATTGATAGACTCTATATAATCCAGAATTTCTTTTCGTCCGGTTTTCTTTTCCGATGAAGATATGAAATACGGTGGGAGCTCTTCCCATTGTTCTTTCAAAACCTCCATATATCGGTTGACATTGAATTTGGTTTTGCCACTGCTTTGTTTGTCGGATTTAGTAAAAATGATAGCAAAAGGTACACCGTTTTCACCCAGCCACTCCATAAATTCCAGATCGATTTTCTGAGGCTCCAGACGGCTGTCTACCAGTACAAATAGACAGGTCATCTGTTCACGTTCAAGCACATAATATTCTATAAGCTTTTGTATCTTGTCCATCATTTTTTTACCCCGCTGTGCGTAGCCGTATCCTGGGAGGTCTACCAAATACCATTCCTTATTGACTAAAAAATGGTTGATGAGCAATGTCTTTCCGGGTGTTGCAGATGTCATAGCCAATTTTGGCTGTTTGGTCAGCATGTTGATGAGGCTGGACTTTCCTACGTTAGAGCGTCCTATAAAGGCATATTCCGGCAGATTAGTCTGAGGGCACATGTCTGCTCTTGAATTACTGACTACAAATTCGGCACTGGTTATTTCCATATTAATTTGTTTTTTTACTCTCTGCAAAGATAGAATAAAAAGAAGCAAAATGAAAATATAGATGTATTTAGTCGTCTTTTCAGTGAAATATGCCGCATTCTCCGTATATTTGTACAATGAAATATATTTATGTTGCCATTGGTTCCATATCTTTAGTACTGGGGGTTATAGGAATATTTCTTCCTATACTGCCTACTACGCCTTTCTTGCTGCTTTCTGCCGCATTGTTTTTCAGAGGCTCGCCACGTTTATACACCTGGCTGCTGGAACATAAGTATTTGGGACCGTATATCCGCAGTTTTCGTGAGGACAGAGCCATTCCGCTCCGGGCTAAAATTATCTCTGTTTCATTACTTTGGATTACAGCTATTCACTGTGTGCTTTTTTTATTTCCATATTGGTGGCTCAAAGGAATAATGGCCGTAGTGACTATCGGTGTTACTATTTATATTTTGTCTTTTAAAACCCGTTCTCCCCGATGAACAAATTAACTTTTTGTAACCGCAATGAGGCTATAGCCCGCATGAACCGGTTGGGAAAGGAAAGAACCCGATTTTTCTTTCTGATTAATTTTGATGAAACGGAATGTCTGGTCTCAAAACTGGATGATATCCCTGCCGGGCAACTGGCTTTTATTTTTCCTGAGATAGCGAATGTATGTTCTGTATCAGAATTGAAACCTGAAAATATTTTCTGGAAGGCTTATCCGCAATCGTATGAAGAATACTTGCGTTCGTTTGATATTGTACATCGTAATTTGTATGCGGGAAATTCATTTCTGACAAATTTAACGTGTGCCACTCCGGTTGAAACGAATCTTTCTTTATATCAAGTATTTCTTCACGCTACGGCACGATATAAGCTTTGGTATGATGATCGCTTTGTTGTGTTTTCACCTGAAACTTTTGTCCGTATAAAAGAGGGCTATATTTATTCGTTCCCGATGAAAGGAACAATTGACGCTTCGTTGCCCGATGCGAAGGAAGTCTTGCTGAGGGATGAAAAAGAAGCGGCAGAGCATGCTACGATTACAGATCTGATACGAAACGATTTGAGCCGGGTGGCTACTGAAGTGACGGTTACGCGCTACCGTTATCTGGACGAACTGCATACTCATTGTGGAAGGTTGCTTCAGATGAGTTCTGAAATCAGAGGGCGTTTACCTGAAAACTATCACGAAAAGTTGGGGTCGTTGTTCTTCGAACTCCTTCCTGCCGGTTCTATTACCGGTGCTCCCAAGAAGAAAACGGTGGAGATAATCCGTGAGGCAGAAACATACGACAGAGGTTTTTATACCGGAGTCATGGGATATTTTGATGGTAAGAATCTGGATAGTGCTGTCATGATCCGTTTTCTGGAACACACAGATGGTGGATTCGTGTATAAAAGTGGGGGAGGAATTACATTCCGCAGTACGGCCCGAAGTGAATATGAAGAAATGATACAGAAAATATATGTGCCGATTTATTGAAACAATTCGTATAGAAGGTGGAAAGGTGTGGAATCTGTCCTATCATAATGCCCGTATGAATACAACCCGAAAAAGGGTGTGGGGCAATTGTTCCGCACTTTCTTTGGAGGATATTCTGAAGCCAGAACCTTGGCAGAAACGGACACGCTGCCGGGTAGTATATGGAGAGAACATAGAGGAGGTCGTATATATTCCATATACGATAAGGCAGGTTTCTAGCTTGAAACTGGTGTCTTGTGATGATATCGCATACGAACTGAAAAGTGCAGACCGTAGCATGCTGAACAAGCTTTTTGCCTTGCGTGGAGAGAAAGATGATATACTGATTGTGAAGAATGGCAGGATTACCGATACATCGATTGCCAATGTCGCTCTTTGGAACGGAACAGAATGGCATACTCCTTCTTTTCCGTTGCTGAAAGGAACGCAGCGTCAGTTTTTACTTGACAGAAAGCAGATAATAGAAACAGACATATCCGTAGAAAACCTTTCTTCGTATTCCCGGATATGTCTGTTTAACGCCATGATTCCCTTTGGAGAGATAACGCTCGGTTGTGAGGAGTTGGACTATTAGATAGGCCAACCTTCTTCTTTCAGCGCTTCTTTCAGTTGTAAAAATCTTTCGGCTTCCACATCGTTGTCGATAAATTTATCGAAGTTTGCGATGTTCATAGCAGCCCAAGTCTTGCCTTTTTCCACTTCTGTGTCTGGAGCAAACGAAAGATATAATTTCATCGCTTTCTGATAGTCACCTTCCAGCATCCAGTAATGTGCCCGGTAACTGATAACGGCAGGCAGCTTCTTAAACTGTTCGGGCAGACATTTATAAATCATATCGGCAGCTTCCGACTGCGAAGCCAGTACGGCATACCGTCTATTTGTGTATCAATTCCCTTGCGTGTTGTGACAAAAGCATCATAAATCTGAATGCTTAATATCTGGTTGATAATAAATATCCGTGGAACGGGAGTGTGTGCACACATGGCCATGATGTGGTCAGTATCTATTTCACCATCGAACATATCACGGAATATTTTTTCATAAGGCAGTCTGACACTGGATATGCCTTGCGGTTGGAAGCAAATCCAGTATAAATTGCGTTCTGAGATTCGTCCGTTTTTGTCCCGATATGTGATGTGAATAGGGTGATAGCAGCAAATAGCCATAAGCAATGCTTCTGCAACTTCTTCTCCATTACCTTCTTCCGAGAAATCGCATGTCATGACGTCTGTAGCGAAAGGTGTTTCCAGACCTTCTATTTTTGCTATCTCGTTGTATGGGATAAAGTGATTTTCTTCTAGCACCACTTCTTTCCCTTCTACTCCCCAGATGAACAATTCTGCTTTTAATTGCAGCGTACGTGATTCGTAAATATACTGACAACCGTTTGTTTCTGAAGTGATTCGAGTATATGGATAGTGCAAGGTACTTTCTTCCAACCGTGCTTTCATTTCTTGATAAGCTTCCAGTATATCCGAAGAATGAGGCTGTTGCTCTTCTTCCTTTTGAGGAGTTTCCGGTTCGGCCGTTACTTTTTCATTCTCAGGTTGAGGAAGAGGTTGTTCTTCCTTGTCTGATTCTGGCTGAGCGGTTTGCATCTGTTCCTTTTCATGAATCAGTTGTTCCTTTTCCTCTAGTAAAAGATGCATCTTTTTCTGCAATTCTGAAAGGTTGGCTTTCAAAGTTGAATTCTCAGATTGGATAGCATCTAATTTTTCCTGAGTTTCGGAAAGTTCTCTTTGCAAGGCTGTATAGTTTTTTGCAAGATCTTGTGAAGATTTTTCAGATTGTTCTTCCAGTTCCTTTTTATTAGCCTCGAGGATTTCTTTTTGTTTTTCTACTTCGGTCAGTTTTTCTTCCAGCTCTTTCTTGCTGGCAGCAATAGTTTCTTTTTGCTTTTCCGCTTCAGTTAGTCTTGCTTCCAGTTCTTTCTTACTGGCGGCGATGGTTTCTTTTTGCTTTTCTGCTTCGGCAAGTTTGGCTTCCAGTTCTTTCTTATCGGCAGCAATAGTCTCTTTCTGTTTATCTGATTCAGCTAGTTTTTCTTCCAGCTCTTTCTTACTGGTAGCGATAGTTTCTTTCTGTTTATCTGCTTCGGCCAGTTTTTCTTCCAGTTCTTTCTTACTGGCAGTGATAATTTCTTTCTGCTTTTCCGCTTCGGCCAGTTTTTCTTCCAGTTCTTTCTTACCGGCAGCAATAGTCTCTTTCTGTTTTTCCGCTTCAGTCAGTTTTTCTTCCAGCTCTTTCTTACTGGCAGCAATAGTTTCTTTTTGCTTTTCCGCTTCAGTTAGTCTTGCTTCCAGCTCTTTCTTACTGGCAGCAATAGTTTCTTTCTGTTTATCTGATTCAGCCAGTTTTGCTTCCAGTTCTTTCTTATCAGTAGCTAGAACTTCTTTCTGTCTTTCAGAATCGGCTAGCTGATTTTTTAATTGTTGAATATCATTATCTCGTGAAACAATTTCCTGTTCAGAATATTGCATTTTCTCCAATCCGGTTGCTTTGTCGGATTGAAGTCTGGATATTTCAGTTTGGAGATGTGAAATCTCTTTCTGATGTTCTGCAATTGAGGTTTGTAATTGGGTGAGTTCAGTTTGTGCAAGTGATAACTCTTCCTGTGTTTCGGTTAGCTGAGTACGTTTATAAGTTGCTTCTTTATTAGCATCTTTGACTTCAAATGAAAGTTGTTGATTCTTTATTAATAAAGCTTCGTTGTCGTTTTGTAATTGTTCAATATCAATGCCTGTCAGCTTTTTGATCAGATGAAAAGTGAATTTACCCATAACTGTGTAAAAAGATAATTTGGTTAATGAATGTTGCAAATTACGTAAATATTTCTGAATGTTCAGTATAAATGCGGTTTAAATTGTATCTTTTTGCATGAAAAATCCAATCTATTTCAATCTTTATCATTAGTTTTGTACTTCATTTTAGAAAAATAAGAAAAATGCAAGACTTTATAACACACAATGAATATTTAACTGGAAATCGGGCGAATAGTTTGATTAATCGCAAAATGATATTCCGTATATTGGGTATTTTATTGTTTATAGAAGGTGGGCTGTTTTTATTATGTGCAGGTGTTTCCCTGTGCTATCAGGAACATAGTTATATTTATTTCCTTTATTCAACCTTATTGGCCGCAGCTGTCGGTTGCGTGCTGTTGTTCCTTGGTCGTAATGCAGAAAATAAGCTTTCTCGTCGTGATGGCTACTGTATTGTTGCATTTACATGGCTTTTATTTACTACGTTTGGAATGCTTCCTTTCTACCTCAGTGGCGAAATACCTTCTGTTACCGATGCTTTCTTTGAAACGATGTCAGCTTTTACAACCACAGGTGCAACGATTCTTGATGATATTGAGTCACTGTCGTATGGAATGCTTTTCTGGCGTAGCTTTTCTCAGTGGATTGGAGGTTTAGGAATTGTCTTTTTTACGATAGCGGTATTACCGATATTCGGAGTCGGAAATCAGGTTCTGTTTTCTGCTGAAGCGACAGGGGTGACTCATGATAAGATTCATCCGAAAATCAGTATAATGGCTCAGTGGCTGTGGACTGTATATTTGCTTCTTACAATAACGGAAACGGTATTGTTGATGTTGGGAGGCATGAATTTGTTTGATGCAGTCTGTCATTCGTTTACAACTACTGCTACGGGAGGATATTCTACTAAACAAGATAGTGTGGCATATTGGAATTCTCCTTTTATAGAGTATGTGATAGCGATTTTTATGGTCCTGTCGGGAATAAACTTTTCATTATATTTTATGTGCCTGAAAGGAAAATTCTTCAATCTGTTCAAAGACGATGAATGTAGATGGTTCTTGATGTCTGTAGGTATAGTAACTTTACTTATCACAGTTCCTTTGGTTATGCAAAACCATTATGGATGGGAAGAAGCTTTTCGGAAGGCATTTTTTCAAGTAGCAAGTATTCATACATCTTGTGGGTTTGCTACTGATGATTATAATGTATGGCCTCATTTTACATGGATGCTTTTGATTTATACAATGTTTGCAGGAGGTTGTACCGGCTCTACTGGCGGGGGAATAAAGAATATGCGTTTGCTTATTCTTTTCCGTAATATGAAGAATGAGTTCAGCCGTCTGATTCATCCTCGTGCTGTATTACCCGTAAAGGTAAATCAGCAGGCACTTTCTCTTTCTACTATCTCTACTGTAAATACTTTTATTTTATTGTATTTGATTTGTATTTTTGTAGGCTGGGTAGCTTTAATGTTTATGGGACTTGAACTTACAGAGTCTTTTGGACTGGTAGTTTCTAGTTTGGGTAACGTTGGACCTGGTTTAGGTGCATATGGACCTGCCTTTTCGTGGAGTGCTCTTCCTGATCTTGCTAAATGGTTACTGTCTTTTATGATGTTAATAGGAAGATTGGAGTTATTTGGCATTCTGCTGATGTTTTCGCCTGGTTTTTGGCATAAACGTTGACCTTTTATTAGGTATCGAAAAGTCTTGTATAGAGAAGTTTAATACTTGATTATTGCATAAGATAAATTGGGACATTCAGTAAATAATATAAAATTAGCCAACTAATTCATACACAAAGTGTTG
>OHXG01000795.1_pt1 | contig 11373 bp, 8 predicted proteins | sample 1579971 | NCBI WGS metagenome assembly OHXG01 (sample SAMEA3882517, study PRJEB24775) | human gut metagenome | biome: human-associated habitat; feature: intestine environment; material: feces | place: Netherlands | collected 2009/2010
TCGTGGTCACCTCCTGTTACGGTATTCGGGGAAACAAAAAGCGACTGCGCTATGCTTTAAGGCATAGTACAGCCGCATGAGGGCGTGCATATAAAAACCGTTTTGTTAAGACGGCCTTGGGTGTTGCGTTTCGCTTATGTACATGATTGTTAGGGGCTTCTCCTTGTTTTCAGAATTACCTCGCTGTATTTGGTATCTGTTGATATCAGTGTATCCGCTGCCGGGGTAAAAGTGAAGAGTGCATAAGTGTGATATACACAGTATACATGGAAGCCGGCAAAAAATTGTTGGGTTATGACCGAGAAATTGCTTATTTCTCCAAAACAGTCGTCAAGGAAAGAAATACGGCACAGCGGTTTCTATACCTACTATGCCGTATTCACTATATTTCCATGACAGAGCGTAAAATATTACTTATCTTTAATTTTGGCAGAATGTTTTTTACTCTTACCGAATGCCGTTACTCCTTTCATAACGCCGCCGCTGATAATCAGCAATGCAATCCACAAAATAAGGTTGCTGTTGTCGCCTGTCTGAGGAGACTTTGAATCATCAGGCAATTTAGCCGTTACGGTGTCAGCCTTTTTGATTTCTTCGGTTGGCGCGTCTTCATGAGCAGAGATTGTCTTTTCGCAGTAGTCGCAGATATGGTTTTTATCCTTATCTACATGCTCAGAGATTGTCTTTTTGCAATAATCGCAGATATGGTCTTTATCTGCGTCATTATGCAGACATACATATCCGCATTCTCGGCACACACCGTCTTTCCACTCATGTGCTTCACTTGCCACAATCACAGCACCACAGCAGTTCCATTTTTGTTCGTGATTAAAAGCGGTTCTTGTCGTCCACTCCTGTACACCGCCCTTGTGGTTTGTTCCGTCAAATTCTCCGTAGGCTTTACCGCAGATATCACATACCGCCTTTTCGGTACAGGTGGCATTGCCGCCTGAGCAATTTTCGGTTTCAAAAGCATCGCATCCGTCCACGGTACATTTTCGGGTATGCTTACCGTCATTGTCAGATACCCATTCACCAAAGGTATGACCGTTGTTGACTGTTACGGTCATCTCTGCATTATTGCCCGATTTGTCGGTGACAACTATCTTCTGCTCGCCGTTTGTCGGTGGGAGAACAAAACCTCCGTCTGCATCAAGCGTAACCACCGTACCGTTTACGGTAACGGTATCAACATACTTCTCATCAACAATAACGGTTTGTGCCTCACAATAGGTCTTGCCGTTCTCAATACCGCTGATTACAGGCTGAATATTATCAAGCGTTATACGGTCGGAGCGAAGGTATGTTATATTAATATTTTCATCAACAAGCATTACATAAACAATATATTCTCCGTTGGGGTCTATGCAAAACGGCTCTTCATATGCACGGAATACAAGAGAGTTCAGTTCAGCCTCGGAAAGCTCCTTATCTGTTACCAAATAGGATACAAACACAACTCCGCTGTTATCTACGGCATTTATAGTTACCTCCTGTGTATCCTTAAAGAATATGCCAAAGGTAAGCTTGTTTAAGAATTCATTCCATTTATTTGTGCCTATGATAATTTCGCCCGTCGGCTTTTCGGTATCTTTCCACCGTGCCGTGATTGTAATGTTTTCGGCAGGCATGGTTTCGGGGATTTCCTTATCCCATCCCTTAAAGGTATAACCTTTTCTTGTCGGGTTATCAGGGGCGGTAATTTCTGTACCGTAATCCTGTGTAATTGGTGCAATCTCACTTCCACCGTTGGTATCAAAGGTGATTGTGTACTGATTGGCGTTCCACACAGGATAGAGCGTCAGCGCCTCGTTTTGTGTATAAACGTCTTCAAAGCCATACACCTTTTCGCCGCCGTCAACGGTTGACCAGCCTACTTGCGTATAACCCTTGCGGGTGAACAAAGCGCCTCGCAGGGTAAGAATATTGTTGTGGGGTTTCATATCCGTCACCGCACTGCCGGCGCCGTATGTGCCGGGGAGGTAAATCACCTCATAGTCTCCAGTGATCGAAAGCATGGAAACATCGGCAGGTACGGTATCGCCGGGTTTATAGCAGTTCCCATTTTCATCCGACCAATACAGCTGCGCGTCTTCCGAAATGCCGTCCGGGCGGGGCAGTCCCTCGGCAGAGGGTGCAGTAAAGCTCTCGCCGTTTTTCACGATAATGTTGATCCAGTTCTGCTGCTCGCCGGGCATAAATTTACCCGTCCGCAGCTCAACCGCCTTTAGGCTGTCAGCGGCAAGATCTGTCGGCAGCTCGAGGACGGGGCGGAAACCAGCGTCCCGCTCCGGAAGGGTTGGCCTTGCCCAAAATGTAGCCTGTGCAGCGAAGTGTCCACCACGAGATAGATACCATCCCTCGACATTCCCAGTACCTATATCCTGGCCGAAAGAGCGCATTTTATACCAGTTTTTGATATAATCGGCTGACTTCTGATAGATCGTATCCCATTCATTGTCAATTGGTGCAAGACCAGAGCCTTCTCCTTCATTACGGTGATGGTCTCCAACAGATGGGGCGCGGAGCGTATAGTTCACGTTACTCGCTGTATAGGTCTGGCCATAAATCAGGTTCATTTCTGCCAACGTCTCCCGCTGCAAAGAACATTTCACGTTATAATCTGCAATAAACAAGCTGTGCTCGTAAGGGGTGGTATCCTTGTCGGCTTCATTTTTCAACGAATATGCATCCACCGTGCCCACATAAGTAAAGGGCACATAGTGCAGGGTGCTGTCCGGCAGATTGCTGTTTGCCGTGCCGGGAATATCCATTGCCGAAAGGTCAAAATAGTATCTGCCGCCGGGGGTAAGGGAAAACTGTTCTGATAAAACAAACTGCGCCGTGAGCTTGGTAACGTCCGCCGGAACACTGGCACCGGGCGCGTAGAGCTTACCGTTGCTTCCGAGCCACATGAAGTAGCTGCCTGTATTTCCGTCCGGGCGGGTCATGCCGTCGGACGCAGGCGCGGCAAAGCTCTCGCTGCTTTTCACAATGATTTGAATATCCTCGGAGCTGCCGCCGAGCGTTCCGCCGCCAAGGTCAAGGGTAACGACCTTCAGTCCGTCAGAGCTCAGTGTGTCAGGGTTCAGGATTTCAAGCACGGGGCGGAAACTGACGAGCGGGAGGAAGTCCGTAGCATCGTCGTCGTTCCAGCGTCGGCCCGAATCGTACCCGCGAATCGCACGGAGCGACGAGTTGTATCTTGTTGTGTCCTGCCCCCACGAATATATGCCATTCCAGTTTTTGATGTAGCCGCTGTCCTTGTCCAGTATCCTGTCCCATTCGTTGCTTTGGGGCGTACCGCGTTCTGAATCACCCGAGCCTCTGTTATCACTTCCCACGGACGGCGCACGCAGTGTATAGTTCACACCTCCTGTGGCATAGTCCTTGCCGAAAATCAGACCTGCGGTATTCAGGTCATCCCAGCTTACCGTATGCGTTACGGCATAGTCCGCAATGAATAGGCTGTGGGGATATTTATTCTTCTGAGCATACTCCTCGGTGGTTGCCATTTCCGATGTGAGCTTATAAGCGTTGACCGTACCCACATAGGTAAACGGCACATAATGAAGTGTGCTGTCCGGTAGATTGCTGTTTACCGTTCCGGGGATATTCATTGCCGAAAGGTCAAAATAGTATCTGCCGCTGGGGGCGAGGGTAAACTGTTCGTCAGGCTGACTTTCCACCGTCAGCGTGACATCCGCAAAAGCACTTGCAAGGTCGGTCTTGCAGTCACCGTTATACTGCTCGCTGAATACCTTCATGGTATAGTCGCCCGGTGCAATGTCAGACGGGATTTTGATTTCAACCGTTCCGCTTTCGGCAGTAGGTTGTGCTACTCTGCCGTAATACTGTGCGCCGTTGTTATCCGCCAGGATGACAGAGATATATTCATTTTTCCCTGTGGTCGCCCCTTTGTAATTCAGCGTAACGGTATCGTCGGGGGCGGCGCTGACAGTTTTTTCCGTCACGGCAAAATTGCGTCTACTATCTAAAAGCGTCAGCTTCCACTCGTTTCCGCTGTATTCGGGAATCGGGGTCAGCCCTCCGTCAGGCTTTCCGCCCACAGCGGCAGATGCAAAAAGGACAGAGTTCATATTTAATTTAAAAGCGGGACGAACAGTCCGATGATTATTGAAAATGAGGATAGTGTGCCCAGAGTATTGGACAGAACCATCACTAGTCACGACGGCGAGATGATATTTATTGGAGCCGGGGGAGCGCAGCCACCAAGCGGTTGTCACCCAATTCGGATGTGCAGGCTCCAAGGCACGCAGATCGTTGTTTACCGCAAACGCTTCCGCTGTGGAAAGCGGCCAGAATACAGCGTTATCCACCTGCCCTCCCGCTACACAGTCGGTATTCTCTCCGTCGTAACTTCCGCTTGTCAGCGTCCGTTTCTTTACGGCAGCATTTTCTTCTGTCGTCAGCTTTTCCGCAAGCGCATCTATCGCGGTTTTCAAATTACTCGGTGCGTATTCGTTGTTTAATATGGTATCGACAAATGGTATAACTCCCATAGCGCCTGCCGCAAGCAGGGTAATATCCCCCTGTGAGCTTGTAACACCGCTTCCGTCATAGCCGATAACTCGCCATGCAGCGGGATTATTTTCATGGTTTTGCCCGAAATACACAGTCGGTGCGGTCGCTGTGTTTACATTTTTACTTAACACACTTAGTGCATCTGCACCAAGCTGTATCGCAGCAGAGCCCCCTGCCCCAACCTCCTCGGCGAATACGCTTATCGGCGTAAGGCAGAGCGTCATGCATAAAGTCAGCAGGATACTAAGTATTCGTTTTTTCATTTTTCGCCACCTCCATTATATGAATTTAATCAAGAGCGGTTATTGTAATAGTACCTCTGAAGCCACCGAGATAAGTGTTGTATGCCGAATTTTCAAAACTCAACTGCAATGTAATGTCTTTATTTGACGCATCATACATTCTGTTGAAATTAAAGGAATGTTGATCATTGGTATACGGTATTTTTGCCCCGTCCCTTTTTATTCGTGTAAGCTCCCTGCACAGATCGTCATCATAACCGTCTGTCATCTGAATAGAGTAATTGCCGCTGTTGTTAAATTCGTTTGAACCAACTTCGAGAGAACCGCTTAAGCAGACATTGTAAATATGTCCTTTTTTGAGGGTAATATTATTCCTGTAGGATGAAATCAAGCCGCCCTTGTTTATTTTTTCGTAGACAGAAATATAGACACGACTGTTATTCAGTACTGTCCTCGGAGCGTTTGCCTCTCCGTAAAAATATCCCGAACAGCTGCCGTTCTGACCTGCGTCACCTTTGTCGCCTTTATCTCCTTTGTCACCCTTTTCGCCTTTTTCACCGATGTCTCCTTTGTCGCCTTTTTCACCGTCAACTCCTGTGGCTTTCACTCCCGTATCGGTCGTTCCAATCCACCAGTTGCCGTTTTCACCGATGAACGGGGTGTCGCCGTCTTTGCCGTCAGCGCCGTTTTGTCCGTTTGTTCCGTCCTTGCCATCGGCACCGTCCTTACCGTCAACACCGTCTTTACCGTCAGCACCGTCTTTGCCGTTTATACCATCCTTACCGTCTGCGCCGTCAAGCCCTTTCAAAATTGAAAGATCGTAAAGGTTAAGCCATATTTCATCGCCGACATAACGCCACTGTAGGTTATTTTCATTTACACGGAACTCAGGTGTTTTTCCGTTTGCTCCGTCCTTACCGTTCTCTCCGGCATCTCCTTTATCTCCCTTGTCGCCTTTTTCACCGTCAACACCTGCGGCTTTTACGCCAATGTCGGTCACTCCGAGCCACCAGTTGCCGTTTTCACCGATGAACGGCGTATCACCGTTTTTGCCGTCAATACCATCGACACCGTTTTTTCCGTCGATTCCGTCTTTTCCGTCAAGACCTTTCAAATTTGAAAGATCGTAAAGATTTAACCATATTTCGTCACTGACATAACGCCATTGAAGATTGTTTTCATTTACACGGAACTCCGGTGTTTTTCCGTTTGCTCCGTCTTTACCGTTCTGCCCTGTGGGTCCTTTTATATCGGAAATGGCAACAAGGTTTTGCCAGTTTTCTCCCTCATAGCGCCACTGTATATATTCTGTTGTTCTTTGTACCTCTATGTTTTTGCCGTCAGTACCATCTTTTCCGTCATTACCGTCTTTGCCGTCAATGCCGTTTTTACCGTCAATACCGTCTTTGCCGTCAATACCGTCTTTGCCGTCAGTACCGTCTTTACCGTCAGTACCGTCTTTACCGTCAGCACCATTTTTTCCGTCAATGCCGTTTTTGCCGTCAATGCCGTCTTTGCCGTCAAGACCGTTCTTTCCGTCAGTACCGTTTTTTCCGTCAGTACCTCTGAGCGTGTTAAGAGCTACAAGATCGTGCCATTCCTCTTCGGCGGTATCTCTCCATTGGATTGCTGTGCCGTTGTTTCGCACCTCCGGCAACACGGCTTTGCTATTTTCCGCTTTGCTGCATACGGCAGCAAATGCAATGCAAAGTACGATGCAAAGCACAAGACAGAGTGCGGTGGTAATAAAGTATATTCGTTTTTTCATTTGTCATTGCCTCCTCTCAAATATTGTGAACGGTATTTATCAGCAAACAGGGCAACACCCTGTTTTAAGACCTCCATTTGGGTTTTTAAATAATATTCATCCTCAAACATAGCATAGTGTACACAGGCACGGACAAATATAAAAATGAGCGGTGTAATCACCGTGTACGGAATGCCGATTTTCGGCTCAAGCCGCTTTGCATACTCGGTATAGCGCTCATTTACCCCCTCAAAGAATTTCTTGCCGTGCTCAATATATTTCGGATGGGTATAGACCTGATACATCAGCCGATATTTCTTGCCGTGCTTCTTTGCGGTCCAATACGGAACCTCTTTCACAAATCGAACAACATCCTTCGGGTCGGTTGGAGCTTTTTCCATAAAATCATCCTCGACCTTTTCCATACAGTATGCAGTTGATTCAATAATCAGTTCATCAACACTGTTGAAATAGGAATACAGATTTCCCGTTGTACAGCCACACGCTGCCGCCAAAGCCTTGATGCCCGTACCTGTCAGCCCATTTTCAGCATAGCATTCAAAGCATTTTTCCATCATTTCACGCTTACGCTCGTTGTGCTGTTCCTCTGTTGTTCTCATAATGTTCGCTTCCTTTTGATAACTAATCGATTAATTAATTATAGTATAACACAGAGCTACGGCAATTTCAACAATTAACTAAGAAAAAATCGCAAAATATTAAATTTTTATCACATCTGTCGGAAACTTTACTGCTATAGCAGTACCCTTTCCCGAACTCTCTTCCACACGAACTTTACCATTGTGCAGTGCAACGATTTCCCACACCAAAGAAAGTCCCAATCCAACTCCGCCGTATTCTCTGCTTCGGGATTTATCCACACGAAAGAAGGGCTGAAAAATACTTTCTCTGTATTGTTCGGGGATGCCGTAGCCGGTATCCGCAACCGTAATAACAAGCTGATTGTCTTTGTGCGTTACGGTAATATTCACTGTACCGTCAAAACGGTTGTAGCGTATAGCGTTTTCGGTCAGATTGTATAACAAACGGTAAATCAGCGTGTCACTGCCTGTCATAACAGCATCGCCCGTGCTTTCAAGTGTAACGTTGTTTTTCTCTGCAAGTGGTGCAAGGTCAGTGAAAATCTCTTCTACCATAGGACCTATCTCTATGCGGTCAGCACACGATACTGTGCGAAGCTCGCTCATTTCCAACAGGGTTTTTGTCATTTGTGTCATTCGTTCGGTCTGCTCACGCAACAATCGGAGAAACTCCGCCGTTTCAGGCGATACCCCGGGATGCTCTGCCGAAAAAAGTTCAAGCTGTGCCTGCATAAGCGAAAGCGGCGTGCGCAACTCATGTGCGGCGTTTCCCGTGAACTGTCGTTGAGCGGTAAATCCCTCATCAAGACGGTCAAGCATCCGATTGAACGACTTGACAAACTGTCTCAGTTCAGGCGGAACTTCTTCGGTTATCTTCATATCCGTCAAATTGTTAGGTTGAACCTTTTCAACCCGAGCGGTAAAAGTACGCAGAGGCTTCAGTGCATGCCCGCTTAAAAAATACGCAAGCACACCGCCCAACAATGTTGCCGCCGCCGTAATATACCAATTGGTAGCGATAAAGGATTCCTGTGCTCCGTTAATTACAATAGTCAATTCCCGATCAAGCTTTTCGTGTTCGGGATCGAAAAAGTCGGGTTCTCCTTTGTCCGTATCTCCGTAACCTGTAACATAAGAGCCTATGGAATCCATATAATGGCTGCCGGAATAGCCGATAAGAACATTCATAAAAATGCAGGTAGCTCCGATAAGAAGTGCAGTCATCAGAGTTATGCGCCATTGCAAGGATAGCTTTTTCATACTTTTTCTTCCTCCATAACATATCCTTCACCAATGCGATTGCGAATCGGGTCATAGCCGAGTGCCGCACGCAGTTTCTTTCGTAATGCAGAAATATGTACTCTTATTGAATTGCTGAAATTGTCAACACTGTTATCCCAAACATGTTCGAGCAGTTCTTCCTGACTGACGGGGCGACCTTGATTAAGAAGTAAATATTCAAGTATTCCGATTTCTTTTCGGGTAAGTGACAGCTCCTGACCGTCAGCAACGGCAACACGGGCTTTGGTGTCAAAAGCAACCTTTCCACAGTTCAAAACAACATTGTTTTGTGTAAACCGACGGCGAGTCAGACTGCGTATTCTTGCCTCAAGCTCCTCCAAATGAAAAGGCTTTGTCAGGTAATCGTTTGCTCCGGCATCCAGCCCCTCCACCTTGTCGGCAACCTCACAGCGTGCCGAAAGAATTAACACTCCGGTATCTCTGTCGGTTTGTCGCAGAGTTCGCAGTACCGTCATCCCGTCTGCACCGGGTAAATTCAAATCAAGTAAAACAAGATCGTACTTTTCTATTCCGAGCAACTCATTTGCTTTGTTTCCGTCATAACAAAAATCAACGCTGTATGCCAATCTTTTAAGGCTGCGAACAATTGTCTCGCACAGCGCACGCTCGTCTTCAATTACTAAAATACGCATAGAAACTCTCCTTGTTGTGTTTTCATATTTCTTTGATAATTTAATTATATCATTATATCGCTCAGACATAAAGTTTTTGTTAAGTTTTCGTTCTTAACAGGGATTTTACATCCTATGTGCTACAATGAGAGCACAAAAGAAAGGAGTGACCGAATTGACTCGAAAGAAAAAAGCCGTATTTCAGATCGTACTGATTATCTGCGGAATTACGATGCTGTGTTACGGAGCTCTGCGTGGAGAGGCAGAAACCGTGTTAAGCAAGGCAATCCGGCTGTGTTTGGAGTGTGTGGGAATTGGATAACAAAGAACCGAAGAAAAAAAGAGGCGGTGTATCGCAGTTTCTCTCACGCTTTCGATGGCTTATTCAAGCAGGAGCAACTTTGCTGAGTAATATTCATCTGCCGAATTTATTCAAGGGCAGAATTTATCAAGGCAACGGAAAGGCTGTTTGCGTTCCGGGACTGAATTGCTATTCCTGCCCTGCGGCATCGGGCGCCTGCCCAATCGGCTCGTTTCAGGCCGTAGTGGGTTCGTCAAAATTCAGTTTTTCATATTATATCACAGGATTCCTCATATTGATAGGAGTTCTGCTCGGGCGTTTTATCTGCGGTTTTTTGTGTCCGTTCGGATGGCTTCAGGAACTGTTACATAAGATACCGACAAAAAAGCTTTCCACTAAAAAGCTGAAGCCGCTGACATACATAAAATATGCAGTTTTGCTTTTTGCAGTAGGTTTGCTGCCAATGCTCATTACAAATGATGTGGGTATGGGAGATCCTTTTTTCTGTAAGTATCTTTGTCCTCAAGGGGTACTTGAGGGAGCAATCCCTCTTGCCGCCATTGATTCGGGAATCCGTGCCGCACTGGGTACGCTCTTTTCGTGGAAGTTTGGCATATTGATTACGGTAATCGTACTGAGTGTACTTTTCTACAGACCGTTCTGCAAGTGGCTGTGTCCTCTCGGTGCATTTTATGCATTGCTTAACAAGGTGTCGCTTTTCGGAATGAAAGTAGACAAACACAAATGCATTTCCTGCGGAAAGTGTGCCAAAGTATGCAAGATGGATGTAGATGTAACCAAAACTCCCGACCACACCGAATGCATACGCTGCGGTAAGTGTATCCGTGCCTGTCCTACCAAGGCGGTCAGCTTTCGCTACGGCTTTGGCAAAGGAAAAGAAAATGATTGTACCGCTGAAAAAGCGGAAACAGCAAAACAAAAAATTGAAACAGAAATTGAAACAGAAAAGGAGTAAATACCATGAAAACAACAAAAATTTTAACCTTACTGACTGCCTTGGTGATGTTGTTAAGCTTTGCCGCCTGTGGCACAGCCAAAGGCAATACGACGAATACTACTGCAAATAAGAAAAGCGAAACGGCTATGCTGACAGCTGTGAATCCAAACACAAAAGACGAGGCCGCCGACCTGCATCAAAAACTGATGGCACAGGAAAATGCTATTCTTTCCGAAAACAGCAAACTTTGGGAAAAGGTATTTCTTTCAGCCGATAAGGGTATGGCGAAGATTGAGGACGGCGGAAACTACGGTGATTTTCTTCTGAAAACGATTGACGGTATCAAGGATCAGTTCAGTGCAGATGAGTTGAAGCTGCTTAATGAAGGCGCCGAAGAGATTAAGGAAATTGAAGGAAAGCTGACGCTTTTGGAACAAAAATTTCCCGGATGCGGAGAAAAACCGTCTGATGGAGATATGAGCGTTCCGGCGGAAAACGGTAAGCCCATCGAAAAGGATAATCTGAAGAAATTCCCGACATTTGACGGCAAGGATCTTGACGGAAACGAAGTTAAGAGCGGTACGCTTTTTGCAAAAAATACCGTTACCGTAGTAAACTTCTGGTTTACCACCTGCAATCCCTGCGTGGAAGAACTTGCCGACCTGGAAGCTCTGAATAAACAGCTTGCAAAAAAAGGCGGAGCAGTAGTCGGAATCAATTCATTTACACTTGACGGTGACAAAACGGCTATCTCTGACGCAAAGAATATTCTGGCAAAAAAGGATGTGACCTACAAAAACATTTGGTTTGATTCAAAAAGTAAAGCCGGAGAATTCACATCCGGATTGTACTCCTACCCCACAACTTATGTTGTCGATAAAAACGGTAATATTGTGGGAGAGCCGATTGTCGGTGCAATAACCTCAGAAAAGCAGTCTGAAAAGCTGCAAAAGTTGATTGATCAGGCAATTGCAAACAGCAAGAACTGATGTGTGCCTGTCCCGACAAAGTATCAATAATGCATATTTTCAGGTTCTGTAAATTTTACATATAGATTTCAACAAA
>OHXG01000799.1_pt1 | contig 11334 bp, 9 predicted proteins | sample 1579971 | NCBI WGS metagenome assembly OHXG01 (sample SAMEA3882517, study PRJEB24775) | human gut metagenome | biome: human-associated habitat; feature: intestine environment; material: feces | place: Netherlands | collected 2009/2010
GCAGCCGCCGGAGCGGTGCTTAAGCCGTTAGGCGGGAATTGTGCGGTGTTGCCCTGGGAATTATTTTGGGAAAATGCTTGACATCACTGCTGCAATATGGTAAAGTATATGCGTGGTTAGCGTCTACTAACCATAACCAACCTCGAACCGTCAACCGGCTGTTTGCCTCTCCGGTGCGGTTCCTGCCAATAACAGGCTGCGCCTCCGTTTTGGCGTTTTGCTCTGCGCCTTTTTAGCGGTCTGCTTATTGCGTTTTGCCCCCATCGTTCTCTGCTCCGGACGGTGGGGGATTTTTTTGTGCTTCGCGCAAAAAAATCGCAGCATCACGGCCACGGGAAACCGCTGCCGCCCCTTTTGCGGTTTGTATGTAGGGCGGCGAACCGCGAACGTACATCCCGCAAACCCATCTTTCAACAACAACCGCCGCCCGTCGTGGAAAACTTCCCCGGCGGGCGGCGGTTTATTGCGCGTAAATAGAGTTTACTTGCTGATCCTGTCGATCTCGGCCAACTCGTCGGGCGTGAACGTCGTGTGCTCCACGGCCTTGATGTTGTCCAGAATCTGCTGCGTTTTGGAGGCACCGATCAGAACCGTTGTGACCTCGTCGTGGTGCAGCAGCCAGGCAAGGGCCATCTCGGCCAGGGTCTGACCGCGCTGCCGGGCAAGGTCGTTCAGGGCGCTGATCTGCGCAAGGCGCTCCGGCGTGATGTCCTTCTCCTTTAAGAACCGCCCGTCGGTGTGGACGCGGCTGTCGGCGGGGATGCCGTGCAGATAGCGGTCCGTCAAAAGCCCCTGCGCCAGCGGGCTGAAGGTGATGATGCCCTTGTGCAGCTTCGCGGCGGTATCCTTTAACCCGTTGTGCTCAATCGTGCGGTCAAAGATCGAATACCGGTTCTGGTTGATGACGAACGGTACATGCAGCTCGTCCAGAATGGCCGCGGCCTTTTCCAGCGTCGGGCCGTCGTAGTTGGACAGACCGGCGTACAGCGCCTTGCCGCTGCGCACGGCCTGCGCCAGTGCGCCCATCGTCTCCTCCAGCGGGGTGTTGGGGTCCATGCGGTGGTGGTAGAAAATATCCACATAGTCCAGCCCCATGCGCTGCAGGCTCCGGTCCAGGCTGGCCAGCAGATACTTGCGGCTGCCCCAGTCGCCGTAGGGGCCGTCCCACATCAGGTAACCGGCCTTGGTGGAGATGATCAGCTCGTCGCGGTAGACGCCGAGGTCGTCCCGCAGAATTTTACCAAAATTCCGCTCGGCAGCACCCGGCTCGGGGCCGTAGTTGTTGGCAAGGTCAAAGTGGGTGATGCCGTGGTCAAACGCCGTGCGGCAGAGCGCGCGCATATTCTCATACGGGGCGGTGTCACCGAAATTATGCCACAGCCCCAGCGAGACAGCGGGCAGCATAAGGCCGCTGGCCCCGCAGCGGCGGTAGGGGATGACCTGATAGCGGTTTTGTGCGGCTTGGTACATGGGGAAACCCTCCTTTGCTTTTCTTTCATTATAATATCCGCGGCGGGTGCAGACAATGTGAAAGCTGCACAAAAAGCAGCATCAAAATTCGACACTTGACATAAATCCGATTTCGGACTATACTGGAATCCGAAATCGGATTTTAAAGAGGAAAGAGAATGGAAGAAAAGGAATCCCAGGCCCGCGCCCTGCTGGACAAAACGAACCGCCAGTTCAATGAGTGCAACGCCTTGTACCACGCGGCGGCGCAGCGGTGCGGCCTGTCGGACGCAGCATTCTGGACGCTTTATGCGCTGGTGACGTCGTGCGAGCCGCTGACCCAGAACCGCATTGCGGCGGACTGGGGCATCCCCAAGCAGACGCTGAACTCCGCCGTGGCGGCCATGGTCAAAAAGGGCCTGCTGGCGCTTTGCCCGGGAAAAGGAGCCCACAGCGGAAAGATCGTGACCCTGACCGCCGAGGGCCGTGCGCTGGCCGAGCGCACCGTCGTGCCAGTCATCGCCGCCGAGGAAAAGGCCATCCGCGCCTTTGGCCTTGCAAGCGCCGAGGAAATGCACCGTCTGGCGCAGCGGCATCTGGAATGCCTGCAGCGGGAGTTTGAAACGATAAGCGCCTTCCCCTGAGGGGGAAGGTGGCCGAGGCCCCGCCCGAGGCCGGATGAGGGTGAACCTGCCGGAATTTCCCGCTAAAGGGATATAACGGCAAACTTTGCCCTCATCAGTCGCCTTCGGCGACAGCTTCCCCCGCGGGGGAAGCCTTTGAAAACGCGCAAAAACAGGAGCATTTATGTCAAAATCAAACCAGATCCAGCTGTCCGACCACTTTACCACGGGGCGGCTGCTGAAATTCACGGCGTCGCCCATTATCATGATGATCTTCACGTCGATCTACACGATTGTGGACGGCTTCTTTGTCTCGAACTGCGCGGGCAAAACGGCGTTCACGGCGCTGAACCTCATTTACCCCTATATCCAGATGCTGGGCTGCCTCGGCTTTATGATCGGCACGGGCGGCAGTGCGCTGGTCGCCATGACGCTGGGCATGGGCGATGAGAAGCGCGCAAACCGGCTGTTCAGTATGCTGGCCGTTGCGACTGTGGGCATCGGCGCGATTTTCAGCGCCATCGGTCTGGCACTGCTGCGGCCCGTGGCGCTGCTGCTGGGCGCAACGCCCGAGCTGCTGCCCAGCTGTCTGCTGTATGGCCGCATTTTGCTGACATTCCAAACGGCGTTCATGCTGCAATATCTGTTCCAGAGCTTCTTTATTGCCGCGGAAAAGCCCAAGCTGGGCCTGTTCTTCACGGTGGCGGCGGGCGTGACCAACATGGTGCTGGACTCCGTGCTCGTCGGCGTGGCGGGTCTTGGGCTGGCCGGTGCGGCGTCGGCGACGGTCATCAGCCAGATGGTCGGCGGTGTAGCGCCCATTTTCTACTTTGCGAAGCGCCGTCCCGGCTGCCGCCTGTATTTCACAAAGCCGCTGTTCAGCCTGCGGGAGCTGTTCAAAGCCTGCACCAACGGCATCAGCGAGCTGATGACGAATATCTCGATGTCGCTGGTCGGTGCGCTGTACAACATGCAGCTGCTCAAGCTGTTCGGCGCGGACGGCGTTGCGGCCTACGGCGTGCTTATGTATGTGGGCTTTGTGTTCGCGGCGGTGTTCATCGGCTATTCTCAGGGCACAGCGCCCATTGTCAGCTACCACTTTGGCGCGGACAATAAGGATGAACTGAAAAACCTGCTGCGCAAAAGTGCGGGCATCATTGCGGTGGCCGGTGTGGCGATGCTGACTTCCAGTGAGCTGCTGGCCGAGCCGCTGGCCAAAATCTTCGTCGGCTACGATGCGGGGCTGCTGGCGCTGACGACCCACGGCATGAAGCTGTACTGCATCAGTTTTATCCTGTCAGGCTTCAACATCTTCGGCTCGGCGTTCTTCACGGCGCTGAACAACGGCACAGTGTCGGCGGCCATCTCCTTCCTGCGCACGCTGCTGTTCCAGGTCGTGTCCATCCTGACCCTGCCGCTTATCATCGGCGTGGACGGCATCTGGCTTGCGGTAGTTGCCGCCGAGGCCATGGCGCTGGTATGCACCGGAGGATTTGTTGTGAGGGGAAGAAAGAAGTATGGGTATCTGTAAATAAAAAAGAGGGCGCGAAAGCGTCCTCTTTTTTGCGTCTCTAAGGCTTCCCCCTCGGGGCTGCGCCCGCAGGCGCGTGTCGAAGCGCAACCGCCGGAGGCGGCTCTTAGCGCGGAGACTGAAGCTGTCACCGAAGGTGACTGATGAGGGCAGAGTTTACCGGAGTCGCCTGCTGACAGCCTGCCGCGGCAAACTCGCTCCTTCCCCCGCGGGGGAAGGCAAGCTTGCTTATTCCTCGTCCTCTTCGTCTAAAATCTCCTGCGCGACCTCGCCGCGGCTCATGCGGGTGTCCATGGCGCGCTTTTCGATCAGGCGGTGGGCGTCGGTCTCGGTGTAGCCTTTTTTCTCAATCAAATAGCACTTTGCGCGGTCCACCAGCCGCAGCTGGGCGATTTTGTCCAGCAGCTTTGCGTTCTCGGTCCGCAGCACGGCCAGGCGCTTGTAGCTGCTGGCCGCGATCTGCACGGCCTGCCGGAACTGTGCGCCGGTGAACGGCTTGGCCAGCACAAGCACGCCGAAATCCTGCAGTTTATCCGCGATCTGCTCCGCGGTGCCGGTCTTGGCCAGAAGGATGACGCCTGCGTCGGTCTTTTCCACGGCGTCGGTGCCCAGCTCGTGGCCGAATTCATCGGGCAGGGGCGTGTTGATGATGACGACCTCAAAGTCGTTGGTATCCATGCGGCGGCGCGCTTCACCGCCGCTGGCGACAATCGTGGGGCGGGTATAGCCCAGCTCTCCGATATGCCGCGCCAGATATTCATTGGCGTTATTCCCCGCCGAAACGATCAGGGCTTTTGCCATAGGCTGCCCTCCCTTCCTGATAATTTACGATAAAGCTTTCGGGCAGGCCGTAGGGCGGGGTGCCCCCACCCCGCCGTGGGCGTGTGCCGCACGGAAAAGTTTTCTCTCTGGGCACACGGGCACGGCGGCCTGAGGGCAGGCCGCCCTACGTACTCCCGTAAAATCAAATGATCAGGAAGCTGTGCGCTCTTTCCCAGCTCTCGGTGTCGGGGGCACCCTCGGCGTCGTGGCAGAGCTGGGTCTGGTACTCAAAGTACTTGTTCATCAGGGCAACGGGCAGCTCGCGGCTGATAAACTCGCTCTGCCCGGCCACGGTGATGGCCTCGCGCAGGGTGCGGGGCAGGCTGTCCAGACCCGCCGCGGCGCTGGGATGGAACAGGTTGCGGTTCACGGCCTCGGGCAGGGGCAGGCTGTGCTCGATGCCGTCGAGACCGGCGGCCAGGATCAGGCCGATGACCAGATACGGGTTACCCGCGGGGTCGGGCCCGCGCAGCTCAACGCGGCAGTACTCGCCGTGGGCGCTGGGCAGACGCACGAGCTGGCTGCGGTTCTGGCGGCTCCAGCTCACGTACAGCGGGGCCTCGTTTGCGCCCAGGCGCGCGTAGGAGTTGGGCACAGGGTTGCAGAACGCCGTCAGCTCCCGCGCGTGGGCCAGGATGCCCGCTACAAAATGTCCGGCCTCGCTGTCGGGCGTAAAGGCACCGTCAAACAGGTTCTTGCCGTCCCGCAGCAGCGAGACATTGACGTGCAGACCGCTGCCCGGCTGGTTGGCCAAAGGCTTGGGCATGAAGCTGGCAAACAGACCGTTGCGGGCCGCAATGGCCTTGACGGTGCTCTTGAAGGTGTTCAGATTGTCGGCGGATTTCAGCGCCGTCGTGTAGCGGAAGCAGACCTCGTTCTGGCCGTGGCCGCTCTCGTGGTGGCTGTGCTCGGGGTGCAGGCCCATTTCCTCAATGGCAAAGCAGATCTCCCGGCGGATGTTTTCGCCCTTGTCCAGCGGCGGAATGTCAAAATAGCCGCCTATGTCCAGAGGGATGCGGGTCGGGCTGCCGTGCTCGTCGGTCTCGAACAGGTAGAACTCGCACTCGCAGCCGACGTTGCAGACAAGGCCCATGGCGCGGGCACGCTTGATGACGGATTGCAGGTAGCCGCGGCAGTTGCCCTCAAACGGCTTGCCGTTGGGCAGGGTGATGTCGCAGTACATGCGGATGACGCGGCCCTCGGTGGGGCGCCACGGCAGCACGGTGGCGGTGTCCGGGTCCGGCCAGAGCACAAGGTCGCTCTCCTCGACGTTCATGAACCCGGCGATGGACGACCCGTCGAAGCTGACACCCTCGGCAAAGGCGCGGGGCAGCTCACTGGCAAAAAGCGAAACGTTTTTCTGGTTGCCGAAAATATCGCAGAATGTCAATTTTGCGAACTTAACATCGTTGTCCTCAACAAAATTGAGAATGTCCTGTGCGGTGCGTTTCATAGGAACCTCCTGTAAAAGCCTTCCCCCAAGGGGGAAGCCGCAGATACTCGAAAGGCCCACCTTGAGCGGGCGGGCCTTTCGAGCTGGTGTAAGAAATAGGAAAAGGAGAATGGCGATTGTAAAAGGGTGTAACCTTACACCCGGCTGCGTCTTCACTGTGCGGGGCGGGGGCGCGGCCAGTAAGGAAAATGGCGTGATGTGGGCGGGCTGTTGCTTGCGGGGAAACAACCCATCCCGTAGGGGCGCATTCTATATGCGCCCGTCAACCGGCAGCCCCTTGCGGGCGGATACGGGAGCCGCCCCTACAAAAAGCGCGGGAGAAAATCACTCGGTATAGAACAGCATACGGCTGTAGCAGGGCAGGGGCCAGTAATCCTCATCGACGATGCTCTCGGCCTCGTCGGCGGCGGCACGCAGGGCATCCATCGCGGGGATGACCTCGTCGTGGAAGGCGTGTGCCTTGGCGGCCTCGTCGTCCATGGCGCTGACCTTGTCGGTAGCGGCCTGCAGGGCGTCGGTGGCGTCGGACATCTCGTCGGTGTACTTGCTCAGGGCGGTCAGGACCTTCGTCTCGGCCTTGGTGGAGATGCCCTCCACAGCGGCGGTCTTGGCGGCGGCTGCGCCGGCGACCTCGCCCATGTAGGCGGTGGCGGCGGGGATCAGCTGCTTGTTGGCGATCTTGAGCATCGTGCGGGCCTCGATGTTGAGGATCTTGGAGTAGTGCTCCATCTCGACCTCGTAGCGGCTCAGCATCTCGGTCTTGGTCAGGACGCCGAACTCCTCCATCAGGGCAATGTTCTTCTCGTCCTTCAGCGCGATCATCGCGTCGGGGGTGCACTTGCGGTTCGGCAGGCCGCGGCGCTCGGCTTCGACCTCCCATGCCTCGCTGTAGCCGTTGCCGTTGAAGATCACGCGGCGGTGCTCGTTCAGCGTCTTTTTGACCCAGGCGGCAGCCGCGCACTCAAAGTCGGCGGCACCGGCGGTCTCGGCCACGAACTCCTTCAGGCTCTTGGCGACGGCGGCGTTCAGGATCGTGTTCGCGTCGGACAGGTTCTCGGCGGAGCCGGGCATACGGAACTCAAACTTGTTGCCGGTGAAGGCGAACGGAGAGGTACGGTTGCGATCCGTGGTGTCCTTGCTGAACTTGGGCAGGACGTCAACGCCCAGGTCCATCTTCATCTTGACGGGGCCGGCATAGGGGGAATCGGTGCAGATGGCATCAATAACGGCCTCCAGCTCCTCACCGACGAAGATGGAAATGATGGCCGGGGGTGCCTCGTTGGCGCCCAGACGGTGATCGTTGCCCGGGGTAGCCACAGAGGTGCGCAGCAGGTCAGCGTACTCATCCACAGCCTTGATAACAGCGGCCAGGAAGATCAGGAACTGCAGGTTCTCCATGGGGGTGTCGCCGGGGTCCAGCAGGTTCTCGTGGGTGGTGCTCATGGACCAGTTGTTGTGCTTGCCGCTGCCGTTCACGCCTTCAAAGGGCTTCTCGTGCTGCAGGCAGACCAGACCATACTTGGGTGCGATCTTGCGCATCATTTCCATGGTCAGCAGGTTGTGGTCGATGGCTACGTTGGTGGTATCGAAGATGGGAGCAAGCTCGTGCTGGCAGGGAGCCACCTCGTTGTGCTTGGTCTTGGCGGGCACGCCCAGCTTCCACAGCTCCTCGTCCAGCTCCTTCATGAACGCAGAAACCTCGGGACGGATGACACCGAAGTAGTGCTCCTCCAGCTCCTGACCCTTGGCAGAGGGAGCGCCGAACAGGGTGCGGCCGGTGAGAATCAGATCCTGACGTGCCTCGTAGTCCTCCTTCTTGACAAGGAAGTACTCCTGCTCGGGGCCGACGGTGGTGGAAACGTAGTCCACATCCTTGCCGAACAGCTTCAGGATGCGGACGGCCTGACCGGACAGTGCGTTCATGGAACGCAGCAGGGGAGTCTTTTTATCCAGAGCCTCGCCGGTGTAGCTGACGAATGCGGTGGGGATGCACAGCACGTCATCCTTCACAAAGGCGTAGCTGGTGGGGTCCCATGCGGTGTAGCCGCGTGCCTCACAGGTGGCGCGCAGACCACCGGAAGGAAAGGAGGATGCATCGGGCTCGCCGCGTACCAGCTCCTTACCGGAGAACTCCATGATGGCGGTGCCATCGCCCACAGGGCTGACGAAGCCATCGTGCTTCTCGCTGGTGATGCCGGTCAGGGGCTGGAACCAGTGGGTGTAATGGGTGGCACCCAGCTCCATAGCCCAGCGCTTCATCACGCTGGCAACGACGTTTGCCACCTCAATGTCCAGTGGAGCACCCTTGTGCAGGGTGTTCTTCAGGCTCTTGTAGGTAGCGCTGGGCAGGCGCTCCTTCATAACGTGCTCATTAAAGACCTTGCTGCCGTAGATCTCCATAACATTTGCTGCCATAAATCCTACTCCTTACTTGATCTTACTTTTTTCTTTCGCCTTGGGTCTGCCGCAATGCAAAAACCCAAAGCGTGCTTACATCTTAACAAAAACGGCGCTGCGAGTCAGGAGGTGACCCACAGCGCCGTTGCTGTCTATGGCTAAAATTATAGTCCTTGCGGGCAAAAAAGGCAATTGACAAAACTGACGATTCTGCACAAACACGATCTCGGATTTTTGGAATAACCGCGATTGGTATGACTTTTGCATCGAAAAAGCCCCCTTCAGGACGGCTTTCTCCGGCTGAAAGGTGCGCAGCGCGCGGCAATTGTTCTCATTGTAAAAGCATCAGATGACCTGAAACAGGAAAAACTTGAGGTAGTTTGTCTCCGGCACGCCCCACAGAATGGGGTGATCCGGTGCCTGCTGCTTTACCTCGATCTGCCGCAGCTGCCGGTGAGCGTCCTTGGCGGCGGCGCGCAGCATCTTGATGAACAACTCCTCGGTGGCAAAGTGGGAGCAGCTGGCAGTAGCCAGATACCCGCCCCGGGGCAGCAGCTTCATGGCGCGGTAGTTGATCTCCTTGTAGCCGCGCATGGCATTCTCCACCGTGCGGCGCGCCTTGGTAAAGGCAGGAGGATCCAGAATGATGAAGTCGTAGGGGCTGCCCTCCTTTTCCAGCCGGGGCAGCAGGGCAAAGGTGTCCTCGCAGAGGAAATCCATGTTGTCGAGGCCGTTGCGTTCGGCGTTGCGCTTTGCCATGGCAATGGCCTCGGCGCTGATGTCGGCAGCAGTCACCCGGGCAGCCCCGCCCTTGGCAGCGTTCAACGCAAAGCTGCCGGTATGGGTAAAGCAGTCCAGCACGGTGTGCCCGGCGGCAAGGCGTGCCACAGCCCGGCGGTTATACTTCTGGTCAAGGAAAAAGCCGGTCTTTTGCCCGTTTTCAAAGTCTACATGGTAGTACACGCCGTTTTCACAGATCTCGGTCTGGGTGGTTTCCGGGTGGCTCTCGCCGGGCAGGGCAAACCAGCCTTTGTTTTGTTCCAGCCCCTCCTTGGCACGCAGGGCTTCATCGTTGCGCTCATAGATGCCGTCAATGGTCTGTCCGTCTGCCCGCAGCACTTCAGCCAAAAGCGGGAAGAGCACCGGCTTCAGCCTTTCCATGCCCACGCTCAGGGTCTGGGTGACCAGAACATTGTTGAACCGGTCCACCGTCAGGCCGGGGAACTGGTCTGCCTCGCCAAAAATGAAGCGGCAGGCGGAAAGGTCGGCAGGCTCCAGCACCGTTTTGCGGTAGGCCCATGCGTACTCCACCCGGCGGCGCCAGAAGGCAGTATCAAAGGTATCGTTGGCGTTGCGGGAAATGAGCCGCACCCGGATCTTGCTTTTCAGCGAGAGAAAGCCGGTGCCGAGATAGGCACCCTTGGGGCTGACCACATCCACCAGCGAGCCGTTTTCCGGCGTGGTGCCGGGGGCTTCCAGAATATCGTTCTTGTACACCCAGGGGTGCCCGCCCACCAAAAGCCCTTCGGCGTGCTTGTTGACTTTATATACAGGATAAGTGCGTTCGCTTTTCATAAAATGCTCCTTCAACTAAGAATGCGCAAAATGATGCTTGTTCTGCTCTTTATCATAACATAAAAATATGGTAGAATAAATACAAAATTTTGCGGAAGGAAGAAAACGCTATGGAGATCGAACGCAAATGGATGGTGACCGGCTGGCCGGAGGGGCTGCCCCTTGAGGAAGAATTTACCATGCGGCAGGGCTATATCAGCGTGCAGCCCACGGTGCGCATCCGGGAGGAAGCACTGACCGGCGGCAGCACCGACTATATCCTCTGCTTCAAGTCCGCAGGGGGCTTGGCACGGGAGGAGATCGAGCGCAGCATCGACAAAGACCTGTTTGTGCAGCTGGAGGAAAAGATCATCGGTAAACCCCTGATCAAAAAGGTGCGCCGGAGCTACCGCCTGCCGGACGGCGCGGTGCTGGAGGTGAACCATGTGGACGAGGGCCTGCCCACAGCATTCTGGTACGCCGAGGTGGAGTACCCCACGGTGGAAGCCGCGCTCAGCTGGCAGCCTGCGGCCTGCGGCCTTGTGGCGTACCTCAACGATGAAGTAACGAACCAGCCCGGCCAAAGCATGGGTGCATACTGGGTGCAAACCAGAGGGTAACGCCGATAATACTGTGAAGGGAATGACTGCTTACGAAAAAGATCAAGCTGAAACTGGAACTCCAGTATAACTCGCCGGTGATCCTTACCTTTTTTCTGCTGTCCATGCTGGTGCTGCTGGCAGACGGCTGGACGAACGGCTGGAGCACCATGAACCTGTTCTGTGTGTACCGCTCCTCGTGGCGGGACCCACTGGGCTACATCCGGCTGTTCGGCCATGTGCTGGGCCATGCAAACTGGGAGCATTTTCTCAACAATATGCTGCTGCTGTTGGTAGTGGGCCCGCCCATGGAGGAGAAATACGGCAGCATCCCGCTGCTCAAGGGTATTTTGTTTACCGCGCTGGTCACCGGCGTGCTGCAATGCATCCTATTTCCCCACACGGGGCTGCTGGGGGCGTCCGGCATCGTGTTCATGCTTATCATGCTCTCCTCGCTGGCGGGCTTCTCCGGCGGCATCCCGGTCACCATGCTGCTGGTGGCGGCGCTGTACTTCGGTCAGCAGGTGTACGATATCATCTTTGTGCACGATAACGTGGCAAACTTTATGCACATCGTGGGCGGTTTGTGCGGTACCGCCTTCGGCTATTACTGCGCCCTCCATCGCCGCCCTGCGCGCAGCCGTAGATAAAAGAGAAGAATTATGGATAAAAACGGGATACCGGAACGTCTGCAGACGCTCCGGTATCCCGTTTTTACGAGAAAGAGAAATAATGAGTGCAGCAAACTGGAACTTGTCGGGGCAAAGCCCCTCCATCTTGCTACGCAAGACCGTTCTGTCGCTTGAAAGCCCCACTGGGGCTTTCATTGTTCCGCTTCGCTCCACAAACGCGAATTTTCAAATTAGTCTTTGCAAATAACCTTTGAACCTTCACCATCAATTACAA
>OHXG01000812.1_pt1 | contig 11211 bp, 7 predicted proteins | sample 1579971 | NCBI WGS metagenome assembly OHXG01 (sample SAMEA3882517, study PRJEB24775) | human gut metagenome | biome: human-associated habitat; feature: intestine environment; material: feces | place: Netherlands | collected 2009/2010
GCTCGCCGTACCGCGCGGGCGACGTCTTCCGTTTCCCCGCCTATGCCGACACGATGCGCTCCCTCGTCGAGACGAACTGCGAGAGCTATTACCGCGGTGAGCTGATGGAAAGGATTGTCGCCCATTCGCGCGCCACGGGCGGCTACTTCTGCGAGGACGACTTCAAGAACTACCACCCCGAATGGGTCGAGCCCATCACGCAGGACTACCGCGGCTACACCGTCTGCGAGATCCCGCCCAACGGCCACGGCATCACGGTGCTGATGGCGCTCGGCATGCTCAACGGGCTGACGCTGCCCGAAAAGCGCGAGGACGCGGACTGCTATCACAAGGTCATGGAGGCCATCAAGCTCGCCTTTGCCGACACGAAGACCTACGTCGCCGACCCGCGCTATATGAAAACAAAGGTCAGCGAGCTGCTCTCGCCCGACTATCTTGCCGCCCGCCGCGCACTCATCACAGACAAGGCGCTCGAGCCCAAAGCGGGCGACCCGCACTGCGGCGGCACGATCTACCTCTGCACCGCGGACGCAGAGGGCAACATGGTCTCGCTTATCCAAAGCAACTACTGCGGCTTTGGCGCGGGCATCGCCATCCCCGGCACGGGCATCTCGCTTCAGGACCGCGGCGCGAACTTCTCGCTCGACCCGAAGAGCGACAACTATTTGGAGGGCGGAAAGAAGTCCTACCACACGATCATCCCAGGCTTTCTGCTCAAGGACGGCGAGGCCGTCGGCCCGTTCGGCGTGATGGGCGCGTTCATGCAGCCGCAGGGGCAGGTCGAGGTGCTGACGAGCACCATCGATTACGCCATGAACCCGCAGGAGGCGCTCGACGCGCCGCGCATCCAGTGGATCGGCGGCAAAAAGCTCCAGATCGAGCGCGAGGCGGGCAAGGCGATCGCCGAGCAGCTGCGAGCAATGGGGCACGAGGTCGAGATCGTCGACGACCGCACGGCCATGGGCCGCGGCGAGATCATCTGGAAGTGCGAAAACGGCGTTTACGCCGCGGGCACCGAACCGAGATGCGACGGCACGGTCGCAAGCTGGTAATAAAGCAAAAAAAGAGGCTTCCCGACGGGAAGCCTCCTTTTTTGCACATTTTTCAAAATTAAACCTTGGCCTCGCTGTTGTGCTTGCTGGCGACGTAGCTTCTCATCGAGTTCACGACGATGGTCGCGCCGAGCACGATGAGCAGCACCGCGATGATGAGCTGCAAGCCGTTGGCGATAAACACCGCGCCCCAGGTCGTCTCGCCCGCGGGGATGGTGACGGCAGCGGCATTTTGGATGGCGCTCACCATGGCCATCAGGCGCTGGACAAGCGCCGTGAACGTGACGCAGAGCATGATGACGAGCGGCGGGAAAAGCATCTTGTTGCTGCGGCCCGTGACCTTGAGGAAGACGCACAGCGTGATGAGCACGAGCGCGGAGAGCAGCTGGTTCGCTGAGCCGAACAGCGGCCAGATGTTGGAGTAGCCGATCTTCGTGAGCACGTAGCCGAGCACGAGCGTCAGCACCGTGGAGAAATACGTGTTGCACAGGAGCTTGCGCCAGGGCTCGGCGTGGGCCATATCGTCCACGCTGAAAAGCTCCTGGAAGCTCATGCGCGCGATACGCGCGACGGCGTCAAGGCTCGTGAGGGCGAGGGCGGAGACGCACATCGTCATAAAGACCGTGGCGGCGTAGTTCGGCACGCCGAACATCTCGAAGAAGCCCGCAACGCCGCGGCTGAAGATCTGGAACGGGGTACCGGCGGCAGGGGTGCCGTCGGCAGCTGCGGCAGCACCGGCAACGCACAGAGCCAGAACCGCCAACAGGCTTTCAAGGATCATGGCACCGTAGCCGACCTTCAGCATATCCTTCTCGTTCTCAACGGTCTTGGAGGAAGTACCGGAGGAAACAAGGCTGTGGAAACCGGAAACTGCACCGCAGGCCACGGTGACGAACAGGATGGGGAACATGGTGCCCAGCTTTTCGTTGGTAAAGCCGGTGAACACAGGCAGATTCATGGTGGGGTGTGCCACCAGCAGGCCAACCACAGCGCCCACGATCATGGCCACGAACATAAAGGTGGTCATGTGGTCACGGGGCTGCTTGAGCAGCCACATGGGCAGCACAGCAGCAAAGAAGATGTACACAAAGGTGATGTAGCTCCAAGCGGCCTTGCCCAGGATCAGGGGCAGGTTTGCGCCGATGACAAAGGACAGCACGATGAACACGATGCTGATAACGCTTTCCTTCCAGCCGGAGAAGCTGAACTTTTTCTGCAGCAGGCCAAAGACAACGGCGAACACCATGAACATGATGGACACCATGCCGGCAGCACCGTTGGTCTTGGCAGCCTCGACCATTGCGCCGTCTGCGCCAAAGGCATTGAAGGTGCCGGCAACCATGTCTGCAAAGGCAGCAATGACGATGCCGCAGAACAGCCAGCAGAACAGCAGGAACAGCTTGCGGCCGGTCTTGCCGATGTACTTTTCAATCAGCATACCCATGCTCTTGCCGTCGTTCTTAACGGAAGCATACAAAGCGCCAAAGTCGGTAACGGCGCCAAAGAAGATGCCGCCCAGCAGCACCCACAGCAGCACCGGCAGCCAGCCGAAGGCTGCGGCCTGAATGGCACCGGTAACAGGGCCTGCACCCGCAATGGAGCTGAACTGGTGGGCAAACACCGTCCAGCCGTTGGTGGGCACATAGTCCCGGCCATCTTCGTGGACGACTGCCGGGGTCTTAGCAGCAGGGGCGATGCCCCATTTGTTAGCCAGCCAGCGGCCGTAAAGCACATAAGCGCCAAACAGGCACACCGCTGCGATCAATACGATGACCAGCGTATTCATAGTTTTCTACCTCTTTCCTTTTTTCACTCCGCAACAGGTTCGGAACGATAGGCTGCCGTCCGGCAAAGTGCTTCCCTAGAGCGTAAAAAACCTTCGTCCTCAGCACATGACCGGGCTTTCCGGCCACACTCCGAAGACGAAGGCTTCTGCTCCCGCCTGCCAGGGCAGGGGCATTACTCCGCGGTACCACTTCGCTTGCTGTGTTAAAACAGCCACTCTCCCACGCATGGTACACTGACCATGCTGCCCGATAACGTGGGCTGGACGGCACCATGCTACTTGGGGCACAAAATCCGGTTCACACAGGCTGCTCGCAGGCGAGGATCCTCTGCTCCTGACTGCCGCTTTTTCATCCGAGGAGCGGCTCGCTGAAAGAGGGTGATGCAGAAGATCATGTCCTGTTCCTTGCATTTGCTGAATGATTGTGTCCTACTTTATTCCTGTTTTCATCAATTGTCAATATTTCTGTAACAAGTTCAGAGGATACGCCAATTCAAGCCATTTTCTGGGAATAATTTTTAGATGATTTTCTTTCATGTGTGAAGAGAGCAAAACTGAACATGCTCTTAATTGAAAACCATTCACCCACAGGTCTTGACTTTCACACTTTGAAGTGCTAAAGTAATAGCGTGCAGAATATTCCGTGCGACAGCACTGTCTGCTTTGCCTGCTGCCGCCGCTGTTATAATAAGGAGAAAAACAATGGCTGAAAAAAATTCCAGAAGAAATGAGACGACGGATGCGCTCTTTGATGCCATCCTCAGTCTGGAGAGCCGGGAAGAGTGCTACGCCTTTTTTGAGGATCTGTGCACTGTAAAGGAGATCTCGGATATGGCGCAGCGCCTGCAGGCCGCAAAGCTGCTGCTGGACGGTGCCACCTATGAGCAGATCGTCAAGGCGGTGGAGATCAGTACCGCCACCATCAGCCGCATCAACCGCTGCATCCAGTACGGCTCCGGCGGCTACCGCGACACCATCGAGAAGGTGCGCGCACAGGCAGAAAAGCAGTAACAGCTGTACCCGCCGCAGCATAGGATAGGGCACACGACCGGAAAGGAAGGTTTTGCCCTATGATGATCGATACCCCCTGTGCCCGTTCTCAGTGTCCGGAGATGCCCAAGGTCAGCTTGGATCAGGCTGTTGTGGACCTGATGGAAAGCATTGCCCTGCAGGAAACGGCGCTCAGCCACATTTTGTGTGCCGAAAGCCGGAAGATGCAGAAGGCCATGGATCTGGATGGCTTGGATCTTTGCAAGCTGCTGGAGGTGAACGACTCCGCCACCAATATGGTGCACGCCGTCGCAAACCTTGAACTGGTGCTCAAGGATAAGCTGGAGTTCGTCTCCAACAACCTCTATGTCCCGGGGGACAGCGGCTGCCCATCACCTGCGCAGTAATGTTTTTTGCGTGGGACGATCTTTACTGCAATCTAACCCGTGAAAATGCAATGTCGGGCAGCCCGCAGGCTGCCCGACATTGCTTTGAATCGTTCTGCCGCAAGGGAGGCTGCTGCACAAAACAGGGTGCAGCAGCCTCCCTTTTTATGAAAATCCTGCATAAGAGACAGAAAAATCTTTTGTTGGAATTGCTGATGTATCAAATCTGTGCTATACTATTGGATGTATCACCATGAAAGCGAGGAATAAAACATTGCTGCATTATGATGCGATCCTATTTGATGTGGACGGGACGCTGATCGATTCGGCCCCCGGTATCATTCATACATTGCAAGAGGTTTTCTGCACCATGGGTGTGGATGTATCCGGCATCAACCTGCGCCGGTATCTGGGTCCGCCCCTGCGCAAAAGCTTCGGTGAGCACTTCACCGACCCGGCGCTGATCGAAAAAGCTACCGACCTTTACCGCACGAGCTACGCGGTGAAGGGCAGCCACGAGTGTGCCGTGTTCCCGGGTGTTCTGCAGATGCTGCAAACCCTGAAGCAGGCTGGTTTTATTTTGTGCACCGCCACCTCCAAGCCCACCAAGGTGGTCACCCCTATTTTGGAGGAGCAGGGTCTGGCGCAGTATTTTGATTTTATCGGCGGTGCCTCCATGGACGAGAGCCGGGACACCAAGACCGAGGTCGTGCGTTATGTGCTCAGCCAGCCCGCCTTGCAGGGCAAGCGGGTACTGATGGTGGGTGACCGCAACGATGATATGCGGGGCGCTGCCGACTGTGGTCTGGATGCTGCCGGTGTGCTGTACGGCTACGGCAGCCGGGAAGAGCTGGAAGCTTTCCATCCGGTGCTGCTGGCCGAAAGCTGCGCCGACCTTACCGACCGGCTGCTGGCAGCCCGGGTATGACAGGAAGTTTCATTCCTTCGGAAGGAGAATGGATAGAATATGAGAAGCAATAATCAACAGGAGAACAAGGCGCTGACCCCGATGCAGAAGCAGGCGGTGCTGGTGTGCATCGTGTGCGCACTGGCGGCGCTGCTGACCATCGGCATCACCCTTACCATGCTCAAGCGGGGCAAGAACCCGACGGAGCAGCCGGGGGATTCTTCCATTATTACCCCCGCGCCCGCTCCGGAAGGGGAGGAGGATATCTCCGACCACTACCAGATCAACGAGACTTCCAGCGCACTGCTCACCGGGACTGCTGATGCTGGTGACGCCTATCAGGAGCAGACCCTTTTTATCGGCGATTCCAACACGGTGCGTTTGTACGCCAACGGTCTGATCTCGTTGCAGCAGTTCTGCGCCAAGGAAGGCATTGGCACCAGTGCCGCCCTGAACGAGGGCATCGTTACCTTTAAGCGGGACGATAACCGCTACACCATCGCGCAGGCGGTGGCCAAAATGAAGCCCCGCCGGGTGGTCATTATGCTGGGCACCAACGACAACGGCATGAATACCGAGGACTTTATCAGCAACTACACCGCGCTGGTACAGGCCATTCAGGCCAGCTATCCCTATACCGATATCATCGTCAACACGGTGCCGCCGGTCCCGTCCAACCACTCCAACTACCCCAATATGGATCAGACCCGCATTGATGATTTCAACATGGCGCTGCTGACCATGTGCGAGCAGCTGGGCGTCAAGTTCCTCAACTCTGCCGAGGCACTGAAGGACGCCAACGGCTACGGCAATGTCGATTACTACCAGAGCGGGGATATCCACCTCAAGCCCGCAGGCCTGAAGGTGCTGCTGAAGTATCTGCGCACCCACGCCTACGAGACCGAGGATCGCCGCCCGGATACCAATAATATCCCCACCCGCGCCGAGTATACCGCCAACCCCAGCTCTGCGGTGGAGGCATCCAGCAGCTCGGAGACGGTCTCCTCCTCTGTTGTTGAGGAAAAAACGGAGTATCAGGCGGACTATCGCGTGGACAAAACCGGCGGCGGCTCCCTGACCTGCGGCGACGAGAGCGGCAAGTCTCTTACCGTCAAGGTGACCAGCGCCGCCCAGAGCGTTACGGTGACCGCTGTGCCGGAGGACGGCTATGTGTTCGTCAAGTGGAGCGATGGCGTGACCAAGCGCACCCGCACCGATACCAATTTTGACCAGAACGTGGATGTGACCGCTGTGTTTGCAGCGGCCTCTATCCAGGTCAGCAGCAGCGGTAAGGCTGGGCTGGGGGATTCCTATACCTTTAAAGCGACCCTCAAGGGCAAGTATCTGGATGCTTCCAGCATCCGCTGGTATGTCAACGGAACCGAGGTAACACAAGCTGCCGGTAAGACCACCGTAAAGGGCGAGGTAGACCCCTCTATGGTGGGCAGCACCTTCCGGGTGTACGCCACCGCCAGCTATAACGACTGCACCGTCACCAGCAACAAGCTGGAACTTACGGTCAGCGGTGGAACGTCCGGCAGCACCAGCAGCTCCAGCAGTTCCAGCAGCTCCAGCGCTTCCTCTAAGGAGGATAAGCCTGCATCCTCCAAGGAAGAAACGTCCTCCTCTAAGGAAGAAAAACCGGCCTCTTCCAAGGAAGAGAAACCCGCTTCCTCCAAGGAGGAGAAGCCCGCTTCTTCCTCCTCGAACGGTACTTCTGAAAGCGCTGGCAGCTCCTCCAAGGTGGAGAAGCCTGCCTCTTCTGCGGCATCTTCTAAGGAAGAAAAGCCCGTCTCTTCTTCGCAGAGCAGTTCCTCTTCCAAGGAGGAAAAACCAGCCTCTTCTAAAGAGGAAAAGCCCGCTTCCTCCAAAACCGAGGTAAGCGCCAGCAAGGAAGCTGCCAACTAAGGGCACATTTCCTCCTTGCGCCGCATAGGCTGGCGGGAGAGGAAGGTGGAGCCCTTATGTACTGGGAAGCGATGCGCACGCCCGCCCTGCCCGGCGAGTATGACGTGACCGACGGCAGCGTGGATTACTACGATACCGACTGGGAAAACGTGGATAACAGCGCACTGGAGGAAGAAATGCAGAAATGTGGTCTGACGCCCTGCGAGGGTAAAACAATGTGTCCGGACAACACCCCGGCACAAACAGACCTGTCTGCGTATGAGATCGTTTCTGAATAATGGGAAGCCAGCTCTGCCGGGGGTGGGGCTGGCTTCTCCCTGTTGATACACCAAAGTGGGAAATGCTGAAAAGAAAGTGAGATACTATGGCAAAATATTATTGCATCCTGTTCGATGCAGACAATACGCTGCTCAACTTTGACGCAGCGGAAAACAAGGCGCTGGCCGAAACGCTGGTGAACTTTGGCATCGAGCCGGACGCCGAGACTGTGCAGACCTACCGCACCATCAACGAGGAGCTGTGGCGGCAGCTGGAAAAAGGCCAGATCAAGCGGGAAAAGCTCATGGCGGAGCGCAGCGTCTACCACTTCTCCGGGCTGGGCGCCATGCCCCGCATCTGTGAGGACAACGAGACGTTCACCGCCGCCGTGGCCGCCCCCGTGCTGTGTGAGGGAGATGTGCTGGGCGCGGTGCTGTTCGTCACCGACACGGGCCGCCTGCCCGGTGACACGGAGTGCAAGCTGGCCCAGACCGTGGCTGCGTTTCTGGGAAAAAGCATGGAAAGCTGAAAACAGGGTCTCCGGCATGGCCGGAGACCCTGTTTTTGTTTCAATATACGCCGTGCTCAGCGCTTGCTGTTATGTGGTCAGAGTCAGTCCTCCTTGCGCTTGGTGAGCCGGGCCATACCGGTGACGGAGGCCACGGTAAGCGCCACATACAGTACCACGCCGGGGTCACCGGTGCGAGGCGATGTAGCGCCGCTGACGGTAAAGGAGAAGGAGCTGGCACTGCCATCGTCGAACCGGATCAGACCGGTATGGAAGCCCTGAGAGAGCTTGGCGGTGAACGGTCCCTGCAGGCGGAGCGCATTGCCGCGGATAACGTAGTCCTTGGCGTCGAGGCGGACACCGTCCACCCAGACGGAGGTCACGTGGCTGGCGGCGCCGCGGCTGATGCCGAACTGCACCAGCGCGCCGGCCTGAGCGGTCTGCCCGTCGCCGGAGGTGACATAGTACCCGCTGCTGGAGCCGCTGCCAGAGCCGCTGCCGGAACCACCGCCGGGTTCGTTGCCGGAGTCATCGCCCGGCTTGACGGGTGCCTTGGTGCAGACGATCTCAGCGCGGTCACGGATGCGGACGCGAGGCGCGATGGTCTTGCCGTCGAGGGCGAAGGTGTCGTCCCAAGAAGCCAGACCGATGGCATCCACACTGTTGCCGACGGTCAGGAGGCTGATGCCCTTATCCTTGGTGATGTAGCCGTCGATAAACAGGCGGCAGGTCTTGCCGGAGCCGTCGCGTACCATGATGGTCTGCACAATTCCCTCGGCGTTTTCGATGCGGGTGATCGTACCCTTCACCCTCACGAGGCTGCCCAGCACGCTGCCGTCCACGATCTGGGCAGCGGTGACAAGTGTCGGCGTGACAGGTTTGCCTTCACCCAGCTTCTCGATGGTGGTGACAGCCAGCTGGCGCTCGCCCTGATAGGAGCTGGTGGTGCCGGAGATACGGACGCGGTCGCCGATCTTGAAGTTGCCCGCCACGGGGAAGCAGTTGATGCCCGCAGTGGCATCCTGCACGTAGATGCAGTCAAAGAAGGCGGTGTCCTTATCATAGCCGGAGGCGTTGGAGGTAACGATGCCCTCCACGGTGAACTTTACGCCCTCATCCTTCTCCGCCTGCACCGTCTTGATGTCGGTGACAGTGATGGGGTTCAGGTAGCGAAGGAGGTTCTGGCAGATCCTGTAGTTGGAGTAATTCTTCTCTGCGGCGTTGTCCACGGAAGCCTGCACCTCAAAGTTGGACATGAAGGCCGCGCCGGAGACGATGATCAGACCCTTGCCGGCGAGCTGCTCTGTGGCCATGACCATCAGGCGGTTGTCGTTGTCGGCATAGGCGTACTTCGGCACACCTGCGCCGCCCAAGCCGTCCTCGTCCACGTCAACGGAATAAGTGGTGGCGTGGCCGTAGACCACGGGGGAGACGGTGGCCGGCAGGGAGGTCGTGGGCTTGCCGTCAACGCCCACGGCGTAGATGGATGCGCCGCCGTAGTGGCTGAAGCGCTCCGTATACAGCGCGTCATAGGGGTGTTCGGCGTCGAACTCCACGCCGCCCGTCAGGAAGTTGTCCATGTTGTAGCTGCTGAAGTACAGGCGCCACTTATCCACGCCGTCGGCTGCGCTGCGCACATCGTCATATGTGGCGTCGTCGCTGATGCGCAGGCTGGAGCCCAGCGCCTCCAAAAGTTCATTCTGCGTGGCTGCCATGTGCTTGATGGCGGGATTATTCTGAATGACCGGGTAGTTCTCGTAGTTGTCCGACCAGCCCGCGAGGATCACCGTGCCGCCGCCTGCATTGAATGCGGCGATGGCCTTCAGTTCATCGGCGGTGTAGGTTCTGGGATCGGACTGTGCAGCCTCCAGACGGCGGGAGGGTGCGGTGAGGATCAGCGCCTTGTACTTGGGGTTGGAACAGGCGGCGATCAGGTCGGCAGAGGTGTTCAGCTGCACGGTACGCACGCTGTTCTCGGCGGCCAGATTGCCGAAGTTGCCCATGCTGTCCTTGTAGTTGCCCGCCACGTACTCGTTGTAGTGGGCGGCATCGATGCCGATGTAGACAAGGGAATCGGCGTTCAGCACGTCCAGCGTGACGTCCTTGGTGAAGGTATATTCCTTCCCGTCCAACTCCACCACAGCCGTGACGGTGATGGTGGTGACCAGCGCCTTTTTGGGCGTGTACTTGAAGTCGATATCCAGCGTGGAGCTCTTGCCCAGCGTCTTTGGGGCCTTGTCGGTCTTGATGACCGCGCCGCCCTTGATGGCGTAGGTCATGGACTTAACGGTGGCGTCCGTTCCCTCGCCGTTAAAGAGGGTGGTGGTCAGGGTCAGCTCCTCGCCGGTAACGGGGGTAGCTGTGCCGCAGACGGCGTTGGTAATGCCCAGCTTCAGGGTATCGCCCACCCAAACGGGGGCGGTGACAGCCAGATCGCCGTCACCCTCGGTGACGCGGACGAAGTAGTAGCTGTATTCAGGCTTCAGCTCCACAGAGAGGCTGCCCTTGGTCAGCTCGGCGGCGCTGTTCCATGTATGCACCACGCGGCCGGAGTTGGCCACCAGCTCTACCTTCTTGATGGAGTCGTGGATGTCCGGGTCGTTGACGGTGACCTCGATGGTCAGCTTCTCGGGGACGTCCTTGATGATGGTACCCATGAGATTGCCGTTGACGGTGTAGGTGACCTCCAGATTCTTATCCTCGCTGGCGTACATATGACGCTCGCGGATGGCGGCGTAGATGCCCTCCTCGGTGAAGTTGTCGGTGATGATCACGTCACGGGCATCGTTGGCATTGCCCCACTTACCCTTGTGGTTATCCTGGTTGTTGGTGGGGGCGACGTGCCAGCCCTTATCCAGCGCCATGATATACTGCTCATAGCTGGGATAGTAGCCGCCGGCACCGATCTGCCCCTCGCCGTTGCCCACCTCTACCATGTAGACGCGGGTGTCGATGACGCCATCCCAGTAGGAGAAGTCAGCGAAGTTGCCGAAGGTCTTGCCGGGGTGGTTCAGCTGGCTGATGCTGTCCACGCCCTCGCCGCGGCTGAGCAGCGCATAGTATGCCTTCATGCCTGCATCGTTGGTCTTGCTGTTCAGGGTCTTGTTGTTGCGGGACACGATGCCCGGCGTGTTGAAGGTATTGATGTGGCCGGGACCTCCGGACCACGTCATCTCAAAGCCGCCGATGGCGACGATGGTGGACTGGCTCTCGTTGAACGCCGCCACCTTGCCCTTGTACTCCTTCCAGAGGTCGCGGCTGCTATCGGAGGCGGCCTGGGTCATGTCGTAGAGCGCGTCCTCCGGGTTGGGCGCAGAGGTGCTGTCAAAGTAGTTGGAGTGATCGGTGAAGGCCACGAACTGCACGTTGGCACTGTCGGGCAGGTTCTTCACATACTCCAGCGCGCTGTCCAGCGA
>OHXG01000827.1_pt1 | contig 11076 bp, 8 predicted proteins | sample 1579971 | NCBI WGS metagenome assembly OHXG01 (sample SAMEA3882517, study PRJEB24775) | human gut metagenome | biome: human-associated habitat; feature: intestine environment; material: feces | place: Netherlands | collected 2009/2010
TAGCTTTTATTGTGTGCAAAATAATATCGACCACAAATAAAAATAACAACAGTTGTAGATACTATTATGAAAAACCAAAAAGTGTTCAGAAATTGAATACATTAAGTCCTGTTTCTTCATCATAAACTCTGTCAACTTTTCCATCAATTACCGTAATAACGAGCTCGCAAGTTGCACTTACAACAGCTCTGTTCAGATGTCCTCCAAACACTTCACCTTTTTCATTACCGGCACTCAAATGAAGATGTGCATAATATTCTCCATCCATTGTATTGATTGTACCTGTCAGCGATGTTATTTCATAATAGCCTTTAAAACTGTTTGAGTAATATTTCTTCTCATCTGTCTTGTATACTCCGACTGTGAAATCATTGATTGCTCCAAGAGCCTGGACACTGGCAAGCTTTATATTCTCCTTTATGGCAATTACCCTCAGCTGCTCCGATATTTCCTCGTCTTTGTCAATCCTTGCTACTATAACATTGTCAAATTTTCTGTATTCCATTTTATTCTCCTTTCTCTTTCCGCCCGGTCACTTTTCAGACATTACTGCAATAAACTCAATATTTATTCAGGAAATGCTCCCTGTTCGGATACTCCTGCCGATATGCCCGGAGGGCGGCTTCCCGGAGCAGGGTGAATTCTTTTTCCATGTGAAGCAGGCGAGGCGCCTTGAACACGATCACACTGATCTGTTCGGCGATTTTTTTCGCGATTCCTTCTTCGGACAATTGTCCCATGCCGAATACCAGAGAGGTAAATCCTCTGCCTCCTCTGCTTACCTGAATAAATTTCAGGAATACATTGTACAGTTCATCTGCAAGAATTTTCTGGTATCCCTCCTCTGACTGCATGGCTTCCGCCAGGCACAACGTAGAGAGAATCCGGGCTCCCGTCTTTTTTCTGTCGCCTCCCAGATCCAGAGAGGTTCCTTCCGCCAGATACTTCAGTTCCATCAGGCATTTGACAAATTCATCCTTCTGGAGCCTGCGTTGTCCGTATCGGGCCGTCCAGAGCCGATCCCGGTATTCTTCTTCCCAGGCTTCCTCCTCTCCGATATGTTCTTTTAAGATCTGTTGCCGTTTTGCCGGATCTGTCTCCTGATAAAAATCTTTGGTCCATGTATGTTCCATATGTTTTTCCTCATTCTGTCAAGCGGATATTCGCAATCCGTTTCGCTGCTTGCTTGATTGGTTTAAAATAAAGACACGTCTTCACTTACTCTTTCTGCCTGCAAACGCAGTCTTCCTGCTTACATTCCGGAATGGGAAATCGTCTCTTCTGCGTTCAGGTACTCATCGATGTTGCTGCCGTCTACCTTCTGATATTCCGAAAAATAGTACCGGCCTTCTTTCAGGCTTTCCTGTTCAAAGTCCTCTCCCTCGAACAGCTCCACTGCCATTTTCGCCATTTCCTTTGCCTGATCCACTCTGTCATTTAGGATGCTGCCCTGCATCTCTCCTGCCTTTACGGCTTCCAGAGCCTCTTCCAGGCCATCAATTCCGAAGATCACCGGCCAGTCTTCACGGGCATAGCCTGCTTTCCGATAGGCCTCCACCGCCCCCAGTGCCATCTCATCGTTGTTGGACATGACAAGTTCGATCTTTTTTCCGTACTGGCTGATCAGACGGTTCATGCGGTTCTCCGCCTGTCCCCGGTTCCAGTCCGCTAACTGATAACTTAGCTTTTCCAGTATAACATCATTTTTCATCAGTGTCTTTACGGAATATTCCGTTCTGCTGATGGCATCCTGATGGCCCGCTTCTCCTTCCAGAAGCACATATTGGATCTTTCCGTCCTTGTTTTTATCGACTTCCGAATGGCTGTTGATGTATTCTGCTGCGATCTCACCCTGCATGATCCCGGATTGTTCTGCATCACAGCCCACATAATACAGCTTTTCCCACTGCACCAGGTCTTCTCTTACCGGTTCCCTGTTAAAGAAGATCACAGGAATGTCTTCATTCCTTGCCATTCGGATGATCCGAGACGGAGCTGTCCGGTCCACAAGATTGATACAGAGCACATCACAGCCGGCATCAATCATCTCTTCCACCTTTTCGTTCTGTTCCTGCTGATCGTCGTTTCCGCTTTTTGTCGATACGATAATCCTTCGTTCTTTGTTTTCCATGGCTTTCAGCTGCTCCTTCAGTTCATCCGTCAGTCCATTGATAAAAGGATCATCCTGCGTGTAGGTTATCACTCCGACCCGCAGGGTTTTCTCTGTCTGGTCCGATTTGCCGGAACACCCCGACAGCACAAGCACCGCACTCCCTATCGTGGCAGATAATAATACTGCCACCCTTCTTTTCTTTTTATTCATAGGAATATAAAAACCTTTCTAAATCTTCGTCCATAGAGAAATTTTCCTTGCCAAGTACCTGATATTCGGTTATATATCCTTGCATTTTATAAAACCTGTGCTTGATCCTTTTGGTTATTTCTTCCACACTTTTATAGCCGATTTCATATCCGTCCGGCACAGCCAGCCCCTGAATGTTTCCGTTATCCAGAAGTGCAATCGTCTTCAGACTGTAACCCACTCCATAGAGCTCTGCCCCCTTATATGTTCCATTTTCTGCCTGCTCTCCAAACTCTTCCAATATTCCTGCATCCAGGATGACAAGAGCATCCGCCTCTGTTTCCTTCTTCATCCGCTCCACAATGTCCTGTTCTTTTCTCCGGTAAATACACCAGCTGATCTTGCTTTCGCTGCCTTCCAGCGCCTCGTTCAATCCACAAATCTCCGCCTGTACAGCCTCGGACATTTTCCAGTCGGCGATAACTCCGATTTTCTGCTTTTTTGTTCTCAGCTGTTCTCCCAGCCACCTTCCGATCTCCCGGTAATCCGGCTGGATCGTGGGACTGGCAGTTTTTCCTTCTTTTACCGCCAGACCATCTGCAATCAGCAGATACGGTTTATTTCCACACTCTTTTTTCAGCATATTTTCCGTCTCATGACCGGGTGCCGGATATATGATAAAGCCATCAATATCGTTGTCCTTCTGTTCCCTGATAAATTCTCTTTCCACCTCCGGCCCGTCGATCTCTTCCGTATTGCAGATGATCATATGAACGTTGTTCTCTGCCGCAGCCTGCTTCATTCCCTTGATCAGGGCATCCCAGCGTTTGTCACCGGACTCCGGAAGAATCACCGCAATCCGGGGCTCTGCTACGTTCTAATCGAAAATCTTCCATACAAAGAATACTGCCAGCAGCAGCAAAAGAAACTCAATTATAAGAAATTTCATTCTGTTCTTTTTCATCCGCCCGGTCTCCTCTGTATGTATTTTTGTAATTCCAATGCTTCTGCGTTTTCCGGTGTATATGGGATTGCCGGAATACGGATCGTAACCCTTGTTCCTTCGTCCGGTTCGCTTTCTATGGAAAGTCCATATTCTTCGCCAAACATCAGCCGGATTCTGGAATGCACATTGATTACGCCCACGCCGGAACCGTGCTTCGGAACCTTGCTGTTATCCGTCAGAATATTTTCCAGGACTTCTTCCCGCATGCCCATCCCATTGTCTTCGATGGTGATCAGAATGTCCTCGTCTTTCTTTTTTCCGCTGACGATGATCATGCCGTCATCATCCTCATCCATATTTCCGACGCCATAATAGATGGCATTTTCCAGGATGGGCTGGATCACCAGCTTTACGATGCAGCAGTTTTCGATCTCTTCCTCGATTCGGAATTCTGTTTTAAACCGCTCTTTGTACCGGGCCAGCTGGATATTCATATAGCTTCTGCTGTGCTGCAGCTCATCCTTAATGGGAATGATGGTCTTACCGCGTGACAGGCTGACACGAAGCAATTTTGCCAGTTCAGAAATCATACGAACCGCTGCTTCATTTTCCTGGGCTTCCACCATCCACGTGATGGATTCCAGTGTATTATACAGAAAATGGGGGTTGATCTGGCTTTGCAGGGCATCCAGTTCACTTTTTCTTCGTTCATTTTGCTGCCGGATGATCTCGTCCATCAGTTTTTCGATCTGTTCATAGGACTTCTGCACAGAATGTCCCAAATGGCGGATCTCCGAGGAGCCGCCGATATAGATATCCGGTTTTCCTCCTGCCTCGTGGGCCTTGACGGAAGCATCCAGCTCCCGGATCGGTTTGGATATCTTCCGGGAAACCAGCTGGTTTCCCTCCAAAAGCATGACCAGAAGAACCAGAACAGTAGCAAATACATAGTAACGGAAGTTCTTGTAGTTTGCCGCCTGCACACTCTCCGGCACAACACCGATCATCTTCCAGCCTGTATAGGCTACGCTGCCGACGATCACGGTCTCGTTCTGACCGCCGGAACGGATCTCGTAGGTTCCGTCCTCGTATTTTGCCGCGTCCAGACTGTTTTCTTCAAATAATCCGCGGTTTAACTCCGTTCCCCGTGGATGATAGATCATCTCTCCGTCCTGACTGATCAGATAATAGTAGATTCCGCCGGAACAGTCATTGATCTGTTTCATCACGTCCCTGATCACAGAATATTTCATATCCAGCAAAAGAATACCGGTTTCCGGTGTCTCTCCCTTGTTGACATCTACATACCTGCTCAGGGAAACAACCCATTGGTACCGATAGGATCCATCCTCAAACAGCTCCTGGATATGCGGTGTGGAAAAGTGTATATTTTCAATGGCATCTTCCGCATTTTTGTACCATTCCTGTGTCTGCACCTTCACGTTTTTCTTTTCTGCCGCCACCGGCTCCGATGCGATCAGATTTCCTTTGGGATCATACAACGCCAGGCTCTGAATCTTATCGGAATTGGTCTCATAGAGCAGACTGAACTGCTCCGAGAATTCCCGGCTGGATATATCAAACTGCTGGACTACGTTGTAGTTTGCCCCGTTCAGGATCTGCCGGATATCCAGCAGATCTGCATTTAACCGGTCTACGGTAGCCTCCACGGTAGCTTCCGTGTTGTCTACCGCTGTTTTTTCCAGAGCCAGCTTGAATCGATGGTAAAGCAGCAATCCCATTACAATGATCGTAACCAGTGAAATCGCCATAAGGACAGACAGGATGATCGACTGTATGTTAAATACGATATTCTTCCGGGAATCCGGATTTCTTTTTCTATCTTTCATGTATTTTCCCTTTCACCTGTTCCCTCTTTTCTGCCTGATGTACTCTCGGAGTCTTTCTGTGCTTGCTCTTTCTGCTTTCCGTCTTTTTATTTTCCGGAAGCTCTGTATTTGGAAGGGGAAACACCGAATTTCTTTTTGAATACATAGCTGAAGTAGTTCGCATCCTGATATCCTACTTTTTCTGCGATCTTATAGCTTTTTTCATCGGTGTTCAGCACCATTTCTTCTGCCCTGTCCATTCGGTAATCGGTAAGATAGGAGACAAAGGACTGACCGGTCTCCTTTTTAAAGATGGACGAAAAGTAAGAATTGGACACCCCAAGATCTGCGCACACATCATCCAGCGAGAGCGCCGGTTCCATATATCTGTCTTTTACGATGTTCTGCGCATCGGTGATGATCCGTCTGGAGGTACTGTTTCTGGCACTTCTCAGTTTTTCGCTGATCGCCATAGACATATTGATGATCCAGTTTGTCATAGAGCTTTCATCCAGCTGAGTCACTCTTTCGTAAAGATTCTGTACATTTCCGGAAATTTCATTGAAATCCATGGAATTATTGGCACAAAATTTGAAAAAGCCGCTGACAATCTCCATGGTGGCCAGATTGTACTGGCTGATGGTGGCTGCATTCTTATGGAGCTTTTCTGTCTCTTTGATGGCTTCTTTCCGGATCTTTTCCTGATCCCCTACATGGATGGCACGAAACAGCTCCTGCATCTTTGTTTCTTCTAAGGGAACCGCCTTTTTTGACTCTTTGGGAACGATCTCTGCGATATTGATGGCTCGTTTCGTTCCGTACAGGACACGGTAGGATACCGCCTCTCTGGCTCCCTCGTAGGAAATACTGATATCGTACAGATTGTTGCAGACGGTTCCGACCCCTGCGGTAACCGCCGCCCCCATAATTCTCCATGCCCAGCGGCAGAACCGGTCACACTTGTCCGTCAATTGAGCTATCTCATCTTCTGAATGGAGTTCCATAATCAGAATGGTATTACCCATATAGATGAATTCCTGGCAATTACAGTTCTCCATCAGCCGCTGTTTGATCTCCCGTTCCACAGACATGGATAATAATAAGGGATTCATCCCATCCGGCACATCATTTTCCGAGGTATGAAAGATAATACAGCAAAACAAAGGTCCCTTCATATCCACCTGATAATCCAAAAGGAATCGTTCATAGTCCTCTTCTCTGACTCTTCCTTCAATCAGGGAAATGAAGAAATTGGACTGCAGCTTTGGTAATACCTCCTGGAAATAGTCTTCCAGTTTTTTTACATTTAACTTTTCTTCCCGTTCCCTGTCCAGTGTGGCTTTCAGCTTCATCAGGCTTTCTGACAGCTCGGTGGCGCTGATGGGTTTCAGCATATATTCCTTAATCTCCAGATGGACGGCCTCTTTTGCATATTCGAATTCATCAAAACCGGTGCAAAGCATAATGTAAATATTGGGATAGTCCTGGTTCAGCTTTCTTGCCAGCTCCAGTCCATCCATATAAGGCATCTTAATGTCCGTCAGCACCACATCAGGCTGAAGCTTTTCCACCAGCTCCAGAGCCTTCACGCCGTTGGTGGCACTTCCCACTACGTCAAATCCCAGATCATTCCAGCGGATCTTTTTTTTCATAACATCGATGACCTCTACTTCATCATCGACAAGAATCACTTTATATTGTTCCATCCTTATCCTCCTGTTTTGCGGAGCATATTATTGTTCCTTTATTATAGCAGAAGATTGCTCTCTGCTGAATGAATAGTTACAAAAATTTTGTAATTATTCAGAGCCCCATCTCGATTCCGCTTACGCTGCATCTCGATGTTGCTTCTCGCCATATGAAATTCCAGAAAAATAGCTCATTCATGTAAACATGATTCGCGATTTTTCTTCCATTTCGCATGGCTCTGAATCGTTACAAAAAAAGAAAATAATAGGGAATTTGTAGAGTAGATTGACAATAGTAAGAAGTTTATTTAAAATGAAATTACAACCAGAGTGTGTCTCACAGATTGCGGAAATAATTTTTCAGACACGCTCTAATGTTCAGACGAAAACGATGTACCAGGAAAGAAGGTGGAGAAATGAAGAAGGCAGTAATTTCCGTACTTGTCGGTACAGCAGTATTGGCTTTCGTTGCGTGTGGAAAAAATGCTGCAACGGAAAACAGTTCCGATTCGGGTGTTTCAACGGTATCGGCATCCTCGCAGGTGGAAAATGGACAGAAAGCAACCCGTGTGAATCAGGGAACAAATTTGTCTCCGGGGTCACCGAAGAATATCCCGTCCGGTGGGGGGAACAGCTCGGGCAGGACACATCATTCGGAGACGCATCATTCGGAGACACATCATTCGGAGACACATCATTCAGACGCGCATCATGATTAAGGATGTCAGGGTTTGCTGAACATCCGTGAACGGAAACAGGAGAAGGGGTATCCAAAACGGATACCTCTTTTCTACTTGTCGGGAAAACAATACAATGCTATACTGAACATGAATTTGACGCGAAAAGCGCGGCAGGTTCAGAAAAAACAGCCGGGATTTGTCAGTATACGCGGACATGTGCTGCAGGTAACTCGGGCAGAATGGAGAAAAGAAAATGACAAGAGAAGAATTTGAACAGCTTGCCGGAGCAGGTGTCATTTTATTGGATGGCGCAACCGGATCAAATCTGACAAAAGCGGGAATGCCAAAAGGAGTCAGTACAGAGCTTTGGGTTCTGGAGCACCCTGATATTCTGGCAAATTTACAGAAGGCTTACGTGGAGGCGGGAAGCCAGATTGTCTATGCGCCGACCTTTGGTGCAAACAGACTGAAATTAGCGGATTATGGAAGAGAAAACGAGGTGGAGGAGCTGAATGCACGCCTGGTGGACATCTCGAAAAAAGCGCTTGCCGGAACAGGTGCGCTGATCGCGGGAGATTTTTCTACACCAGGAAAAATGCTGCAGCCAAAAGGCGATCTCTCTTATGAAGAGCTGCTGGAATCCTACACAGAGCAGGTAACAGCGGTAGCAAATGCAGGCGTTGATCTTCTGGTAGCGGAGACGATGCTGAGCGTAGACGAAACGTGTGTCTTTATGGATGCTGCACTTTCTGTCTGCGATCTGCCGATTATGTGTTCTCTGACGCTGGAAGCAGACGGTTCTGCCCTGTTCGGCGGAAACGCTGTGGAAGCAGTTGAGACACTGCAGGAAATGGGAGCATCCGCCGTCGGACTGAACTGCTCGGTCGGACCGGATCAGCTTGAGGCAGTCGTAAATTCCATGAAAAAAGTGGCAAGAGTACCGGTTATCGTAAAACCGAATGCCGGCCTGCCGAAAATCACGCCGACCGGAGAGGCAATCTACAGCATGGATGCGCCGACGTTTGCAAAATATATGAACATTCTGGTAGACGCGGGTGCAGGCATTGTCGGCGGCTGCTGCGGAACGACACCGGAGTATATTCGTCTGGTGAAAGAAATGCTGGATGCGAGAAAGTAAATCAAAGATTACAATTCGCAGGAAACTGTGAGATGTAATGAATTCCCCTGTTGCGGACAAAATCTGTACGGGGGAATTTTTTTTACGTTACCGGAAACTTCGTTGAATTTTCCGATAAAGTAAAAAGCCCTCCGGGCAGGATTCTTTCTTACAGAGAGCAAGACAAAACAGGTTTCAACGATCTGGTTTGATAGACAATCTGGGTGGAGAAAAAAAGATAGGAAGTCTGGAAAAAAGACATGGAATTGTGGAGAAAAGTCTGGTAGAATACGTGTCGTGTGGAAAACTTTCCGTAAGAAAGGATGATGAAGGATGTATCAGAATTATATTTTTGATTTATATGGAACTCTGGTAGATATACATACGAATGAAAAGAAAGCGTATCTCTGGAAAAAAATGAGCCTGTTCTTCGGCATGAAAGGGGCCGCCTATGAGCCGAAAGAACTCCGGATGGCGTATGAGACAAAAATCAAAGAGCAGGAAGCTGCGCTCAAAATGGAATGCCGCGGCAGCCATGTACCGGAAATCGACATTGCGGATGTGTTCCGGCAGCTGTTTGAGGATCAGGCTGTTTCAGTAACGGAAGAAGAAATTGCAGATCTGGCGAAAATGTTCCGTGCGATTTCGATAGAAGAACTGAAACTGTTCCCCGGCGTGCCGGAAATGCTGCAGCGTTTAAAAGACGCAGGAAAGAAGGTTTTTCTGCTGTCCAACGCACAGGCGCTTTTCACCGCGCCGGAAATTTCCCTGCTCGGCCTTACGAAATACTTTGATGGAATCCTGCTCTCATCGGATGCCGGTGTGAAAAAACCGGATCCGGCGTTTTATGAGATGCTGCTGAAGCAGTATCACCTCGATCCGGCAGAATGCCTGATGACAGGAAATGACGATATCGCTGACTGCCACGGTGCAGCCTCTGCCGGAATTGCAAGCCGTTACGTGGCAACGCGCCAGTCACCGAAAATAAACGACCCGCTGCCGGAAAACTGTGAGAAGATCGCGGCGATTGCGGAGTTATTTTAACTGAAGAGCATTCAGCAGCACTCCTGAAAAAATAATGCGAAAAAAGGGGCTGTCGCACTACGTTCATTTTCTTAGTGCAACAGCCCCTTTTGCTTATGTCAGGAAAGGAATCCTTCAGCTTTTCCGCATTCCTTTATCCCACCGGAATTTTCGATAGCAGGCATAAATCAGAACACTGCATACCAGCCATCCCGCCGGATAACCAAGTGCAATCGGAATGATGGAATCAAATATATGAGACATCACAAACAGATAAATCTGGCGGAACACGACGAAGCTTCCGAGCATTACGATCATTGGTGTTCTGGTGTCTCCTGCGCCACGCAGGACGTTGGAATAAACCTGGTTGACGCAGCAGAGAATGTAGAACGGGGAGAGCAGATACAGGAACAGGGTTCCGTAACGAATCACAGCTGCCTCCTGGTTAAACAGATAGACCATTTGCGGAGCGAAAATCAGCAGAGGAATCATCATCACAATGGTTACAAGCTCAGCAAGCAGGAATGCGGTTGTAGCACCCTTCTTTGCACGGTCAATGTAGCTGGCACCGACGTTCTGTCCGGTGAAGGTGGTCGAAGCAAGACCAACACTCATCATCGGCAGCATCATAAACTGGTCGATTTTCATGCAGGCACTCCAGCCCGCCATAACATCCGAGCCGAATACATTGATATAGGACTGCACGAAAACGTTGGAAACGGAAGTCACCATCTGCTGGATCGCTGCCGGCAGTCCGACGCAGACGATGCGGTACAGCAAAGACCAGTCCATGCAGAGCTTTTTCCAACAGATGCGGTATGGGCCGTCTGTTGTGGTCAGCACATACAGCGTCAGAACCGCCGAAAGGCACTGTGCAATAACGGTTGCAAGCGCCACACCCTCGATTCCCATGCCGAAGGAAACGACAAACAAAAGATCGAGCACGGTATTGACAACAGCGGAAAAAATCAGGAAATACAGCGGATGGCGGGAATCGCCGACAGCGCGGAGAACGCCGGAGCCCATGTTGTAGAACATCAGACCGGCAACACCGCCAAAGTAAATTTTAAGATACGTTGCCGACTCACGGATGACATCGTCCGGTGTGCTCATCATGCGGAGCATGTACGGCGTGATGAGAATGCCGAGAATGGTAAAGACAATGGAGAGAATAAACGTCATCACCAGTGTCGTGCTGACGGTGCGGCTGACCTTTTCATCCGCCTTTGCGCCATAATACTGAGAGATAATGACACCGGCACCGGTGGAAAGTCCCATGAAAAAGCCGATCAGAGAATTGATGATCGGACCGACGGAGCCGACGGCGGCGAGTGCTTCCTTGCCGACAAAGTTGCCGACAACGATGCTGTCAACGGTGTTGTAAAGCTGCTGGAGCAGGTTGCCCAGGATGAGCGGCACCGAGAAGAGCAGGATGCTCTTCCAGATGCTGCCCTCGGTCATGAGCAGGGTCTTTTTCTGCTGCGGCTGTGC
>OHXG01000831.1_pt1 | contig 11053 bp, 6 predicted proteins | sample 1579971 | NCBI WGS metagenome assembly OHXG01 (sample SAMEA3882517, study PRJEB24775) | human gut metagenome | biome: human-associated habitat; feature: intestine environment; material: feces | place: Netherlands | collected 2009/2010
ATTCTACAATGTTCTCTACAGTGAATTAAATTTAAACTCTGATAATACTGAGAAAAAAGGTTACTGCTGTTTTTTGCTAAAAAAAATGGATGATGGAACTTTTGAATTAGATGGGAAGCAAGGTGATTCGAACAAAGCTTTTTCATATCATATTCACATTAAAAACATAATTGAGGATGCACTAGAAACAGGTAATGTTTCAAAGTACCATTTTATGCTATTGAGAAACCTTTATGAAAAGACTGCTTGCTTCCTTGATTATCCTAAGTGGACATATTTATTACCACAAGATGGAAGAGAAAATTACTATAAAAGGATTATGCATTTTTCATCTCATTCTTCATTGTCTAACGAAGAGGTGGCAGAGCCAACTGGTCCTGAAAAAGAAACTGTTAGAATACTTTTGAGATACCTTGTTGAAAACAACTATTATAAAGAAGAGGAAAATGGCACAATATAACATCATAGCAGAATCAAACAACTTCATTGTACTTGATGCTTATACCAAGCATAACGAACTTCATGAGCCTCCGGTGGCCTATCAATCGGAAGCAAGTCTTGAACGTGAATTTATTCAAGATTTGGTGAATCAAGGCTATGAATATCGTCCGGATATTGCGACACCTGATACATTATTGGCTAATGCCCGTATGAAAATTCAGGAACTTAATAATGTGGAGTTCTCCGATTTGGAATGGCTACGCTTTGTTGAAGAATACTTGGATAAACCTGGAGATACCTTGATTGACAAAACCCGTAAGATTCACGATAACTATATCTATGATTTTGTTTTCGATGACGGCCATATAAAAAATATCTATCTTGTTAATAAACAAGATATCGCCCAAAACAAGGTGCAGGTAATCAACCAATTTGAACAGACCGGGACTCAAGCAAATCGCTATGATGTTACAATTCTGGTCAATGGTTTGCCATTGGTACAAATCGAATTGAAAAAGCGAGGAGTAGCTATCCGTGAAGCGTTCAATCAGGTTCACCGATATTCCAAGGAAAGTTTCAATAGCGACAACTCTCTTTTCAAGTATATCCAAGTATTTGTCATTTCAAACGGTACTGACAGCCGTTATTTTGCCAATACGGTTGAGCGTAATAAAAACAGCTTTGACTTTACCATGAATTGGGCAAATGCCAAGAATAATGTGATAAAAGACTTGAAAGATTTTACAGAGACATTTTTTCAAAAGAACACATTGCTTAATGTTATCTTTACTTATTCAGTCTTTGATGCCAATAACACTTTGCTTGTAATGCGTCCATATCAGATTGCGGCAACAGAACGTATGTTGTGGAAAATAAAAAGCTCGTATCAGGCAAAAAAATGGTCAACGACCGAAGGGGGAGGATATGTTTGGCATACCACAGGTTCCGGTAAAACACTTACAAGCTTTAAGGCTGCACGACTGGCAACACAACTGGAGTTTATCGATAAGGTATTCTTTGTTGTAGACCGCAAGGATCTTGACTATCAAACGATGAAAGAATACCAGAGGTTCTCTCCGGATAGCGTCAATGGTTCTGAAAGTACGGCGGGGCTGAAACGAAATATAGAAAAGGATGACAATAGAATTATCGTCACTACAATTCAGAAACTGAATAACCTGATGAAAAGTGAAGACAATCTTCCGATTTATCAGAAGCAGGTTGTTTTCATTTTCGATGAGTGTCACCGTTCTCAGTTCGGCGAGGCACAAAAGCAGCTGAAAAAGAAATTCAAGAAATATTATCAGTTCGGTTTTACTGGAACACCTATCTTTCCGGAAAATGCCAATGGCTCGGAAACAACGGCAAGTGTGTTCGGCCGTGAATTGCATTCGTATGTTATAACCGATGCTATTCGTGATGAAAAAGTCTTGAAATTCAAAGTGGATTACAACAATGTAAGACCTCGTTTCAAGGATATAGAAACAGAACTTGACGAGCATAAGCTGAGTGCCGCAGAAAACAAGCAGGCATTGCTTCATCCTGCCCGTATCAATGAAATATCCCAATATATACTGAAGAATTTCAGAACAAAAACACATCGAAATCAGAGTAATAGCAAAGGTTTCAATGCAATGTTTGCTGTCAGCAGTGTGGATGCAGCCAAATGCTACTACGAAGAGTTGAACCGATTGCAGAAAAACTCGGAAAAGCCTCTGAAAATAGCTACAATATTTTCTTTTGCTGCCAACGAAGAGCAAAGTGCAATAGGTGAGATATCTGATGAAAATTTCGAACCTTCGGCAATGGATCTCAGTGCAAAAGAGTTCCTGACAAAAGCTATTAATGATTACAATAACCTATTTGGGACAAGCTATAGCATTGAAAGTAAAGAGTTTCAAAATTATTACAGAGACTTAGCCAAGAGGGTAAAAAACAAAGAGGTGGATCTTGTAATAGTAGTGGGTATGTTCCTTACTGGTTTTGATGCTCCGACTCTGAATACTCTTTTCGTGGATAAGAATTTACGTTTCCATGGACTGATACAGGCATTTTCGCGTACCAACCGAATTTATGACTCAACCAAAACCTTCGGTAATATTATTACTTTCAGGGATCTTGAACAACATACGGTTGATGCAATAAGATTATTTGGTGATGAGAATACTGCAAATGTAGTACTCGAAAAGAGTTATAAAGAGTATTTGGAAGGTTTTAAGGACATCGTTTCCGGTGAAGCTCGAAAAGGATATATTGATATTGTAAAAGAACTAAGTAATAAGTTTCCTGATACAGACAAAATCGTTACGGAGCAGAGAAAAAGGAATTTGTTAAATTGTTCGGGGAATATTTGCGTGTGGAAAACATTCTTCAGAATTTTGATGAGTTTACCACGCTCAAAGCTTTTCAGACATTGGACATTAACGATAAGGAGGCTGTAGAGACATTTAAAAACGATTATTTTGTTACAGATAGCGATATTGCAAAAATGCAAAAATTGCAAATACCGTCTGACAGAATCATTCAGGATTATAAATCAACTTATAACGATATACGGGGCTGGTTAAGACGAGAAAAAGAAGGCAATAAATCAGAAAAATCAAGAATTGATTGGGATGATGTTGTATTTGAGATAGATTTGCTTAAATCACAAGAAATAAATCTGGATTATATCCTTGAACTGATTTTTGAACACAATAAAAAGAAGATGGATAAATCCTCCTTGATAGAAGAAATTCGCCGGATTATTCGGTCAAGTGTTGGTAACAGAGCCAAAGAAAGTTTGATTGTTGATTTTATCAATGATGCTAATCTTGATGCTATTTCTGATAAAACAGAAATTATAAAAGCTTTTTTTGAATATGCACAGGCCAAGCAAAAAGAAGAAGCAGCTGAATTAATTGCAAACGAAAAGTTGAATGAAAAAGAAGCTAAACATTATATGGAGATATCTTTAAAGCGTGAATACGCTAGTGAGAACGGAACTGATTTTAACAACATCTTACCGAAAATGAGTCCTTTGAATCCTCAATATCTAACAAAAAAGCAGACAGTATTTCAAAAAATAGTTGCTTTTATTGATAAGTTTAAGGGTGTCGGAGGAAAACTATAGTTGGTTATTTCATTAAAATACGACATGAGTAATATATCTATATTTTAGATGGGAAAATTAAAAGTTGAACTTCAAGTTGATATTGAACCTTCTTAAGAAAAAGGGTGGCGTAGTTGATAAAAATTAAAATCAAAAGAAAAGTATGCTTTTAAGTTAGTTATATTATTTTATGACTAATGTTCTTGGAATAACAATTCCAATTGAAAAATTTGTACGTATATATTGATGAAAATGTCATGAAAAAGGGCGATTTAATTATTACGAATGAATTTCAGACCTTGGTATAAGCCGGCAAGGTGAATTTAAAAAATGGACCATCTATAAACTGTCATTTGATAACTAAAAAGATTGTTTTGACAAATGTTTTATATAATACTAAATAAATATACTTTGATATGCCAGAAACCAACCGCATAGAATATAAAAGAGAACTTACTCCGGAACTTGATATAGAGAAGGAGATTGTAGCGTTCCTCAATTACAAGGAGGGCGGATATATCTATATCGGAATTGACAAAGACGGTTTGATAGTTGGTGTGATGGATGTGGATGATTGTATGCTAAGGTTGAAAGATCGCATCAAACATAATATATCCCCTTCCGCAATGGGGCTGTTTGACATTGCCGAGGAGCAAAAAGACGGATGTAGCATTATCAAAATTACGGTGGCAAGTGGCATTGAGAAACCATATTTCAAAACAAAATATGGAATGACACCGCGAGGTGCATATATGCGTGTAGGAACATCAGCTGAGCCTATGCCTCAAGAACAGATTGACCGCCTGTTTGCCATGCGGACACGAAACTCCATCGGTCGCATAGTATCCAATCGACAGGATTTGAGTTTTGAGCAGCTACGTATCTATTATGACGAACATGGTAAAAGACTCAACGATAATTTCAAACGGACACTGGAATTGCTCACGGAAGATGGCAAATATAATTATGTAGCTTATCTTCTGGCTGATGAGAATGGCAATTCAATCAAAGTAGCAAAGTATTCAAGCTTAGACCGTTGTGATTTGGTAGAGAATAATGAGTATGGATATTGCTCTCTGATTAAAGCGACCAAGAGTGTGTTGGCTAAACTGGATATTGAAAACAAAGTTGCCGCTACCATTACACCCATGGAACGCATAGAAACCCCATTGTGGAACAAGGTTGCTTTGCGTGAAGCGGTTATCAATGCAATTGTACATAACGATTACTCCTTTGAGGTACCACCTAAATTTGAAATATTTCCCGACAGATTGGAGATAACATCGGCAGGACGTTTGCCGGAATCTCTCTCCAAAGAAGAATTCTTCAATGGTATATCAATTCCACGCAACAAGGAGTTGATGCGCATATATCGTGATGTGGAATTAGTTGAATCTTTAGGCTCCGGAATACCTCGTATATTAAGAGCGTATGGGGAAGATTGTTTTAAGTTTACTGATAATTTTATCCGTATTACTTTTCCGATAAGTGCTCATGATACCGACCATGATACCGACCATGATACCGACCATGATACCGACCATGATAACAATAAAATTTCTAAATTTATTAGAATCTTGGTTTCAAATTTAGAAGGTGAAATAGATAGGGAAACTCTGCAATCTAAAATAGGGATAAAACACAGACAACATTTCAGAAACGCATATCTCAAACCATCTCTTGATGAAGGCTACATAGAGTTTACCTTACCAAACGAAAAACAAAGTAAGCTTCAAAAATATCGCCTTACGGCAAAAGGTTTGGCATTGAAGGAAAGTTTGAAGAATAGCAAATAAAGATTCAGATAATAAAAATGAACGAAGAAAACAAAATAATCCTATATCAGGACGATAACGAAATAACTCGTGTATCTGTACGCTTCGCTGACGAAGACTTGTGGCTGACACAGAGCCAGCTAGCAGAGATATATGACACATCACAACAGAATATTAGTCAGCATATAGACAATATCTACAAGGATGGAGAACTTATAGCTGAAGCAACTAACAAGAAATTCTTGTTAGTTCGTCAGGAAGGCAATCGTCAGGTAAGACGTAATATAGACCATTATAACCTCGATATGGTCATAGCTTTGGGATATCGCGTCCAGTCTCAAATAGCTACACGCTTCCGGCGCTGGGCGACACAACGTTTGCATGAATATATTCAGAAAGGTTTTGCAATGGATGATGAACGGTTGAAACAGGGAGGAAACCGCTATTTCCGAGAGTTATTGCAGCGTATCAGAGATATTCGCAGTAGCGAGCGTAATTTTTACCAGCAGGTTACGGACATATATGCTACAGCTACGGACTATGATCCTCGCAGTGAAATGACTAAAACTTTTTTTGCCACCGTGCAAAATAAATTGCATTATGCGGTTCATGAGAATACTGCTGCTGAGGTAATATACAACCGTGTGGACAATGAAAAACCGTTTGTCGGAATGACTAATTTCAAAGGTAATTATGTAACCAAAGATGATGTAAAAATTGCAAAAAACTATTTGTCAGAAATAGAGCTGCAACGACTGAATCTGTTAGTTTCAGGATTTCTCGATTTTGCAGAATTCCAGGCATTGGAGATGAACCCTATGTCTATGAAGGATTGGATAGAAGCTCTTGACAATCAGATTATAGCTCACAAACGAAAAATTCTGATTGGCAAAGGCAATATTTCACATAAACAAGCCATAGAAAAAGCTGAAAAGGAATTTGAGATATACCGCAAGCGAGAAATGGATATGCTTGAAAGTGATTTTGACAAAGAGATTAAAAGATTAAATAAGAAATAAAGTGATATTATAATATGAATAATGCAATTGATTTAGCCTTTCTTACGGCAAAAGGTTTGGCATTGAGGGAAACATTAAAATATAACGAGTAAATACTTTTAATAGTAGCAAAGGCTTTATAAAAGAATGCTGTATTGCGAGTTACATACGATACAGCTCCATTTTTCATAGAACAATAATTAATTATTTGTTAGGCGAATCCCATTTGTATGTCTGATTGCAAGTAATGTTCAGTGTCTGATTGCCGCTTTGTATACGGAAATCACCCTGTTCAATGATCCATTTACCGTCAGCTCCAACAAAAGCAAGATCACTGGCTTTGATAGTTAAAGTAACGGTTTGTGTTTCGCCTGGTTGTAATTCCACTTTTTTGAAAGCACGCAGTCTGCGGTTTTCGGGAACGAGAGAAGCAACCAGATCGCTGCTGAACAGCATTACAGCTTCCTTTCCTACGAGCTTTCCGGTATTGGTTACATCTACAGAGAACTGAAGTTCGTCGGTTGCTGTAAATGAAGGATGATTCACGCGCAAGTTGCTATATTCAAATGTGGTGTAGCTCAATCCGTAACCGAATGGCCATTGTACAGAGATAACTGCATCATAGTCGTAAGCTCCTTCCATCTTATCCATTTCTTCGCTTACCCGGTAGTCGTATGTAGTAAGTGCTGCCTGATGGCGTGGATAAGTGTACGGCATCTTGGCACTCGGATTAGCGTCACCTGCCAGAATATTTGCCAGTGCATCTGCTCCGTAGTTACCCGGCAACAGAATGTTGATAATTCCGCTGGCAAGAGGTTCCAGATCGTTTATCAGACGAGGTCTGCCTTCGTTCAGTATCAGAATAATAGGCTTTCCAGTGGTAGCAAGTGCCTTTACAAGTTCACGCTGGCTGGGTGAGATAGCCAAGTCGGAAAGATTACCCGGAGTTTCACAGTAAGAGTTCTCACCGATGCAGGCGATGATGATATCCACATTCTTTGCGGCAGCTACAGCTTTTTCTATTTCCGGTTCATTCTCTTCTGTATAAGCACCTTCCGGTTTGTAAGTTACACCTTGTTCCAGTGTTACATATTCGCTTCCGAACTTATTGCACAAGGCTTCGTAGATGGTATTATACTTACCGGCAAATCTGTCGGCAAGGTGTCCTTGCCATGAGTAACTCCAGCCACCGTTCAGACAGCGCATAGAGTTTGCATTCGGACCGGTAACCAGCAGTTTCTTGCCTTTAGCCAACGGAAGAATATTATTTTGGTTTTTCAACAGAATTTCTGATTCTTCGGCTGCACGAAGGGCCAGTTCTGCATGTTCTTTACTGCCAAACAATGGATATTCTTGGGTTGGAGTGTTAGGGTGCTCGAAGAGTCCAAGACGATACTTCAGACGGAGGACACGACGTGCGGCATCGTCTATGCGACTCATCGGCACTTTATTTTCTTCAACCAGTTCTTTTAGCAATGTACAGAAGTTCAGATCGTATGGTTCCATGGCCATGTCTATACCAGCATTGATAGCTATCTGGATGGCTTCTTTTTTATTGGCAGCGATGCGTTCGCGGGTGTACAGGTTGTTGATGTCGGCCCAGTCAGTAATCAGCATTCCGTCCCATCCGAGATCCTCTTTCAGCCATTTGGTAAGCAGTTCATAATTAGAGTGAACGGGAACTCCATTAATGGAACCGCTGTTTACCATGATAGTCAGAGCGCCTGCTTCAACACATTCTTTGAAGGGAGCGAAGCATTTTTCACGTAATTCTGATACGGGTATGTATGCAGGGGTACGGTCTTTTCCTGTACGCGGCAGGCTGTATCCCATGTAGTGTTTGACTGATGTGGCAATGCGGTCGGCAGGTATATGATTGGGATCATCACCCTGAAATCCACGGACTGCCGTGCTTCCCATGATGGAATTTACCAGACAGTCTTCACCATAGTTTTCCCATACGCGCGACCAGCGTGGATCGCGTGCCATGTCTACAGTAGGAGAGTAAGTCCACGGGCAGTTGCTGGCACGTGTTTCGTATGCAGTTACACGTGCGGCTTCGTATGCCAGGTCGGGATTGAACGAAGCACCCAGGTTGATGTTCTGAGGGAAGAGTGTACCATCCAGTGTATAGGTCGTTCCATGGTTTTGGTCCAACCCGTAGATACATGGGATTCCTATTTCTTTCATCGACATGGACTGGATTGTTCCGATAATTTCCTGCCATTTGTCTTTATCTTGTGCCACCGGCCCCGGAGCGTTCAGGAATGAACCTACCTTATATTCTGCAATGGCCTTGCGCAGTTTAGCTTCGTCAAGCTGGAATTCTCCATCGACAAAACCTCCCAGTACATCAATGGCAAGTTCGGTCATTTGTCCGATTTTCTCCTCCAGAGTCATTTTCGAAAGAGTGGCTTCCACCTGTTGCTCTAATTTTGCGTCTTTGGCAATTGCTGTTGTTGGAGCTGCCTGTATGGAACAGGCAGCTATTGTGAAAGCAAATAAACTTGATGTTATTTTCTTGTGTATCATATAATGTGTGTTTTTTGAGAATGATTTATTGTACGCTTATTCTGTCTACATAATATCCGTGGCCAATGCAGAGGAAACCGTCTTCTGTCTGAATCTTGTCCAGTACTTCCTGAGTTAATTGAACTTGTTTTACTCCGTCTTCCTGGAATTCGATGACGGCAGTACCGGGCAGATCGTTCCACCAGCCTGTTGTGGTGCGCAACTGGTGATATTCGTCGGCAGAGTTTACTGAATAGTATATGCTTAATACAGCTCCTGCTTTTATGCTGGCGAATACATCCTTTCCTATCAGGTTGAAAGTCTTGTTCGGATTGTCATCGGGTAAATCCCATGATACATAGTGATGACCTTCCCATAAAACTCTTTCTGAAGATACAACTACTGTCTGTTCTGTGATGTTTCCTGCAGTGGTATAGAACATGACTTCTTTTCCTGATGTGGTTCTTCCGGTAAGTGTGTATTCACCATCTTCCAGTGAAGGACAGGTAAAGGCTATCTCGGTTTCCGACTGACGGATAAAGCTGGAAACAGTCTGTCCGCCGAAAGTGAACGATTCTATCTGATTGAGATTGATACCTGTCATTACCCATTCGCTGTTTGCTGTAGTACGTTCTGAGCCGGCTGTAATGAGTGCGTCACTGGTAACAGTTACTTTGTTTCCTCCGTATTCATTGCCACCGTTATCTACAAGAATAATCCGATAGGTTCCGTCTGCCAGTCCTTCCGGAACGGTATATTCGATGTAGCTGTTTTCTCCGTTTTCTGTGTAAGCGATATCGGTTGCTGTTTTTCCGCCGATAACGATGCTATTTACTTTATCAAGGTTGTTGCCGTAAAGTTGTGCTTTTGCTCCAGTAGTAATGATGCGTTCGAAGCCGATTTCGGTAGCCCAGGGATCATCTGCCAAAGGATTGACCTGAATGAGTCCTTCACGGTAAGTCGATTTGCCGATGCTGGTTGTAGCGGTCACTTTCAAATGATAAGTTCCTGCTTTCAGAGCGAGGTCGATTTCTTTTCCTGTCTGTATTTCTTCTCCGTCAATAAACCATGTAACGGTTGTATAATCGGCAGGAGTCACAGTCAGTGTCATCGAGAAGTTGGCATCACGGCTGATATTTGAAACTACCGGCAGTTCACCGTTTACTCGGTCGGGAAATAAAGGGTCAAGGATTCGGGGATCGTCATTTTCTGTTGCTGTAGAAAATGGAGTTTCTTCCGTGCAGGCGATGAGTCCGAAGCTCATTGCAAGCATGATTAATAGTATGTGGTATATCTTTTTCATATCTGAATCTAATTAAAAAATGATTGTTATTTTGTTGCATCTTTGTCCCACCATACCGGAGTGTACCAGTTGTCTGTTCCTCCCATGCGGTTTAGAGCCTCTTCGTAACTTACTTTATTGTAAGATGATTCCAGAACCGGGTAGCAAAGACGTACTGGAATTTCAGTACCGCCGGTCAGATATTGTCCGAAACCGTATTCAGCAGGTGATTTCAATTTCGGATAACCAGAACGGCGTATGTTTGCCCAACATTCAGCCGGATTAGTGAAGTGGAGAATCCAGGCCTGTGTATTGATGGCTTCTTTTTTCTGTTCGTCAGTATGTCCAATTCCGTTTTGATTTATATATTCTTCGAATGTTTCATCCGAAACCTGGTCGCATCCATAGCTTTCTGTCAGGAAATCGATAGCTGCACGTACTCCTGTTCTGTACAGTTCGTCTATAGACTTACTTCCTGTATTCCATCCTTTGAGAGAAGCTTCGGCCAATAGAAATTCAACTTCTGCGTATGTCATGACTACGCCGGGGTTTGTACTTTTCAGAAAGTTGTTAGCCAGTTTAGGTTCTGTTTCACGAGCTACTGTTGTGCTTATGGAAGGATTGGTTTCTGCAAGCTCTTTCAAAATATCGCTGTCATATCCACTAGGCCACGGATCATAGCTGAATGCTCCCGGTTCGCATGGTTGGAAAGCGATACCTTTTTCCAGCATTTCGTTTGTCAGATCGATGCGGTTATCGGGGCTGGTAGAACTCATCAGGCCATCGTAATAGCAGCGTCCGATCATAAACGTACGAGGGTCACCTGTGTTATACAACTGATTGAAGAGAGTAGAACATAGATAGCTTGGGTTATTGGCCGGATCGTTACCGAACAACAGTTGTGACAAGGCATTTCCACGGTAGTCTGTATAGGCTTCTTGTCCGAAACTGAATG
>OHXG01000840.1_pt1 | contig 10999 bp, 12 predicted proteins | sample 1579971 | NCBI WGS metagenome assembly OHXG01 (sample SAMEA3882517, study PRJEB24775) | human gut metagenome | biome: human-associated habitat; feature: intestine environment; material: feces | place: Netherlands | collected 2009/2010
CATCCTGCTTGATTATTAAAGAGGATTTGTCAGGAGGTGGAACTAAATGGGCAATCAAGTTTTCCAGCAAAACCTGGATGACAAAAAAGGCCCCCAGCCCGGTGGCCCCTATCTCATTCAGATGCTGTTCAAAGAGCCGGTAGAAATGCCGGATAAAGAAAAAATGACTGCCATAATGGAGAAGCACATCGGATCAACAGAGTGCTTCTGTTATGATAAGAAAATGGCCGGCTTTGCCGCGCAGGACCATATTGCAGAGTTCAAGGACGGCAAGTGCCCGGTACAGCTGATGGTGATGAAATGCGACAAGTTCAAGGGCAAAGGCTTTGATGCCTTTCTGATGAGCCAGATGTGGGACTGCCAGGAGGACCGTGACCGGATCTTCCGGGAGTGCCGGTATCAGGTGGTGGCCACCGATATGCTGACTGCGGCGCTTCCAGCGCTGGAGCGTGCCAACCTGGATGCCGACTTTCTGGAGGCTCTGGCAGAGCTGTACCCCACCTGTGAGGCGTTCTATTTCCAGAACTGCGGCAAGCTGTTTCTGGCGGATGATGTGCGTTCCAATCAGATCGAAGGCCCGGATCGGTTCATCCGCTTTGGCGTCAATGTCCGATTCTTCAACATTGAAGGTACGGAGGATATGCTCATCGACACGGTGGGCATGAGCACCCTGTTTCTGCCTGACCTTCAGTACCACTTCCACGGCATGGACCCCAACTGGGTGGTGAACCACGCCTACAATGTGGCGTCCTATATTCTGGAGCATGATAACCCCATTCAGGATGGGGAAACCATAGACGGCGTGGCGGTTGAATATGCAAACGAGGTATACGCACAACTGGGGCAGGAAGTAAAGGCAAGGGCGCAGGCTGGAAAGCTGGGCTATGACATTCTGCTTAACGAAAGAGAGAGACTGTTTGGCTTTTATCTGTATAAGGGCAATGACCTTACAGCCACAAATACCGAGGGTAACACACCCTGCATATTTTCAAGAGATTTTGATAATGTCAACGAGCAGGAATACACAGCCAGTATAGAGAACTGCGGCAACTTTATTTATGTGCAGGGAGCAGCTGACGACGACAGCAGCCAGCCAGTAACCACAGTGGACGGCGAGGGCGCAACGGGGCTGGATTTAGTAGAGGTATTCTGCGACGCTACGGACATTGCCAGAAAGTACCAGCAGGGGGAAACAGAGGTAACAATACCGCTGAATACCTATATTGCAATGCTGAAAACGAGAGGCGGCGCAGAGTTGGAAAACTACGGCAAGAACATAAATTTTGTAAGTACCATAAATACAAATTCAAACTTAAAATTTAAGGCTGATTTTGATTTAGGCGACCGTATTACTTGCAAAGAAACTAAGTGGGGCATACAGATAGATGCACGCATTACAGAAGTAACAGAAACATACCAGAAAGGCGAGGAAACCATAGAGGCGACTTTTGGCGACAGCCTGCCGACGCTGGTAGACCAGATTAGGAAAGTGAGGTAGCAGAAATGGCAAACAGCTTACCGTTTAATGCCGTGGCAGTAGACGGAGAGTACGACAGGGTATATAAAGCCGAGGATTGGGCGTGGTACTTTGCTACTTTCATTGCAAACGGCATTTTTCCAAAGCCGAGCGACGGGCTACAGGTAGTAGCTTACAGCGGCATGGAAATAAGAGTAAATGCAGGCTATGCCTTTATAAACGGCTACGCCTTTAGAAATCCTGCAACGCTTAGCGTAACACTGGATACGGCAGAGGGAGCGCTTAACAGGGTGGACAGGGTAGTAGTTCGCTGGGATTTGCCGCAAAGAGATATGTATATTGCGGTGCTGAAAGGCACACCGTCTGCAAAGCCGACAGCAACGGCAGTAACACGCACTACGGAAATATGGGAGCTTGCGCTTGCAGATATTTACGTAGGCAAGGGCGTAACAAGGATACAGACGCAGAACATCACAGACCAGCGGTTTAATAGCGCAGTCTGCGGCATTGTAACAGGAACGGTGGAAGAGATAGACGCAAGCGTGCTTACAAAGCAGTTTACGGACTTTTTCAACACCTACAGCGCAGCCGTGCTGGACGAGTTCAGCGCATATAAGCAGAGTATGGAAAAGTACCTTACAGAGATTGCGGGCGTATATGACAGCTACGTAAGCAAGACAGAGGGCTTATTTGCGCAGTATGAGAGCCAGTTTAACGAAAGATACAGCAGTTTTGAAAGCACGCTTGACAACTGGGACAAGGAACTTTTAAGCGCCTATACAGAATTTATGGCAAAAATTAAGCTATTCCAGTCGGACGCTGAAAACGAATTTAACACATGGTTTGAGAGTATCAAGGACAAGCTGGGTGAGGACATAGCAGGCAGCCTGCAACTGCAAATTGAAGAGCTGGCAGCAGCCATGCAGGAAGTGAAAAAGCAGGCAGAGGCAGGCACGAAAGAAACCAAAGAGGCAATAGCAGCGCTGGACGAGCGACTTAAGAGAGTAGAAAGCGGCTGGGGCATTGACTATAAGCATGATGCTGTACTGGGATTGTGTTACATGGGCGCAGCATACATGAGCCAGCATTACGAAAGAACAGTAGAAACGGCAGTGTTAGGGGCTACCTACGTGGGTAATTCCTATCTTGCAAATACATTTTAGAAAGGCGGCAGACCATGAAAGGATTTCCTAAAGTATTAAAGACAAAAGAGGATTATTACAACTGCCTTGCTATGGTAGCAAGCGGAGAACTGGCAGCAGCAGATTTGCTGGCGAAAATCGAGAGCGCAGAGAACCAGCGTTATATTGAGTGCGGCGTAGCAGCTGTAGAGGAAGAGAAAAAGGCGGTTACGGTATATTACTGCGACGAGGCAGCGGTAGGTATGAAATTTGTAGCAGGCGACGTATCCGGCACGGTGCAGGGAGTAACACATATCCAGACCGACGAGGCAGCGGCAGCAGGAGAGGCGGGAAACGACAGAACAGCCCTTACACTTTCCAAAGCGGTAAAAGCGGGCTGCAAGGTAATTGCGCTGGAACGCACAGACACCGTGGCAGGAATGACAACAGACGACATTGCAGCACTGAAAGGAGTATTAAAGCAGTATGAGTAGATTATTAGTGGACGACGTTACAAAGACCGACGCAAGGGCGCTTTTGAACGTAAATAAAATGGCTACAATCAGCGATATTGTAGCACCGAGCAATGAGTACATTTACGCCAGCGGAGCAAATGAGCTGACCGTAGTAGAGGGTTGCGTAATTGCCGTGGGCGGCGCTGGAATTTTCAAGACAGCAAATACAATTCTTACGGCTGCTAATCTGGACGCAGGCAGCGCTTTTGCGGTAGGTAAGGACTATTACGTATATATCTGCGACAGCAGAATTGACAGCGCAGACGAGAAATACGTAATTTCCCTTAATTCTACATACCCGACAGGCTGGAACGCTACAAACAGCCGTAAAATCGGCGGCTTTCATTATGGACGCTGCCGCAAGGTGGACAGCAATTTACAGCCGCTTAATGGCAGCAGTGTTATTTTTGGCACAGGCTGGGAAAGTGCAGTAAGCAACGGCATTGTACCACGTTCTGTATGGACACTGGGACACCGCCCGAAATGCAGCCCAGAGGGTATGGTATATTTAGGCGGCGGCACATGGGTAGATATTTACCTTAATTCTGACGACGGGGCAAAGGGCTTGAAATCAGAGTATGGCTGCGCACCTATGACGGGTACAGAAAGCATGAACTGGTACAACTTTGTAGAACGTCTGGCAAAGAGCGGTAAGCGTCTGCCGAACTATGCAGAATTTTGCGCTTATGCTTTTGGCAGCCCTGCCGGACTGGATAACGCAAATACAAACGCATGGAGCGCCACCAGCAACACAGGTAGGGGCGTAACAGGCAGTGTGGTAAATGCCGTTTCTTCCGTGGGCGTTGTAGATGCCGTGGGGCGTGTCTGGGAGTGGCTGGACGAGCTTATTACAAGAGCGGAACACGCCACAAATGCAGACTACCACGCAAGCGTAGCGTGGGGCTGGGACAAGAAAAGCCCATTGAACACAGGCGAGAAGTCTTACGACGTTGGTAACATTTACCAGTATTACGCATATTCTCTGGCGGCGCTGATAGCGGGCGGCCGCTGGATCGATGGGGCGAATTGCGGCGCTCGTGCCGTGCATTGCCGCGATTACCCGTGGTGTGTCCATACGGACATTGGCGCTCGTGGGGCGTGTGACTCTCTGTAGACGGCGGGCGAAAGCCCAGCCGGATAAACGGGGGTAAGGCATGGACATACAGACAAAAACAGATATTATACACCAGAAAATATACGATTTTCTGCTATATATTTACCCTCTGCTTACGAAGTACCCAAAGTATGAGAAATTCAGTTTACAGACGGCGACAAGAAACGCAATTCTTGAAATGCTGCAAGAGGTTATAAAGTGGGATAAGACGGCAACGAAAAGCCACTTATACACGGTAGATACGGCATTGCAGGAAAGTAAAGAATTGCTGCGGCTGGCGCATGACTTGAAGTATAGCGCTATGAACGCACGGCACTACGGCGAGAGCTGCCGCAAGCTGAAAGAAATAGGCGTTATGCTGGGCGAACTGATAGAAGAGGTAAAGACCAGAAAATAGCAGGATATGGGGCAGCTGCTTACTTACAGCCTCTGGCGGCGCTGATAGCGGGCGGCAACTGGAACAATGGGGCGAATTGCGGCGCTCGTGCCGTGAATTGCAACAATTACCCGTGGAATGTCAATACGAACATTGGCGCTCGTGGGGCGTGTGACTTAGTGAGAACATTACAGGCACAGAGTTCTACGGAATACTGGCAAGGACTTAGAAAGGGATAAGACCGAATGTTTAATATCCTATAGTCAGAGTGGCTGTCCCGCCGTGAGGCAAAGAGAAAAAATACGGCTGCTGGTTAGTAGCTACGGCGAAAGGCAGGAGCTTAATACTTGAAGAGAGTAGGATACATTACCGATAAGGACGGGCGGCGCATTACGCTTTTAGAGGCTATGGGCGACTATGGAAACGTACAGAAAGCCTATAACAAAGCCAGAAAGTGTAAACGCCACAGAAAAGACGTACTGATTTTTACGAAAGACAAAGAGGAAAACTTAGACAAGGTGCGGGAAGATATTATAAACCTTGCCTATGAGCCAAGCAAATACCATTACTTTAAGGTGTACGAACCGAAAGAGCGGCAGATAATGGCGCTGCCGTTCTATGACAGGGTGGTACAGCACGCCATAAACAACGTGTTAGAGCCTATATTTGATAAGCGGTTTATATCGCAGTCTTACGCCTGCCGGAAAGGTAAAGGTATGCACGCTGCGTCTGATACGCTAAAAGAGTGGCTGTATGAGTGGAACAAATACCACCCAGACCAGCCGCTTTATGCTATCAAGGCAGATATACACCACTATTTCCAAAGCATAGACCATGCGGTATTAAAAACTGAAATACGTAAGGTTATAAAAGACGCTGGGGTACTGGCATTGCTGGACAGGATAATAGACCACAACGGCAATATGCCGGACGGCGTAGGGATACCAGTAGGAAACATTACCAGTCAGTTATTTGCAAATATCTATCTGGACGCATTAGACCAGTTTATTAAGCATGAGCTGGGCGTAGAGGCGTACATACGCTATATGGACGACTTTGTAATATTAAGCCCAGACAAGGAACAGCTGCGCAACTGGCTTGCACGGATAGAGCAATTCTTACGGGAAGAGCTTAAGTTAGAGTTTAACCCGAAAACTACCATACTGGCAGCAAAGAACGGTATAGACTTTGTAGGCTACAAACACAGGGCAACGCACAGGAAAGTACGAAAGGACAGCATAAAGCGCATAAAGCGTACTATCAAGAAGTGCGAGAGCGGGAAAATCACAAAAGAGCAGTTACAAAAGAGTATACAGAGCTGGACGGGACACGCAGGACACGCCGACAGCTATAACCTACGAAAGAAAATAGAAACGCTGGCAGAGGCAGCCATAGAAAAGGCTGCTTAAGCGGCAAAATGCAGGAGCGAGTACATGAGTAGCAATTTATTAAGGGTAGTACAAGAACAACAGGAAACCATAGAAAAGCAAAGCAGGCTTATTGCTGATTTAATAGCCACTCTGGAAAGCTGGGAGCAGACAGCAGGCTACGACGGCGCAGAGCTGAAAGAGCGGGCAAAAGATTTGCAATTAAGAGAAAGGCAGGATTTATGAACATGACTATTACAGAATTTATTGAGGCGGCGGCACATAACAAAATTATCCAGCTGGTAGTATTGGCGATTGTGTGCGACACGGTTTTTGGCGTGCTGCGTGCAATCAAAGAAAAGAAATTTAACAGCTGCGCAGGCATTGACGGGGCTATCAGAAAAGTAGGTATGCTTATTTCTCTGGTATTCATGCTGGCAATCGACGTACTGATTAAGATTAACTTAATCGGATTTATACCGGAGCAGGTACGTACATATTTAGGGCTTGATACCGTGGGCGTGGCTGAATTTTTCGCACTGCTCTACATTGCCTATGAAGTAGTGAGCATTTTTAAGAATATGGCATTATGTGGGCTGCCCGTAAAAAAGGTATGGGAAAAGGTGCGGGAGTTTCTGGCGAAGTATACGGACGAACTGCCGGACACAGACGAACTGGACGGGGACAGCACCACAGGCAACGTAGAGGAACACAGGACACAGGAAAGATAAGAATAATAAGGACATAGCAACAAAGAGCGCTTGCGGGATGCCGCAGGCGCTTATTTTGTATGCGGAAAGGCAGGAAATATGAACATTAACAGAAAGATAAGTAAGTACAATTTCAATAAGGGCAGCGTTTCCAGAATTAAGTATATTGTTATCCATTATGTAGGCGCACTGGGCGGCGCAGAGGACAACTGCCGATATTATGGCGGCGGCAATAGAAATGCGTCGGCGCATTACTTTGTAGGATTTAACGGCGAGGTATGGCAGTGCGTAGAGGACGCTAATATAGCGTGGCATTGCGGAGCGTCGAGCTATAAGCACGCAGAGTGCCGAAACGCTAATAGTATCGGTATTGAAATGTGCGTAAGGAAGAAAAACACAAAGAGCATGGGCGCAACAGATAAAGACTGGTATTTTGAGGACGCAACAGTAGAGGCAGCGGCAGAGCTTACCCGTTACCTTATGAATAAATACGGCGTGCCTGCATCTCATGTAATCAGACATTACGACGTAACGGGCAAGATTTGCCCTAACCCGTATGTATATAACACCAGCGCCCACACATGGGACGAGTTTAAGCGTAAAATCAGCGGACAGGCAGAAACACCGCAGGGCGGCAATGAAAAAACAATCTGGAATTTTCTTACAGGAAAGGGCTTAAATGCTTATGCCGTGGCTGGTATTATGGGTAATCTGTATGCTGAAAGCGGGCTTATGCCGAACAACTTACAGAACACCTATAACAATAAGCTGGGTAAGACGGACGCAGAATATACAGCAGCGGTGGATAATGGCAGCTATGGCAATTTTGTAAAGGACAGTGCAGGCTATGGGCTGGCGCAGTGGACGTATTGGAGCAGAAAGCAGGCGTTGCTTAATCATGCAAAACAGGCGGGCGTATCCATTGCAGACCTTAATATGCAGCTGGGCTTTTTATGGGAAGAATTGCAGGGATACACAGCAGTAATGGACGCACTGAAAAAGGCGGGCAGTGTGCGTGCTGCATCTGATGCCGTTCTTACTGGATATGAAAAGCCAGCAGACCAGAGCGAAACAGTAAAGAAAAAGCGTGCAGAGTACGGCGAGGGATACTATAAAAAGTATGCAGCAGGAAACGGTACAAAGTATTACAGAGTGCGCAAGAGCTGGACGGACGCAGCAAGCCAGCTGGGGGCGTTTACGTCGCTGGAAAATGCAAAGAGCGCTTGCAAGGCGGGTTATACTGTATATGATGATAACGGCAAGGCGGTATATACCGCAGCGGGGCAGCAGACAAGCGCAGGCGTTCCGTTTAGCGTACAGGTAGATATTTTAGACCTTAATATCAGAACAGGAGCAGGCACGAACTATGCAAAGACGGGAGAAACCACAGGAAAGGGAGTATTTACCATTGTGGAAGTGAAAGCCGGACAGGGCGCAAGTGCTGGCTGGGGACGCTTGAAGAGTGGCGCAGGCTGGATTAGCTTAGATTATGCCACAAGATTAGCTTAAGTTTTCGAGGGTGGGCGGTTCGCTGTCTGCCCTCTATTTTTTTGCGATTTTCTTAGAAATCTATACAAAAGTGTTGACAATATACCGAAAAAGGTATATAATAAAATCATGGAAAGGAGATAAGAACAAATAAGAGGCAAAGCCACTGGAAAGGAGAAACGGCACAATGGGTAAGAAAAAGAAACAAAAGAAAAAGCCTATCAACTGGCAAGAATTGGCAATCAGTGCAGTGATAGACTTAATCATAGGAACAATACTTATCATAATTGGTAAGTACATAGGTTAGGGCGAAAGCCCTAACCAACAGGCGGGCGATAAGCCAGCCGCCTATAAGAAATATAACACAAACCCAAAGCCGAGTAAAGAGTATGCTTTTAAAATTAGGAGTATTTTTAGTAGCAGTAGGACTGGTAAAGCTGCTGGTTGCTTTCATTTTGAGGGCAAGAGAAAAGAGAGGTAAGGCATGAATTTAGGCGAAAACATTAAAAAAGCACGAAAAGCGGCAGGCGTGACGCAAAAGGAACTTGCAGAGCGCCTGCAAGTATACCAGAAAGATATAAGCCGCTGGGAAAACAACGAGCTTACGCCAAACGCAATAACACTTGCGAAAATTTGCAGAGAGCTTAACGCCTCTGCTGATGAAATTTTAGAATTGAAGTAGAAACGAAAGCGAGGGCTTACTATGACAAAGAAAAAGGTAATTTTATTGGTAGTGGCTGCATTATTTGCAGTAAGCGGTTTAACGGCGCTGCCGTCTGGAAATATAACAGGTGGGGTGGGTTGTATTGTGATTGCGGCAGTATGCGCCTATTTTGGACTGAAAAAGAAAAGCGCAGGAAAAGAGAACGGAAACAGAACACCAGCGCCTGCCGCCGCATCTGGTAGCAGGGTTTTAGATACAATCAGAACGAAAGTAGTAGGCGTGACGTTCAATAATGAGGACGGAGAAAACAGGCAGGATATTTTAAGCAAAATGTCCGGTAGTGAAGATATTACAGTAGAAAAGTACACATACAACGGAGAGCCTGCCGCATACGTAAAGTGGGGCGATAAGGTAATAGGCAATCTATCGGCAGAACTGGCGGGGGACTTAGCGAGAAAGTACCCGAAAGCCCGCTACACCGCAGAAATACTGGAAATTTCTGGGGGGGGGGTACAGACGTTCGGGTGCAATATAGAACTTGACGTAATCGAGGACGCAACGCCCAGCGTAAGCCAGCATACGGGAGAAACTACAGTATATGTAGACCGTAGCAACAAAAAATACCATAGTAAGCCTAACTGTTCGGGAATGAAAAACCCAAAGAGCATACCGCTAAGCCAAGCAAAGAAGAAATACACCGCTTGTAAAAAGTGTTGTAAATAGGTAAAGGCATAAGCCGCAGACTTGTAAAAGAGTTTGCGGCTTTTCGTCGTATATGGGGAAAGAACAGGAACGAAAGAGAGGTAGCAGAAATGGCGAATAAGAAAGGCAGCCGACAGCTGACATGGACAGACCGTATAAGTATTGAGGCATTGAAAAAAGCAGGGCATAGCGTGATAGAGATAGCAGAACAGCTGGGCGTACACCGCAGCACTATATACAATGAGCTTAAGCGAGGGGAATATATGCACAGAAATAGCGACTATACAGAAACATTAAGTTATAGCCCAAACAAGGCACAAATGAAAGCAGAGGAAAATTTAAAGGCAAGGGGTACACAACTTAAAATAGGAAACGATATTGCATACGCAAATTATATAGAGAATAAAATAGTAAATGAAGATTACAGCCCAGCTGCGGTACTGGGAGAATTGAAAGCACAGGGAAAAGAGGGGGACTTTTCCGTAACAGTATGCGTAACGACCTTATACAGCTACATTGATAAGGGTATTTTCCTTAAGTTGTCTAATAAGAATTTGCCAGTAAAGAAGAATAAGAAGAGAAATTATAAGAAAGTACAGAGGCAACAGAAAAGGGCGGCAGCAGGAGAGAGTATAGACAAACGCCCGAAAGAGATAGATACACGGGAAGAGTTCGGCAACTGGGAAATGGACAGCGTTTTAGGTAAGCGGGGAAAGTCAAAAAATACGTTGCTGGTACTGACAGAGCGGAAAACCAGAAACGAGATTATATTTAAACTGCCAGACCATACAGACGAGGCAGTAGTAGCGGCACTGGATAGATTAGAAAGAAAATGGGGCGCTGATATGTTTAAGCGGGTATTTAAGACAATCACAGTAGACAACGGCAGCGAGTTTGCGGACTGTCCCGGCATAGAGCGCAGCATACTGGCGGAGGGATCCCGGACGAAGTGCTACTACTGCCACCCGTACAGCTCATACGAGCGCGGAAGTAACGAGAACCTCAACAAGATGATCCGCCGCTGGCTGCCAAAGGGGACGAACTTCGACGAGATCGGCGCCGAAGTGATTCAGACAATAACAAACTGGCTGAACAACTACCCGCGGAAGATCCTCGGATTTTTGCCAGCCAGTGCAGTATTTCAAGAGCAAATGGACGCCCTTTTGGGGGCCTAATAAAATTTATTTAATTTTTTTCGCATTTACTCTTGACTTTTCCCAGAAAAGAGTCGTTTTCTGCTGAGAAGAAATTTTTTTCTTTTTTTTGCAAAAAAGTGTTGACACTTTGTGTTTTATGCTGTATAGTATCACTTGTCGCTGACGAAGTGACAAACAATTTCATACTTAACAGATGTGCAGGAATGGCGGAATTGGCAGACGCGCAGGCTTCAGGTGCCTGTGGTAGCAATATCGTGCGGGTTCAAGTCCCGCTTCCTGCACTATTTTTTTGTCTTTGTACAGACTGA
>OHXG01000845.1_pt1 | contig 10977 bp, 5 predicted proteins | sample 1579971 | NCBI WGS metagenome assembly OHXG01 (sample SAMEA3882517, study PRJEB24775) | human gut metagenome | biome: human-associated habitat; feature: intestine environment; material: feces | place: Netherlands | collected 2009/2010
AGGATAAACATAATCCACAATAGGATAAACCTTAGTTGAGTCAAAATTAAAAGGTTTATACATCACACCATACAGATCTGTCACGCCATCAGCCGCCTTTACCTTAAATATTTCCGGAAATTTATAACCGGCAGCAAAAAGCTGTGAAAAATCACTCTCCTGAATATCCATTACCTTATTGCCATTAGTATCCAGCAGGATGGCGCAGGGCACCGTATTTACACGCGAATAGTTATCCACCACAAAACGAGCATCATCATCCACTTCCACACGATGGAAATAATCCCCTTTGGTCAGTAATTTCAAACCGCTGCCATCCAGATTCACACGATACAAATGTTCATAATAAGGATGTTCTTTCGCATTCATTCCATTGGCAGTAAAATAAATCACACGTGCCTTGTCATCTACTTTCAAGATTTCCTCCACGTGCCAGGGACCTTTTGTGATACGATTTTTCAAATTACCCTGATCATCATATAAATAAAGGTGTGCCCAACCATCACGCTCACTCCATTGAATAATTTCCTTTCCACCATTCAAGACTCTTAAAGGACGAGTTTCCTGATAGGTATTCATCCGTTCCTTTATTACTGGTACAACAGAATCCTGTCCTATCGTATAGGAACAAACATCAATCCGATGTAAATCACGGCTGCTGCGGGTCAGGAAGAAACGGTTGTTATCACCCTGCCAAACGGCAGCCTGATCTTCCATATCACGCTGTTTTTGCATCATTGGTTTGTATTCCAGGCCAATGCTTTGATCTTTATAAGCTGCTACTTTAATTTCCTTACGTTTATTATCAACCAAGTCAAACAAGTACAGGTGTTCTATGGGAGCTTCCTTTTCTCCCGGCATCTGGTATTTATAAGTTTCCAATGTGGGACGTGGACGGGCCATCGAATTTATTACCCATAACTCTTTCACAGCGCGATCGTCAGAAACTGTCATAGCAAAATAACGTGAATCCGGAGACCACACTCCACCTACACGACGACGCTTGCCATTACATAAAGTATCTGTATTCAACATACTATAGGGAATACCATAGCCAAAATCCTTCATGCCATCTGTAGTAAGCTGGATTTCCACGATCGTACTATCCTTTTCATTTTTTTTCGCCTTTTCATAATCTTCACGACTCATGCGATACAAATTCAAATCCTTGGCATAAATCACCGTTTTACCATCAGGAGAGACCGATCCCCAATAGATTTTCTTCAGGTCGTCTTCTTTATCTTTCAGATGGGTCAATTTACGGGTAGGATAGTCATAAGAAAAATAAAAGATTTCCTTCTCATTCTTCTTGTCCTTCTTATCCTTGCCATCTTTCTTTGGTGTCGCATCTTTTGTAGACTTTACTTCAAAAGTAAAGGTACGCCCATCTTCTTCCGCTTTCAGATTTGTGATTGGCAAATGGCGTGCCTCAAAGGGATCTTTTACAATTTCGGTAAGCTGGGAAGCTAATTCATCCCTATCAAACAAAAGCTTCTTTGTCCGGGCAGCCGGATCAACCACATACCAAAAGGTTCCTTCACTTGTTTTGTACTCGAACCAGAAATTATTACCTTTCTGGAACCAATGCGGATCCACCACAGTAGAAAACAACATGGTGTTCAATTTTTCTTGTGTGTATTTCTCTGCCTGCAGATATTCCGGCAAGCGTTCCTGCGCTTTTGCAACAGAAACTGTCGTACACAGACCGCCCATTAAAAGGGTAATGAATAGCATTTTCCTCATAGATTGAACTTTTATCGTGTTTATAAAAAACAAACATACACAAAATTCTTCATTTAACAATCTTAAACAAAGAATTTTGTGTATGTTTGTTTCATTTATCCTTTTCTTATCAGAAACTATACCCTGAAGTAAAACTAACCATATGATTCCGTATCCTTAAATCATTCTGTTCCTTATTATATTTTCCCCAAGCCAAATCATACCCGATAGTAAATGAAATCCGTTTAACAGCAATCCCGACAGAAGCTGTTCCTCCCCAATCCAAACGAGGGGACGCCTCAAAACCAAATTCCTCATTTACTGTTTTTCCTTTAAATGTGCCAAACCGGTAATAATCATTCCGGTATTCGTACTGTCCAACACCTGTTTCTTCATCTATATTATATTTTGAGGAAGAAACATAAGCATTAGTACGTCCACCAATTCCTACAGCTACATAAGGTCCTACTGCTAATTTAAGACGCACATCATCACAAAGTTTAAAACCCCAATGAGCCATAACAGGCAATTGCAAATAATAACGCGTGGACTCAACATTCGTTTTTTCATAATCCATGCTAAATCCTCCCTCATAGGATGATACCCACCTTTCTGCATTAAGATATAAACCCCGGACTTCAAGCCAAAAGAAGGCTTCTTTCCCACCCCTTCCTTTAACTGATACAACACACCGGCACCGGCTTTAAAACCTAATGTAACTGATGTCCCTTCATTTTCCTTATTCACTACCAAGCCGGCTTCCGGCGTAACACTCCAACGAGACTGAGCGTTCAACATCATACTCGCCAAAATACCTGCCATAAATAAAATTACTTTTTTCATCTTTTTCTTCTTTTTAGTTCATTATCTATGTAAAAGACTAAAAATTCAGAAAAAACCCCATTGCATATCCGGAAAAATAATAAAATAACATGAGCAACTCACTCACATAACAAAAGAAACACCCTACATTTAAACATACCCGTTCAAGAAATCAAAAAAACAAACGCTGCAAAAACGAACCAACAGCAGCAAAAGTTATCGCTTATTTTTCGCATTCTCTTTATATTCGGTAGGTGTCATACCAAAACGTTGTTTAAAACATTTGCTGAAATAACGAGGATCATTAATACCTACCATATAAGCAATCTGCGTCATATTATAATCACCACTCTCTATCAATTGTGCGGCACGTTTCACACGCATCTCTTTAATAAACTCAATGGGGGCAAGTCCTGTCAGGGTCTTCAGTTTCTTGAAAAAGACAGAACGGCTCACCGCAAGCTCCTGTACCAAATCATCCACTATCAAATCGCCATTATCCATATTCTTCTCCATTAATTCCGTCAGTTTCTCCATAAACTTACGGTCATGGGAAGACATCTCAGGCTGTGTTTGCTGTTCTTCCTCCGCAACAGGCTGAATATTCATCAGATTCGCACAATACAACTGTTGCAACTTGACACGTTGTGTCAGAATATTCTCCACCCTGGCCTTCAGGTAAGTAGCACTGAACGGCTTCGTTATATAATCCTCAACTCCCAGTTCCATACCTTCCAACTTACTGTCCATATCCGTCTTAGCCGTCAGTAAAACGACTGGAATGTGACTGGTCGCCATATTAGCACGCAAATCTTCTGTCATGGTAATACCATCCTTTTCCGGCATCATGATATCACTAATAATAATATCCGGAACAAACTTCAAAGCCTTATCCAAACCTTCAGCCCCATTGACAGCCTCTATGACGTTGAAATTTGAGATAAAGATACTACGCAAAAAGAAACGAAGTTCCAAATTATCTTCAACCAGCAACATCGTTTTGCTTTCATTCCTCTTCTCTTCATGTCCCTGAACAGATTCTTCCACCTCTTCCGGCTTCATTTCGACAGAATCAGAGAGAATGAACTCTACATTCTCCGTATAGTGCTCCTTGCCTTTCAAAAACTCAACCGTGAAACAACTGCCCTCCCCCTCTTTACTATCCACACGGATAGTCGCTTTATGCAGTTCCACCAATTCCTTAACCAAAGAAAGACCGATACCAGAACTTTGCTGATTAAACAAATTCTTGTCCAACAGATTTTCAAAACGGACAAAAAGGGAAGCTTTCTTGCTTTCAGAAATTCCTATACCTTGATCCTGCACACCAATCGCCACATTATGTTCATTTTCATGAATGAAAAGCGTAATCATCTTACCCTGTGGAGTATACTTGAAAGCATTGGAAAGCAGATTGAAGACAATCTTTTCCAACTTATCCGCATCTACCCACAGTTTCAAGGAAGGCATTTCACTTTCGAATACAAAATCAATATGATGCTCTTCGGCCAGCGATTCAAAATTATCCATGATATGGTGTACAAAAGGAACAATATCTATCTGCTCTATACGCAACTTCATCTTATTTTTCTGTATTTTGCGGAAATCAAGAATTTGGTTCACCAAGCGAAGCATACGGTCGGTATTACGTTCTACTACATGCAATTGCTCACGTACATCATCCGGCAAAGTCTTGTTTTTCAGAACATATTCCACTGGACCTGCAATCAATGTCAGCGGAGTGCGAAGTTCGTGAGAAATATTTGTAAAAAAGCGAAGCTTTATATCAGAAACCTGCTGTTCCACAGACACTTCATGTTTCAGACGATAAATGGTAAACAATATATATACTCCTGAAAACAGAATCAACAGAAAAGCAAGAATATAAATTGCCATAGCCCAAGCCGTTTCCCAAAACGAAGGCTGAATGGTGATTCTCAAACTGCGCTCATTCTCTACCCAAACCCCATCACTATTGGTCGATTTAACCTGAAATACATAATCCCCTTTCGGCAGATTGGTGTATGTAGCGGTACGTTGTTTATCCACATAATTCCATTCCTTATCAAATCCATGCAAACGATAAGCATAACGGATATTTTCAGGATAAATCATATCCAAGGCTGCAAAGGACAAAGTTACAATATTCTCCTTGTGCGAAAGTACCAGGTGTTCTGTATTATCAAGAGACTGTCGCAACAAACTGCCTGATACACCCGGAATCACCTCCTGATTGGATATTTTCAACGTTCCGAAAACAATGGATGGAACATAATTGCTTTTCTTGATATGTTCCGGTTCAAAATAAAGCATACCACGACTGGTGCCAAAGAGTAGGGTACTGGAACTAAGATTCAGCGATGTCCCCTCCTCAAAACGTATTTTGCCCCCAAAATCCCGTTCATTATAATTTTCAAAACGCTGTTCGGACGGAATAAATTTACTCAATCCGTTTTCCGTACTTATCCACAGATTCCCCGTGTCATCCTCTTCTACAGACAACAGGATATCTGAAGGCAGACCATCCTTCACGGTATAGGATTTAAATACCGCCTTCCCTTCCCCGTTCATGGAAACAAGCTGGTTAAGTCCTCCCCCAAATGTAGCCAGATAAACTTCTCCTTGTGAAGTGGTGACAATCCGATATACGTTATTGTTGCTCAGACAATTCATATCATCGGGGATACGTGCATAAAGATGGAATACAATCGACTCCGGATCTTTAAAATCCTCTTTAAAACTAAGCGCGCCATCACTGCTCCCCACCCATATATTCCCTTTCTTGTCAGAAGTGATATGGCGTACACGGTAACAACGGTCATACGGAAAACCTTTCAGGTTATTTCTAGAACTAATAAACACATATTTCCCTTCAGGAGTTTTCTGAATATAATTCAACCCTCCACCGAAAGTTGCCACCCAAATGCGTCCATGCTTGTCTTCATGTAACCAGTAAACACTATTATGACTCAGGCTATAAATATCATCTTCATCATATTTGAATCGAGTAAACTTAAAATGGGTCCCCTCCTTTTCTGCCAGAATAATACCATCCCCTTTGGTCGCAATCCAAATGTTTCCGTGAGAATCTTGCATGATATGATAAGGAACTCCCCGTAACGGTCTGCCAGATTTGGCTATATCCCCCTCTTCAGTCAGAATACCCTGAAAATCTAAATCAGAAGAATAAATTTCAATCTGACCATCCCGTTTTCCCATCCAGATGCGATGTTCGCTATCTTCAAACAACGCACGTACCGTATTGGAATTCAAGTCATAACTGTGACCCATGCGGGGATAAATATGGAACTGGCTTCCTAAAAAAGTAATCTTCTCCAACCCCTTAGAATGAGTACATAACCAAAGATTGCCTTGCTTATCGGATAACATGGAATGTAATTTATTGGAAAAGTGCCAATCGGGTGAATCGGGATCATTATAGAAAGGCAACAGCCGATTTGCCTCTCTGTCATACCAAGAAAGCCCTCCTCCTTGCGGATGTACCCACAAATTACCGTTCAAGTCTTCACAAATATGAAAACTGGGATAGGAACGATCGGCACCACGAGGCTCCACTTGCATCTTTTCTTGCTTAAATACTTCCGTCAAAGGATTGAAATGACAAACTTTTCCCCATTCGGTCATCTCAAACCATGCTTCCTGCTTACTGTCAACATAAACAGAACGGAAAGCGTCTGCCGGGAATTCGGGACAATTGGATTTATTATAGACTTTACACTCTTTTGTATCCGAATGATACAATATCAATCCTTCATGGGCAGTCGTTATCAACAGTCCCGTACCTTTTATTTCATTTATAGCAATCACTTTATCCTTTACCGGCAATTCCCAAAGACGAAAGATTTCATTCTGCAAAGAATAGCACCATATCCGTCCTCTGTCTGATCCAAAATAAAGTTCGTCACCATAACTGCAAAAAGAGTAGAAGGCCTGTACGGGTTCATCTTTGCCTGACTGGATATTCACAAAATAAGAGACAGGCTCTTCTTTATCATTCGTAATCTTCAGCAGACCGTTATCAGTAAGCAACCACTCTTGATTGTAAGCATCGCTAAAAACCTGATTAATATGAACGGCATTTCCTCCACGACTATGAGTAGCATATACTTGGGTAGTTATACTGTAATCTTTAGGGTTTGTTTTCACACGGACAGCCCCCTCATTTTCAGAAAGTAGCCAAATGACACTGTCGGGCAATATTTTAATAGAAGAGAAACGCATACCCTCCTCTTCACCTTCAGCAGGGATTTGTTCGAATTTCTCTGTTCTTTGGTCAAAACGATACACACGGTAATCATACGTTTGCAGCCAAATATAATTATAAGGGTCTACTTCCAATAAGTCTACCCGGTTGTTAGTCATAGTAATTTTATTCCCTTGTCTGGCTTTATAAACTTTGAAGTCATAACCGTTGAACCGGTTGATTCCATCCCAAGTAGAGAACCATAAAACTCCATTATGGTCTTGTACCATGCTCATGATGGAGTTCTGAGATAAACCGTTTTCCGAAGAATAATGAGTAAAGATACAATTAGGCTGACTTTTTGCATAAAAAAAGAGCAGCAAAGTAAGTATAAACAGAATGTGTCTTTTCATTTCGTAGATTTTCATATATAGTATGGCAAAAATACATAAAAAACGAGAGATACTGACATACAAGTTCCTAAAAAAATAAAAGGGGCAAAGTTAAATCCCCCTTTTATCATTCTACTCTTCCCTGACACTTTCCATAGGAGCAAATAGAATTCCTCCCTACAGTGACAAAGTATTATTACTGGTAGAAAGAACAGCTTATCTCTTTAAATTCTGCAACAACACATTTCCATTTTCCACCGGATTCCATCCGTCATCACCTGCCAAAATCTGTGCTTCATTATAATTACTGATATCGTTCAGCTGCTTTCCAAACGAAGCACGCGAAGCGGTAGCCGCCCCTTCTCCCGTATTCCGGTATTCAGCATAGAATACGGTTTCCTCATTTTCTTTTTTGCCCCAGTTGTTCCAACCCACCGGAAGAATATGCTTTCCCAAATCACAATGAATATAAACAGCCTGTGCATAAGGACGCCAAGGACGGGACAAATACACCTTCTGAGCCTCAGCCACACCCGTCAATTTACAGCCTATAAAAACATAGCCATATTTTTTGCCTTGATCTGTAGAAGGAGCGGTAACATACCCATCACCCAAACTATGGATGGTGCAATCCTTAAACAATGCCGTAGACCAGCCAAAAATAAAATCCACTGTACCCTCTATATAACAATGGTCATAAAACTGACGACTGTCTTTGCCATAAGTGTACAAAGTATCCTGATTTCCCAAAAAACGACAGTTTTTGAAATAAGCGCGATCTCCACTAACAAAACAGGCCACTGCCTGCCCCACTCTGCCGGCACTATTCTCGAAAGTGATATTCTCAGCATAGAAATCGGGAGCATAGATATAACAGGTTGATGAACCGGAGGTAGACATTTCTTCTCCGAAATAGTTCTTTTTAGCAGCAAAATCATCATTTGTCAGAATTGCTCCGTCCTCACCTATCAAAGAAACACTAATCTTGCTTTCAGGAATAACCACTTTTTCTTTATATACCCCTTTACGGACTAGAATAGTAGTGCGTCCTGCTTTACGAAAATCGGGGACAGCATGAATCGCTTCCTGAATGGTAAAGAAATCACCACTGCCATCTTTTGCCACTACAAAATCATAATGACGTACAAAAGGCGCCAATGCAGGAACCTCTTTAGCTATAGCATCCACCGTCAAACCAGCAATAGTACGCGCCCCATATACATTCAGGTGCGTATTATCCTCACGCCCTTTCGGACAAGCTGCACACACACCTTCAGGAATCCACATGAACAATTTTTTTGAAGCCTCCGGCCCCATCTCCTGCACCAAATCATGCGTTATCTTGTTCATATCCACAAAAGGCACATCCAACTCTTTTGCCACGTTACGCGGAGACTCCAAATATTTTCCATGAGTATCAATCAACACTTCTCCATCTTGAGAAACACTCCCCTTTGACAAATCCTTGCGCACATCATCTTCGGCTACCGCATTTTTATTATTCCGGAAATTACGACGGACAATGGCATTAAACAACACGGGAATTCCCCCTTTAGCACGTGTTTCTTTTACAAAACGGCGTAGATTGGCATCAAAAGTAGATCCGGGATCAGTATGACGTTTCTCATCGGCCTTCTCATCATTATGCCCAAACTGAATAAAAACATAATCACCCGGCTTTACTTTATTAATTACTACCTCCCACAATCCTTCATCAATAAAACTTTTAGAACTCCGACCATTTCTAGCATGGTTTTCCACACGAATATTCTCACTGAAATATCCTCCCAGCACATGGCCCCATCCACGTTCCTGATTACCTCCCTCTAAGGGTTTGTTAGCCATAGTCGAGTCACCTATCATAAAGATAGTAATTGTGCGGTCTGCCGTAAAAGCAGAAAACAACAAGGCAACAAATGCCATCAACATCTTAATTTTCATCGCTTTCTATTTTAAATTTTGATTAAAGAACTCAAGTATATCATCCTGTATCTCCTTACTGCAAAAATGGGGCAAATCATAGAACTTGGTAGTCAACAGATTTTCTACCGATTGACTCTTCCATACATCCTGCATGGTAGAGAAAGCGCTTTCAACGCCCTTTACAGGAAAAAGTTTGTCCCGCAAGCCATTGATGAACAACATCGGTTTGGGGCAGGCGATAGATGCCACATGAGGATAATCCATCCAATTCCGTATTCCGGGAATAATCATGGAATAAGCAGACCCGCCTTTGTTCTGATTATTGGTAAGTGTCATTAAGCTATCTGTAGTATTCATCCAGCACACAGCAGCGCCTGCCTTCACCACATCTGTAGCGGCACTGACCATCCAGGCACGATGTGCTCCCATAGAAAATCCCATAGTACCTATCTTTTCCTTATGAACCATGGGCAATGAGGCCAGAAATTCCGCGCTACGGATATCATCCCAGGCTATCAAGGCTCCCCAAGACATTCCCATCTGTAACATATTGGCCGCCAACGCTTGCTGTGAGTCATAGCGTACTCCTTCCTTACGTCCCCGTTCCCCCCAAAACAAGGCATCCACAGCAAGCACTACATATCCGTGACTTGCCAGATAATCACCTACATACTGTTTGTCATAACATTTTTCCGCCCAATCGTCCGCATCGGCCAGTACAGATGCTTCCACACCGAACGGACGTACCATTTTCTCTTTCCCTATCGAAAAATGCGCACCGTGATCGTGAAGCAGCAATACTGCCGGGAACGGGCCATTCCCGTCAGGAACCAACAGATAAGCAGGAACACGAGAATATTCCGAAACACTGAACAAAATCTTCTCCGCCCTATATCCATTCCGTTGCTCGGTATCTATCACTTCCTTATCAAAAGCCGTAGCAGGAGGAGCAGGCAACATGCAATCCAATAACGTTTTTCGAGCTTCCTCACGCCACTTCTTGAAATTTCTGATGGAAGAATTTCCCCAAGCCATAGGATAAGTCAGGTTTTCTTTCATCTTCTGATAGAACAGCGGCATATCATTCTGCGTTTCATAACGCATAGAGACTGTTTCCACCTTTTCTTGAGCAGAAGCCGTCAGACTTATCCCAAACAACAATAAACAAATTACAGTATTCTTCATAAACCTATACCTAACAAACTTTACTTTTCAAGGTAACTAATTAATTTTATCATATTATCAATATAATCCCCAACAGAGATGCACAATTCTCCGGTGGTACACGGATAAGGTGATGTATCGTGCTCGTCCCCTACAAAGGTAGCTATATATTTCGTTTCCTCACTAGGTCCTGAAACAGTATATGGCTTATACGGGTTCGAGGTTGACTTTAAAGGAGAGAGCCAGCAACCGTCCTTAGTCAGTGATTTCACCAATTTCCGGGCAACTTCTTCCGTAGCTTTTCCACGTAAACGAGTATAATATTTAGGTAAAGGAACCAAATGATCCTGCAGCAAAGGTGAATTCTTCGCCAATTCGGATACAGGAAGTTTTTTCACTTCCTCATAACGACGACGCAGTTCACCTGGATTCACAAAAGTTGCCGAATTATAATGAGCTATTGTATTTTCTATATTCTGATCTATATAATAAGTACCGTTTTTCACATTACTTCCTTTACGATGGACATACAGTGGTTTACCAGTATCAGGATCTACAAAACGAGGAACCAAAATAGCTTCCGGATTAGTCGACTGACTCTTCCATTTCTTCACATCCGATTCCGGTAATTTCATTGATTCCAAAAAACGAATTGCAGCAGGAATCCCCGACAGGAAACGAGTATCAGCTGTAAGTTTATAGTAATCCATCATTAAATTAACAAGACGGACGGTAGTACCGGTGTTCACA
>OHXG01000846.1_pt1 | contig 10963 bp, 5 predicted proteins | sample 1579971 | NCBI WGS metagenome assembly OHXG01 (sample SAMEA3882517, study PRJEB24775) | human gut metagenome | biome: human-associated habitat; feature: intestine environment; material: feces | place: Netherlands | collected 2009/2010
CTGGTTAAATGTTGGCATTATTTTCACCTCCTGTTTTATTTTAAGCAGTGCAATCTTATGCACGCTAAAATATTATACAAATCCTTGTCTGTTTTGTCAAGACCAATTTTGTTTTCAATATAATACAAGAAAGAAGTCCGGTTTCCCGGACTTCTTTCTTTTTGGTTTGTAACAGCTTCTGTAGCTTAAGTACAAACATCAGTAATTATTCTTCATCAACTGATTCAGCATCTTTATCAATGACTCCGACTGCCTCTTCCTCTGCGAAATCCGCAAAATCATCATCATCAAAATCAAGTGTATCGTCATCGTTTACATCGCTGTCAAGCTTGATGTTACGATAAATCTTCATACCTGTTCCTGCCGGGATGAGCTTACCGATGATTACGTTCTCCTTCATACCGATAAGCGGATCAACCTTGCCCTTGATTGCTGCCTCAGTAAGAACCTTAGTGGTCTCCTGGAATGAAGCTGCTGACAGGAATGAGTTGGTTGCAAGAGATGCCTTTGTGATTCCAAGTAATACCTGTGAGCCAACTGCAAGCTCCTTGCCCTCTTCCTCAAGCTTCTCGTTGAGCTCTAAGAAGTCAAGGGCATCAACCATGCTGCCCGGAAGTAAATCTGAATCTCCCGGCTCCTCTACGCGGATCTTCTGTAAGCACTGACGAACTATAACCTCGACATGCTTATCGTTAATCTCAACACCCTGTAAACGGTAAACACGCTGTACCTCGCGGAGCATGTAATCCTGAACCGCACGAACGCCCTTAATCTTGAGGATATCGTGTGGATTTACAGAACCCTCTGTAAGCTCGTCGCCGGCCTCAAGCTCCTGTCCGTCTACAACCTTGATACGTGAGCCGTAAGGAATGAGGTAAGCCTTTGTCTCGCCTGTCTCGTTGTTTGTAACGATAACCTCACGCTTCTTCTTTGTATCCTTGATTGTGGCAATTCCGCCGAACTCTGTGATAATAGCGAGTCCCTTAGGCTTACGTGCCTCGAAAATCTCCTCTACTCGAGGAAGACCCTGTGTGATATCTCCACCGGCAACACCACCTGTATGGAAGGTTCTCATGGTAAGCTGTGTACCAGGCTCACCGATTGACTGTGCTGCGATGATACCGATTGCTTCACCAACCTGTACTGCCTGACCTGTTGCAAGGTTTGAACCGTAACACTTAGCACATACTCCCATGTGTGAACGGCAGGTAAGTACTGTACGGATCTTAACCTGTGTGATTGGATTACCGTTCTCATCAACACCCTCTGCCATAACCTTTGCTGCACGCTTTGGTGTGATCATATGGTTGGCCTTAACGATTACATTGCCATCCTTATCGCAGATTGTGTTGCAAGAGAAACGACCTGTAATTCTCTCCTGAAGGCTCTCGATTTCCTCTCGACCCTCCATGAATGCCTTTACAACCATTCCCGGAATCTCACGTCCTGTACCTGCACAGCAGTCTGACTCACGAACGATCATATGCTGTGAAACATCTACGAGACGTCTTGTAAGGTATCCTGAATCGGCTGTACGAAGCGCTGTATCTGAAAGTCCCTTACGAGCTCCATGTGCTGACATGAAGTACTCGAGTACGTCAAGACCCTCACGGAAGCATGACTTGATAGGAAGCTCGATTGTACGACCTGTTGTATCAGCCATGAGTCCTCGCATACCTGCAAGCTGTTTGATCTGCTTATCAGATCCACGGGCTCCGGAATCTGCCATCATGAAGATGTTGTTGTACTTATCAAGACCTGTAAGAAGTGCCTTTGTAAGGGCATCATCTGTATCCTTCCATGTCTCGATAACCTCTTTGTAACGCTCCTCATCAGTGATAAGTCCACGCTTGTACTGTCTTGTAATCTTATCTACAGTGTCCTGTGCATCAGCGATCATCTGTGGCTTCTGTGGTGGCACTGTCATATCTGAAATTGAAACTGTCATGGCAGCCTGGGTTGAATACTTGTATCCCATAGCCTTGACATTGTCAAGAACCTCTGCTGTTGTTGTAGCTCCGTGTGTGTTGATAACCTTCTCAAGGATCTGCTTGATCTGTTTCTTACCAACGTGGAACTCAACCTCAAACTTGAGTGCATTCTCAGCCTTTGATCTGTCTATAAAACCAAGATCCTGTGGAATGTTCTCATTGAATATCAAAAGTCCTACTGTTGTCTCTGTAAAACCTGAAACCTTTGTGCCGTCATCAAGCTTTACTGTACGGTGTACAAAGATATTCTGGTGAAGAGTAATCTCCTTGTTCTCGTAAGCGAGCATTGCAAGATTAACACTTCCATAGTAACGGCCGAGAAGATCTATCGGTCTGCAAAGCACACGACGGTTTCCGTCTGTGACATCCTCAAACCAGATGAGGTCATATAAGCCAAGCTCAGCCTTTCCTGTATTTTCATCAGGAGTTGTGAGCTTTCTAAGCTCCTCAATATCATTGTATACAGTGTCTGATGACACCTGTGCAACCATCTTTGGATCATCCTTGTAATCAGCGAGCTTTCTCATTGTGAGGTAGTAAACTCCAAGGATCATATCCTGTGAAGGAACGGCTACAAGTCCACCATCAGAAGGCTTAAGCAGGTTGTTAGGTGACAGAAGCATGAATCTGCACTCAGCCTGTGCCTCAGCAGTCAATGGAAGATGTACAGCCATCTGGTCTCCATCGAAGTCGGCGTTGAACGCTGTACATACGAGTGGATGAAGCTTGATTGCCTTACCCTCTACAAGGATTGGCTCGAAGGCCTGGATTCCAAGTCTGTGGAGTGTAGGAGCTCGGTTAAGCATAACCGGATGCTCTTTGATGACGTCCTCAAGGACATCCCATACCTCCGGCTGAAGTCTCTCAACCATCTTCTTTGCACTCTTTATGTTGTGTGCGGTTCCGTTAGCGGCAAGCTCCTTCATAACGAATGGCTTGAAAAGCTCGATAGCCATCTCCTTTGGAAGACCACACTGATAAATCTTAAGCTTTGGCTCTACGCAGATAACTGAACGTCCTGAGTAATCAACTCGCTTTCCGAGAAGGTTCTGACGGAAACGTCCTCCCTTTCCCTTGAGCATGTCTGAAAGAGACTTAAGAGCTCTGTTTCCGGGACCGGTAACAGGACGGCCACGACGTCCATTGTCGATAAGTGCATCGACAGCCTCCTGAAGCATACGTTTCTCGTTACGAACGATGATATCCGGTGCTCCAAGATCAAGAAGTCTTCTAAGACGGTTGTTACGGTTGATGATTCGTCTGTAAAGGTCGTTAAGATCACTTGTTGCGAAACGTCCTCCATCGAGCTGAACCATTGGACGAAGATCCGGTGGGATAACAGGAATAACTGTCATAATCATCCACTCAGGCTTGTTTCCTGACTCACGGAAAGCCTCTACAACCTCAAGTCTCTTGATGATACGTGCACGCTTCTGACCTGTAGCATTCTCAAGCTCAGCCTTAAGCTCTGCCGAATCCTTCTCGAGATCGATTGCTGCCAAAAGCTCATGGATAGACTCAGCACCCATTCCTACACGGAATGCTGAGCGGCCATAAGTATCGCATGCCTCCTGGTACTCTGACTCGTTGAGAATCTGCTTGTATGCAAGCTTTGTCTCGCCCGGGTCAAGCACAATATATGAAGCAAAGTACAGTACTCTCTCAAGTACACGTGGAGATAAGTCAAGGATGAGTCCCATACGTGATGGAATACCCTTGAAATACCAGATATGAGATACAGGAGCAGCAAGCTCGATGTGTCCCATACGCTCTCTACGAACGCTTGACTTTGTGATTTCTACGCCACATCGGTCGCAGACAACACCCTTATAACGTATCTTCTTGTATTTACCACAATGACACTCCCAGTCCTTCGTTGGTCCGAAAATCTTCTCGCAGAAAAGACCGTCTTTTTCAGGCTTTAATGTTCTATAGTTAATGGTCTCAGGCTTTTTAACCTCGCCATGTGACCACTCTCTGATCTTTTCAGGAGATGCTAATCCAATCTGAATCGCATCAAACTGCATTGCCTGATTATTTTCTATATTATTTGTTTCTGGCATTTTGGCACTCCCTTCTAATTATTCTTCGTCATCAAGAACTTCATCAGCAAAAATATCGTCATCCGCTGTCTCAGGAGACTCTTCCTCTTCTATGTCAACAAGCTCTTCGTTGTCATCAAATTCTTTCTTTGAGAAACCATGCTCTGCGAATGACTCACTGTCCTCGAATGCATAGTCCTTATCGTTTCCGATAATTGAGTTGATATCTGTATTACCGTACTCACTTGTCTCGATAAGCTCAACCTCTTCTCTGTTCTCATCAAGTACCTTGACATCCAGACCAAGTGCCTGAAGCTCTTTGAGAAGTACCTTGAATGACTCTGGAATACCAGGCTCAGGGATATTCTCACCCTTGATGATAGCCTCGTAGGTCTTGACACGGCCAACAACATCATCGGACTTCATTGTAAGGATCTCCTGGAGTGTATATGCAGCACCATATGCCTCAAGAGCCCAAACCTCCATCTCTCCGAAACGCTGTCCACCGAACTGTGCCTTACCACCGAGTGGCTGCTGTGTAACTAATGAGTAAGGACCTGTTGAACGTGCATGGATCTTATCGTCAACAAGGTGATGCAGCTTAAGGTAATGCATGTGTCCGATAGTTGTCTTTCCATCGAAGCACTCACCTGTTCTACCATCACGAAGCTGTACCTTTCCATCCTTGGAAATCGGAACGCCCTTCCATAAGCTTCTGTGAGCTCTGTTTGTTGAAAGGTATTCCATAACGTCCTCACGGAGTGTATCAACATATTTATCATAGAAGATTTCAGCATCTGCGCTCCAGTATGGATGCTCAGCCTGTAAATCCTTTTCAAGCTCTTCCTTATCGAACGGAAGATTTACGTAATCATTTGCAAGCTCAAGTGTATCCTCGATATCTACCTCGTTTGCTCCGTCAAATACAGGAGTTGAGATATTGAAGCCAAGTGCCTTTGCAGCGAGACTCAGATGAATCTCAAGGACCTGACCGATGTTCATTCGTGAAGGAACACCGAGTGGGTTAAGTACGATATCCAGTGGACGTCCGTTTGGAAGGAATGGCATATCCTCAACAGGAAGCACACGGGAAACGACACCCTTGTTACCGTGACGTCCGGCCATCTTATCACCGACAGAAATCTTTCTCTTCTGTGCAATGTAGATACGTACTGACTGGTTTACTCCCGGAGAAAGCTCATCGCCGTTCTCTCTTGTAAATACCTTGGCATCAACAATGATACCGTAAGCACCATGAGGTACCTTAAGTGATGTATCACGAACCTCTCTTGCCTTCTCACCAAAGATGGCACGAAGAAGTCTCTCCTCTGCTGTAAGCTCTGTCTCACCCTTTGGTGTAACCTTTCCTACAAGGATATCACCGGCACGAACCTCTGCACCTACACGGATGATACCTCTCTCATCAAGGTCCTTGAGTGCGTCGTCGCCGACACCAGGTACATCGCGTGTAATCTCCTCCGGTCCGAGCTTTGTATCACGGGACTCTACTTCATATTCCTCGATATGAACTGATGTATACACATCATACTCTACGAGACGCTCTGAAAGAAGAACGGCATCCTCGTAGTTGTATCCTTCCCATGTCATGAATCCGATAAGCGGGTTCTTTCCAAGAGCAAGCTCTCCCTGACTTGTTGAAGGACCGTCTGCGATAACATCGCCTGCCTTAACCTTGTCGCCCTTAAATACGATAGGTCTCTGGTTGTAGCAGTTTGACTGGTTAGAACGAGAGAACTTTGTAAGGATATACTCTCTCTTGTTTCCGTCAGTTTCTTTTATGATAATGCGGTTTGACTCTGAAGATAATACCTCTCCGTCTGCCTTTGCAACTACGCAGACACCTGAGTCAACTGCGGCCTTTGTCTCAATACCTGTACCAACTACAGGAGCCTCTGTGGTCAGAAGCGGAACGGCCTGACGCTGCATGTTTGATCCCATGAGGGCACGTGTAGGGTCATCGTTCTGCAAGAATGGAATCAGCGCTGTAGCTACTGAGAATACCATCTTTGGAGACACATCCATATAATCAAATGCTGACTTATCGTACTCCTGAGTTTCCTCTCTGTAACGACCTGAAACTGAGTTACGTATGAAATGTCCTTCGGCATCAAGCTTCTCATTAGCCTGTGCTACGTGGTAGTTGTCCTCCTCGTCGGCTGTCATGTATACAACCTCTTCTGTGACTACCGGGTTCTTAGGATCAGTCTTGTCAATCTTACGGTATGGAGCCTCTACGAAGCCATACTCATTGATTCTCGCATAGCATGCAAGTGAGTTGATAAGACCGATGTTTGGTCCCTCAGGAGTCTCTACAGGACACATACGGCCGTAGTGAGTGTAATGTACATCTCGAACCTCGAATCCGGCACGGTCTCTTGAAAGACCACCAGGTCCAAGTGCTGATAAACGTCTCTTGTGAGTAAGCTCTCCAAGAGGGTTGTTCTGATCCATGAACTGTGAAAGCTGTGAAGAACCGAAGAATTCTTTAACAGCGGCAGTTACAGGCTTTATATTAATAAGTGACTGAGGTGAAATTCCCTCTAAGTCCTGTGTAGTCATTCTTTCACGAACAACACGCTCCAGTCTTGAGAGACCGATACGGTACTGGTTCTGTAACAGCTCTCCAACCGCACGGATACGTCTGTTTCCAAGATGATCGATATCGTCATCTGTTCCTGCGCCCCACTCTAAGTGCATATTGTAGTTGATAGTTGCGAAGATATCCTCTTTAGTAATATGCTTTGGAATAAGGTCAGATATATCTCTCTTTATAGCCTCGATTCTGTCCTCAAGAGAATCATACTCCTCGAGAATCTGAGCGAGTACCGGATAGTAAACAAGCTCAGTAACACCGATAGACTTAGGATCCTCAAGCTCAGGAATCCAGCTTCTGATGTCAACCATCATAGAAGAAAGAATCTTGACATTTCTTGTCTCTGTCTGAATCCATAAAGCAGGAACGGCAGCGTTCTGGATCTGTGTGGCAAGCGCACGGTCAACAACAGTACCTGCCTCAGCGATAACCTCACCTGTAGAAGGATCCACTACGTCCTCAGCTAAAACCTGTCCACTAATACGGTTCTTTAAAGCAAGCTTCTTATTAAACTTATAACGTCCTACCTTGGCAAGGTCATATCTTCTAGGATCGAAGAACATTGCTGTGATAAGGCTCTCTGCACTCTCAACTGAAAGTGGCTCGCCCGGACGAATCTTCTTATATAACTCTAATAAACCAGCCTCATAGCTTCCCTGTGGCTCACGCTCTGTGATTGCAGGGTCCTTGCTGAATGATGCCTGGATCTTTGGCTCATCTCCGAACATATCGAGAATAGCCTGGTTTGTACCTACTCCAAGTGCACGTAAAAGTACTGTGATAGGTACCTTACGTGTTCTGTCTACTCTTACATAAAAAACGTCGTTAGAGTCTGTCTCATACTCAAGCCATGCACCACGGTTTGGAATAACAGTACAAGAATACAGGGTCTTTCCGAGCTTATCATGAGCAATTCCGTAATAAATACCAGGAGAACGAACTAACTGACTGACAATAACTCGCTCTGCACCGTTGATTACGAATGTACCAGTCTCTGTCATTAAAGGCAGATCACCCATGAAAATTTCATGCTCATTAATCTCATCTGTCTCTTTGTTGTGAAGTCTGACTTTAACCTTTAAAGGAGCTGCGTATGTTGCATCTCTTTCCTTGCACTCAGGAATTGTATACTTTACATCATCTTCGCATAATGTAAAATCTACAAAATCAAGACTAAGCTTTCCGCTGTAATCTGTGATTGGAGAGATATCCGCAAAAGCTTCCTTGAGACCTTCGTCTAAGAACCACTGATAAGAATCCTTCTGGACCTCAATCAGATTTGGCATCTGCAGAACCTCTTTTTGTCTTGAGTAACTCATACGCATGCTTTTTCCGGATGTGACCGGACGTATTCTGTTTTTCTCCATTGACGTTTCACCTCTCGTTTTTATTTTAATCTAGCAAGTATCTAGATAATGATTCAAAAACCACCCCAGTTACTATATCTTGTGGTTTTTCTCTTGTGCACATATTTGTGAATGCATTTTAGTGTAATTTACCTATTGACAAATTTGCATCATTTAAAAAATTGCATAAAAATGCCACTGCACCACAATAGTGCAACGTATACTATACAACAAATCCGGCACGAATGCAAGTGTTTTTTTATTTTTTGTAAAATATTCAAAGTATTTACGCAATAATTTTACAGAGTATCGGATAGGCTACGAGCGGAGGTCCCAAAAATGCTCAGGCATTTTCGGGACGCGCTCCGACTGTCACGCAATAAAAACATAAAAAAGAGCCAAGGCGCAAATAGAATTTGCCCTTGGCTCTTTTTTATGTTTTTACTCCGCTCGTAGCCTATCCGACTATTTAAGAGTAACCTTAGCTCCCTCTGCCTCAAGTTTAGCCTTAGCGTCCTCTGCTGAAGCCTTGTCAAGCTGCTCTTTGATAACCTTTGGTGCGCCATCAACAGCGTCCTTAGCCTCTTTAAGTCCAAGACCTGTGATCTCACGAACAACCTTGATAACCTTAACCTTGTTTGGTCCAACCTCTGTAAGCTCTACGTCGAACTCAGTCTTCTCCTCAGCTGCTGCTCCGTCAGCTCCTGCTGCTGCAACTACAACACCTGCTGCTGCAGAAACACCGAACTCTTCTTCACAAGCTTTTACTAAATCATTTAACTCTAATACGCTTAACTCTTTGATAGCATCAATAAACTCTGCTGTTGTTAACTTTGCCATTATAATTTCCTCCATTTAAAAATTTAATTATGATAATAAGGTTCAAATATAATATTTGAATTATTCTGCTGCTGGAGCTTCCTCTGCAGCATCCTCTGCTGGTGCTGCCTCTACGGCTGCATCTGCAGCGCCACCCTGCTCTGCGATCTGATTGAGTACACGAGCAAGATTTGTGATAGGTGACTGAATGCTTCCAAGTAATTTTCCAAGAAGCTCATCTCTGCTAGGTACAGCGGAGATTGCCTTCATACCCTCAGCATCATAAAATGTTCCCTCAACTACACCTGCTTTAATCTCTAAAGCCGGAGCTGTTTTAGCGAACTTAGCTAAGATTCTAGCTGGTGCTGTTGCATCCTCTGTTGATACAGCGAATGCGCTTGGTCCTTCAAGGACATCCTTTAATCCCTCGAACTCTGTTCCCTGGATTGCACGGTTTACTAAAGTATTCTTGTATACCTTGTAAGTTACACCGGCTTCTCTTAACTGTTTACGTAACTGAGTATCCTCTGCTACTGTGAGTCCTAAGTAATCAACAACTACTACTGACTGTGCACCATTGATAACACCGGAAATCTCATCTACGATTGGCTGTTTAAGTTCTACCTTTGCCACGATTCATTTACCTCCTTTTAGATTTTCGCATAAAAGACATGAGGTATTTGATTTATTAATCAAAGAAACCCTCCTGCCTGTCGACAGAAGGGTACAAGTCAAAATTCAAGATAAATCTCGAAAATTCCCTCGGTAGGTTCTACGTTTACGCCTTGCGGCACCTACTGTCTTCGGCAATATGCATTGCAATTATATCAAACTATATTACGGATGTCAATTACTTTCCGCAAAACTTTTGCTTGGCGTTTGATAGGTCTTGTAAATTGTTTTACTGTAACTGTTTAACTATCTTACTGTGTAATCTTAACCACGTTTAACTTAACGCCAGGTCCCATTGTAGATGTAAGAGTTGCGCTCTTAATGTACTGACCCTTTAAGCTAGCAGGTTTTGCTTTATTAATTGCACCCATAAGAGACTGGAAGTTGTCGTTTAACTGCTCGTCTGTGAAAGATGCTTTTCCAACTGGCACATGGATAATGTTTGTCTTGTCCAATCTGTACTCAATCTTACCGGCTTTGATATCGTTAACAGCTTTTGTTACATCCATAGTAACTGTTCCTGCCTTTGGGTTTGGCATTAAGCCCTTTGGTCCAAGGACACGTCCTAAACGACCAACAACACCCATCATATCAGGTGTAGCAACTACAACGTCGAAGTCTAACCATCCCTCGTTCTGGATCTTTGGAATTAACTCCTCGCCTCCAACGAAGTCAGCTCCTGCTGCCTGTGCCTCGTCAACCTTAGTTCCCTTAGCGAAAACTAAAACCTTAACTGTTTTTCCTGTTCCGTGTGGTAATACAACCGCACCACGGATCTGCTGCTCTGCGTGACGTCCGTCGCAGCCTGTTCTAAGATGAAGCTCGATTGTCTCGTCAAATTTAGCTGTAGCATTTTTCTTTACGATAGAGATAGCGTCAGCAACATCGTACTGCTCTTTCTTATCAAATGCCTTAACAGCGTCTTGATACTTCTTTCCTCTTTTCATGAAAAAATAACCTCCTGGTGGTAATATCGGGAGAGGGCCCTCCCACATTTACGTTTCTTTGTTATTCTAATTTAATTTAGGTTACATAAATTTGTAACTTCTTTAGGGGTATGTTCTCTTCGCTAAGTTCAAGCTTCGCCCAAAAGGCGGGCTCGCTTTCGCTAATCTCAGAGAACGACCTCACACTAACCTCAGCCTGCGCGTTATGCGCTTGGCTTCGCTAAGTGTTAGTCAACCACTTCAACACCCATTGATCTTGCTGTACCAGCGATCATGCTCATTGCAGACTCAAGTGAAGCTGCGTTTAAGTCAGGCATCTTAAGCTCAGCGATTTCCTGAACCTGTGCCTTTGTGATCTTAGCAACCTTCTTCTTGTTTGGCTCGCCTGAACCAGACTGAATCTTGCAAGCTTTCTTGATTAATACCGGAGCAGGTGGAGTCTTAGTAATGAAACTGAAACTTCTGTCTGCATATACAGTAATAACTACAGGGATAATTAAGTCGCCCTGATCGGCTGTCTTTGCATTAAACT
>OHXG01000852.1_pt1 | contig 10925 bp, 9 predicted proteins | sample 1579971 | NCBI WGS metagenome assembly OHXG01 (sample SAMEA3882517, study PRJEB24775) | human gut metagenome | biome: human-associated habitat; feature: intestine environment; material: feces | place: Netherlands | collected 2009/2010
TCGACCTGCTGTTGAAGAGCAAGTTCCGCCCCGAGTTCCTGAACCGTCTGGACGACATTGTCTACTACAAGAGCCTGACCAAGACCGAAATCGGCTCCATCGTTGACCTGATGCTGGCCGACCTGCGCAAGCGTCTGGAGGACAAACAGCTGAAACTGGTTGTCACCGACGCGGCCAAGAACGCCATCATCGACGGCGGCTATGACCCAATCTACGGCGCCCGCCCCTTGAAGCGGTACATCCAGTCCCATGTGGAAACGATGATCGCCAAGGAGATCATCGGCGGCGCCCACACGGCAGGGGACACCCTGACCGTGGATGCGGATGGGAACGGACAGCTGATGCTGCGCTGAACCTTACAATAATAAATGACGCTCCGGACGGTATGGAAAATGTTCCATACCGCCCGGAGCGTTTTTGCTTGTCTTGCAGCATTGCAGAAACTGCACATCTGCGACCTGTTAGCTTCCGGCAGCCCAGGCGCTTTCGGGGAGATGACGAGTATCGACCCCCACGCCGTAGGGGCGGATTCCATATCCGCCCGCGGAGCTTTACGCCGGCTGAATTTTATTCATCCAACCACCGTTCCCGCGGCAGCGCAAACACCGCGCCGCAGAGCAGCAGCAGAGCAGGGTCGCTGGTCAGGTGGGTGACCTGGCTCTCCATGTAGCCGTAGGCCAGCATGACCAGAAGACAGGCCACGGCCTGCCACTGCCCGCGTCGGGCATAGCCGTACAGCGCCGTCATCATCAGCGCGCAGACCAGCACGACCATCACGGGGCCGGTCAGGTAGAGCAGATACACAAAAATATTGTCCAGCGCGGGCCAGTCCGGGAGCATCTGGCCCGCAATTTTTATGTCGAACACCCGGTATGCCGCCCATGCCAGCGAGATGCGGCAGGTCAGCAGGTCGTCGAGCTTCTTCAGCCAGCCGGGGCCGATGTCGTTGGCCCACGGCCCGATTTTTACGACGAACAGCGGTAAAATATAACTGACCGCGGCCAGCACCGGCACCGTGGCCGCGCAGAGAGCTGCCAGCGGTCTGCTGCCCGGGTGTAGCCCCCTGCGGGTGCGCAGCTTTGCCAGTGCCAGCAGCAAAACGAGCAAAAACGTGCAGAGCGCCGCGGACCGGGACTTGGGGCCGACCATCAGGAACACGCCCACGGCGGCCACGCCCGCCAGTTCCGGCCAGGTCAGCCTGGCGCGGCGCAGCAGCACCCACGCCAGCAGCAGGCCGAACATCACCCCGCCGAAGGTGTTGGGGTGGCCGTAGCCGAACATCAGGCGGTAGCTGCCGTTGCGCTCACTGGCCGCGTCGGGCGCGATGATGCCCGCAAAGTGCAGCAGCTCCACCAGCGCCAGCGTCGGCACGCCGCAGGCCAGAAATGCCTTCATCACACGGCGCAGCGGCACGTCCTTGGCGGCCAGCAGGGCCACGCAAAGCCCCAGCCACCAGATGTTCTGCCCGTTGAAGTAGACCCACCGCGCCACAAAGTACAGCAGCCCGGCGCAGACCATGCTGCGGCCATTGTATTTTGTGCCCAGCAGGATCTTAAAGCCGAAGCAGAGATACATGACCCAGTCCAGCACGGGGGAGACCCGCGTCTGCAGCCAGGGCCAGTTTTCCCGCGCCATGCTGTTGTTGAACACAACGATGAACTCATACACCATCACGCCCAGCAAAAACGCCCATGCACCGTATTTTTGGCGCACCGACGCATAGCGCGTGGTGAACAGCAGCCGTTCCTCGCCCCACCAGACAGCAGGGGAGCGCCTGTGCCACAGCACGGGCAGAAAATCAAGCACAGCCGCCAGCGCCAGAAACGCCAGCAGCCCATTTGCAAAACCAAACAAAGGGACAAACCTCCCGTTTTCCTTCTTGGCCCCCTCTGCGTGGGGGAGAGAACCCTGCGGTAATCCGAAATGCTTCGGGCGGAAACAAGGCTTTTCCAGCCACCCATGCGGGGCTAGTGTGTAAACACATTATAAACATTCCACCCGTCGTTTGACAAGCCTTTTGCAGAATGTTATTCTTATACTGTACAATTATTTCCGGGAGGATGCCCCTATGAACGCAGAGCAATATCGCGCCGTCATCGGGTGGTTCAATGCACGGCCAGCCGCCAAAAAGGCGCTGCGGCTCGTCAGCCGCAGCGCCGTGGCGCTCGTCTACCTGCTGTACCTGGGTATGCTGGCCTGGCTGGCGTGGCACCGGATGGGACAGCTTTGGCCCGCGCTCGTCGTGCCCGCGTCGGCGTTCGTCGTCGGCACGCTGGTGCGCAAGCTCATTGACCGCCCGCGGCCCTACACGGCGCTGGGCTTTACGCCGCTTTTCCCCAAGGACAAGACCGGCCAGAGTATGCCCAGCCGCCACTGCTTTTCGGCGGCGGCCATTGCCGGGACGGCGTGGTACGTGCTGCCGCCGCTCGGCGCGGTGCTGGCCGTGCTGGGCGTTCTCATTGCGATTTCCCGCGTCGTGACCGGCGTACACTATATCAGCGACGTGCTGGCCGGTCTCGCGTTCGGCAGCGTCTTTGCCGTGCTTGGCTGGAACGCCTTTGTGCTGGCCGCATCGGCGCTGGGCTTTTACGCCATTATGCTATTATAAAAAGGAACAGACTTATGAAAAAATGGACCGCTGCGGCCCTCGCCGCGCTGACTGCCCTGACCCTGACCGGGTGCAGCTTTCAGGATGTGATGCTCTACCTCTACGGCGGCGACAGCTTTGTGACAAGCGCCGAGCCGGACTACACCACCTGCGACGGCGACAACGGCGTGACTGTCGTCTATGACCAGAACCAATGGGAGCAGCCCGTCATGGCGCAGGACGACACGCTGTCGCTGACCACGGGCAACCAGCTGAGTTACACGGTGGTGCTTTTGCAGACCACCGACACCTACACGGATTTTCTTGCCCAGTCGGGGCAGGAGTTGGAGGAAACGACCGGCACGGTCCGGTATGATATCGGCTTTACCGTACCCGATGCCGCTGTGTCGGCAGTGCGCTATGACTGCGGCAGCTACCAGACGATCTTTGCCCAGATCGACTACGATTGCGGCGAGACGATCTATGTCACGGCCGCTGCCCGCACGCAGGATTATGAGCCGATCATCGCACTTTTGCAGAACGTCTGGCCCACCGGCCATGCCCCGGAAAACGCCCAGACCGCCGATAAAACGACCAAGGCCGTGACCGAGGACGACGTCAACGGGGGCCGGAGCAAGAGTTTGGCGTAAAGGCAAAGCGGCAAAAGCCCCTCCGGTCATCGCTGCGCTCGGCCACCTCCCCTTACAGGGGAGGCTTTCCGCGGGCTTGCCCGCGCAAAAGGCTCCTCACGAAGTGGGGAGCTGGCCGAGCGCGCGAGGCCTGAGGGGCTCTGCCGCCCGCCGGAGGTCTCTGACCTCCCGTTTTATTTGCCAAATTTACCGGATGAAATTCGTCCGCTTGTCATTCTCCGCCACAGGTGCCGCAATGCCCGCCGCCTTGCCGGCCTCGATGCACCTGAGCATCCACGCCATGTTGCGGCCCAGGTTGCGCATGATCTGCAGGCCCTCCTCGTCGGAGAGAACCTCCTCGGCCTTGCCGCCGTGGACCATCGGCCAGTAGGTAGAACTGATGAGCGGCATCTCAAAGAACTGCGGAACTTTCTCCATGGCCTCCAGCGCCGTCGTCGTGCCCGCGCGGCGGGCGCTTGTCACGACAGCCGCGGGCTTGTGGCGCAGGTATTTGCCGCCGCTGATGGCCAGCCGGTGCATAAAGCCCAGCATGCTGGCTGCCGCCGTGGCGTAGTGGACCGGCGCGCCGAACACGATGCCGTCGGCCTTCTCGACCAGCGGCAGTACGTCGGCCACAGGGCCGCCGAACACGCATTTGCCCGCCTTGCTGCAACCGCCGCAGCCCACACAGCCGCCCACCGGCGCAGAGCCGATGTGGAAAATCGTCGTCTCGATGCCCGCTTCGTTCAGCACCTTGGCCATCTCGGTCAGGGCTGTGTTGGTGCAGCCGTTTTTGTGCGGACTGCCGTTGATCAACAATACATTCATAGTAAGTACCTCCGTTTTGGATTTGCTCTTATTACCATTGTAGCACGCCTTGCAAGCGATGTGCAAGAGAAAGGCCGTTTCCTATGCCCAACACCTGTGTCAATTACGAGAAAAAATGCGGCGGCTGCCCGCTGCTGGTGCTGCCCTACCGTGAACAGCTTGCCAAAAAACAGGCCCGCCTGCAGGAGCTGCTGGGCGGGTTTGCCCCGGTCAAGGCCGTGCAGGGCATGGCCGAGCCGCTGCACTATCGCAACAAGGCCATTGCCAGCTTTGCCACCCAGCGAGGCAAACTCGTCTGCGGCCTGTATGCCGAGGGCACCCACCGCGTCCTGCCCGGCGCGGACTGCCTTTTGCAGGAGGAAATTTTGAATAAGACGCTCGCCGCCGTGCTGGACGCCGCCCGCGCCTGCCGCTGGACCGCCTACGATGAGGACCGAGGCACCGGCCTTTTGCGCCATACCGTGCTGCGCAGCTCCGGCGACGGTAAGGTGCTGGTCACGTTGGTCACGCCCGGCCCCGACCTGCCCGGCAGCAAGAATTTCTGCACGGCTCTGCGCAAAAAAGCGCCTTGGGTCGTCAGCATCGTGCAGAATATCAACCCCACCCGCTCCAGCGCCGTGCTGGGCAGCCGCGAGAAAACGCTCTACGGCCCCGGCTTTGTGCTGGATACGCTGTGCGGCACGCAGTTTGCCATTTCGTCCCGCAGCTTTTACCAGGTCAACCGCATACAGACCGAGGTTTTGTACAAGAAAGCGCTGGAGCTTGCCAAGCTGACGGGCCGCGAGACGGTTATTGACGCTTACTGCGGCATCGGCACGATTGGCCTCTGCGCTGCACCGCTGGCCAAACAGGTCATCGGTGTTGAGCGCAACCCCGCCGCCGTGAAGGACGCCGCCGCCAACGCCCGCCGCAACAAAATTGCAAATGCCCGCTTTGTCTGCGCCGACGCCACCGAATGGATGGCCGCCGCGGCCGGGGAGGGCCTGCACCCGGATGTAGTGTTCCTTGACCCGCCCCGCGCGGGCAGTACGCCGGAGTGCATCGCGGCAGTCAACAAAATGAAGCCGCGCCGCGTCGTCTACGTCAGCTGCGACCCCGAGACCCTCGCCCGCGACGTCGCCGCCTTCACCCGCCTCGGCTGGCGCGCCGCCAAGTTCTGCCCGGTAGACCTGTTCCCGCAGACGAAGCATGTCGAGACGGTTGTCTTGCTTTCCAAGGGCGAGGTCGACTCGAAAAAGATTCGGGTTGAGTTCTCTTTGGAAGATATGGATATGTCCGAATTTCAGGATGGGGCAACCTACACCCAGATCAAAGACTATGTGCTGGAGCATAGCGGGTTAAAGGTATCCAATCTTTATATCTCACAGATTAAGAGGAAATGTGGGATTGAAGTTGGCAAGAATTACAATTTGCCGAAGTCCGAGGATTCCAGACAGCCACAATGCCCGCCGGAAAAAGAGAAAGCAATCCGAGAAGCATTCAAATATTTTGGGATGATCTAACATCCAGCAAAATGGAGGTTTCTTATGGATAGATTGATTTCTTGTGAGTTTAACATGGATACCGCTTGTGTGGAATTGAAATTTTTTGATGGCAGCAAGATTGCCATTGATACGTTTGCGGTGGAAAACGAGGTTGCCGACAATATGTATCAGCGGTCAGAACTGGATTATCTGATCTACAATGACCCGATTGGATATGCAGACCTTGTTTTGAACGGAAACCCCGAAATTTATCTAAAAACTGTAACTGAATGTAAACCCTTAGATTAAAACTCAGCCCTCTGCCTTTTCCTTGGCAGAGGGCCGTTTTTTGCTTAACAGTTATTGAGCATCCCTTAATTGCTCTACAACGCTGCATTTCGCTGCGTTGTCATACATCATGCAAGGAATCAGCCACCCCAGCAGAAGAAATACCGGAATTGTCAGCAGGACAGGCAGAATGGTGAATCGATACTCAAAGAACCAGAACATACTGCCCAGCATTTTTCCTGCAAGAGGTCCCACCGCCAGCGACAGAATAAAGGCCGCCGCTACGGAGGACATTGCGTAAAATAATCCCTCGTAGATCAGCATGGTTTTGAGCTGCCGGTTCGTCATTCCTACAGCCTGAAGCACAGCAAATTCACGGCGGCGGGAAAGAATACCGGTCATCATGGCGTTGAAGAAATTTAAGAGTCCCACCAGCCCGATGATAGCACAGAGAATACCACCTATCAGAAGGAACATCTGCCGGAACTGAGCAAATTCAGAGCGAGCCGTGGCCTTGCTTTCATACATCAAGGGCGAAAACTCACCGGCAGTGAGCTTCGATAGATATTGCTCTGCTTCGGCCTCGTCAACTTCGTCCGCTGTGTCGAACAGGTAGAGCATCGGAATGGCTGCACCACCGCTGTCCCTCTGTGCGGTGTCCACAGACAAAACTACGTCATATCCAATACCACTATAACGATAACTCATGGAATTCGGAAGTTCTACCAAGGCGCAGACCGTGTACTCTACATCTCTGGCTCCATACAATTTTGCCTGAAAGTACTCCTCCGGTGTATCTTCGGTGAGTTCCCCGGTGCGGCTGTCGATATATTTCACATCATCCGCATAGGTAGCCGTGATCGTGTCTCCCACCTTGGGGTAGTATTCAAGATTGGGCAGATTACCGTAGTCATCTAAGGAAACCGCAATGGCAATGGCGTTATTGTCCGGCTCCAACATGGGAGAAATATCTCCGTCGAATACTTGCAGCTTGTCAAACAGACTGTTATCCAGAGCCTCGATTCTGGTATCTCCCATCACCATATTGCCCCGGTGCTCCAGACGGCTCATATGGCTGTCCAACTGCTCGGCGCTTTCGTACCTTGCATAGTCCTGCCGCAGAGCATCCTCCGTCATCCACAGATATGCGGGTTTTCGCACAGCATATCCCGTGCCGGAAAGACTGGCCTTTGTGTTTGCTGCGATCTCTTCGATCTGTTCTGGCGTGATGAATTCATCTGCCGGGTTGTAACGGAAATAGTCGGGCGTGCTGACGATAAAATCGGCGCAGGTCATGGAGGATACATACTTCTCCATGCTGAAGCCTCCCACAAAGGCACACAGCGCATTGAACAGTGTCACCGACAGTGCCAGAGACACCACCACCAGCACCGTCTTTTTTTTGTTTCGTCCCAGATTGGCAAAGGCCATCTGATGGAGCTTCGCTCCCCGGGTGCTGCGCTGTTTTTTCTTAGTCTGCATTGCATCCGTATATTTGATAGCCTCCACCGGAGAGACCTTGGCTGCCATTTTTCCAGGCTTGGAACAGGACAAGAGCACCGTCAACAGGGAAAACAGCATGGAACCAAGGAAGATCACAGGCGAAGTGCTGATGGTGGTGATGCCTGCATCCAACTGGGTGGAGCGCAAGACAACAGGTACCAGAACAGCGCCGATGCCGTAGCCCAGCAGCAGCCCCGCCGGAATGCCGATCAGACAAAGCAGAAGTGCCTGCTGGCGAATGATGCGTTTGAGCTGCCGGGGCGTTGTGCCAATGGTTTTCAGAAGTCCGTAAAACCGGATATCCCCTGCAACAGAGATCTGAAAAATGTTATAGATGATAAGATACCCCGTGAAAATCACCAGCAGCAAAAAAGCTGCTATGGCGATCACAAGTTCCGGATCAAGCTGCGACTCCAGCTGGGATGAGGTATATCCCCAGTTGACGCCGATCCGGACGCTGTTGGGATCGGTATAGCTGTCCCATGTGTAGCCAAGATCGGTATCCACCTGCTCCATCTGCCCTTGAATGTTTGTGCCGGAGGCCAGCATGACATTCAAATCGGTGCGGAAAGGCTGTAAACCTGTTTTCACTGCCTGCGCTTCGATGTCATCTGCGTAATCACGGCTGATGTTGATGTAATGAACAGGCATTAGTTCATCATAGTCCCAATAGCCCACCAGCGTAAAGGTATCTGTTACAGTAAAGGCGGTTTGATCCTTGTCCGTGATGGAATAGGAAACCGTGACCTCGGCGCCCAGCTCCGGCGTTACGCCAAGCAGCTGCAACGCTGCCGTATCCATGGCTACCTCTTTGCCGCTTTCGGGCATCCGTCCGGTAGTAGGGGTTGCATAGCTCCATTTAGTGCAGTTGGCATCCATGTAGCTGATCTCTGCCGGTATTTTGGCAAAGACCCCCTCCGCAGTGATACCGATTACCTTCCGTACCCCCGTAGCCTTCACCTTTGGGTGAGCAGCGATGCGTTCCGCCTGCTCGGGGGAAACATCCTTAAAGGTGCCATGCGCATAGCCGCCTACCTGCCGAAACTGGTAGGTTTCATAACTGGCGTTCAACGACAAGACAATGGTGAACATGGACGTAAATAGCAGCGTTGTCAGCGCAATGGCAAAAATAGCGATCAGATTGCGGCGACGGTTCGCATAAAGAGATTTTAAGCTGAGCTTTCGAATACATTTTCTGTTTTTGACATTCATCGTAGCCACCTCCCGTTAGTTCTGGGAGACGATCCGACCATCTTCGATACGGATAATGCGGTCTGCCATCTGCGCAATTTCTTCGTTGTGAGTGATCATTACGATTGTCTGGGCGAACTTTTGACTGGTGACTTTCAAAAGGCTCAATACATCCTGGCTGGTTTTGGAATCCAGATTGCCGGTGGGTTCATCTGCCAGAATGATAGCGGGTGCTGCCGCCAGCGCACGGGCAATGGCTACTCGCTGCTGTTGACCGCCTGAGAGCTGATTGGGCAGCGCATCCAGACGATCATCCAGCCCAAGTGTCTGTACAATCTGCTGTACGAAATCCTTATTGACCTTGCCACCGTCCAGCTCAATGGGTAGAACAATATTTTCATACACATTCAGCACCGGAACAAGATTATATGCTTGGAACACAAAGCCGATTTTCCTGCGGCGGAAGATGGTCAGCGCTTCCTCCTTCAGGGAGAAAATATCCTGTCCGTCCACCATGACCGTGCCGCTTGTAGGGCGATCCAGCCCGCCCAGCATGTGCAGCAGCGTGGATTTGCCGGAGCCGGATGTGCCGACAATTGCAACAAATTCGCCCTTCTTTACACTTAAATCAACTCCATCCAACGCATGAACTGCGTTATTGCCGGAGCCATAAATCTTTTTCAGGTTTTTTGCCTGTAAAACTTCCATAAATGAGTACCTCCATGAAAAAATCTGTATGTATGAAAGGAAATGATCCTTTGATACATACAGATTATCGCATAGGAATCTTTCCACATTCTTTCCGGCGGAAAATGAAATCTAACAGTTTTGATAGAATTGTTGTTATTTCGGCAGAAATATGGAAAACGTACTTCCTTTTCCCGGAACGGAAGCAACCTTGATATAACCGCCCTCGCCGGATATGATCTGTCGGGCAAGGTATAAGCCGATGCCCACACCTTCTTGTTTCTGCACACTATTTGAGCGGTAAAAGCGAGCAAATATCTTCGCTTGCTCACTTTCCGGGATGCCTGAACCGGTATCCGATATATCGATCCTTGAAAACATTTCATAGCTTACGGCAGAAATAGTAATGGTGCCATGCTCTGTATATTTGATGGCGTTGTCTACGATATTAGCCAGCGCTTCCGCTGTCCATTTGAAGTCGAATACAGCAAAAGCATCGGTATCCTGCAGTTGCAAAGACAATCCTTTTTCAGAAGCCTTGGCAGTATATTGTTCTACTACGCTTTCAAGCAGCGGCTGCAGCGCTGCTTGCTGAGGGGAGAGTGAAATGATCCCGTTTTCCAGTCTGGAAAGCTTTACGAGAGAATCGATCAGAAATCGCAGCTTTTCCGATTGTTTGTACAGCGCCTCCACATTTGCCTTCGCCGATGCAGGCAGAGTTTCCTCCATCAAAAGCTCGCTGTATAACAGCAGGTTTGCAATCGGCGTTTTTGTCTGGTGGGAGATGTCCGCAATCAAGGTTTTGATTTTGTCTTTTTCCTGCGCTATGTTTTGAGAAGATGCTTCTGCGGCGGAAAGATAGTGCGCAAACTTCGTTTCCAATGCAGATAGCTGGCTTTCATCAAAATTGGTTTCAGAAAAGGAGCCGGTCATGGCAGCGTCCAGCATCCTTTCGATTTCTTCCATCGTTTTTCTGGCCTTTCTCCGCTCCCATAACACAACAGCTGCCGCCGCCAGAAAACACAGCAGTATGATCACAATGCCGGTTTTATTCATCTTTTGTCACCCAGCTATAACCGATTCCATAGACGGTTTTAATGTATTTCTGTGCGCCAAGCTTATCCCTCAGACGCTTGATCGTAACAGACAAAGCATTTTCATCCACATATTCTGCGCCATCTGTCCAGATCCGGTCTACAAGGTCTCCACGGGTCATGGTTCGGCCTCGGTTTTCAACAAGCAGACGCAGTAATTTTTGTTCTGTTTTGCTCAATTCCACTTTTGAATCTCCCACATAAAAGGTCATAGCCTCAAAGTCAAAGTGAAATAGATCCATATGGAACGGCGCATTTTTATGGTTTGACGCTTGCTTTCGCAGTTGGGTATTCACCCTTGCCCGCAAAACCGAAAGAGAAAAGGGCTTGGTAATATAATCATCAGCGCCTCTCTCCAGTCCGTCTACGATGTCCAGATCGGTGTCATTGGCAGTCAGCAGAATAACAGGAATCCCGGGCGTGTTTTCCTTGATCTCCCGGAGCAGCTCAAGCCCACTGCCATCCGGCAGATTGATATCCAGCAGGATCAGGGATACACCGCCGCAAAGCAGCTGCTCCTTCGCCGTTTTTAGGTCTTGGCAGGAAATGATCTGCCGAGCATCTGCTTTCAGCGCTTTGCATAAGCCTTGATTCAAACCGATATCATCTTCAACAATCAGTAATTGCTCCATATATCTCACTCCCTCGTTATTCA
>OHXG01000856.1_pt1 | contig 10904 bp, 10 predicted proteins | sample 1579971 | NCBI WGS metagenome assembly OHXG01 (sample SAMEA3882517, study PRJEB24775) | human gut metagenome | biome: human-associated habitat; feature: intestine environment; material: feces | place: Netherlands | collected 2009/2010
CTTTTATACTGACCACAGTTCTAATAATGGGACTTACACCTTTTATTTCTACATACGCAGCAGATGGAAGCCACTACCAATGGGATTCCTCTTCTGAGAATATTTCCTATGTAGACCTCTCCACATACTTCGGAGAATACAAAGGCAGCTTTGTTTTATACGATTTGGAAAACGATGCATGGAGTATACATGACATGGAGCATGCCACCTTACGGGTTGCTCCAAACTCCACCTACAAGATATACGATGCTTTGTTCGGATTGGAAGAAGGCGTCATTACACCGGAAAATTCGTTCATTGCATGGAATGGAGAAACCTATCCATTTGAAGCATGGAACGCAGATCAGACCTTACAGTCTGCAATGAACTCCTCTGTGAATTGGTATTTTCAAGCAGTAGATGAACAGCTTGGAGCCTCTGACGTTTACAGCTATGTTCAAGAAATCGGATATGGTAACGAAAACATGAGTGGCGATTTCTCCTCTTATTGGATGGAATCCTCCTTGGAAATCTCTCCAATAGAACAGGTCGAACTTTTAACCAAGCTGCAGAATAACAGTTTCGGCTTCGCCCCTGAAAATATCAATGCAGTAAAAGATGCCATCTGCCTTTCAGCTTCCGATGCCGGAACATTCTACGGAAAGACCGGAACTGGCCGTGTGAATGGACAGGATGTAAACGGATGGTTCATCGGTTATATCGAAACTGCAGATAATACATACTTTTTTGCCACCAACATTAGTGCAGACAGCGATGCTACTGGCGGCAACGCAACTGAAATAACCATGTCTATCTTATCAGACATGAATATCTGGGTATCACAGAAATAACAAAAACGAGTAAAGGTTAACTGTAGAATTAACTTTTACTCGTTTTTTCGAGGCTTATAAATATTAAATGTTTTTTCTTTTTTTAATTACTACTTTTTGCAATATTCATAAATATTAAATGGTTCTTCTCTTTTTTCAAATAAGATATCAGCTTCTTTAATAATCTTAATAAGTTCTTCTGTCTCTACACCTACTGTTTTTAGTACAAGTAACTTCTTTTCATTCGTTATGAGAAAGAAAAAACCTTTGTACAAAAAGACTCTATCTATTTCTTTAAGTTCACAGATCTTTTTATCTTCTAATTTTATTCCCTGAACATCAATTTCCACTTTGTTATATCTTGATTTATTCCATACAAATTCATGGACATTATTTTCAAATTTTTTTCCCTTAGATTGAAACCAAATAATCCAAATCAATGCAATAATAGAAATCCCCATTCCCACATAAAACATCGGATAACTCTTTACAAAATAGCAGCCGATTGATAACAAAAATAATACTGGTGTCATTATATAAATAATTTTCCTTCTATTATTTTTTGTCTTAAGTAATTGATATGGCATAGCATATTCTAACGAAAGCATATACTCTAATGCTTTTCTATCTTCATCGGTCATAATAGACTTTATAATCATTTTTACTCCATCCTTCCCTTAAATACGTTAAGAGATTCCTATTCAAAAAGGAATCCCCCAATCGTTAATTATCCTCTCCGTATCCTCTTCTAACTTCTTCCTTCTTGAAACCAACCAAACAATAACTGCCGCTGTAAAACCTACTGTACAAATAACTACTCCGAAAAAATGACTTCTAATGCTTCCATATTGGCATAAATGCCATAATTGGCACAATAGAAATATGTAAAATATGAAGCTACTGATTTTACTGATTTTGGAAATATATTTCATAATTCATCTTGCTCCTTTTTAGTGTCCACGTATATCCAATTCATCCAATAGAGAATTTCCACTTCCCCAAGAATATACAATGTAATAACCCCTGTCCTTTATTTCTTCCGCAAATTGTAGTGTCCCGTGATCAATCCCCTCAATGGACTGCCCTTCCTGAATTTTCACCAAACATTCCCACTCATTACTTCTGTACCTTGAATAGTAAGCATCCAATTCTTCCAAAGACAAGTCACTTCGAATTAGAATTGCTCCGAAATACTGCATTCCATTTCCGTTTCCTGTCAGCTTCCCTGCTTGTGACAGTGACTCTATCAATTCCGTTTCCTCTGGCAGCGGAATTTCACATAATGTCTTTTCCACCTTATAGGCTGTATGGTTATTTATAAGCGGAATTGAAACAACTCCTCCTATTAATACAACTGCTGCCAATATTCCAACTACTTTTAATTTTTTCATGTGTCCTCCTTCCTTTTCTTACGCCTGTAAGATTACCACAAAACACAACTATTATCAAATCATTCTTTAATTCGATATTGGTAGTCTGGTATGTGCATAATTCCGTCATTTAGGATTTCATTCCCCAAATACTGAAAACTGCCATCCTCTGCAAACCTTACCGTAAGTTCATGGGTTATGACTGCATCATCACAAATGACCATGTCGCAAACCGCCTCAACTGTTAATGTGATTGTCCCATCCTCATTTTCTTTGATGTCGATAACCTCCGGCAGAGAAGTTCCAAAGAAAGTCGGTGCATAATTAAAGCATCCAAGTCGCGCCCAATAATACGTTTGGTTTTTCTCATCAAACACCGCATATTCCCGTATCTGCTCTGCCGTCACCGGAAGATACTCCATAATTAAATTTTCAAATTCCTCTTTTGGTATTCCATTTGGATAATCCTCGGCATCAAACGCCTTGTGATATTTCATGGCAAACAGATATTCATACATTCCATTATAATCCAGTTTTTCCATATGGTCAGCATCCCAATTCGAGCATAAAAGATTATTTCCCTGATACCCCAGACCTTGTACACATTTTTCTGACATTTCCCTTTGTTCCTTAGTCATTGGTTTTATTCTTACCAAACAACTTCCATCAACAATCTCGGTAACTTCCGGTGGTTCTGGAACACATAACTCATACCCAAACCATCCTTTCTCTGTATACTTCCACTCTTTTATCCTTGCATAAGATATATAGGACATTCCGTAGGTATCATTGCTGTTCCATGTAGCACATGCACTTATTAAATACATATCTTTTCCATCAAAAATAAATTTATCTCTGCCAATGCCTCCGTCCGAATGTAACTCATAAAGCACTACCGAACCTGCCTTCTCGTCCTGACAGTTTTTAAGAAACGCTTCAACTCTTTTATAATTTTCCATTGCTGCATATGCTTTCATCGTTGTAACCGGATATCCTTTTTCTTTTATGCGATCCTGCATTTTATAGATTGTCTTATCATCCAGAACTGGATTGACTGCATCCCCTTTATCTGCCAGAATATAAATATCAGAAATAAGCACTAAAACCTTTTTACACTCATCCTCTGCTTCTTTTCTTTCTGTCTCATTTATTGGAAGGTCATAACCTTTTTCCCACTGTTCTGCAACATCTTCTTTTGCATTCTCGTTTTCTTCCGTAGAATCAACATCTCTACTATCCATCAACTGACTATCTGATGTCATATCTTTCCTTATGCATCCACATAATAAACAACTGATCAGCACAATGAACCAAATACGCTTTTTCATAAATATCGTCCTTTCCTTCCAGCCACATTAAGGATTCATTCTTGCTATGACTGGCAATTCCAATTCTCTTTGTTCAATAGAATTGGCTAAATATCTAAAAGTTCCATCTTCAAATGGCTGAACCACAATTCGATTTGTAAATGCGCAGTCGGAATTATAATCTGCCCATACTCCATCTACAATCAGAGTAATCGTTCCATCAGAGTTTTCCGTATAATCAACCACTTCTCCAAACGGTGGATATGGGCTGGCAGAAATCATGTCATATTCATAGCTATTACTTTTTTCGTTATATTTACAATATTTTCTTAGTTGTTCCGTGGATACCGGGAAATATGTAGTCATTATTTTCTCGTATTCTTCTGCTGGAATCTCCCCATTGTCCGTTTTTAAATTTTTCCCTGTATAAATTCGATAAATATCCTCAAACATGCAAGGCATCAATATATCTTCCACATTGCTGCTATCCCAGTTTACAACCAGCATATTATAATTTACATAACTAAGACCAGCTATATATTTTTCTGTAAGTTCTCTGCATTTTTCTGGAAGTAACTTTACTCTCCAATATTCTCTCAATCCTGCATGCGCAACTGGATTTTCAAACGTATAAATAAAATATCCTTTTTCAGTAAATTTAATTTCTGACAAATCACTTACCGAAGTTCCAAGTATCTCTGGTTCTCCGCCCTCTCTCCATCGAATACCTACATAGTAACTTTGCAACTTTTCATTTCGATAGACAAATGTCTGTGCGCCAAGCAATCCATCAGCTTGAACCACAAATACTGTTATCAATGTATCCTGACCAATAAGATAACTTTTATAGAAATTTTGCAATTTATCATAATTTTGCATCTCTATATTTTCTTTAACGCATACATATCCACTTTTTCCAAGTATTTTTATAACCTGTTCTCCCTGTTCATTTGTAAAACCATCAATTCCAGAAGCATAGGCAGGTACATCATCTATAATTACAATATCCTTATATACCACCTTCACCAGTTCTGCCGCAGTTAGTGCTTCATTTTGGATATTTTTGCTCTCTTCTTCAGACAGTAAACTTTTTGACTGAGGAATAATCCAATACGGCGAATTATCTTCATTTTCCCTCTCGTAATCAGACTCCTCCTGCCAAAACTCTATATCTGATATCTGTACTGGCTTTTCCCATGTTTCCTCTGCTGATGATTTTCTCACGTTCTTCTCAAAAAAGATTCCTACACTTACAATCATCACCAAGAGGATAACAAAAATGATTCCAAACTTTTTTATAAACCATTTTATATCTTCCATTACTGTCCTCCATATATATCATTCCATTCATCTTCGGTTAAGCGTGGCGTATGCCATGTAATGTTGTTATTTTCTTCCTCTGAAACAATGTAATTTGATACATACTGGAATCCCCCGTCAGATAATGGTCTGACCGTAACATCATGCATATATACATCAGAATCTCCTGCATACGGATATACTACATGAACATTGAGCGTAATCGTTCCATCCGAATGTTCCGTATACCCAACCACCTCGGAATATGGATATTCTGGATACTCTATCTCATAAAATCCTCTTGGTTTATATTCGTATGTTTGAGTTTGATAATCGTAAATAGTTTTTTTCTGCAATTTATCACTGTCGATATTAAAATATTCCATAATTACATTTTCAAACTCTGTTTTAGGAATATGATAAACTGCACCTATGCCTAAGTTATCATCTGCTACATATGGAAATTTTTCATTATGCAACTTTGGATACAACAAATCAAACATGTCATAGAAATTCAGTTCTCCAAAATCATCCTCATTCCAATCCACTAAAAACATATTATTTAACTCATATCCTATTGGCAAAAGATATTTTTCATTTAATTCCCGACACTTTGCATCCAATGGCAGTATACGAAATGCTACATGCTCTTCTGCAGAACTTAATGTTAATACATACAATTCTTCTGAAAAATAAGTTCCAGAAAACATCAGATATCCATCATCGGTATATCTCCAATAATCGGTTTGATATTCACCTTCATCCTCACTTTTCATAATCCCATCTTTGTATCCGTAATAGCATCTTTTCACATGAACCACTCCTTTTTCTGTCTGTAAATGGTAGACCGAAAATCCTCCCAGACTGCTCACTTGGAGTATTGTCACTTCTGCTTTTTCTTGTTTTTCCACCGAATCACAAAAATCTATCACATTTTGTATTTGTGTCATATCAACTCGATTTTCACAATCAACTGCCGCATATCCACATTCCCCAAATCTTTCTACAACTTTACGTACTGTTTCCATATCCTTCAGCTTATTTTTTGTTGTGGCTTCCGCATAAATATCTATCGGAATATTTATAAAATTGTCATCCATTCCTTTCTCACTGACAATTTCAATAGGTTCAGAAGATACTGGTTCTTCTGTATTCCCTTTACATCCCGAAATCCCCATCGAAAAACCTATACTAATTACCAGAAAACCACTTTTCAAGAACCTGACTATCTTTTTTGACAACATAACCGCTTCCACCTCTTCCTTTTACGTCTTCTACCATGCTGACGATCATAATAGGACGCTCCATATTCTTGTCCGTTGTAAAAACAGAAAACCATCCCAATTCAGTCCCCGTTGTATCATCTTTTGATGCTTTGATTTCTGCAGTTCCCGTTTTTCCGGCTAATATAATATCCGTTCTATGTGCTGCATAGCCAGTTCCATGAGAATTGTTTATGACTTCTTTCGTATCCTCCAAAACAGTTTGCGCCACATCCTTTGTAAATGCTTCTTTAATCCAGACATCAGGCATTGCATCTTCCTTATATGTAAGATATGGTTTTATCATATTTCCTTCATTGCAAAATGCAGAATACATACAAGCCATATGCAAAGGATTCACAAGAATCTGACCTTGTCCATAGCCACTATCAGCCAACTGTACCTCTTTTTCAATTTTTTCTGTATTGGAAAACTGCGATTTTGCCATCTTAATATCAAATGGAAGTACATCATTGAATCCCAGTTTTGTTAATGAACTTTCCATATCGTTTTCCCCAATTTTTAATGCCGCCTTTGCAAAATAAATATTATCCGAATAAATTAAAGCATTTTTTAAAATAACTGGCTCATAGGCATGAAGCGTCGTTACATGATAAGACCCCCATGATGAATCTTTCTGCCAGCTCAAACCTTCATTTCCATAATCCTCGTTAGGATCAATCGCCCCCGTTGTTAATCCAATAGCAGCTATGATTGGCTTAAACGTAGAGCCTGGACACCAGACCTGTCGAAAACGATTATACATAGGTTTGTTCTCATCTTCATTCAGCGCATTCCACTTTTCACTTGACATGCCCCTAATAAAATCGTTGTTATCATATGAAGGTGTACTGACTAAAGCCAATACTTCTCCCGTATACTGATTCATAGCAACTGAACAGCTCTTATCATCTTTAAATTGTTCATATAATTCTTTTTGCAAATTCGAATCTATCGTTAGTTTTATATCTTTTCCATTTTCTACAATCGTGCTTACTATGATTTTTTTCTTATTGCCATTTGAATCAACAATAGTAATAGAACACCCATTCTGTCCCTTTAATTCTTTTTCAAATAATCCTTCCATTCCACTTTTTCCAATAACACTGTTCGATGTATATCCTTCCCCGTCATGTTCTTCTAGATCTTCTGCTGTAACGTTTTGAACATATCCTACTAAATGTGCAGCAGCCTCCCCCAGTGGGTATTCCCTTACAGTGATATCTGAAATTTTCACACCTGGAATCTCTAATAATTTCTCCTGTCTGTCTTTCTCTGCCAATGTTTCCTGATCTGGCTCAATCGACATCAGTTTTAATTCATTCACCTTTGGAGCTGTTTTTAATGGTACAAATGAATCATCTTTTACCCATTTTGCTGCTAATTTTTTTTCTATATCTTCTGTTTTCATTTCCAATAATTCTGCCAACTGACTGATAGCATCATTCTTATTCTCTAATTTTCCGGGAACTACGCCTATAGAAGAAGCCACTCCCTCGCCTGCAAGCATGTGACCATTTCGGTCTATAATCTGCCCTCTTTTAGCACTTGTTGTAGACACTTTTACCTTATCTGTGGAATCCAGCTCTGGAAATATCAAAGAATCATTCCATATCAGCTTATATTTGCCTTTTTCCAGTATAAATGATGCCTTATTTTCAAAAGTTACGTTTCCTGCAACAGTATCCATAGATGTTTCATAACAGATTTCTTTTTGTTCTTTATCATAAGATGTGATATGAACTTTCATATTATCTACATCAATTCCCTCATAAATAGCAGAATTACGTTTTACAAAATCTTCCTGACTGATATTCCCAGATATTCCTGCATCAATCATTTCATACATTTGTTCATATTCTCGATTTGAAATATGAGCCATATATGTTTTAAGAACCTTCTCCGGTGATACATCAGGTACACTTTCATACCATACAAAAAAGGCAACCACAGCTGTAATCAAACATAAATTCATGAGCCATATAATGTATATCCTACTTTTTTTCTTTTTCCTTTTTTTCGTCATAGCATCTCCTTTTTCTTACAGTTGTAAGATTTCAATTTAAAAAATTTTCCCATTGTATTTCAAAAATTTGAATCTATAAATTCCATCAAATTTCCTATGTTAATTATAATAATCATCTGGATCACCATATTTCAAAACTGCCTCCTGCAATTCATCATCACTTAACGTTCTCATGATTAACCAGTTTTCTTCATACATATAATGCGGATATCTAAATCTGGTTCTTACAAATGTATTATTCACATATAAAGCGATATGTTCATCATATTGCTCTACTTTTTCATCAAACTTAAAACTATATATCAACCAATTCCATGCGAGAAACAAAACAAGACAAAGAGTACCGGAAACGGTTACTATCGTCATCATCATTTTGACTACACCATGAAAAATCTTTTTAATCCGCCTTCCTAACAGACATGCCACTGTTATCAATGCTATCTGCCAAAACACGCATAACATCAAAGCAATCATAATTGCACTCTGCGGTATATAACATCTCCCGTCCCCCAGCAATTTCTCAACTAAAAAGAAGATAATTGTAATCATGCCCATCATACCAAGTACAAATATCAATATATAGTTCCATATTTTTCTCTGTATCTTCATGTGCCTTCCTCCATTCCTTTTTAAAATTTGAAATTGATATCACCCTATATCTTACGCGTGTAAGATTTAAACGTCAAGTCTTTATTTACTTTTTCTAAACTAATGAAGCATCCGGCACACCCTCCAGGAGTGCCAAAAACAACCTTAGCAAGCACTGCCTGTGTCATGACACAGGCGAAATCCCCCACACTTTCCTATCGTCTGTGTGGTTGAATTTCCATAGGGAAGTATCCCTAACCCTCTCTTGATTTTTCTTCGGTTTTCCGGTGGAATACCTTGACCTTTCCTACCGTCTTTGCTACAATTTGCTATGGGTAATTACACCCAAAATTGAATAAAACATGAAACAGACTGTTGTAAAAATCGAACATTTTACAGCAGTTTTTTTGTACCCAAATTTAGAAAGGACGTGACTCAATGGCAAACAGAAACCGCACCAATCCGGTGCAATTTTATCTCAGTGATGATGAGCAGTACATTCTCAATACCAAGTTCAAAGCATCCGGCATGAAAAGCATGTCAGCTTTCTTACGCAAGCTGGTTTTATATGGATATGTGTATGATGTCGATTACAGTTATCTGCGAAATTATAATACAGAGCTTGGACGAATCAGTTCCAGTCTGAACCAGATTGCAAAGCGGATAAACAGTACCGGAAACATCTATCAGGACGATATGAATGAAGTAAAGGAGTTGATGAATGAAGTATGGCATACACAAAAATCCATGCTATCAAAGCAACCATTGATAAAGCAATAGATTACATCTGCAACCCCGACAAAACTGATGAGCAAATCTATGTTTCATCTTATGCGTGTGCGCCAGAAACAGCAGCGATTGACTTTAAGTACACCCTTGACCATTGCAGGGAAAACAGTCCTAACAAAGCCTATCATCTGATACAGGCTTTTGCTCCGGGAGAAGTCAGTTATGAGGAAGCTCACCGCATTGGAAAAGAACTTGCTGACAAGGTTTTAGAAGGGAAATATTCGTATGTTCTCACCACACACATTGATAAAGGACATATTCATAATCACATCATATTTTGTGCTGCTGATAACATCGAGCATAACAAATATCACGACTGCAAACAGTCCTATTACCACATCCGGAATCTGAGTGATGAGCTGTGCAAGGAACACAATCTTTCCGTCATCATTCCGGGTGCGCAGCGTGGCAGAAAGTACAAAGAATGGCAGTCTGAGCAGAACGGTTCTGCATGGAAAACGCAGATCAGAAAGGACATCAATTTCTGCATCAAGTCGGCTTCCACTTACGAAGAATTTCTGCTTCTGATGAGAGCCAAAGGGTATGAAATTAAAGGGGAAACTTTTGAAGAAGGAGCTGCCAAATACATCTCATTCCGCCCTCTGGATAAAGAGCGTTTTGTGCGTGGCAGTGCGAAGTCTTTGGGTAAGGAATACACAAAGGAGCGTATCCGGGAACGCATCGAAATGAAGCATGAGCGAAAATCTGTCATTCCGAAAAAAGACTACTCTGCCCGCAGGCTCATTGATACCTCGGATGAAAAATTTCAAAACAGTCCCGGACTTCAGCAATGGGCAACTATCGAGAATTTGAAGATTGCTACACAAAGCTATAATGAAGTTGGTTCTCTCTCCGATCTGAAGCATCAGATTACTGTGAAAACCGAAGCCGGAAAATCTGCCAAACAGAGCGTTGTGAAACTGGAACACCACATGAAAGACCTTGCAGAAATCATCAAATATGCCGAGCAGTACAAAACCAACCGCTCCTATCACATCGCCTACAAAAAGTCAAAGAATCCAGACGCATATTTCCGCCGATACGAAAGCCAGCTCATTCTATATGGCGGTGCACGACGTGTACTTGAGCAGACTGGGATAAACTTAAAAGGATTGAATGTTGATAAGCTAAAAGCGGAATATCAGGAACTAATGAAACAGAAAAATGAACTGACTTCCACCTACAAGAACTGTGAAAAAGAGGTTCAATCATTAAACCGAAAACTGGAAAATCTGAATCAATACCTCGGTCAGACACAGCCCGATTTTACCTCAGAGCAGTCCAGGAAAAAGAATAATCCCATCTTGTAGCTTGTTAATGTTTAACGCATGTATTATACTTAATTTATTATTACAAATGTTTAGGAGAGACTATGGCAAATACAGATTATAAATCACCCGATGCTTTAATGCGGCATCTTAGGGATAATGGAATTTCCATCTCAGGGAGTTCAC
>OHXG01000861.1_pt1 | contig 10873 bp, 7 predicted proteins | sample 1579971 | NCBI WGS metagenome assembly OHXG01 (sample SAMEA3882517, study PRJEB24775) | human gut metagenome | biome: human-associated habitat; feature: intestine environment; material: feces | place: Netherlands | collected 2009/2010
ATTTGCTGGGCCGCACCGACAACGCCGCACCGCCCCAAACCTTCTGACATTTCGGTCTGACATCACACGTCGGTCGATGGATGCATTTCGCCGGGTCAGGTCCGCTCCTATCGACGAGATATCAGCGGCGTGTTTTTGCCCCTTCGAGCCGAAAAACCGCACAAAACAGCGTCATCCGGTTTGTACAGGCCGCCAAAATTGCCGCCGGGCGGGAAAAGTTCCTTGCATTTTACCGGGCGGGATGTATACTGAAACCGTACCGGGTTTGTACTACAAGCCGGGGTTTCATTCCTGCATCGCAAGCGGTGCCGCACCGCTTTATGTTTTGAGAGAAGAGAGGTATTCCCCATGGCTGAATGTTTTTACTGTGAAAAAGACAACGAAAAGCGCAAGGCTCTGATGCTGGACGTCTGCGAGCTGCCCTACAGCATCGTATACCTGTTCCGCGACCAGAAGAACAAGGGCCGCTGCGTGGTGGCCTTCAAGGGCCACAAGACCGAGTACTTCCAGCTGACCCCGGAAGAGAACGCCGGTTACTTTGCCGACGTGGCCAAGGTGGCGAAGGTCCTGGATGAGCTGTACCACCCGGACAAGATCAACTACGCCACCTACGGCGACGGCATGCCCCATGTGCATGTGCACATCGTGCCCAAGTACAAGGGCGGCGTGAGCTGGGGCCAGCCCTTCAGCGACAGCCTGCCCAAGGTGCTGCTGACCGACGCCGAGTACGACGCCATGATCGCCGACCTGCGCGCAAAGCTGCTGTAATTTTCACCTGTCCCGGCCCGTCGGGGGATGCCTTGCTCCCCGGCGGGCTTTTTGTCTGCCCCAAAGGGCCAATCTTGCCAAAACGCTTGCGCTCCCCCGGTGCTTTGCGTATAATGATAGATGTATTGTTATGCCCAAAAAACGTGTAAGGAGCGTATTTTATATGAAGTTAGGTATCGTCGGCCTGCCGAACGTCGGCAAGTCCACCCTGTTCAACGCCATCACCTCCACCAAGAACGCGGAGGCGGCCAATTATCCTTTCTGCACCATCGAGCCCAACAGCGGCATCGTGGCCGTGCCGGACAAGCGTCTGGACAAGCTGGCAGAGATCTGGCAGACCAACAAAAAGACCCCCGCCATCGTGGAGTTCGTGGACATCGCCGGTCTGGTGAAGGGTGCCAGCCAGGGTGCCGGCCTGGGCAACAAGTTCCTGGGCCACATCCGCGAGTGCGACGCCATCGTGCATGTGGTGCGCTGCTTTGACGACGACAACATCATCCATGTGGTGGAGGACGTCTCCAAGGCCGAGGCCGTGGACCCCATCTCGGACATTGACGCCATCGACTACGAGCTGATCCTGTCCGACCTGGAAGTGGTGCAGAACCGCGCCGGCCGCATGGCCAAGGCCGCCAAGAGCGGCAACAACAAGGGTGCCGCCGCCGAGGCCGCCTGGCTGCAGCAGCTAGCAGACCACCTGAGCGCCGGCAAGCCCGCCCGCAGCTTCGACTTTGACGAGGGTGACGCCGAGCAGCAGGCTGTGCTGCACGAGATGGGCCTGCTGAGCGCAAAGCCGGTGCTGTACGCCTGCAACGTGGGCGAGGATGACCTGATGGAGGGCATCGAGAACAATAAGTATGTTCCGCTGGTGGCCGCCCGCGCCGCCGAGGTCGAGTACGCCGCGCTGGACGATCTGTTCCGCGCTGCCGAGACCAGGGGCGAGCAGCCCTTTCTGGTGCTGTGCGACGGCGTCGAGGACCCGCACAATCTGGGGGCCATCGTGCGCTCCGCCTACCTGTGCGGTGCGCACGGCGTGGTCATCCCCAAGCGCGGCGGCGTCGGCGTGACCGGCACGGTCATGAAGGCCAGCGCCGGTGCTGCGGCCCGTCTGCCCATTGCCCGCGTGTCCAACCTGGCCCAGGCTATCCGCACGATCAAGGAGCACAATATCTTCGTCTACTGCGCGGACCTCGGCGGTGCCCCGCTGGCAAAAACGGACCTGTCCGGCCCGGTGGCGCTGGTCCTGGGCAGTGAGGGCGGCGGCCCCGGTGCGCTGACCCGCAAGCTGTGTGACGCTGCCGTCACGCTGGAGATGGCCCCCGGCCAGGCTACCGGCGTTGACAGCTACAACGTCAGCGTTGCGGCGGGCATCCTGTGCTATGATGTCATGCGCCGCCGTCTTGCAAAGAAGTAAATTCCACCTGGCCCCCGGAGAGCGGGGCAGGAAAGCCGTCCTTTTACTAAAGAGGAATCAACATGCCAAGCAAACGTACCAATGATTCGGTTGACCGGATCCTGGAAGAACTGAATATGCAGCAGGCGCAGGCCGGTCTGCGGGACAGCGTCACCGACCACCAGGTCGATGAGATCCTGCGCAGCGTAGGCATTTTATCGCTGCCTGACGAGCCGCTGCCCGAGGACAAACTCGCCTTCCCGGAGGGAGACGCGCTGGATGACCTGCTGCAAAAGCCGGTGTCGCAGCCTGCACCCGCCCCGGCACAGCCGCGCCCGTATACCCCGGTGCAGCAGCCTGACCCGCAGCCGGTGCAGCCCGACGCGCGGACGACCCGCCCGCCGGAGCAGCCGCTGCCGACGGTGGACAAGACCGGCACGCAGACCTTCAGCGGGGACACCACCGGCACCGGCATCATCAAGGGCTTTCTCGGTAAGATGGCCCCCGGCGGCGATGCCGAGTCGCTGGACCAGGGCAAGAACGAGTTCAAGCGATTCTTCGGCACCTCGGTGGCCGTCGTGCCCGATGAAAACGGACGCCTGCACGAGCCCGGCAAGAAGAAACGCAGCCTGTTCGGCTTAAAGCACGCCGAGGATACGGGTGCCTTTGAGCCTATCAACGTCACGATGGGCGGCGGCAGAGCCGTCGGGCAGGCGGAACCCGAGGAGGAGTACTATCCCGATGCCGAGCTTGAGCCGACCCCGGCCCAGCCCGCCCGCTCTGCGAAAAAGCACGGCTTCTTCGGCAGCCTGTTTGACCGTGATGAGGAGACCGAGGAGCTGATGATCCCCGAGGAGCGCGCCGAGGAGCCTTCCCCGTACCGCCCGGGAGCTGCCGTGCCTCCGCAGCAGCCTGTGCAGACGCCCTCTGCGGCAGCTGTGCCTGTGCAGCCGGTGCCGCCCGTGCCGCCTGTACAGGAGGAAACCTCCACGCAGGAGGTCTGGCGCAGCAAATACACCCGCCCGGCCCGCCGCGCCGCGGAGGAGAGCGGCCATACCGTGGAGATCATCCAGGGCACGGTGGGCTATGCCAAAAACCACCCGTCCGCGCCGTCGCCCTCCGGCATGACCGGCACGATCTACCGCAAAAAGAAGAACACCGTGGAGTTCACCCCAGGCCAGAAGATCCAGAAGGCCCCGCCGCCGCAGCCTGTGCCGCAGCGCAGCGGGGAGCCTGTGGGCGAGCCCATCGAGACGCCCCGCGGGCAGACGTCCACCGGCTACACGATGCAGATCGGCGGGCTGGACGCCGTCCCCGTGGACAGCACGCAGGACTTTATGGCCGCCTACAACGCCGTGCGCCCGCAGCGCCGCCCGGCTCCCGCGCCGGTGCAGCCCGCAACGCCCGTGCAGACGCCCCCTGCGGCGGATGCCTATGACGAGTCGGCTGCCGTTGATGAGTCCTCCTGGGCGAAGCACGACGGCACCGGCCAGTGGCCCGTGCCCCGCCAGTGGGACGACGTGGACACGCTGGTCAACACGCTGACCGGGAACATCCACCTGACGCCGACGGCCCCGGAGTATTCCGGCTATACCCAAAACAGTGCCTCCGGGACGGCCCCGTCCGCCCCGGCGCACAGCGGCTTTACGCAGCGCATCGATATGCCCGCCGCACCTGCGCCCGGCAGTCCGGCCAACGCGGGCAGCCAGGCCCCCGCGCCTGCCCACACCGGCTTTACCCAAAGGCTGGACCCGGCCCCGGCGCAGCCCGCCCACAGCGGCTACACCCAGAACCTGAACCAACAGGCCTCCGCTGCGCCGGATACGGCCTCCTTTGTCAACGGCATCGCCGCGGCCATCAACACGCAGCAGCCGGCAGGGGATACGCGCGATTATGACAGCGCTGCGGCGCGGCTGACGGACTCGCTGGCGGATGATCCCGCAGCCACCCGCACCCGCGCCCGCATCCCGACGGCGGCAGAGGTCAAAAAGGCCGCTGCCCGCCTGACGGGCCGCGCCGACGACGAGACTGAGGACAACGCCGCCTCCCCGTTTGACACAGCGGAGATCCCCGTGCCCCACAGCCGCGAGTATGAGCGTGCCGAGGACGCCCCGGCGATCCGCGCTCTGCTGGCGAAAAAACGTGCCCGGGCAGGCATTGCCTGCATCGTCTCGGGTGCGATGTCTCTTGTCATGATCGTGCTGGCACTGCTGCCGGTGCGCCCTGCCGCCCTGAACGACCCCATGGTCTACCCGTCGGCGCTGCTCGTGCTGCTGCTGGTCAGCTGCGCCGTCAACTGGCGGACTTTTCTGGACGGCTTCAGGGGACTGGGCAAGACCCCCTCGCCGGACAGTCTTTCGATTTTACCGGCGCTGGGTGCTGCGGTGCAGTGCCTGGCCGTTCTGGCCACCGGTGGTTACACCGACGGCACGCTGATGCTGGCCGGTCCGGCAGCGCTGATGCTCTGCATGAACGCGGCGGGCCACGCCCTGAACGCGGCCACGGTCTGCGATGCCTTTGAGAGCGTCAGCGGGCAGGACGGCTACGCCGTTGCCTACCGCCTGAAGGACGCCGGAGCTCTGCGTGCGATCTCGCAGGGGCTGTCCGAGCCGCATCCCTGCGTGCTCGTCACCCGCCCGACCCAGATCTTCCGCAGCTTTCTGACCAACAGTGCCGCCCACGGCACCAGCGATAAGAACCAGCAGCAGTTTGTCTGGCTGCTGGGCGGCTGCGGTCTGGCGGCCTTCCTGTTCACGCTTATCACGTCCAAAAGCGCAGCCACGGCGGCCACGGCCATGACCAGCCTGTTCTGCCTGGCCGCGCCGCTGGCCGGTACGCTGATGTCGGCGGTACCGGCCCGCATGATGCAGCAGCGCGCCTACAAGGTCGGCGCGGTCATCCCCGGCTGGCGGGACATCCGTCAGCTGGGCCGCATCAATGTTGTGCAGGCCACGTCGCGCCAACTCTTCCCGGAGGGGTGCGTCACGCTGCGGGACATCCATCCCGTCAAGATGGAGCACATTGACACCGCCATTATCTATGCGGCCTCGATGCTGGCCGATACGGACTCGACGCTGAACAAGCTCTTTACCGGCATGGTCGCCAGCAAGAGCCTGCTGGAAAAGGTCACGGATCGTCAGGCTGTGCCCGGCAAGGGCTATATGGGCTGGATCCGCAAGGAGCGCGTGATCCTGGGCAACCGCGCCATGATGATGGACTACGGCATCAAGGTGCCCAGCCAGGAGTATGAGCAGCACTACACGCTGAACCAGCGCCGCATCGTGTATATGGCGGTGGCGGGCAAGCTGTACGCCATGTTCCGTATTGCGTACCAGAGCGACCCCAAGATCGCCGCGGATCTGGAGCTCGTGCACCGCACGGGAATGTACCTTGTTGTGGACTGCGACGACTTCAACTGTGATGTCCGGCTGCTGGAGACTGCCTACGGCCTGCCCACCGGCTCGGTCAAGGTGCTGTCCGGCGCCGAGCACGAGGCTGTTGCCCCGGCGGTGGCCTGGCTGCCCGAGAGTGAGGGCAGTATGCTGCATCTGGGCAGCTTCCGCAGTCTGGTCGGCGGCCTGGTTGCTGCCGCAGGGGCCGCCCAGGGCGAGAAGTACGCCTCCTACGCGCTGACCCTCTCGGTGCTGGCCAGCACCGCGGTGGGTGTGCTGATGACGCTGACCGGCGGCATTGTCGCGCTGCCCCTGATCGGCATTGTGCTGTATCAGGCCGCTTGGCTGGTCATTACGCTGTTCTTCCCGCTGATGCAGCGCTAAGGCAGCACAGAATGATGTTAGGAAAGGGGATTCCCAATGTACCGTGCACGCGAAAAACAGATGTCGATCTACGACTATCTGCCGCCCTACCACGGCGAGCTGTGCAACGCCAACCGCTGGGTGCGGCTGGCTGACGCCATCGACTGGGATGGCTTTGAAAAAGCCTACAGTGCGCTGTTTGCCCCCGGCGGCAAGGTGGCGCTGCCCGCCCGCGTGGCGCTGGGCTGCCGGATCATCCAGCTGCACTATGCGGCATCGGACCGCGAGGTCGTGGCGCTGGTGCAGGAAAGCCCCTACCTGCAATATTTTTTAGGGTTCGAGAGCTTCACCGACGCGGTGCCGTTCTCGTCCCGCACGGTGGCGCGGTTCCGCGCCCGCATTCCGGATAAGGCTGTGCGCCCGGCGGTCCGCCTGCTGCGCAGCTTTCAGTGACCCATTTATATAGAGAGGTATTCATGGAATTGTTTTTAGACGCACTTCTGGACGCATTGATCGACGGCGTGAAAATGCTGCCGTTTTTGTATCTGGCCTACCTGCTGATCGAGTGGCTCGAACGCCATCACGGTGAGAGCATCGAGGGGGCCCTCGCAGGCGGCGGGCGCTGGGGGTTTATCCCCGGTGCGCTGCTGGGCTGTGTGCCGCAGTGCGGCTTCAGTGCGGTGGCCTCCAACCTGTACGCAAGCAGGGTCATCACGCCCGGTACGCTGCTGGCGGTGTTCATCGCGACCAGCGACGAGGCCATCCCGCTGCTGGCGGCGGAGCCGTCCCAGTGGGTCACGCTCGTGCTGCTGTTGGCCTGCAAGGTGGCGTTTGCCATCGTGGGCGGCTGGCTGCTGGACATCCCGCTGCGTCATGTTCTGCCGCACTCCCTCTACGGCGGCTACGAGGGCCATGCCGACGACGTCGACTGCCACGAGGAACATGAGGAATCGAGCAGCATTTTTATGGCGGCACTGCGCCACACGCTGGAAATCTTCGTGTTCATCCTGCTGTTCAGCTTTATCATCAGTCTGCTGTTTGAGGGCTTCGGCGAGGAGCCCATCACGGCGGCGCTGTCCGGCATGGGCATCTTCCAGCCGATGCTGACGGCGCTGGTCGGCCTGGTGCCCAACTGCGCGGTCAGCGTGCTGCTGGCTCAGCTCTACGTGCAGGGAGCCATCAGCTTCGGCAGTCTGTTCGCCGGCCTGACTGCCGGTGCGGGCGTCGGTTTGGCTGTGCTCTGGCGCGTCAACCCCAGCTGGAAGCAGAACCTTTTCATGACCGGCTTGCTCTGGGCCGTCGGCGCTGCGACGGGTATGCTGCTGCAGCTGCTGCCGCTTTGATACAATAAGGCTTCCCCCCCCGGGGGAAGCTGTCAGCGGCCCCGCCCGCTGACTGATGAGGGCCACGCTTCCCAACACCACCCGTTCACAAGTTGCTGCGGCACACTTGCCCCTCATCCGCTTCACTTCGTTCAGCACCTTCCCCCACGGGGGAAGGCTTTTTAGCATCTCCAGTCTGTATACTATGCAATTTGTATATTTAAAAAGGAGGACTCCCCATGCAATACAGTATTGAAAACGACATTCTGCGCCTGACTGTCGACTCCCACGGTGCCGAGCCGGTCAGTGTCATCCATAAGCCCACCGGTGCCGAGCTGCTCTGGCAGGCCGACCCTGCGGTCTGGAAACGTCATGCGCCGATTCTTTTTCCGTACACAGGCAAGCTGACCGGCGGCAAAATGCTGGCCAAGGGTGTGGAGTACGCAGGCGGTCAGCACGGCTTTGCCCGCGATGTCGAGCACACGATGACCCATCACGCCGACAATCTGCTGGAGTTTGAGCTGCACGCGAACGCCGAGACGCTGCCCAAGTGGCCGTATGCCTTCGTGCTGCGCTCCACCTTCACGCTGGAGGGGGAGACCGTCCACCACACGCTGACCGTCGAAAACCCCGTCGAGGACAAGCTCTGCTTCGGCATCGGCTACCATCCGGCTTTTGCGCTGCCCTTCGATGACCGCCACGTCACCGAGGACTACGAGATCCGGTTTGACGGTGTCGAGTCGCCGCTCTGCGTCAGTGCTCAGCCCAACGGTCTGCTCAACGGCCAGAGCTACTACCTGGCCCGCAACGTCGAGGCTATCCAACTGACCGACGACCTGTTTGACAACGACAGCCACGCCATGGTCAACCTGCGCAGTGCGCATGTTTCGGTCATCGAAAAGGACACAGGCCGCAGCGTCATCTGCGATGTCTCCGACTTCCCGTACACCCTGATCTGGTCCGCGCCCAAGAAGCCGCTGCACTTTATCTGCATTGAGCCGTGGCACAGCCTGCCCGGCGAGGAAAACGGCCCCATCGACTGGGAGCAGCGCCCCTGCGCCGCGATCCTGAAGAAGGGCGAGAGTTGGTCCACCACGCTGTCCACGACCTTTGTCCGCTGAAAGTCAGATGAAAGCATTGAAAAAATACCGCTGGCCGCTGACCGGCGCACTGCTGGGGGTGCTGGTCTTTCTGGCTGTTTACGGCGTGAGGGTGCTTGACCCGACGAGCGTTGACTGGATCCTGAACAGCCTTAGCCCCGACCCGATCCAGCACTATCTGGGGTGGGAGCTTTTCCGCCGCAGCCCGGTGCATCTGCCCTACATCGGCGCGAATTACAACGCGGTCTACCCGTTCCGCACCAGCGTGCTGTTCACGGACTCTCTGCCGCTGGCGGCGCTGTTCTTTAAGCTGCTGGGCGGGATTCTGCCTACGCGGTTCCAGTATTTCGGCTGGTGGGGTCTGCTCTGCTATGCCCTGCAGGGCGGCCTGGCGCAGGCGGTCATTGCCCGCATTGCGGGCGTGCAGCCCACATTTGGCCGGGACGACAAGAGCAAGGCCGCCATCGCCATCATCACGAGCCCCGACCAGACCGCCAAGCTGTGGGGCAGCGTGCTGGGCGCGGGCGTGCTCGTGCTGTTTCCGGCGCTTACGATCCGCATGTTTGCCCACACGGCGCTGGCCGCCAACTGGCTTGTGCTGCTGGCACTCTACCTTTGGCTGCGCAGTGACGAGCTTATGCCCACGACCCGCCGCGCCTGCCTTATCTGGGGCGGCATGGGGCTGCTGTGCGCAGGCGTCCACCTCTATTATCTGCCGATGGTCGGTCTTGTGCTTGTGGGATACGCGGTGCGCCGCGCCCTGCAAAAGCGAGGCTTTGCGGCGGCAATTTTGCCTGTTGCTGCATTTTGCGTGACCGCGCTGGCCGAGCTGTTTTTGCTTGGCGCGTTCGCCGTCAACTTTGCGGGCTACTCCAACGGATACCTCAGCGGGGCGGACTACCTTGGCCTGTTTGTGCCATGGCTGGCGCAAAGCTGGGAGCAGAATGTTTATGCAGGCGTCGGAACATCGCTGGCCGTGGTGCTGGCGGTGTTCGGCATAGTCTGCAACGCCCGCAAGGCGGAAAAATTCTTTGCCGCCCACCGCGACTGGCTCATTGCCGGCGCTGTGGTGCTGGTGCTGGATTTGATTGCCGCGGGCGGAAACGCCATCACGGTGAACGGAAAAACGCTGTTCACCGTGCCCATCCCGCAGTTTTTGATGAACTTCTGGGCAATGTTTTCCTCCTGCGCGCGGCTGGCGTGGTTGGCAGGTATGCTGCTGGCTGCCGTTGGCTGCGGGTTGGTGCTGCGCTTTTGGGATAACGGTGTCGCGCCTGCCTTGATGCTGGCCGTCTGCGCTGTGGCGCAGGGCTGGGGCCAGCGGTCGGAGCTGTTCAACCGCTGGACGGACTACCACTACTACGGCTTCCGCTACGAGAATAAGACCCTGCTGACCGACCCCGTGTGGGAGCAGATCGCCGCCAGTGGCAAGTACAGCCATCTGGCCTTTGCCACATTTGACTTTGAGCATGACGAGTTCTGGGACCTGGTCGACTTTGCCGCCGACCGCGGCTGGACGTCGAACAGCTTCTACATGGCGCACATGGACGGCAACCTGGCGGCGGTCACGCTGCCGGGTGAGCTGAACGAGCTTTCCGCTGACACGCTCTACGCCTTCATCGACGAGGACGAGCTGGCGCGGAACAGCTGCGGCCTGCACTATTACCGGCTGGACGGCATCCTGATCGGTAGCGTCGAGCCCATCGACGGCATCGAGGAGGAGCCTGCGCCCGAAGTGCCCGCCCACACGATGGATTTGACAAAGTCCGACCTCATCAACGCCCATTTTGCCGACGGCAGTGTAGGGCTGGAAACCTGCGGCGAGATGATGACCGAGGAATGGACGCTTTTCCCCGGGCGCTACCGCGTCACGCTGACCGGCAGCGGCTTTGACCACAGCTATATTTACGCCCGGTACGGCCTCATCAATCAGGAGACCTACAAGCTGGACATCGACTTCACCGGCATCGACCCGAACGAAATGACCTTTGAGTTTACGGCCACCGAGATGCTCCACTACTGGCGCACTGCCGTCCACACGCTGGACGACGCAAATGTCACCGTCAACAGTGTGACGGTGGAGAAGGTAGGGTAAACCGGTTCGGTTCTCACATCTGGCCGTTTACCGTTTTCCACAAACTAAAAAAAACCTGCCTGCACAATCAGTGCAGGCAGGTTTTTTACTTTATAACGCTGCTAAATCAGAACGCAACCTTCTTGGCCACGTAGTCGCGCAGCTCGCTGATGGGCATACGGACCTGCTCCATCGTGTCGCGGTCACGGACGGTCACGCAGCCGTCGGCCTCGACCTTGTCGTCGCCAACGGTCTGGAAGTCCACGGTGATGCACAGCGGGGTGCCGATCTCATCCTGACGGCGGTAGCGCTTGCCGATGGAACCGGCGTCGTCGTAGTCGACCATGAAGTCCTTGGCCAGCTCGTTGCGGATCTCCATCGCCTTGTCGCCCAGCTTCTTGGACAGGGGCAGCACGGCGCACTTGAACGGTGCCAGATAGGGGTGCAGATGCAGCACGGTGCGC
>OHXG01000873.1_pt1 | contig 10799 bp, 8 predicted proteins | sample 1579971 | NCBI WGS metagenome assembly OHXG01 (sample SAMEA3882517, study PRJEB24775) | human gut metagenome | biome: human-associated habitat; feature: intestine environment; material: feces | place: Netherlands | collected 2009/2010
TCCATTCATCGTTTACTGCAATCTTATCGGACAGAGTATTTGCAAAGTCTTTTAGTTGTGCTAAAAATAAGGCTTTTTCACGTTCGTTTTTCATTACACGCTCCTCAATGGTAGAACGTATCAAAATTGACCTGCCGGTAGAACCGCTGCTGCAGCTGGTCGAAGCTGTCGCAGTCCTGCGCCAGCAGCCACATGATCTTCGTCACGACGGCCTCAATGGTCATATCGTGGGCCTCCAGGAAGCGGAAGCGGTTCTTGACCCGCTTGCCCACCTCGTAGATGCCCACGTCGCTGCCCTCGTAAGTGACCTGGGTGGTGAGGATGAGTACTTTGTGGGTCTTGTCGTAGTCGCCCAGCTCCTCGGCAAAGGCATCCATGAGCCGCTGGGGAATGCCGCCCACGCCAAAGCTTTCCAGCACCAGGGCGCGGTAACGGCCCTCCAACAGGGGGATGATATCCGCCCGCATGCCCGGCACCAGCCGCAGCACAAACACATTGGGGTCCAGCGCGGTACTGAACACCGCATGGGTATACTCCGCCGGGCGCTGCAGGAACTGGATCAGGCGGCGGTCCCGGAACATGGCGGTTTCGGGGTAGTCGATGCTGGAAAACGCGTTAAAACTCTTGGTTCGGGTTTTGCGGGCGCGGGTGCCCAAAATCACCTGATTGTCAAACACGATCTGCACACCCCAGGCATCCGGGTGGCAGGCATAGGCCACGGCGCGCCACAGGTTGTTGCGGGCATCCGTATCGCGGTTATAAATCGATTTCTGGCTGCCGGTCAGCACCACCGGCTTGGGGCTTTTCTGGATCATGTAGCTGAGCGCTGCGGCGGTATAGCCCATCGTGTCCGTGCCATGGGTGATGACAAAACCGTCATAGCGGTCATAGTTTTCCTGCACAGCAGCGGCAATGCCCTGCCACTGTTCGGGGCCCATGTTGGTGGAATCCAGGTTATACAGCTGGATGGCATCAATGCGGCAGAATTCCGCCAGTTCCGGCACGCAGGAAAGCAGCTCTTGCGAGGTAATAGCCGGGGCAAGCCCGCCCGCCGCCGTTGGGCGCGAAGCAATGGTGCCGCCGGTTGCAATCAGCAGGATCGTTCTCATAAATTAGAGTTCTCCTTTTATTTTTCACTGCACGGTGCCTTGGCGCAGGGGCGGGGCACCCTTGTGCATAATATTCATAAGTGCGCTTATTATACCATCTGTGTGCGCGCAAGGCAAACATTTTTTACAGGGGGTTGACAAGGTTGGTCTATTGTTATAGACTAGGTTTATAGCAATAGACCAAATGAGAGAAGGAGCACCCCCGAAATGGAACAGGATTACCGCCTTGCGGAAGGCGAATACCGCTTTGCCTGCCTGGTGTGGGCCAACGAGCCGCTGGGCAGCGGCCAGCTGGTAGCGCTGGCAAATGAAGCCCTTGGCTGGAAGAAAAGCACCACCTATACCGTGCTGAAAAAGCTGTGTGAGCGCGGTATATTACACAATGCAAACGGCACCGTAACGGCACTGGTCAAACAGGCCCAGGTTCAACAGGAAGAAAGCGCCGCCGTAGTGCAGAAAAGCTTTGGCGGCAGCCTGCCCCGCTTTGTGGCCGCTTTTTTGAACACCAGCTCCATCAGCGAGGAAGAAGCTGCCGCCATCCGCGCCATGCTGGATGACGCCCGCCGCCAGGACAGCGACGCCTGAATGCTGCTTGCTTACTGCTTAACGGAAAGGAAAAACGCCATGATGTTCAGCATCCGTTCTTTTGTGCTGTATGCCGTTGGCACCAGTATGTGCGGCGGCCTGCTGGTACTGCTCTGCCTACCGTTGTGCGCGCTGCTGCGCAGGCTGCGGGCACCCAGCAAACTGCTGTGCCTGCTTTGGCTGGCGGTCGGGCTGCGGTTTCTGTTGCCGGGCGGCATCCCGGTATCCATCCGGCAGCCGGTCAGCGCGGCCCCCATTCAACAGGCTGGCGCCGTGGTTCAGGCGCTCACCGTGCCCGCGGAACTCCCGGCGCAGGCTTTGCCGGGCGCGGCAGGCAGTGCTCCCCTGCCCGGCAGCATGTTTAACATCTGGGTGGCACTGGCAGCGATCTGGGCTGCCGGGGTAGTGGTTTTACTGGTGCGCGCGGCAGCTGGCTATTGCCGCCTGCGCCGCATGGTGACCCTTGCCTGCAAAACGCCGGATGGCTGCTACACCTGCGCCGCGGTTGCCACGCCGTTCACCCTGGGCGTGCTGCGCCCCCGCATTTATATGCCGCAAAGCCTGCAGGGTCCCCCACGCCGTGCGGTACTGCTGCATGAACGCACCCACATCCGCCGGGGTGACCCCATCACCAAGCCGCTGTACTATCTGGCCGCCTGCCTGCACTGGTGGAACCCGCTGGCGTGGCTGGCGTTCCGCCAATTTGAGGAATACATGGAACTTGCCTGTGACGAAGCCGCCATCGGCACCGCTCCCGCTGCCGAACGCGCGGATTACTGCGAAAGCATTCTGCGCTTTGCCACGGTGCGCCAGATGCCCGGTGCCCTCGCCTTTGGGCAGGGCCAGGTGGCCAAGCGGGTGGCCCACTTGCTGAAATACCGCAAACCTGCCCCGCTGCTGTTAGCCCTTGGCTGTGTGCTGGTTGCGCTGGGCTGCGGTGCCTGCGCCCTGCGGCCCCAGGCGGAAACCATAACACCGCAGGCCGAACCCGTTTCCGCTGCGGCAGAACCCACGCCGGAACCTGCCACTCCTGCTGATGATACGCTGCCCAACAGCGCCGCGGAACCCACCGCACAGCCGGAGCAGCCCCAGGCCACGGCAGAGCCGCTGGTTTTTGGCTGGCCGGTGGCAGATTTCCATTACATTGCCCGCTTTGTATCAGACTGTCACCGCGGAGCGGATTACAGCGCCACCAAAGGTACGCCGGTGCTGGCAGTGTATAACGGCACGGTGGTGGTTGCCAACAACCACTACAGTTACGGCAATCATGTGGTGATCGACCACGGCACCCTGCCGGACGGCCACAGTTACCGCACGCTGTATGCCCACCTGGATACCCTGAGCGTGGCAGCTGGCGATACAGTGACCCAGGGCCAGCAGCTTGGCACGGTGGGTTCCACCGGCAAATCAACCGGCAACCACCTGCACCTGGAGCTGTTTGTGGATGGAGCCTTGACCGATACCCGCACAATGATTCCTTACGATAACACTACCTCCCCGGACCTGCATTTGACCACCACGCTGGATTTTATCTGCCCGTTACAAGACTACACGGCAATTTCTGCCCCCTTCCGCACCGATGATTCCGATACACCGCCCCACCTTGGCGTGGATTTTGCCGCTGCGGGCGGCACACCGGTCCAGGCTGCACAGAGCGGCGTTGTGACCCAGGCAGGCTGGGATGATGACCACGGTTACTTTGTAACCATCTACCACGGTGCAAACGCCGCTGCCAACGATGACGGCACTTACCCTGCCAACTATGCCACCAGCTATGCTCACCTGCAAAGCAAGCCCGCCGTGCAGGTGGGGCAGCGGGTCGCGCAGGGGGATGTGATCGGCTATGTGGGCAGCACAGGCAGTTCCACCGGCAGCCACCTGCACTTCCAGCTGCTGGTAAACGGCACCCCCGTTGACCCGCTGGCCATGCTGCCGCAATAAGGGAAACCAAATGAAACTGAAAACATTCTATGTACGGGCTGCTGCAGCTGCGGCGGCAGCCCTGCTTTTTTTGTACCCATTCCCCGCCCATGCAGCGGATTCCGCTGCCTTGCAGGGCCAGGTGAGCGCGGCGCAGCGCGAATATGAAAGCGCCGCCAGCACACTGGACAGCATGCAGCAGCAAGCCAGTGACACCCGCCAGCAGGTCAACGACTTGCAAAGCCAAACCGACGCACTGCGCGGCCAACTGGGCAGCATTGTGGCCCAGCTGGAGCAAAGCCGCACCGAGCTGGCCGAAGCCCAGAACCAAGCAACCGCTGCGGCCAAGGCGCTGGAAGAAAAGCAGGCTGCGTTCAGCGCCCGATATGACAGTTGCAAGCAGCAGCTGACCGCCATGCAGCTGCTGAACGAAGGCGGGGGAATCAGCCTGTTGATGCAGGCGGATGATTTGTACGAACTGCTGACCTTTTGGCAGGTGCTGAACGATTTGACCGAGCACAATAAACAGCTGCTGGACGAGTTGGATGCGGAAGCTCAGGCTCTGGACACCCAACGCCAGCAGGCCGAAGCCGCTGCAACGCAGGCCGAACAGGCCGCCCAAGCCCTGCAGGCGCGCCAGGATGAACTGACCCAGACGCAGATCCAGCTGGAACAGGCCTTGCAGCAGGCCAGCACGGAACTGGACAGCCAGCAGGCAGCCGCCGAAGCCCAGGCCGCCGTGACCGAAGAAAAACGCAAGGCCTATGAACAGGCCACCGCCGCGCTGGATGCCTACTTAAAAGCGCAGAGCCAGAAATACCAGGATCCCGCCCGCCATTGCAGTTTGGATTTCACCTGTCCCCTGCCCAGCGTGGGGCGCATCAGCACCTACTTTGGGGAGCCGGATGCTGTATACAACAAGCCGCACACAGGGGCCGACATGCCCGCCGCCAGCGGCACCCTCATTTACGCCGTGGCGGATGGCGTGGTCAGCGCGGCATCCGCCCGGCCCAGTTATGGCAACTGTGTGCAGATCGACCACGGCACCTCGGATGACGGCAGCAGCTATGCCACCCTGTATGCGCACATGTCCAGCTTTTGCGTCAGCGCGGGGCAGACAGTGCATAAGGGCGATGTGATCGGCTATGTGGGCAACACCGGGGATGTGCGCGGTGCCAACGGCGGCTACCACCTGCATTTGGAGCTGCGCATCAACGGTACCCGCACCGACCCGCTGCAATACATCCCGCACTAAACGGTGAATGTCGATTGACCGGCTAACGTACAAAACAAACACACTATGGCTGAACTGCAACACAAAACACCGCGCAAACCCCGCCGCACCAACCTGCGCCGGCTGCCCGGCTGGCACAGAACTGGCGAGATTTTTTATGCCGTCGGCTTTTTAACAGAATATTGGCTCATCTGCCTGGGCCGCAAGGCTGCCGCCGCGGCGCACGCTGCGCGGGATGCTGCGCTTTATCTTATCTGGCTGCTGCTTGCCCCGGTGTTGGAGCTGGGGCAGGCATTCTGCACCGCGCTGGCCGGGCCGCACCCGCTGCGGCAGCTGGTGCCATGGCTTGCCCCCTGCGCCGCCGGGGTGATACTTTGGGCTGTGGTTGCCCATGGGCTGAACCTGCGCTTTACCCTGCAGGTGGAAGTAAACGGCACCGTGGTTGGCAGCGTTGCCACCGAGCAGAACTTTGATACCGCCCGCGCAGACCTCCAGGCCCGCCTTGCCGCCGCACGGCAGCTGGCGGATTCCGATACCGCCGCCCTGCCGGTGCTGGAGCCAACCTATACCCTGCACATCGGCGGTACCCCCATGACGGAATTGCAGCTGACGGATGCTATTCTGCGCGCCAGCGGCAGCTCCATTGTGGAAGGCACCGCAGTGTATCTGGATGGCAGCCTTGCTTTTGTTACGGTAGAGGGCGACCACCTGCGCTGCTTTTTCAACCAGCTGCTGCGGCCCTGGCGCGCCCCCAGGCAAAGCAATGTGCGCACCGCATTTCTGCACGAGCTTCGGCTGGTGGATGGCATCTATCTGGCGGGTTCGGTGCAGCCTTATGGCGAGATCGTTCAGCAGCTGCAAAGCCGCGATCTGCTGCAGGTCAAAACTGTGTACACCCGCGTGTATCAGGAGCCGATCCCCTATGACCAGCAGACGGTGGAACGCAGCGACCTTGGCTTTGGTGTGGTGGAAACCATCCAGCAGGGCGTTGACGGCACCCAGCAGCTGACCGAGGAGATCACCTATGTGAACGGTGTGCAAACTGCCGCCGAGGTGGTACATATTGATATATTGACCCCCGCAGTGCCGGAGATCACTGCCCGCGGCACCCATCTTGCGCCGGGTATGACGGCGGAGCTGGATGGGTACACCTTCATCTGGCCGGTGCCGCAGTACAAGCATGTCAGCCGCTGGATGGGCGGCAGCGACAACCACAAGGGCGCGGATATTGCCGCGCCGCGCGGCACCCCCATCATTGCCTCAGCAAGCGGCACGGTGGTAACGGCCACCTACCACAACAGCGTTTTCAGCTATGGCAACTATGTCATTCTGGACCACGGGGATGGCTACCGAACCTTGTATGCCCACATGAGCGCTTTTGCCGTCAAGCAGGGCGATGTGGTGCAGCAGGGCCAAATAATTGGCTATGTGGGGGATACCGGGTATTCTTTCGGCTGCCACTGCCACTTTGAAATGTTTGGTCCCGGCGGGCGGTTCAGTGCGCAGCTGCTGTTCCCCACTTTATAGTGCAGTAGCTTTCCATTTTTATAAGGCAACACCGCACAATTCCCGCCTTACGGCTTAAGCACCGCTCCGACGGCTGCGGCACGGCATCTGCGTTGCCAAAATGCTCGATAATGTCGGGTTGCGGTACCCGCATCGTGCTTCGGGGGCAAAAGCCCCTCGCACTCTGCGACCGCTGCCCCTGCTTCGGTTCGCTGTTTCCGCCACTGGCGGCGCTCACCTTTGCAGCATCCAGTATTATCTGCGCTTTTGGCCTAGCAGCTGCCGCACCTCGCTTGCCGTATCGGCACTTAGAATTATGCGGTATTGCCATAAAATTTTGCAATCCACTTTACCTTTTCCGTTTTTTGTGTTAGAATTTTAAGTAATTTATGGGGACAATGTCGTCCGCCTTTGTTGGCGGCTGCATTGTCCCTTTTTTACTTATAATGGAGGTGGATGGTATGGACCGCATTGACCGCAAAATCATTGATATTCTGCAAACAAACGCACGCGCCCCGCTGAAAGAAATTGCCGACCGGGTGTTTTTGTCCTCCCCTGCGGTTTCGGCCCGCATTGCCAAACTGGAAAAAGACGGCGTACTGACCGGCTATCAGGCGCAGGTTGCCCCGCTCAAGCTGGGGCAGCTGGTCAAGGCGTTCATCAACCTGGATATGGACCCCAAGCTCAAGCCGGAGTTTTACCCCTACATCCAAAGCTGCGGCAATGTGGTGGAGTGCAACTGCGTGACTGGCGATTACAGCATGCTGATTGAAGTGCTGTTTGGCACCACGCAGGAGTTGGATACCTTTATCAACCATCTGCAGCAGTTTGGCCGTACCCGCACGCAGATCGTGTTTTCCACCCCGGTGGAGCACCGCGGCCTGCCGGTGAGCGAACCGGAGGAAGAACCGGCGGCGGAAGCCTGACTGCCTGTTCCCGCCTTTTCCCATCCCTGTCCTGAATATGGGCGGGGATTTTTTTATTTTATCTGTTGACAGCTGTGTATATCGCGTATATACTGTATATATAGCATATGAACAGTTCAGATTGCAAGGAGGAACACGGCATGGAGCTGTATATCTCCAATTCCGGCCAGGAACCCATTTACGCGCAGATCACCCGGCAGATCAAAGCCAAAATTTTGAACGGCGAATTGCAGCAGGGCGATGCACTGCCCAGCATCCGCTTGTTGGCGAAGGAGCTGCGCATCAGCGTGATCACCACCAAGCGCGCGTATGAGGACCTGGAGGCTGATGGTTTTATTATCACCATGCCGGGGCGCGGCAGCTTTGTTGCGCCGCAAAACCCGGCCCTACACCGGGAGGAAAGCTTAAAACAGATGGAAGAGCACCTGCAGCACGCCATTGATGCCGCGCGGCGCGGCGGCATTACCAAAGACGAAGTGCGCGAAACCCTTGACCTTTTGTGGGAGGAATCATGATGGCTGAACCTTTGGCCGCCGCACTGCATGGTGTGGCAAAACATTACCACGGTTTTACCCTTGGCCCGCTGAACCTGGAAATTCCCGCCGGGAGCATTGTTGGCCTGATTGGTGAAAACGGCGCGGGCAAAACCACCCTGCTCAAACTGCTGACCGGTGTAAACCGCCCGGATGCCGGCACCGTGGAGCTGCTGAGCGCCACCCCAGATGATGCCGCCGTGCGCGCGAAAATTGGCGTTGTGTTTGAGGATGCCTATTTTTATGAATCGCTGACCCCCGCACAGGTTGGTGCCAGCCTGCGCGGCATATTTGGCCCAGCGTGGGATGCCGGTTATTTCGCCGCTCTGCTGGAGCAGTTCCACCTGCCGCCGAAAAAGAGCATCAAAGAACTCAGCCGCGGCATGCGGATGAAGCTGAACCTTGCCAGCGCTTTGGCCCACCGGCCGGGGCTGCTGGTGCTGGACGAAGCCACCTCCGGGCTGGACCCTGCCGCCCGCAGCGAGATTTTGGATATCCTGCTTGATTTTATCCAGGATGAGCGCCACAGCGTGCTGTTGAGCAGCCACATTACCACCGACCTGGAACAGATCGCCGATACCATTGCCTACCTGCACCACGGGCAGCTGCTGTTTGCCAAAAACAAGGATGACCTGATGGAAGAATACGGCATTCTGCGGTGCAGCCAGCAGGACCTTGACCGCCTGCCGCCGGAGTGGATCGCCGCCACCTGCCGCACCGCCGCCGGCTGCGAAAGCCTGGTACACCCGCGGGTCAGCGTCCTGCGCGCATTGCCCGGTGTGGTATGCGATGCCGCCAGCATTGATGACATTATGCGCCTGACCAGCAAGGAGGGTTAACAATGAAAGGTCTTTTGTGCAAAGACTGGGCCATTTTGCTGAACAGCTACAAGAAAAATTTCCTTATTATGGTTGTGCTTTATCTTGGCATGGCGGTCTGCCTGCATATGGATTACCTGTGTTATGCGCTGGTTGCCGTGTGCGGCGTTTACGCATCCAGCACCATGAATTTTGATGATTCCGCCCACTGGGATACCTATGCCCGCACCCTGCCGGTCACACCGGGGCAGGTTGTTGGCTGCAAGTACCTGTTGGGGCTGCTGCTCACCCTGTTTGGCAGCGTTTGCGCCGCGGTGGGGATTTTCCTTGCCGGCCAATACGCAGATGTGTTGGAAGCGGCATTCTCGATTCTGGTCATTGCCGCGTTTTCCCTGCTGCTGTTTGCCGTCAACATGCCGTTTTCCTACAAATTCGGCGCGGTGCGTGCCGGCACCTGGGTGTACCTGGTCACATTCTTTGGTGTTTTCCTCATAATTTTTGCCATGGAGCATCTGCCCTATCTGCAACGTTCTTCCGTCATTTCCCAGCTGGACGCTTTGGGCAATGCCCTCACCGCGCAGCCGGTGCTTTTGTTGCTGCCCTGCGCGGCCGTGCTGCTGCTCTACCTTGGCAGCTGGGCCTTGAGCGTACAAATTTATCAGCGCAAAGAGTTTTGAGGGAATTCCTGGTTCTTTTGCTCGGCGGTAAAAACGCTGAGTGAAAACACGCCGGATCAGGCCGGAGCAGCTGAAAACCGGCAATCCGCTATTGACAAACCGGCACCCGTGCGGTAAAATAATTAAGTATTCAATGCGGGTGTCGTACAACGGCTAGTACATCAGCCTTCCAAGCTGGGGACGAGGGTTCGACTCCCTTCACCCGCTCCATATAAAAACAGCGCAGAATCGAAAGATTCTGCGCTGTTTTTCTGTTCAAGTACCCACTTTCTTTTTTACCCAATACCAAAACAGGCAGTGTCCTTCTCCCCCTTTTCCGGGAGCGGCACTGCCTGTTTTTATTCTATTAAAGTTTTTTCGGTTCCCTTCTTTTCAAAGAAGGAACAAAATTCCCGTAACTTTACTGCTGCTGTTCCGCGCGCTTTTTGGCGATAGCGGCCAGGGCATCCTTGCGGGACAGGTTGATGCGACCCTGCTGGTCGATGTCGGTTACCATAACGATGATGGGATCGCCCACGGCAACAACATCTTCCACATGCTCTACACGGTGGTCGTCCAGCTTGGAGATGTGAACCAGACCTTCCTTGCCCGGGGCAATCTCAACAAATGCGCCAAAGTTCATCAGGCGGGTCACGCGGCCCTTGTAGATAGCGCCCACTTCGGGATCTTCCACAATGGTCTTGATGGTGGAAATCGCGCGCTTGGCGTCGTCCTGATCCACAGCGGAGATAAAGACGTGGCCGTCCTCCTCAATGTCGATCTTGCAGTTGAAGTTGGCGCACATTTCCTGAATGACCTTGCCGCCCTTACCGATGACGTCCTTGATCTTGTCAACGGGGATTTGCATGCTGAACATCTTGGGTGCATACTTGGAAAGCTCTGCGCGCGGCTCGGCAATGCAGGGCTTGATGATCTCGTCCAGGATGAACAGGCGGCCCTTGCGGCACTTTTCCAGTGCTTCGGCCACAATATCATAGGTCAGGCCGTCCACCTTAATATCCATCTGGATAGCGGTAATACCGCGGCGGGTGCCGCCAACCTTAAAGTCCATATCGCCGTGGAAGTCCTCCACGCCCTGAATGTCCAGCATGGTCATCCAGCGCTCGCCCTCGGTGATCAGGCCGCAGGAGATACCGGCAACCGGAGCCTTGATGGGCACGCCAGCGTCCATCAGTGCCAGCGTAGAGCCGCAGATGGAAGCCTGAGAGGTGGAGCCGTTAGAGCTGAGCACCTCGGACACGCAGCGGATGGTGTAGGGGAACTCCTCCAAGGAGGGCAGCACCGGCACCAGAGCACGCTCAGCCAATGCGCCGTGGCCGATCTCGCGGCGGCCGGGGCTGCGGGAGGGCTTGGCCTCGCCGACGGAGTAGCCGGGGAAGTTATAGTGGTGCATATAGCGCTTTTCGGTCTCTTCCCAGATAGTGTCGAGCTTCTGGGCGGCGGAAAGCGTGTCAAGCGTACAAACGGAGAGCACCTGCGTCTGGCCGCGGG
>OHXG01000879.1_pt1 | contig 10752 bp, 13 predicted proteins | sample 1579971 | NCBI WGS metagenome assembly OHXG01 (sample SAMEA3882517, study PRJEB24775) | human gut metagenome | biome: human-associated habitat; feature: intestine environment; material: feces | place: Netherlands | collected 2009/2010
CCAAAATCCGAATATTGGTGGTGGTAGAAGCGGTGACGGGGCCACTCTGCATTGAGTGGTCTCTCCCTCGGTCAGCCTTACGGCTGACAGCTCGAACGCAATTAAGGACAGCTTTCCAGCTGCCATTTTATTTGCTCACTGTCGTTCGCCTTCGCCTAAAAACGCCTCCGGCGTTTTCTTCACGGCTCAGCTCATCAGAGGGGGCTTGGAATTTTATTTATGCCACCTGTTCGTGGACGGAGGCGTTGACCCATTGGGACTGCTGGACGTTGTATCCAGAGAAGATGCCGATGTCGAGCATGGGTCGCGCCCTCTCCCCCAAGCAAACCGGCAATGTAGCGCGCGGTCAATCCCACATGCCGGCACACGGACAGCATCACGTGCGCATAATCCTGGCATACGCCCTTGCGCTGAGCCAAGGCCTGTTCGGCGGTGGTGCGAATCGTGGTGGAACCGGGCGTATACACAAACGCCTTGTAGACCTCATCCATCACTTCGGCAGCCTGCTGCACCGGAGTGGCGTCGGAAGGCAGCGCCGCCAAGCGTTCGCGGCATACGGCAATCATCGCCTCCACGTTCGGGCCGGGAATGGTGAGCGCTGAATTGAATCGGTACAGCGGTTTATAGGCTTCCTTATGGATATGCGCATTGTCCACGAAGGCGATACCGGTCACCGAGTAGCTGAATATGTCGTGCGGCTCAGGGATGAATCCGGTCATCACCACGGAATCGAAGGAATCGATGGTGGTTTCGAGTTCCACATCCGGTTCGATTTTGACTGCCACGTCGATCACCTGCTGGCGTGGGCCGGTGGCTGGAATGCAGCGCAGTTGGAAGCGATGGTCGGTCACGGGCGAGCTGAATGAGAGCTTCATCTCATAGTCAAACACCAGTTTCTTCATATCGTCTCCTCAGCGATTATTGTCGTTCCTTCGGCGTTTTCCACGCCGTGGGCCTTGTTCTAGCCGTTATACACGCACCGTGCGATGGCTGTGGCACGTATTCTTCACAGTCGCGCGGCGTCCATGTCCATCGTGTTGAGCATGCCCAGATCCTTCAGATCCTTCGTGGAGATGCGCCCATCGAAATCTTTCAGCAGCATCCCCAGTTTTTCCGCAAGCTCCGCATATCCCCGCTGCGGCAGCTGGCCGACCAGCCAGCGCAATCCTTCGGCGAAGCATTGCGGTACCGGCAGACCGTTCAACGGCAGGATGTAGCTGCCCAGTTTGGCGAGCGGCGCCTTGAGCTCTTCCACGGAATATCCGAATCGTGTGTACAGATCCAGACGTTCCAGATATTTGCCCACGAAAATGAACGATTTCAGAGTCGGTTCGACGGGGGGAATTCTCCACACCTCCCCAGAAGGCGAGCATGTTGTCCGCGATGTCGCGGTGTTTGAAGATGTCCGCGTCCGTGCCGCCGTATTCGGATGCCTCCACTATGGAGCTCATGGCCAACTCCACCTGCTGCAACGAACGAGAACCAAGTTCGGGGCGCAGAATCACCGCGTTGTTGAACGCGTAGACGATGGCGCTGCGTACGGAATCCGGATTCTTCTCGTCGTACAGGAAGCTGTGGATGAACGCGTCGAAATCCTCGAAATCCTCCGGCAGGTCGAGCGCACGGGCGAACGGTCGGAACGCGTCCACATCCGTGTCCATCACACGGTCGTAGAAGGGGAAGAATTGGCTCAGCGTGGTGAATACGCGTTCCGTGTAGCGGCCGAGCCAGAACAGGTTGTCGGCCTTCGACGCGGTGACGAGTGCCAGCGAGTGCTTGCGGGACTGCTCCAGCACGCGCACGACCTCCGAGCCGGGTGCGTAATCATGCTCCACGCCGGTCTCTTTGGCCAGTACCCAGGTGTCCTTGAAACCGCCGCCCTGTGATGAGTTGACGATCATCTGGCCCGGTATGGACGAGTAGCGTGTCAGTCCCGAATACCATGCGTGCGTGTTCTTGCCGGTCACCACGAAGGCGCGCAGATCGCATTTACGTGGGCTCATCTGTCCGGTTTCGGGGTCCACCACGTCGATGTCCTTGAATTGGATGACCTCCTGCGCGATGAACCGGCGCGGTTCGGCCTTGATGCGTTCGGCCAGTTCCTCTCGTTGCGACCGGTCGAGCGATGAGCCGAACACGACGCCGTAGCCGCCCGCTTCCGCCACATCCTTGATGACCAGTTCGCCGAGCCTGTCGAGTACCTCCTTGCGGTCCTTGTCGAACATCGGCATGTAGGTCGGCGCATTGTGCAGAATCGGCTCTTCGCCGAGATAATAGCGGATCATGTTCGGCACGAAATAGTAGATGGCCTTGTCGTCGGCCGCGCCGTTGCCCGGAGCGTTGACGATCGCCACATTGCCCGACCTGTAGGCGGACAGGATTCCCGGCACGCCGATCACGGAATCCGGGTTGAACGCGAACGGGTCGAGATATTCGTCGGACAGACGGCGGTAGACCACGCCGACGCGGTGTTTCCTGCCGGCATAGTCGAGGAAGTACACTTTGTTGTCCACGACTTCGAGGTCTTCGGGGAACGCGAGCGCCGCGCCGGTTTTCTCGGCCAGGTATGCATGTTCGAAGAACGCGGAATTGTACCTGCCGGGGGTGAGCACCACTGCTATGCCGTCGGTGGAGACGAAATCCATGGATTGGCGCAGCAGTCGTGGATAATCGCGATTGTCGCGCACACGTACGTTGCGGAACAGGCTGGGCGTGATTCTGCGTTCGATATCGCGGGCGAACAGCGGATAGCTGGCACCGGATGGAATGCGCAGATTGTCTTCCAGCACCCACCATTGCCCGTCCTGCCCCTGCACCAGGTCCTCGCCGGCGACGTGCGCGAACACGCCGCCCGGAGGTGTCACGCCGTTGACTTGCGGAAAGTATCCCGCGGACGTGTACACGTATTCTTCCGGCACGATGCCGTCCTTGATGGCCTGCTTGTCGGAGTAGATGTCGCGCAGGTAGGCGTTCAACGCGTTGACGCGCTGTTTCAGTCCGGCTTCCATTCTGTCGAATTCGTCCGATTCGATGATGCGCGGAATCGGATCGTACGGAAACAGCCGGTCATGGTACTCGCCGTTCTTGTAGATGCCGAACCGTACGCCATTACGGCTCAGCTCCCGGTTGATCGACTCCCGACGATCGACCAGTTCCGAAGCCAACCTTCGTGCGGCGGATTCAATCATCGTTCCACGCTCCCTTCCACCCCATGCGAACGCATGCCAATCTGAGGCATCGTGCCTTGATGGAAGAAAAACCTAACGAACCAGCGTTTCCGGAAAACGAAACGGTCTGTTACGACAATGTCTCGGCAATGGACATGACAATCGCCCGTAACATGGCTATGACAATCGCAATAAAGCTACAGTGTGCGCTTGGCGCGAATGGCTTCGGCGCGGACCGCCAGCTGGTCGTCGGCCGGATATTCGATATGCTCCAGCGTCAGTCCTTGCGGCGCGATCGGTCCTGTGGAGCCTTCGCGCAGCGGAGCCGCCATTTTTCCTGCAAACCAGTCGAGGGAACGTTTGCCGATACCGACCTGCACGCAGCCGTTGACGAGGGAGCGCACCATATTGCGTGCAAACGCGTCGGCGACGATCACGAAGCAGACGAGGCCCGATTCCACGGTCGGCGTACGGTACCGCTCCCCCATCGTCATGCCGTCGTCGATAAGCGTCCGCTGCGGTACGCGACGCCAATACGCGGTCTTCACCTCGCGTATGGTGGTGCCGCCCGGATTTGGGGTGGAGAACGAGCCGAAATCGTGCAGGCCGATCGTCATCGCAGCGGCTTCGTTCATGGATTTGAGGTCAAGTTCATCGTCGATATGCAATACGAAGTTTCTGGTACGGGGGTCCACCTCGCTTGACCTATCGGCGATTCGGTACACGTAGGTACGTTCCAACGCGGAGAAACGCGCGTCGAAACCGTCCGGAGCGGGTGCGATGCCGCGGATTGCGATATCGGCCGGCAGCATGCGCTGAAGTCTGCGGGTAAGCGCGATGACGGGCGGCACGTCCATGTGGCCGACGCAGCGTTTGAGCACGTCCTCGTTGACGTCCAGATGGCATACCTGATGCGAGGCGTGCACGCCGGTGTCGGTTCGTCCGGCCACGGTAAGGCGCAGCGGTTCGGTCGGGTCTCCTTCCGGTACGCGAAGAATGGTATGCAGCACGCGTTCGATTTCGCCCTGTACCGTACGTATTTCGGGCTGTTTCGCCCATCCGTAGAAGCCGGTACCGTCATATGCCAAATCGATGCGTAGTCTCACGGCATTGAGCATAGCAAATGGCTGGCATAGTGAGGCATGTGGCGCGACAGTCTTGGCAGCAGATATGACAAAGGCCGGGAACCTTGCGATTCCCGGCCTTCAATCAGCTAAGAGCGATTCACTCGGCGTTCTCAGCGGTAGCCTCTTCAGCGGCGGCTTCCGGAGCCTCGGCAGCGGCAACCTTGGTTGCGGCTTCGGCTTCCTTCACCACGGCCTGCTTCGGGCTCACCGGCTCGGTGACGAGCTCGATGATGGCTGCCGGAGCGGCATCGCCGCGACGCGGAGCGATCTTGACGATGCGGGTGTAGCCGCCTTCGCGCTGCTCCATCTGCTCGGCGATCTCGGTGAACAGCTTGTGCACGACGGACTTGTTGCGGATGACGCGCATCACGCGACGACGGTTGTGCAGATCACCACGCTTGGCGAGCGTGATCAGACGCTCGGCCAGCGGACGAAGACGCTTGGCCTTCGGCAGGGTGGTGGTGATGCGGCCGTTCTGGAACAGGCTGGTGGCCATGTTCGCGAGCATAAGACGCTCATGAGCCGGGCTGGAGGCCAGACGCGGACCCTTCTTTGGTGTAGGCATTGTTTCTCCTTGAAAGCCCCGTTGGATTCAGGTGGGCAGTTGCCCGAACGTCCGAATCCAACGAAGCGGTTAGGTCAAAAGTGGCGGATCACTCGTCTTCCGGCGAGAAGAAGGTGCCACCTTCGAGATTATTGGTATCGAAGTTACCCAGCGGGGAAGCCTTGAGGGCGAGTCCCAGAGACTGGAGCTTCTCCTTGACTTCATCGATGGACTTCATACCGAAATTGCGGATATCGAGCAGATCCTGCTCGGTGTGGGCGACCAGCTCGCCGATCGTGTGGATGCCCTCGCGCTTCAGGCAGTTGTAGCTGCGCTGGGTGAGGTTCAGGTCCTCGATCGGGATGTTCATCTCCGGGTTGGTTTCCTCTGCCACAGGAGCAGGGCCAACCTCGACGCCCTCAGCCTGGGTGTTGAGCTCACGGCACAGACCGAAGAGTTCCACCAGGGTGGAGCCTGCGGATGCGACTGCATCGCGCGGGGAGATAGCCGGCTTGGTCTCCACGTCCAGGATGAGCTTGTCGAAGTCAGTGCGCTGTTCAACGCGGGTGGCTTCCACACGATAGCTCACCTTGAGCACCGGGGAGTAGATCGAGTCGACCGGAATGCGGCCGATCTCGGCGTTATCCTGCTTGTTCATCTGGGCGGGCACATAGCCGCGGCCACGCTCGACGGTGAACTCGATCTCGAGTTCGCCATCCTCGGCGAGGGTAGCGATATGCATGTCCGGGTTGGCGATGGTGACGCCGGCCGGCGGGGTGATGTCGCCCGCGGTGGCCTCGCCCTTGCCGCTCTTGCGCAGATACATGACAACCGGCTCATCGTATTCGCTGGTGAGCACGATGCCCTTGATGTTCAGCAGGATTTCGGTAACGTCCTCTTCAACACCCGGCAGAGTGGTGAACTCGTGCGGGACGCCGGAGATACGCACCGAAGTCACAGCCGCTCCCGGAATGGAGCTCAGGAGGGTACGGCGCAGCGAGTTGCCAAGCGTGTAGCCGAAACCAGGCTCAAGAGGCTCGATGGTGAAGCGGGAACGCTGAGGGTTGAGAGATTCCTCGGTAAGTGTCGGACGCTGTGCGATAAGCACTGTGGTTATCCTTTCAGCTTCAGGCCGGTGGTGCACTCACCGGCCATAAGCGGCGTTGGATTGATGATTTCTTCTAGTGCTCAGACGCGACGGCGCTTCGGAGGACGAACGCCGTTGTGTGCCTGCGGGGTGACGTCGGTGATGGAACCAACCTCGAGGCCCGCAGACTGCAGGGAACGGATGGCGGTTTCACGACCGGAACCCGGGCCCTTCACGAACACGTCGACCTTCTTGAGGCCGTGCTCCATAGCCTTGCGGGCTGCGGATTCGGCGGCCATGCCAGCGGCGTACGGCGTGGACTTACGGGAGCCCTTGAAGCCGACATCGCCACCGGACGCCCAGGACACAACTGCGCCGGACGGGTCGGTGATCGAAATGATGGTGTTGTTGAAAGTGGACTTGATGTGCGCCTGCCCAACCGGGACCGACTTGCGGTCGCGGCGACGCGGCTTGCGCGCGGCTTGCTTTTGAGCTGCCATTGACCCTCGTTTCCTAATAACGAATTTGCTTTGATGTTCAAACGATGAGGCTCACACCTCGTGGCTTGAACTGTCAGCCACCGATTACTTGGTGGCCTTCTTCTTTCCGGCGACCGTGCGCTTCGGGCCCTTGCGGGTACGAGCATTGGTCTTGGTGCGCTGACCGCGCACAGGAAGTCCCTTACGGTGACGCTGGCCTTGGTAGCAGTTGATCTGGATCTTACGGCGGATGTCCGCATCGATTTCACGACGCAGATCACCCTCGATCTTGTAGTTACCCTCAAGGTAATCACGCAGCGTAATCAGCTGCTCATCCGTCAGATCCTTGACGCGAATGTCCGGATTGATACCGGTCGCGGCAAGCGTTTCCTTGGCACGAGTACGACCAACACCAAAGATGTAGGTGAGGGCGATCTCGATGCGCTTCTCATTGGGGATGTCGACTCCGGCAAGACGTGCCATTGCGATTCCTTCTGTTTTCCGCAGGTCTTGCACCGAGTCGTCCGGTTTCCCGGCCCGGGCCTGCGTACCCGGGGTTCATCCCGCTTTCACGGGCTGTGACTCAGCGCCTGTACTGTTTATGCCGCTGGATCTGCTCTCAGCCCTGACGCTGCTTATGGCGCGGGTTGACGCAGATCACCATGACGCGGCCGTGACGACGGATCACGCGGCAGTTCTCGCAGATCCTCTTCACACTAGGGCTGACCTTCATGGTTTTCCTTTGCTTGTGTACCTTTACTTGTAACGGTACGTAATACGGCCGCGGTTCAGATCGTAGGGGCTCATCTCCAGCACAACACGATCCTGCGGCAGGATGCGGATGTAATTCTTCCTCATCTTGCCCGAAATGGTTGCGAGCACGATATGCTTGTTTTCGAGTTCAACACGAAACATCGCGTTCGGCAGTGCTTCCACTACCTGTCCTTCGACTTCAATCACACCGTCTTTAGCCATGAGCCTCGTTCCGTTCCTTGGCGATTACTATGCGTGCCCGAAGACACACCAACTTGCAAGAATACACGAAAGCGGGAATCAAGACACGTTCGGCGTGTCGCGATTCCCGCTTTCGTTGGAAATATGTTATTCTGCTTGGTTTTTCCTTCAGCCAAGCTCCGCCACGATGGTGGCCTGGATCTCGTCGACGGCGCCGACGCCATTGAACGTCTTGAGCAGGCCGCGCTTCTGGTAGATGTCCAGCAGCGGCGCGGTCTCCTTGGCGTACACGTCAAGACGCTTGGCGATGGCTTCAGGGGTGTCGTCGGAGCGGCCTTCGATTTCGGCGCGCTTCTTCATACGCTCCATGAGCACGTCGTGATCTGCATCCAGTGCGACGACCGCGTCAAGCGGGGTGTCCAGCTCGCCCAGGATGGCGTCGAGAGCCTCGACCTGGGAGGCGTTGCGCGGATAGCCATCGAGAATCCAGCCGTTCTTGGCGTCGTCCATGGCCAGACGGTCCTTGACGATCTTGTTGGTCAGCTCGTCCGGCACAAGCTCGCCCTTGTCGATGTACTTGAGCGCTTCGACGCCGAGCTCGGTCTTGTTCTTGATGTTGTAGCGGAAGATATCGCCGGTGGAGATCGCCGGGATTCCGTAGTGCTCGCTCAGCAGAGCGGCCTGGGTGCCCTTGCCTACGCCCTGCGGGCCCATGATCAGCAGTCGCATGTGTTGTTCTCCGTTTCGTTCATTCCCCTCAACGGGGATTTTCGGATGATGGATTACCTAACATAAAAATCGTGATACCGCTCCCGATCAACGGAAACGGCATCACGATTCAAGTGGTTACTTACCTTCCTTGTGGTCGGTGTCCTCGAACAGGAAGCCAGCGTACTGGAACTGTTCGGTCTGGGCCTTGGCCTGGCGCAGGGTGTCGAGGCCGACGCCTGCGATGATCAGGATGGTGGTGCCGCCGAACGGCAGCTTGGTGTTCAGATTCAGCGCCATGATGAGCACCGTCGGGATAAGCGCCACGAACAGCAGGTAGACGGCGCCGACCGTGTTCAGACGGTTCATCACGTAGCTCAGGTAGTTGCTGGTGGCGCTTCCCGCGCGGATGCCCGGAATGAAGCCGCCGTACTGCTTCATGTTGTCGGCGGTCTCGTCCGGGTTGAAGGTGATCTCCGTGTAGAAGAAGCAGAAGAACACGATCATCAGCGCGTACAGTGCGATGTACCACACGGATGTGGTGTTGGCCAGGTTGGAGTTGATCCACTTGACCCAGGACTGGTCGGACTTGCCGAACTGGGCGATCAGGGTCGGGATGGCGAGGATCGAGGAGGCGAAGATCGGCGGGATGACGCCGGACATGTTGATCTTCAGCGGCAGGTAGGTGGAGGAGCCACCGTACATCTTGCGGCCGATCATACGGCGGGTGTACTGCACTGGAATACGACGCTGGGCAAGCTCGACGTAGATGACAAGGATCATGATGACCAGCAGCGTGCCGACGACCGCGGCGAACTTGCCCCAATTGCCATCGGTACCGTTGGTGCCCCAGCCGATCTCCCACAGCTGCGGCAGGAAGCCGGAGCAGATGGACATGAAGATAAGGATGGACATACCCTGGCCGAGGCCCTTGTCGGTGACCAATTCGGCCATCCACATGATGAGGCCGGTGCCGCCGGTCATGATGAGCACCATGACCACGAGATTCCACACGGAACCGTCCGGAACGACCTGGGAGCACTGGTAGTTGAACAGCGCGCCGGAACGTGCGGTCACCAGGATGGTGGTGGACTGCAGCACGGCAAGGCCGATGGTCAGGTAACGGGTGTACTGGGTCAGCTTGGCTTCGCCGGACTGGCCTTCCTTGTGCAGTGCCTCGAAACGAGGGATGACCACACGCAGCAGCTGGATGACGATCGATGCGGTGATGTACGGCATGACGCCCAATGCGAAAATCGACAGCTGCAGCATGGCGCCGCCGGAGAAGAGGTTCACCAGACCGATAAAGTTCTCAGAAGCGTTGTTCATCTTGCCGACGCACTGCTGGACGACGGTGTAATCGACGCCAGGGGTCGGGATGAATGAACCGATACGATAAATGATGATGATACCAAGGGTGAAGAGGATTTTATTCCTCAATTCCTTGGTCTTCAAGGCCTGGATTAACGTCCTCACCTGGGGTTCCTTCCATCGTCGTGCGCACCTGCGCACACGTGCAAAAACAGACTCTAACGCTCGAGTCTAGCGTACGGCGTCTACCGATATGGCGTTTTCGTCATTATTCGTCTGTTTTTTTGTTTTTCCATGCATGATTGCATTTTGACTGCAAACGAATGAGGCTTCCCCCGCCCTAAAGCGGGGGAAGCCTCATGTCTGAGCTTCAGTCAGCTATATTCCGTTGGAATCAGTCCTCGGAAATGGAGCCGCCAGCAGCCTCGATCTTGGACTTGGCGGAAGCGGAAGCCTTGACACCCTTGAGAGTGTAGGCAGCCGAAACCTCGCCGTCGCCCAGGACCTTGACCGGGAAGCCGTTGCGGACGGCACCCTTGGCAACCAGATCAGCCACGGTGATCTCGCCGCCCTGCGGGAACAGTTCCGCAAGAGCAGCCACGTTGACGACCTGGTATTCCTTCTTGAACGGGTTCTTGAAGCCACGCAGCTTCGGAAGGCGCATGTACAGCGGCAGCTGGCCACCTTCGAAGCCCGGACGAACCTGATAGCGCTTCTTGGTGCCCTTGTCGCCACGGCCCGAGGTCTTACCCTTGGAGCCTTCACCACGGCCAACGCGGATACGATCCTTGTTGGCACCCGGAGCCGGCTTCAGGTCATGCATCTGCAGAATGTCTGCCATAATCAGTCAGCCTCCTCGACGGTGATCAGGTGACGGAGGACCTGCAGCTGGCCACGAAGGGCCGGAGTGTCCTCACGAGTCACGGTCTTGCCGATCTTGTTCAGGCCCAGAGTCTGAGCCGCAGCACGCTGCTTCGGAGTGGAGTTCACCAGACCGTGGTGCAGCTTGATGTTCAGGTTAGTCATCACTCACCGTCCTTCTGAGCAGCCTTGGCCTGAGCCTCTTCACGAGCCTTGCGGGCCTCGGCGATGCCTTCGGCGCGAGCACGCAGCAGCGCGTCCGGAGCCACCTCTTCGAGAGACATGCCACGACGTGCGGCAATCTCTTCCGGCTCTTCGAGCTTCTTGAGGGCGTCGACGGTTGCGCGCACCACGTTGACGGCGGTGGCGGAGCCCATCGACTTGGTCAGGACGTCGGTGATGCCAGCGCATTCCATGACGGCGCGGACTGCACCGCCGGCGATAACGCCGGTACCCGGAGCAGCCGGGCGCAGCAGCACGGTGCCAGCGGCATAGTGGCCGATCACCGGGTGGG
>OHXG01000882.1_pt1 | contig 10743 bp, 6 predicted proteins | sample 1579971 | NCBI WGS metagenome assembly OHXG01 (sample SAMEA3882517, study PRJEB24775) | human gut metagenome | biome: human-associated habitat; feature: intestine environment; material: feces | place: Netherlands | collected 2009/2010
CTTGGTTGTCAATGCAGGCATTGAGCAACCTTCATCGGTCAATCCTTACTTGAAGAACCGTCCCAGGCGGAAGAAACGCGAGCTTTCCGTATCAGACTATGTGGAGGGTATAGTGAAAGGTGATGTTACGGTACTCAGCCAGGCTGTAACACTGGTGGAAAGTGTGAAACCGGAGCACCAGGCTGTGGCGCAGGAGGTGATAGAGAAGTGTTTGCCCTATTCGGGCAACTCCGTCCGTGTGGGTATCAGTGGTGTGCCCGGTGCCGGTAAAAGTACCTCTATTGATGTATTTGGCTTGCATGTACTGGAGGAACACGGCGGCAAGTTGGCCGTTCTTGCCATTGACCCGAGCAGCGAACGCAGCAAAGGCAGTATTCTCGGTGATAAGACGCGTATGGAGAAGCTCTCCGTTCATCCCAAGTCCTTTATACGTCCCAGTCCCTCTGCCGGTTCGCTGGGTGGCGTGGCACGCAAGACGCGTGAAACGATTGTGCTTTGTGAGGCTGCCGGTTTCGACAAGATATTTGTAGAGACGGTAGGGGTGGGGCAGAGTGAGACTGCCGTACATTCTATGGTAGACTTCTTCCTGCTGATACAGCTGGCGGGTACGGGCGATGAGTTGCAAGGCATCAAACGCGGCATCATGGAAATGGCCGATGGCATTGTTATTAATAAGGCTGATGGCGACAATCTGGAGCGGGCCAGACTGGCAGCAACGCAGTTCCGTAATGCGCTGCACCTCTTCCCGGCTCCGGAGAGCGGTTGGACACCCCAAGTGCTGACTTATTCCGGTTTCTATAATCTTGGTGTAAAAGAAGTGTGGGATATGGTCTACAAATACATTGACTTTGTGAAAGATAACGGCTATTTTGAATACCGCCGCAATGAGCAAAGCAAATACTGGATGTACGAGACCATTAACGAACAGCTGCGCGACAGCTTCTACCACAATCCGCAGATTGAAGCGATGCTGACTGGTAAGGAAAACCAAGTGCTGCAAGGTAACTTGACTTCTTTTGTGGCTGCCAAGAACTTGCTGGACACCTATTTTGCAGAACTGAAGAAATAAGGGCATATCCCTTTCCCTATATCGATGACTAAGGAAAACAACATGGAAGTGGCGCGGCGGTTTACCCGCCGCCTTCATGAACTCCCTTCTGAGGAGCTGGAGCTCATTGCCGGTTTGTTTGTACGCCGTGAGGTGCACAAAGGAGAACTGTTGATTAGTGAGAAAGATATAGCCAGGGATATTGTTTTCGTAGAGAAAGGACTGCTTCGCCAGTTCTATTTCAAAGAAGGCCGGGACATTACAGAGAACTTTGCCTGCGACGGTGACGGCGCTATGTGTATCGTCAGCCTTTTCACCGGACGCCGTAATTGCCTTCAGCTGGAATCCTTGGAGGAAGGCGTCATCTGGAGCATTTCGTATGCAGGACTGGTCGAACTCTCTGAGCGTTATCTGCATATAGCCCGTCTGCTTCGCCATTTATTGGAGGGGTCTTTAATGCTTTCCCAATATAAAGCAGACTCTTGGCGTTTCGAAACCTCACGCGAGCGGTATGCGCGCTTCGTCAGGGATTATCCGGAGATAGCCCGGCGTGCCTCAGTCAACCACATAGCATCTTATCTGTTAATGACTCCCGAGTCCCTGAGCCGGGTACGTGCCGGAGTACTGTGACGGTGGAACGGCTGTTTTATACGGCTTTCCCTTCTTTCTCGAAATCCTTGCGTGACTTGCTTTGTGTCACGATGTACACTCCCAGGAATACCAAGGCTATGGCTATTCCCTTTTCCAAATTGAACACTCCCAATCCTAAGATGATGGCAACGGTTGAGGCCACGATGGGCTGCATGTAGTTGTACATGCTCACCACAGTGGGGCGCAACAGCCTCTGCGCACTCATTATGAAGATATAGGCAAGGAAGCTTCCTCCCACAACCACATATCCCGCTTGCAGCAGGGCGACTGTAGATATTTCGCTCCACTGTATGGCAGCCACGTCGTGGTAAGAGAACGGGATGTAGCACATGGAGGCATAGACAAACATCCATTTGTTCAGGGTGATGGGAGAGTATTTTTGCGACAACCCCTTGAATACGGTCAGATAAATGGAGAAGCTGATTTGGGCGAGCAGGCAGAGAAGGTCTCCGATGAGGCTGCCATTGCCGGCACCGGTGGTCTGGCTGCTCATGATGAGTATGAATGCGCCCATAGCCCCTACAAAGATGCCCAGCACTTTCTTGTTGGTGACCGGCTCTTTCAGATAGATTGCAGCCACTATCATGGTGACGATGGGCAGCGTGGTTGTAACGATGGAGGCGTCTATGGGCGAAGTCATGGAGAATACCAGTGCGAAGAGTGCGGCGAAGAATATCTTCAGCATGTCCCGGTGGTCCACCTGCTCGCGTTTGCAGAACAAGGAGAGGAGCCAGAAGCAGGCAGCTGCGCCTACCATGCGGAATGTGGTTACTGACAACGCGGAAAACTCCGCTAAGGCCGACTTGCCGATAGGTGCCATCAGCCCCCATAAGATATTTGCGGTAAGGGCGAACAGATGCCCTTGAATGTTCTTGTCCATACTCTTTTGTTCTTTGCGGGTGCAAAAGAACAACTATTTTCTGAAAAGAGAAAATCTTTCATTATATGATTTTTCTGGTTCATGGGCGTAGAAATAAGAGATTATCGTGTATATTTGCTTCTAATTAAAAGCAAGAAACCATGGAAGTACAAGCCAATTACATCAAGCGTATCGAAATACACGGATTGTGGCATCGGTACGATATTGCCTGGGACCTGCGTCCTGACGTCAATATACTTTCCGGCATCAACGGAGTGGGGAAGACCACTATCCTGAACCGTTCGGTCAACTATCTGGAACAGACATCGGGTGAAGTGAAGAGTGACGAGAAGAACGGCGTACACGTCTACTTCGACAATTCTGCAGCCACCTTTATCCCCTATGATGTAATCCGCAGCTACGACCGTCCCCTCATCATGGGCGACTTTACGGCACGCATGGCCGATGCCAACGTGAAGTCGGAACTGGACTGGCAGCTCTATCTGCTCCAGCGCCGTTATCTTGATTATCAGGTGAATATCGGTAACAAAATGATTGAGCTGTTGAGCGGTGACGAACAGCAACGGAGTCTGGCTCCCGCCTTGTCTGTGCCTAAACGGAAATTTCAGGATATGATTGACGAACTGTTCAGCTATACCCGCAAGAAAATCGACCGTAAGAGCAATGACATTGTCTTTTATCAGGACGGCGAACGGCTGCTGCCCTATAAACTCTCGTCCGGTGAGAAACAGATGCTGGTAATCCTGCTGACCGTGCTGGTGCGTAATGAGGAGCATTGTGTGCTTTTCATGGACGAGCCGGAAGCATCGTTGCACATCGAGTGGCAGCAAAAACTTATCGGCATGATACGCGGACTCAATCCGAATGTGCAGCTCATTCTCACCACCCACTCGCCTGCCGTGATAATGGAAGGCTGGCTGGATGCGGTGACCGAAGTGGAAGATATTTCAACGGTGATTGGCGGCAGGTGAGTATCAATCGCACATCACTGAATATTCATTATTAAATCAACATTTATTTTGGCAACATCTCTCCGACATAATCTTACTTCAGCCTATTTGGACGCCGCACACAAATTCTCGTCAAAGAAAGGGCGCAGGCGTATTGTGGCGTATGTGGAAAGCTATGACGACATTGCTTTCTGGCGTACCCTTCTGGCTGAGTTCGAGAATGAGGAGCGTTATTTCCAGGTGATGCTTCCTTCCGCCACTTCGCTGGCAAAGGGCAAGAAAATGGTGTTGATGAATACGCTCAATACCACGGAACTTGGACGTAGCCTGATAGCTTGTGTGGACAGTGACTATGACTTTCTGTTGCAGGGAGCCACCAATGTGTCGCGGAAGATAAACCGTAATCCTTATATTTTCCAGACCTACGGGTATGCCATTGAGAATTTCCATTGTTTTGCCGAAAGCCTTCATGAGGTTTGTGTACAGGCAACACTGAACGACCGTCACATCCTTGATTTCCCCGCTTTCCTGAAACGCTATTCGCAGATAGCCTATCCGCTGTTCTTATGGAACGTCTGGTTTTACCGCCGGCACGATACGCATACATTTCCTATGTACGATTTCAATTCCTATGTCCGTTTGCAGGAAATAAACCTGCGGCATCCTTACAGTGTCTTGGATGCTATGCAGCGTACGGTGTCTGTTAAACTCTCCGAAATGGAAACCCGTTTCCCGCAGTATATAGAGGATGTTGACCGGTTGGGTGAGGAACTGCGGAAATTAGGATTGGTTCCCGACAATACCTATCTCTATATGCAGGGGCATCATATTATGGATTGTGTGGTCCTGAAGTTGCTGATACCCGTTTGTACCGTACTGCGCCGTGAACGCGAGCAGGAAATTAAACGCCTGGCAGAGCATAGCGAACAGTTCCGCAATGAACTGACGGGTTACGAAAACAGTCAGGTCAATGTATCCGTCATGTTGAAGAAAAACAGCGGTTACAAAAACCTTTATCTCTATCAGTGGTTAAAAGAAGACATCCGCGAGTTTCTCGAACGGGAAAAACTCTGACGCCCTATTTATACTTTATACCTCATATTTTATACCTAACTATCATGGATATACTAAAGAATATCGACGAATTATTGATTTCTTGGGGAACAGCCCCTTCTTTGGCCGATATGCTCGATCAGTTTATAGCTTTTGCGCTTGTGCTTATCGTTGCGTTTCTGGCCGATGTCATTTGTCGGAATATCCTGTTGAAAGTAGTGGCGCATTTGATAAGGAAAACAAAAGCTACATGGGATGATATTGTTTTTGACCGTAAGGTACTGATTCACCTCAGCCGTATGGTGGCTCCCGTTATCATCTATGTCTTTATTCCGGTAGCCTTTGCCGAGACGAGTTCTTCCACGTTGGGCTTTATCCAGCGTGTCTGCCTGATTTATATTCTAATCACATTCCTAAGTTTTATCAACTCGTTCCTGAAAGCCGTTTATGCCGTATACAGCGAGAAGGAGCAGCTTCGCGACCGCCCTTTGAAGGGTATGTTGCAGACTGTCCAGGTGATACTTTGGTTTGTAGGGGCTATCGTGGTGGTAAGTATTCTGATTGACAAGTCTCCGTTGTCGCTATTGGCGGGGTTGGGTGCTTCTGCCGCTATCCTGATGCTGGTGTTCAAGGATTCGATTATGGGATTTGTTTCGGGGGTGCAGCTCTCCGCCAATGATATGCTGAAGGTGGGCGATTGGATTGCGATGCCCAAATACGGTGCAGACGGTACGGTGATAGAAGTCACGCTGAACACCGTGAAAGTACGTAACTGGGATAATACCATTACCACGATTCCGCCTTATCTGCTTGTCAGCGACTCATTCCAGAACTGGCGCGGCATGCGCGAGAGTGGGGGACGGCGTGTCAAGCGCTCCATAAACATTGATATGAACAGCGTCCGGTTCTGTACTCCGGAGATGCTGGACAAATATCGTAAGATTCGTTTGCTGAAAGATTACGTAGAGCAGACGGAAGCGGTGATAGAGGAGTATAATAAGAAACATCATATCGACAATTCCGTCCTTGTCAATGGGCGTCGTCAAACCAATCTGGGTGTGTTCCGGGCGTATCTGACGGCTTATTTGAAAAGTCTTCCCGACGTAAACCAGGAACTGACCTGCATGGTGCGGCAGTTGCAGCCGACCGACCGCGGTATTCCTATGGAACTTTATTTTTTCTGTGCCATCAAGGACTGGGTTCCATACGAGGGAGTGCAGGCAGATGTATTTGACCATGTGTTGGCCATCATTCCCGAATTCGATTTGCAGGTATTCCAATCACCGTCGGGAAGGGATTTCCAAAGGGTGCTGTCTTAACTCCTGAAGGATAATTGGGTGCGGATGCTTCATGGGAATTCGGTTGTGCGGGCAGAAAAAACATACAGCCTGCAAAAGTTTGAACCGTTGCAGGCTGTTGCCCTGATAAACTTTATAAAGAGAATTTGGAATGCGTGCGGGTTATTTTATCCAGTTTCCTTTCATCCAGTCGCATGCGGCTTTAATGGCATCGAAGGAAGCGTAGGACAGCGTAGCATCCACTTTGTTGCTTGTTACGGCGGTGAAGTCGTCGTTGGTGTAATCTCCGTCGGATTTCAATGCGGCAGTGACGGTCATATTGGTGAGTCTGGAAGTACCGTTTTTCAGCGCGGTATTCGTTAATGCGCTCTCCACTACCAGCGGTTGTCCCTTGCCGCATACTTTGGCATTGTCTATATCGGCTTGAGTGCCGCGACGCAGACGGATGCCTTGTTTGCTTTCGCCGTTACCTGCGAGGATGAGGTTTTTGAGTACGGGATGCGATACGGGAGTGGCTGCATTGTCGTTTTCGTTATTGTCCGCTTCGATGAGGCAGTCGCAGTCGTATCCTAATGTGGCTTTGGCTTCCTGATAGGCAACGAGGTCAGTGCCTTTTCCGTTCCAGCCTTCGGTCCAGTCGAAAGAGTCGTCGCTGCAACTTACCACTACCATATTGCTTACGTTTACCGAACCGCCGAAGAACTCGAAGCCGTCGTCCGAACCTTTGTAAGCCTCGCAGTGGTCTACAATCGTACCGTTACCTACACCGTAAAAGGAGATTCCGTTGGCTTCATGCTCTTCGTCGAAGGCAAATCCGGTGTATTCCAGACGGATGTACTGCAATGTTCCGGAATTGTCGGCATCGTCATTGCCGCCATATACGGCGCCGCCTATCTCTGAACTTCCTTTACCGCCTTCGGCATTGGTATGCGCTTTTCCGCAGATATGAATGCCGCCCCATGCTCCGGGTTCCTCTTTTTCGCTGGTCATGACGATAGGTTTGTCGGGCGTGCCTACGGCATTGATTTTGGCACCTTGCTTCACCAGGATATAGTCTACGATATTGTCATAGACAGATATAATCTTTACTCCTTCTTCGATGTTCAATGTGGCACCTGCCTCTACAATGTATTCACCGCTCAGTTTATAGGTGTTGCCGGCTTTCAGGGTCACGTCTTCGGTTATTGTACCTTTCAGGATACTGCCGTTTTCTATCCCGTTGCCTTTGTCATTGTTGCTGTCGTTGGTGTTGTCATCGCTGCAAGCGGTGAGGGTCAGCATTCCGGCTGCGAGAGCCAGCGAATAGAATTTCGATTTCATTGTTTTCATAATTCAATTGTTTTAAGTGGACTGTTCGTCTGTTTGATAATCTATTTAAAAGGATTTATAATTTGTAGCTGAAACCAATTTCAAAGTCAGTACCTTTTTTATAGCGCTCCACTTCCACTTCCGTGCCGGTGGAAGGCACTTCCTGCTTAAAGATGACGTTACGGTTCAGCAGGTCGTTTACTTGCAGTTTCAGGCTGAAATGCCTGTTGAGGTCGTATCCGGCACTGAAGTTCAGTGTGTGCAGAGTCTGTTGCTTGATGTCTCCCAGATTGGATACGCCCACCGCATGGATGCGGCTGCCTTGCAGATTGTAGAGTAAGGCGAGGTTCAGTTGCCGTTCTTCACCGAAACGGGGAGAGTAGGTGAGGTCTGCATTGGCCAGAATGGGAGAGGCGCCTTGCAAAGGACGTTCCTTGTTGGTATAAGCGCCGCCTTCGGGCAGTTTTACGTTGGTATACATATAGCTGAGGTTAGCACCCAAACGCAAGTCTTTTATCAATTGTTTGCGGCATTCCACTTCTACGCCGGCAGCCATTCCGTTGTCTGCATTCCGGAAGCTGTGCAGGGTAGCTCCGCCTTGCAATGCCTGGATACGTTCTATCGGGCTGTCGAGGTATTTGAAGTAACCGGTCAGCGAAATCATGTCTCCGTTTTTGCCGAAGCGTTCGTAACGCAAGTCGAAGTTGTAGTTGTAGCCGTTCTGCAACTCGTCGTTACCGCGGATTTGTGCCGAACCGTAGGATTCCTGATAGAGGAAGGGAGCCATTTCGATGAATGATGGGCGGGTAACGGTACGGGATGCGGAGAAACGGATGCTGTTGGCGTCGTTTATTGTGTACTTCAGATTTAGGGTGGGGAAGAAATCGTTTTTATCCAGATTGCGCCGTTCGGCATACCAGTCGCCGCCGTCAGTGGCATAGTCCACCCACTGTTTGCTTATTTCGTAGCGTACGCCGAGGTTTACTAGTAATGACGGTACGGGGTAGAAGTCGGTCAGCAGGTATCCGGAGTAAATTTCATTTCCTGCGCGGTAGCTGTCTTTGGGTTGCATCACGCGTTGTACCGTTACGTTTCCGTCTGCTATGTTCTCTTGGTTCAGGAAGCTGTCTGTATCGTAGATGTCGGTAACGGTGGGATTAATTTTGTTCAGGTTGTAGTAGAAACGGGTTGCTTTGTAGTCGCGGCTTTTATTCTTATAGTTGAAGCCCAGTTTCAGAAAATTGTTTTCGTTCCACTTCCAGCGCAGGGCGAGGTTGCCGTTCCACTCCTTTTCATTCAGGCTGCCGAAATAACGCATGGTTTCCTGGCGGTTCAGTTTGAACAGGCCGAGTGTGCCGTCATCATTCTTTATGTACATCACTTGGCGTCTGTCCGGTTCTTCGCTTCCTGTCTTGCTGTACGAGCCGCCCCAGGTCAGTTCCCAACGGTCTTGTTCGCCGAAGTTGTGAAGGCCGTTCAGTTGGTGGTTCTGCAAAGTGTAGATATGTGTGATGTTATTGCTTCCGGTCAGCTCGTGGTCTTCGGCATCTGTTCCCTCGCGGCGTTGGTAAGTGTCTGTGGCATTACGCGTGTAGAAGAAAGTATAGCCTATGCGGTCGTGCCGGCGCAGCGTGTAGCCTATGTATCCTAATGCAGCGAGTTTCAGTTCTTGGGCATAGCTGTCGTATGAGAAGTTGTCCTGTACATTGCCGGTTGCTTCCAAGGTTTTATAGAAAGCGTTGTCCATATTCTGATAGCCGTTGCCGGCGCTTACGGATGCCAGTATGCTGAGCGTTTGGCTGTCGATGCTGATGTTCTTGCCGAAGCCGAGGTTACCGTTAAAGTCCGGCAGGGTTGATTTCTTCTTTACGGCAAACGAGGTGTCGAATATATTTCCGGTCTTTACATAGTTGTCAAAATCAGACAGAGGCATATCGAGTGCCGCCTGGTCCACACCGGAAGTCTTGAACAATGAGCCGTTGCGGTTCATCTGATAGCGGTCTTTGCCTAGGGTATTGAACTTCCCGCCGGTGTTGAAACTGATGCTGAAGAAATCTTCGGCGATGTTCTCTTTGGTACTGATGTCTATGTGTGCACCTGAATAGTCGGCAAAGGCTTCCGCGTTATATACCTTACTTACGGTGATGTTCTGTATGGTGCTCGACGGAAATAGATCCAGCGGAATCAGTTTGTTGTCGGGATTGGGAGAGGCGATGGGGAGGCCGTTCAGGGTAGTCGTGCTGTATCGGTCGCCCAATCCCCGTACAATGAGCTGGCCGGCATCGGCAATGGAGATACCGGTAATCTTTTTTACCCCTTCTTCTACATTGCTTATACCTTTGATGCTCATCTCTTTTGAGCCGATGTTTTCGATGGCGAGTGTAGCTTTCCGGCGCTCCATTTGCAGGGCACGTTCGCCCTCAAGGTTTTTCCGGGCCACTACGGATACTTCGCCCAAAGCCTGTGCGTCGCTTTCTAGTTCGAAGTTCAGCACGACATCGGCTTTGCCTGACTTTACATTGTTTACAACGATGTCTTTGTAGCCTACATATTTTATGGATAATGTGTAGATGCCGTTTGTTACATTCAGGGAGTAGTTGCCGTCCATATCGGCGATGGCGCCTTGCGTGGTTCCTACTATCTGTACGGTAGCTCCGGTCAGCGGTTCCCGGGTCTGTTTGTCGGTGATGGAACCTTTGATAGACTGTCATGACAGAAAGCGTAAGGAATAAAATAAGGAAGAATATCTTTCCTAAATCTAATTTCGTACTCATCTCTTTTATGCGTTTCTTAATCCGCTGCAAAGATGCGCCGAACGTGTTTCAAGAGTGGTACATACATTATACATTCTGTTTTCGTTTGTATGAAGGAGCTGTTACGTAATCCGTACGATTTTATCATGCAGTATAATATAAATAATAATATTAAATACTTGTTTGTTTGAGTTTTATGGCTATATTTGTCCCATTATCAATAAACAAACAGACAAACAAATTATGGATGTTCCCCCTCACAATGATAACGAACGCTTTCGGCGTTTGTCTTTGCTTGGGCGCATTGGTTGGTGGGAAGCCGACTTTTCTGCTGAGCAGTATTTATGTTCCGAATATGTATGCGATTTGTTGGGGATGAAGGGGGACAGCCTCTCTTTTCAGGATTTCGGCCGGATGATTCGTGAGGATTATCGGGGACGCATCACCAGAGAGTTCCTTTCCATAAAGGAAGTGGAGGTATACGAACAGACCTTTCCTATCCATACGGCAACCGGAGTTGTCTGGGTACATTCCCGCATGGGGTATAGAGAGCTTGCACCCGATGGGCATCTGAAAGCTTTCGGAATCCTGCAACGGGTAACGGAACCGGTAAACAAAGAGGATAAGGACCGCATGTATCACATCAATAATTTGCTGTATCGCCAGAACTCTATTTCCCATTCCTTGTCTCATTTTCTTAAAGACGAGTCTGTAGCTTCCGGCATCTACGAAATTCTGAAAGATATTTTGGACTTTTTCCATGCCGGACGTGCGTATATTTTTGAGTATGAAAAAGATTATA
>OHXG01000899.1_pt1 | contig 10572 bp, 9 predicted proteins | sample 1579971 | NCBI WGS metagenome assembly OHXG01 (sample SAMEA3882517, study PRJEB24775) | human gut metagenome | biome: human-associated habitat; feature: intestine environment; material: feces | place: Netherlands | collected 2009/2010
GGCGCGTAAGGCTGCCAAACAACTGATGCAGAAAACAGCTTCTAATCCGGATGACATTGATGCAGTAATCGTAGCAACTACTACTCCTGACTATCATTTCCCTTCCACTGCTTCTATCCTGTGTGATAAGCTGGGATTGAAAAATGCATTTGCATTTGATTTGCAGGCTGCCTGCTGCGGCTTTTTGTATTTAATGGAAACTGCTGCTTCACTTATCGCATCGGGAAGACATAAAAAGATTATTATTGTCGGTGCAGATAAGATGTCATCTATGGTAAACTACCAGGATCGTGCAACTTGCCCTATCTTTGGTGATGGTGCAGCAGCATGTATGGTGGAAGCTACTACAGAAGATTATGGTATTATGGATTCTATTCTTCGTACAGATGGTAAGGGACTTCCTTTTCTTCACATGAAAGCCGGTGGTTCTGTATGTCCTCCTTCTTATTTCACTGTTGATCATAAGATGCATTATCTTTATCAGGAAGGAAGAACAGTATTTAAATATGCTGTTTCCAATATGTCGGATATTACAGCGACTATTGCCGAAAAGAATGGTTTGAATAAAGATAATATCGACTGGGTAATTCCTCATCAGGCTAATCTGCGTATTATTGATGCGGTAGCCTCTCGCTTGGAAGTTCCCTTGGAAAAGGTAATGATTAATATTCAGCGATATGGTAATACCAGTGGTGCTACACTTCCGTTGTGTCTTTGGGATTACGAAAAGCAGCTGAAGAAAGGAGATAACCTGATATTTACAGCTTTCGGCGCAGGTTTTACCTATGGAGCCGTTTATGTGAAATGGGGTTACGATGGTAGTAAGAGATAATAATCATTAAACTACAAATACAAATGAACGCATCCGTATTCCGATGCGTTTTTTTGTCTGTAACCAATAAAATGAAAGAATTATGCATAAGGCAGGATTTGTAAACATAGTAGGAAACCCCAACGTAGGCAAGTCGACACTGATGAATTTGCTGGTGGGGGAACGTATTTCTATTGCAACGTTCAAGTCGCAGACAACTCGTCATCGTATCATGGGAATCTTGAATACGGACGATATGCAGATTGTATTCTCGGACACTCCGGGAGTAGTGAAGCCAAACTACAAGTTACAGGAATCTATGTTGAACTTCTCAGAGTCGGCATTGGTGGACGCGGATATATTGCTGTATGTGACAGATGTGGTGGAGAAAACGGATAAAAATGCGGACTTTATAGAAAAAGTCCGTAATGTCAAGGTTCCTGTCTTATTGTTAATTAATAAAATAGATTTGACCAATCAGGAAGACTTGGTCAAGTTGGTGGAAGCGTGGCACGAACAGCTTCCTCAAGCTGAAATTATTCCGATTTCCGCTACTTCTAAATTCAATGTGGATACGGTAATGAAGCGTATCAAGGAATTGCTGCCCGATTCACCCCCCTATTTCGGTAAGGATCAGTGGACAGACAAACCGGCGCGTTTCTTTGTCACCGAGATTATCCGCGAGAAGATTTTGCTTTATTATGATAAGGAGATTCCTTATTCTGTAGAAGTGGTAGTGGAGCAATTTAAGGAAGATGCTAAGAGTATCCATATCAATGCTGTGATTTATGTGGAACGTGAATCGCAAAAAGGTATTATTATAGGTAAGCAGGGCAGGGCATTGAAGAAGGTGGCTACAGAGGCTCGTAAAACGTTGGAACATTTTTTCCAAAAGTCTATTTATCTGGAAACCTTTGTGAAAGTTGATAAGGATTGGAGAAGCTCGGACAAAGAATTAAAGAACTTTGGGTATCAAATGGATTAAAATCGACTGTGATAGCCGTAAACAAGAAAGAAAATGGGAAATTTAGTAGCAATCGTAGGACGCCCCAATGTGGGAAAGTCTACACTTTTTAATCGTCTGACCAAAACGCGTCAGGCAATTGTAAACGAGCAGGCAGGAACTACCCGCGACCGTCAGTATGGCAAGTCGGAATGGGTGGGACATGAGTTTTCTGTCGTTGATACTGGTGGATGGGTAGTAAACTCGGATGATGTTTTTGAGGAAGAGATCCGTAAACAGGTAAGTCTTGCCATAGATGAAGCGGATGTAATCTTGTTTGTTGTGGATGTAGTGAACGGGGTTACCGATTTGGATATGGCTGTAGCCTCTATTTTGCGGCGTACAAAGAAACCTGTTATTATGGTAGCTAACAAGACTGATAATAATGAACTGCAATATAATGCTGCCGAATTTTATAAATTGGGGCTGGGTGATCCCTATTGTATTTCTGCATTAAGCGGAAGCGGTACAGGGGAATTGTTGGATCTGGTGGTAGGTAAATTCAGTAAGGAGGGTGAAGAACTGCTGGATGAGGATATCCCTCGTTTTGCAGTAGTAGGACGTCCGAATGCCGGAAAATCTTCTATCATCAATGCCTTTATCGGGGAGGACCGTAATATTGTAACAGAGATTGCAGGTACTACCCGCGATTCTATTTATACCCGTTATGAAAAGTTTGGTTTTGACTTTTATCTGGTAGATACTGCCGGTATCCGTAAGAAGAATAAGGTAAGCGAGGATTTGGAATATTATTCTGTCATTCGCTCTATCCGTTCTATTGAGAATTCGGATGTGTGTATTCTTATGCTGGATGCCACCCGCGGCATTGAAGGACAGGATTTGAATATCTTCTCTCTCATTCAACGTAATCAGAAAGGTTTGGTGGTAGTGGTGAACAAATGGGACTTGGTAGAGAACAAGAATGCCAAAGTGATGAAAACTTATGAGGAAGCCATTCGTTCCCGTCTGGCACCGTTTGTTGATTTTCCTATCATCTTTGCTTCCGCTTTGACAAAACAACGTATTTTCAAGGTGCTGGAAACTGCAAAAGAAGTATATCAGGCACGTACTACCCGTATTCCGACAGCTCGTCTGAATGAAGAAATGCTTCCGTTGATCGAGGCTTATCCGCCTCCTTCAAATAAAGGTAAGTATATCAAGATTAAATATTGTACGCAGTTGCCAAACACACAGGTTCCTTCTTTTGTGTTCTTTGCTAATTTGCCGCAATACGTGAAAGAGCCTTATAAGCGTTTCCTTGAAAACAAGATACGTGAGAAATGGAATTTGTCAGGAACGCCGATAAATATCTTTATCAGACAGAAATAAGAATAGTGGTTAATGATTAGTGGTTAATGGTTTTCACCGTGATATCCGCTGGTTATTAACCACTAATCATTTTATCATTATTTTCTATGTTCTTCCACTTCTCTCACCTTGCGGAGCAGATCAGATGCAAAGATAAAATTATTCAGCCGTTCATTGGTAGCAGTGAACACATCATCTTTTGTTCCTTCCCATTCCTTATGTCCTTGATAAATATAGAGAATACTGTCGCCGATTCCCATAACGGAATTCATATCGTGAGTATTGATAATAGTGGTCATATTATACTCTGTAGTTATGTCATGAATCAGTTCATCAATTACCAGGGAGGTTTTAGGGTCCAGGCCGGAATTAGGTTCATCACAAAACAAATACTGGGGATTTAAAGCTATGGCACGTGCAATTGCTACACGCTTTTGCATACCACCACTGATTTCTCCCGGATATTTGCTTTGTGCCTCAATCAGGTTCACACGGTCCAGGCAGAATTGGGCGCGTTTTACGCGGTCACGATACGTATCGTTTGAGAACATATCCAATGGAAACATTACATTCTCTAGTACGGTAAGAGAGTCGAACAAGGCGGCACTTTGGAAAATCATTCCCATTTCGCGGCGCAATGTCTTTTTTTCTTTTTTATTCATGTTGAGGAAGTTGCGTCCGTCATACAGAATCTCGCCCTTCTCAGGAGTCAGCAAACCGACGATACACTTCATTAATACCGTCTTCCCGGAACCGCTCTGACCGATAATCAGATTGGTCTTACCATTGTTAAAAGTAGCATTGATATCCACCAATACGTCTTTTCCCTCGAATGATTTATATAATGATTTAACTTGTATCATCCCATTAAAAGTTGTGTTAATACTAAATCGGAAAATAGAATGAGTACACTGCTCATTACTACAGAATCTGTACTGGCTTTACCTACTGCAATAGAACCTCCTTCTACCGTGTAACCGAAATAAGCAGATACACTGGAAATGATGAAAGCGAAAAAGATAGATTTAATAAAACTGCACCATACAAACCATTCCTGAAAACTATATTGCAGACCATAGGCCAGATCCTCGGCATTCATGACTCCTCCGAACCAACAGGTGCAAAAGGCACCAATAATCCCCGAGGATATGCTGAAAATAACCAAAAAAGGAATCATTGTCATCAAAGCTATAATTTTAGGAAGAATAAGGTATCCGGCGGAATTGACCCCCATGATTTCCAATGCATCAATCTGTTGGGTTACACGCATGGTTCCTATTTCGGAGGCAATATTAGAACCTACCTTTCCTGACAGGATCAAGCACATGATGGAGGAGGAGAATTCCAGCAACATGATTTCGCGGGTGGTGTAGCCTACCACAAAACGGGGCATCCACGGGCTTTCGATGTTTAATTTGATTTGAATGGTAATTACGGCACCAATGAAAAAAGAAATAAGCAGTACAATACCGATGGAATTTACTCCCAACTGTACCATCTCATTGAGATATTGCTTGAAAAACATATGCATACGTTCCGGACGAGCAAAAGTACGCCCCATCAGCATGATATATTTCCCTACGGTTGTTATGGGTCTTATCATCATAGTTTTCACAATTTCCTGCAAAAGTAGCCTTTTTTGTCTATATAAATGCAAAAGAAGTTCTGATTTTCTGTTCTGTTATGCGTTTCCTAAACTTTTTTAGTATTTTTGTCGCAAAATACATGGATATGTCAGAGCAGGAAATAGAACAACAAAATACAGTGACCGATGACAACCGTATGATACTTCGTACAGAAAATCTGGTGAAGAAATACGGCAAGCGTACGGTAGTAAGTCATGTTTCTTTTGATGTGAAGCAGGGAGAGATTGTAGGGTTGTTGGGACCGAATGGTGCCGGTAAGACTACTTCGTTTTATATGACTACGGGACTTATCGTGCCGAATGAGGGGCATATATTCCTAAATGACTTGGATATTACCAGTTATCCTGTATATAAGCGTGCTCAGAATGGCATTGGATATTTAGCACAGGAGGCTTCAGTTTTTCGTAAGATGAGCGTGGAGGATAATATTGCCTCTGTGCTGGAGTTGACTAATACTACTCCGGAATATCAAAAGGACAAACTGGAAAGCTTGATTGCCGAGTTCCGTTTGCAGAAAGTACGTAAGAATTTGGGAGACCAGCTTTCAGGAGGCGAGCGTCGTCGTACGGAGATTGCGCGTTGTCTGGCTATCGACCCTAAGTTTATTATGTTGGATGAACCGTTTGCAGGAGTAGATCCTATTGCCGTAGAGGATATCCAGCATATTGTATGGAAATTGAAAGATAAAAATATCGGTATTTTAATTACCGACCATAATGCATTGGAAACGTTGCGCTTGACCGACCGTGCGTATCTGTTGTTTGAAGGAAAAATTCTGTTTCAGGGAACCCCTGAAGAACTAGCGGAAAATCCTGTTGTCCGTGAGAAATATCTAGGCACTAATTTTGTGCTTCGCCGTAAGGATTTTCAATTGGCGGAAAAGGACAGGCAGGGAAAAAATGTATAAAACCGGAGATGTGGGATATAAAAAAAGCTCTGAATTTGCTCAGAGCTTTTTTTGATTGATTGTATCAGATAAGTAATTAGTCTCTAGGTCTTGCTTCCTTGATTACCAATTGGCGTCCCATGAATTCCGAACCGTTCAGTTCATTCATGGCCTGGGCTGCTTCTGCGTCATTTTCCATTTCAACAAATGCAAATCCTTTAGATTTACCTGTTTCGCGGTCTTTGATAACTTTTACAGAAGTAACAACTCCATAAGCCGCCATTGCTTGTTCCAAATCTCCTTCCTTAACACGGTAGTTAAGGTTTCCAACATACATGTTCATAGTGAAAAAATAAAAATAATTAAAATAAAAAATACTCTCTGAGTGGTGATTATTAATGAAGTAGGGGATTCGAACGACAGAGAGTTTACGTAAGTGCTATTCGTACAAAAGTAAAACCTTGTAATAAAAATCACTAGCTATAATTAGTATCACCAGTCGGGCACAAAGGAACGCATAAATTTTGAATTTGCAAGAAGAAAAACAACTTTTTTTTCTTTTTTTTGAATCGGTTTCTTAGTCAGTCATTTTAAATGGATACTTTCTGCTGTCAATTAGTATTTTTTAGTCTGTGTATTTGGTTATTGAAAGATTAAACACTAATTTTGCAACCTCTTTGGTGAAAAACAGAAAGAAGTAATAATTAAATAAATAAAGTTCAGAATGAATATTTCATTGCAAAACGTTGACAAAGTGAGTGCATTGCTTACTTTAAAACTGGAAAAAGCTGATTATCAGGCAAGAGTAGAAAAGACACTGAAGACTTACCGTCAGAAAGCTAATATTCCGGGATTCCGTCCGGGTATGGTGCCTATGAGTTTGATTAAAAAACAATTTGGCAAGTCTGTCCTTGTAGAAGAGGTTGATAAAATGATGCAGGAAAAGGTAAACGAATATATCCGCGACAACAAAGTGAATATGTTGGGTATGCCGTTGCCTAATGAAGAAAAGATGAAACCTATCGATTTCGATACGCAAGAAGATTTTGAATTTGTGTTCGACATCGCTTTGGCTCCTGAATTTACAGCTGAAATCTCAGCTGCGGATACAGTGGATTACTATACTATCGAAGTTTCAGACGAACTGATAGAACAGCAGGTTAAAATGTATACTCAGCGTGCTGCAAAATATGATAAAGTAGAGCAGTATGAAGACAAAGACATGATTAAAGGTCTGTTGGCTGAATTGGATGAAAATGGAAATACTAAAGAAGGCGGTATTCAGGTAGAAGGTGCGGTAATGATGCCGGCTTATATGAAGAATGATGAGCAAAAGACTATATTTAACGGTGCTAAAGTAAATGATGTGCTGGTATTTAATCCTGCTGTAGCATTTGATAATAATGAAGCTGAACTTTCTTCTTTATTGAAGATAAAGAAAGAGGAAGTTGCCGGTGTGAAAGGTAACTTCAGCTTCCAGGTGGAAGAGATCACCCGTATGGTTCCCGCTGAGTTGAACCAGGAATTGTTCGACAATGTATTTGGCGAAGGCACTGTAAGCAGTGAGGAAGAATTCCGCGCTAAGATCAAAGAAGGAATTGCAAAGCAGTTCGAATCAGATAGCGATTATAAATTCTTGATCGATGTTCGTGAATATTTGGTTAATAAGATTGGTAAGTTGGAATTCCCCGATGCGTTACTGAAGCGTATCATGTTGCTGAATAATGAAGAGAAGGGTGAAGCTTTTGTCGCTGAAAACTATGACAAGAGTATCGAAGAACTGACTTGGCATCTGATTAAAGAGCAATTGCTCAAGAATAATGAGATTAAAGTGGAACAAGCCGATGTGATGAATATGGCCAAGGAAGCAACTCGCATTCAGTTTGCTCAATACGGAATGTTGAATATCCCTGAAGAAGTTCTAGAGAACTATGCAAAAGAAATGTTGAAGAAGCAGGAATCTGTAGAAGGTTTGGTAAACCGTGCTGCTGAAAGCAAACTTTCTGCCGCATTGAAAGCTAAGGCTACTTTAAACCACAAAACGGTTTCTATGGAAGAATTCAACAAAATGTTTGAATAATAACTTAGTAAGTCGAAGTAAGTGATTGCTAAAACTTTCTAAAAAAGGGGTTTTTGACCATAAATTTTCGTTATAGATAAGAGTATTGGATACGTTAACCGTATTTTTTTGTACTTTTGTTTGTTTGAAAAATAGAGGTTGAAAACCCTTTTTTGTTACTAATAACTAAACCATTAGATTATGGATGATTTTAGAAAATTTGCTACCAAGCATTTGGGGATGAACAGTATGGTGCTGGATGATGTCATCAAGTCGCAAGGATATCTGAATCCTTACATTTTGGAGGAGCGTCAGTTGAATGTGACTCAGTTGGATGTGTTTTCCCGACTGATGATGGACAGAATTATTTTTCTGGGTACACAGATTGATGATTATACAGCCAATACACTCCAGGCGCAGCTTTTATATTTGGACTCAGTAGAGTCTGGTAAAGATATATCTATTTATATCAATTCTCCCGGAGGATCTGTTTACGCCGGATTAGGTATTTATGATACCATGCAGTTCATTAATAGTGATGTTGCCACGATCTGTACAGGTATGGCCGCTTCGATGGCAGCCGTGCTGTTGGTTGCGGGAACAGAAGGTAAACGTTCTGCGTTGACTCATTCACGTGTGATGATTCATCAGCCGATGGGAGGCGCGCAAGGACAAGCTTCGGATATTGAGATCACGGCCCGTGAAATCCAAAAGTTGAAGAAAGAACTGTATACCATTATTGCAGACCACTCTCATACGGATTTTGACAAAGTATGGGCAGACTCTGACCGTGACTACTGGATGACAGCTCAGGAAGCTAAGGAATATGGTATGATTGATGAGGTGCTGTCACGCAAACCGGCTGCTCTATAATGTATTTATTTCCATTCGATAAGAATAACAGTACTAAAAACAACCCAGGTTTCCGCTATCATTTCATGCAGGCTTCTTTCTTAAAGACGCATTAGGAAACTTGGATATTTAAAGGAATAAACATTGGAAGATAATAAAACACCTAGAAACAGTAGAAGGAAATGTAGTTTCTGCGGACGTTCGGAAAATGAAGTCGGATTTCTGATAACCGGAATGAACGGCTGCATTTGTGACAGTTGCTCGGAGCAGGCATATGAAATTATGCAGGAAGCCATGCATCAAAAAAAAGGTGCACCGGGTGAGTTGAACTTGAAGGAACTTCCGAAGCCAAAGGAAATCAAGGAATTTCTTGACCAATACATTATTGGTCAGGATGACGCCAAACGCTATCTTTCCGTTGCCGTTTACAATCATTACAAGCGTCTGCTCCAAAAAGTGGATAAGGATGATATAGAGATTGAAAAGTCCAATATCATTATGGTAGGTAGTACGGGAACGGGAAAAACCTTGCTGGCACGCACTATTGCCAAATTATTGCATGTGCCGTTTACCATTGTTGACGCCACCGTGCTGACAGAGGCCGGATATGTGGGTGAAGATATTGAGAGTCTTTTAACCCGTCTGCTTCAAGTAGCGGATTATAATGTGGCGGAAGCTGAAAGAGGCATCGTATTTATTGATGAGATTGATGCCATTGGAAAGACCCGTGATACAGCCATGGGTGGAAATGATGAGAGAGAGCAGACACTGAACCAGCTTCTTGTAGAGATGGATGGTTTTGGAGTAAATGAAGGAATCATCGTAATGGCAGCGACCAACCGTGTGGATATTCTGGATCCTGCGATCCTCCGTCCGGGACGATTTGACCGCCGTATTCCGGTGGAACTGCCGGATCTTCAGGGTCGTGTGGATATTCTGAAAGTCCATGCAAAAAAGATCAAACTTGCGGATAACGTAGATTTCAATGCGATCGCCAGAGCTGCATCCGGAGCATCCGGAGCGGAACTTGCAAATATCGTGAATGAAGCAGCACTTCATGCTGTACGCTGCGGACGCAAATTTGCAACACAGGCAGATCTGATGGAGAGCGTGGAAGTTGTTATCGCAGGATATCAGAAGAAAAACCGTATCCTGTCGGATAAAGAGAAACTGATCGTTTCCTATCATGAGGTTGGTCATGCACTGGTTGCTGCCATGCAGACTAATTCCGCACCGGTTCAGAAGATCACGATCATTCCGAGAACCTCAGGTGCGCTTGGCTACACCATGCAGGTGGAACAGGGAGACAAATATCTGCTGACAAAAGAAGAACTGGAAAATAAGATTGCAACCTTTACCGGTGGACGTGCAGCAGAGGAAGTGATATTCGGTGAGGTTACGACCGGAGCATCGAATGATATCGAGCAGGCAACGAAGATCGCACGGGCGATGATCACCCAGTATGGTATGAATGATGACTTTGATATGGTTGCGATGGAGACGAGAAATAATCAGTATCTTGGTGGGGATACATCCCTTACCTGTTCACCGGAAACCCAGCGGGAGATCGACCGCAAGGTTGTAGAACTGGTGAAGGTTCAGCATGAAAAAGCGCGTAAGATTTTAGAGGAGAACCGGGAAAAGCTGGATGAGCTGGCAGCCTTTTTATATGAGAAAGAGACGATCACAGGAGACGAATTTATGAGCATTTTACAGGATAAGAGGTGAGAATTATGAGGAAACGAACAAAATTTGGCTGGATGGAGCTGATACTTGGAATCATACTCACTATACTTGGCATCTTTACGATGATCCGTCCTGAAAGTATGTTGAACAGTATTGTCATCTGTTACGGAATCGTGGCAGCAGTCAGCGGTATAGCAGATATTATATTCTATGTAAAGATGGAGCGGCATATGGGAGTTGTACCGACAGTATCCCTGACCTCCGGCATCTTAAGTACCCTACTTGGTATGATGCTGATCCTCTGTCCGGGAGCCGCACAAC
>OHXG01000902.1_pt1 | contig 10549 bp, 9 predicted proteins | sample 1579971 | NCBI WGS metagenome assembly OHXG01 (sample SAMEA3882517, study PRJEB24775) | human gut metagenome | biome: human-associated habitat; feature: intestine environment; material: feces | place: Netherlands | collected 2009/2010
AACCGGAGCCTTGTTTTTGTTGTTTGGCGCTGGTGGCTGAGTTTATTCCTCAGCAGCGCCCTGTGCGGCTTTCATTTCGTTGTAACAGTATTTGATGATAGATTTTCTGGTTATGATTCCGATGAAGGAGCCCTGGTCATCTACCACCGGTACGAAGTTCTGATTAATGGCGCGATCCAGGAGATCTTCCATATTGGAATCTGCGTGGACCGGTTTATAGGTGGCACGGCGTGGGATTGCCATGATGGGAACGCCCTCTGTTTCCTTGATGTCGTGAATATCTGCACGGCGCATGCCCCAGAGGAGATCTCCCTCTGAGATGGTGCCGAGATATTTGCCGTCCATGGTGAGGATAGGAATGCAGGAGTACTTGCGGTGCTCCATTTTTTCGAGGGTCTGGCGAAGAGTTTCATCCTCAAAGATGTAGGCTACTTCGCTTTTGGGAATCAGAAAAAACAGAATGTTCACGTTATTACCTCATTTCCGCAAAAATTATAAATAAATCTGCAAGATGTTTTAGAGAAGCTGAAGTCCGTGTGTCTCTGCAGCATCTGTGATCTCCTTCGGCCAGAGAGAGACATGTACTTCTCCGATGTGTGCTTTACGAAGGAAGAACATACAGATCCTGGACTGTCCGATACCACCACCGATGGTGTACGGAAGCTCTTTGTTCAGGATTGCTTTCTGGAATGGGAGCTCTCTTCGGTCATCACAGCCTGCTTCGGCGAGCTGGCGGTCAAGTGCGTCCTCGTCAACACGGATTCCCATTGAGGAAAGCTCAAGGGCAATGTCAAGTACCGGATAGTATACGAGGATATCACCGTTCAGTTCCCAGTCATCATAGTCCGGGGCACGTTTGTCGTGTGGATTTCCGTCACTCAGTTTGCCACCGATACCGATGATAAATACGGCTCCGTATCGTTCGGTAATCAAATCCTCACGTTCTTTAGGGGTTTTGTCTGGATACATATCAAGCAAATCCTGCGAATGGATGAAATGGACATCGTGAGGCAAGAATGAACTGATTTGCGGATATACTTCACAAATCATATATTCAGTGCGGCGCATGGCCGAATAAATACGGGTAACGATACTCTTCAGGAAATCTACGGTTCGCTGTTCTGGAGTGATGACACGCTCCCAGTCCCATTGGTCTACATAAAGCGAATGCAGGTTTCCCAGTTCTTCATCGGCACGGATTGCATTCATATCGGTATAAATGCCATATCCTGGTTCTATATTATAGTCGGCAAGAGTTACCCGTTTCCATTTGGCCAGCGAGTGTACCACTTCGGCACGTTGTTCTCCCAAATCCTTTATAGGGAAGGTTACAGGGCGCTCTACTCCATTCAAATCATCATTCATTCCCATACCGGTCAGGACAAAAAGCGGTGCCGTAACACGGCGTAAACGCAGTTCAGAAGACAGGTTTTGCTGGAAAAATTCTTTTATTTGTTTTATACCCAACTCGGTTTGCTTCATGTCAAGCAAAGGTTGATAGTTGGTAGGTTTTATTAGGTAACTCATGTCTTTTTAATTTTCTGTATTTAAATATGTAGGCAAAGATAATTATATTTTGTAAAAATGCAATGTATTTGTTTGAAATATTATCATTGTGTGATGATTTTCTTTGTTTTTATTGATAAAATGGTAATTTGTTGTGTGTAAAAGTTTTATTCCTCTCTTATTTTTTTTCTCGAATATTAGGACGAAATACAGAATAATTGTATTTTTGCCATGGTTTTAGAAAATATGCACCCATAGTTCAATGGATAGAATAATGGATTCCGGTTCCATCGATTGGGGTTCGACTCCCCATGGGTGTACTAATGTAGTTTGAAAAGATTCTGATTATCAGAATCTTTTCTTTTTTTACGACGATTGCTTTCTCTGACAGAAAGTAATCTTTTCTTAAATTATAATGGATTGTCCATTTTGGGGATTGGCGAAATATTCAGAATGAATTTATTTTCCGCAATTAAGTGACAAACAGATTTCTGTTGGAAATATCTGTAAAAGCTTCTCTTTTATTTGTTCCTTGTAGATAAAAATACTCCCAGCATAACCAGCAATACACCGATGAAGGCATAAATAGTCAACGTCTCGTTTAATACGACAAAGGCTGCTAAGGTAGTAAATAATGGATTGAGATATAAATAGTTTGATGACATTATCGTACCGAGATGCATCAATACCATATTCCATACAACAAAGCAGACCAGTGAGGCTAGAAGACTAAGGAATAGAAGGTTGATGAATACTTCAGGACGGAGAAATCCCTCCAGTGGAAAAGAAAAAGGATGGATGATGAAAGCCGGAAGTATTCCTAAAGTTCCGTAGAAAAATATTTTGCGGGTAATGAATATAGAGCGGTATTTCTTCGAGAGTTTATTGATTATAAGACTATAAAAGGCCCAGGATAATGCAGCTGCCAGTGTCAGAAAGTCTCCGATGGGGGAGAGTTTCAGAATCACGCTGCCATTGAATATAAGTATAGCTACGCCAATGAGTGCTGCTATAGATCCCAGAAGCCAGTTGTGGCTGACTTTATTATTTCTATCCGTCAGGAGTGATAGTCCCGTAGTTAGCAGAGGAGTAGCACATATTATAAAGGCTACATTAGTAGTTTGGGTAAATTTTAAGGCAGTATTTTCGGTCAGGAAATACAATGTACCTCCAGTTAGTCCGGCAGCAAACATAGTAAGTTCGTCTTTGATGCTGTCTGAAAAAATCTTGCGAGGAGAGATGAACCATATTCCGATATATGCAATAATGAAGCGGAGAAGAAATATTTCCTGAGGTGACAATCCGTTGTTTATCAGAATTTTTGTAGATATGAACGTAGTTCCCCATACCGCTACGGTGAGAATAGCCAGAATGTGATATTTTGCTTTTAATGAACTTGTCATATTAATTTATGTAATACTTGCTGCTGTAAATATGCGCAAAATTAGATATATTTTCCATATTTCTGAGACTATATCAGATACTAATTTGTCAGCTGACAATAGTAAAAATAGAAAAGGCTGCTTCATCACGAGGCAGCCTTCCCGAATATCCAATTGAATTTGTTAGGGTTAGTATAAGCATTTGTAAATGCTCGATTGCAAATATACGATTTTATTTGATTGCTTGATAAAAATCTTTCCAATTCTTGCTGAAATCTGACATAGAATGGAAAAGATAATTAGCTCCTTCGTCCAGTAAGACTTTATCGGGCAGAGGACCAGTATTTACAGCTACTGTAAAGATACCAGCAGCTACACCAGCACGTACTCCGAGAGGAGCATTTTCTACAACGATAGCTTCATTGGCTTTGACACCGGCTTTCTGAAGTCCCATCAGATAAGGTTCCGGATTGGGCTTTCCATATTTTACATCGAAAGCTGTTACCATAAGCTCGCCTTTGAAAATATTTGGAAAATTTCTGTTCAAGCGTTCCAGCAATGATTTCTGTCCTGAGCCTGTTACTACCACTGGAATCAAATTGTCTTCCTTTATCTGATTGAGCAGTTCGAGTGCTCCCGGCATTCGTTCGGCCTTAGGAAGGGAATTGAAAATATCGCTTTTAGTCTGATAGATTTCTTTTATTTCCTCTTCGGTTGCTTCTCTATGACGCTGTCGGGTACTTACTATATTGATTGTTGATGCCCCTGTACGTCCTTCGTGCATATATGCTTCTTCCGGACTCAGATGCATACCGTACTGCTTCATGGCTTCGTGCCAGGCTGCTGCATGATTTTTCATGGAATCGAATAATACACCGTCCATATCAAACAGTACAGCTTTCAGGTTCAGTTTATCAAAATGATGGGTTGTGAGATAATTTTCTATTGCTTGTTGGAACATCTTTTTCAGTTTAAGAATAAACTACATATGTGTAAATAATGAAAAAATGAATAATGATAAATGAAGAGCGGTATTGATACTGGTTACCGCTTTCCACTTATCATTATTCATTTTTTATTGTTTAATTTTTATTTTAAACGAGCTTGAATAGCCTTAGTTTCTTCTTCATATCCAGGTTTATTCAACAAAGCAAACATATTTTTCTTGTAAGCTTCTACACCTGGCTGGTTGAACGGATTAATTTCAAGCAGATAGCCGCTGATACCGCAAGCTTTTTCGAAGAAATAAATCAATTGTCCCAGATAGTATTCGTTCAGTTTTGGAACACTTACGCGCATGTTAGGTACTCCACCGTCAACGTGTGCCAGCTGAGTTCCAAGTTCTGCCATTTTATTGACTTCATCTACGCGTTTTCCTGCCAGGAAGTTCAAGCCGTCCAGATTTTCTTCGTCTGAAGGTACATGAAGTTCGTGGTTAGGAGTTTCAACAGAAATCACTGTTTCGTAGATGGTACGTTCGCCTTCCTGAATCCATTGTCCCATAGAGTGTAGGTCAGTAGAGAAGTCTACAGAGCTAGGATAGATACCTTTGTGATCTTTACCTTCAGATTCTCCGTAAAGCTGTTTCCACCATTCCATGAAATAATGCAACTTAGGCTGGAAGTTTACCAGAATCTCAATCTTCTTTCCGTTCTGATACAGTTCGTTACGAGTTGCTGCATAAAGAGCGGCAGGATTTTCCATCATATTCTGGTTAGCACAAACTTCTTCCATCTTGCGCGCACCTTCTACCAACTGGTCGATATCGATACCTGCTACAGCGATAGGCAATAATCCTACTGGAGTCAGAACAGAGAAACGACCACCTACATTATCAGGAATAATGAATGATTTGTAGCCTTCTTTGTCAGCAGTTACGCGAGCAGCACCTTTCTTTGCATCAGTTACGGCAACGATAACCTTACGTGCCATTTCTTTGCCGCGCTGGTCTTCGCATTGTTTTTTCAGCAGGCGGAAAGCCAAAGCTGTTTCAGTAGTAGTACCTGATTTAGAGATATTGATTACACCGAATTTCTTGTCTTTCAGGAAAGAAGTCATCTCGTACAAGTAATCTTCACCAATGTTGTGTCCGGCAAAGATGATAGTAGGCTGTCCTGCTTTCTTTTCTTGCAACCACAAGAAGCTGTTGGACATAGCTTCGATAACGGCGCGGGCACCCAGATAGCTTCCGCCGATACCAGCAACAACTACAACTTCACAGTTTTCGCGCAGAACCTGTGCTGTAGCTTTTAAGTCGTCCAGATGTTCTTTAGTAATGGAAGAAGGCAAATGTAACCAGCCCAGGAAGTCATTTCCTAGTCCTGTACCTTTTTCCAATGTTTCCATACATGCTCTTACCTTAGGTTCGTAAGCAGCTAGTTTGTCTTTGGAAATAAAACCTAAAGACTTGTTGATGTCAAGTTTAATATTTTCCATAAATATTCTTCTTTATTATCTGAATGAATCAGTCAGTAATTTGATTTCAATCATTGGAGAAATCCGTTCATACAAAATGTTGTAAACGGCGTCTACTATCGGCATATTGACGTGCAGATGCTTGTTCAGTTCCTTGATACATTTGGTTCCGTAATAGCCTTCGGCTATCATTTCCATTTCTATCTGTGCACTTTTTACCGAATATCCTTTTCCTATCATTGTTCCGAATACACGGTTACGGCTGAAGTTGGAATATGATGTAACCAACAGGTCGCCCAAGTAAGCCGAATCGTTTGTACACCGGTCTACCGGATGTACTGTATCAAGAAAACGGTTCATTTCCTGAAGAGCATTCGAAACCAGTACTGCCTGAAAGTTATCTCCGTATTTCAGGCCGCTGCATATTCCGGCAGCTATGGCATACACATTCTTCAAAACAGATGCATATTCTATACCTGCTACATCGGTATTGACCGATGTCTTGATATAGTGTCCCGAAAGCTGTCGGGCAAACATCTTCGCTTTTTCAATGTCTTTACATCCGACGGTCAGATAAGACAAGCGTTCCAATGCCACTTCTTCTGCATGACATGGACCAGCCAATACAGCAATGTTCTCTTCTGGAACATCGTACATTTTATGAAAGTAGTCGGACACAATCAAGTTTTCATCGGGAACAATTCCCTTGATTGCCGTCACAATGAATTTATCCTTGAGTTTTGTCTTTAGCTTTTTAAGGTGGCTTTTCAGATATGGCGAAGGAGTTACGAATATTAGTGTATCCGATTCCTTTACTACCTTATTTATATCTGATGAAAAGTTGATGCACCTCATGTCGAAGCGCACACTAGTCAGGTAAGCCGGATTATGCCCCAGACGCCGAAATTCTTCAATTCGGTCGTCGCGGCGCATATACCAGTTTATCGAGTCGGCCTGGGACAATATAATTTTGGCTATTGCCGTTGCCCAGCTTCCTCCACCCATGATTGCTATTTTCCCGGGGAGTTTCATTTTAGCCTATTTTCTGTATCCAGCCAGCTACTTCGTCGACGCTAGGATTCTTCAATTCTAATTTATATTTTTTATTCACTCCGCAGATGTCCTGATGTAATTTTTGCGGATTAACATCTTTCATGTCTGAAACCAAGTTGTAACCGGCTTTCTGAATCACCGGAACCCATTCTTCGGCAATACCCAGTTCCATGAACTTAGCAGGAGCGTCTTTCGGGATAACCTTTTCCGGACGCATCTGCGGGAAGAACAATACTTCCTGAATAGTGCTTTGTCCTGTCATCAGCATGACCAGACGGTCCATACCGATTCCCATACCAGAAGTAGGAGGCATACCGTATTCTAGTGCGCGAACAAAGTCTTTGTCGATAATCATAGCCTCGTCGTCACCCTTTTCGCTCAGACGCATCTGCTCTTCGAAACGTTCAAGCTGGTCGATCGGGTCGTTAAGTTCTGAATATGCGTTACAAAGTTCTTTTCCGTTAACCATCAACTCGAAACGTTCTGTCAGATCCGGATTGTTGCGATGACGTTTAGTCAGCGGTGACATTTCGATAGGATAATCAGTGATGAAAGTAGGCTGGATATAATTTCCTTCGCAGAATTCGCCGAAGATTTCGTCTATCAGCTTGCCTTTTCCCATTGTATCGTCTATCTCCATGTTCAGTTTCTGGCAGACTTCGCGGATCTGTTCTTCATTCATTCCGGTGAGGTCGTATCCTGTAAATTCTTTGATTGAATCGAGCATGGTAACACGCTTGAACGGAGCCTTGAAGTTGATTATGTTATCACCTACCTTAACTTCTGTTGTACCGTTTACATCCATACAGATCTTTTCGATCATATTTTCAGTAAACTTCATCATCCAGTTGTAATCCTTGTAGGCTACGTAAATTTCCATACAAGTGAATTCTGGGTTATGAGTACGGTCCATACCTTCATTACGGAAGTTCTTTCCGATTTCGTATACACCTTCAAATCCACCTACGATCAGACGTTTCAGGTAAAGTTCGCTGGCAATACGCATATACAAAGGAATATCAAGTGCATTATGGTGAGTAATGAACGGACGTGCCGCAGCTCCTCCGGCGATAGATTGCAGGATAGGAGTTTCAACTTCGATGTATCCTTTCGAATTGAAATACTCACGCATAGAGTTATATACCTTATTGCGTTTCAGGAATATATCTTTTACTCCATCGTTTACTACCAGGTCTACGTAGCGCTGGCGGTAACGGAGTTCTGGATCATCGAATTTATCGTAAGCTACACCATCTTTATATTTTACGATAGGAAGCGGGCGGATAGATTTTGACAAAACAGTCAGTTTCTGTGCATGGATAGAAATTTCACCCATCTGAGTACGGAATACGAAACCTTCAATGCCGATAAAATCACCCAGGTCGAGCAGACGTTTGAATACTACATTGTATAAATCCTTGTTTTCATCAGGGCATATATCATCGCGGGTAATGTATATCTGAATACGACCTTTAGAGTCTTGTAACTCAACGAAAGAAGCCTTACCCATAACACGGCGTGACATGATACGTCCTGCAACAGATACTTTGCGCGGTTCTGCCTCGTCATCCTTAAATTCGGCTTTTATATCAGTCGAAAATGCATTGGTTACATACTCGGCAGCAGGGTACGGATCGATGCCCATCGCTCTCATTTCATTCAGACTGTTACGTCTGATAATCTCCTGTTCACTTAGTTCTAATACGTTCATTTGTTGATACATTAACTCAATTTCGCTACAAAAATAACAAAGTTTTTGTAAACAACATCTAAATCAGGCTACTTTTATTACCTTTGGACGTACTGAATTTATGGAAACGGATATGGAAATGAATAAACAAACATCATTTATAAAGGTGACAGTCTTACAGACAGATATAGTTTGGGAGGAGGCGAAAGTAAACCGTATGGCTGTAGAACAGCTGATAGAAAAGCATTGTGATACGGATTTATTTGTTTTACCAGAAATGTTTTCTACCGGCTTCAGTATGAATCCGATGGAAATAGCCGAGGATGAAGGAGGAGAAACTTTGCAATGGATGTACCGGATTGCTGCTTTGCGTCAGTGTGCTATAGCCGGAAGTCTTTCGGTTAGAGAGGCAGGGAAATTTTACAACCGTTTCTATTTTGTATGTCCTGACGGTACGGTGTATCATTATGACAAGCGGCATTTGTTTGGTTTTGGGGGTGAAGATAAGCAATACACTTCGGGAGATGAAAGAGTGATTGTTTCTTATAAAGGTTTTCGCTTTCTTTTACAAATATGTTACGATTTACGCTTTCCTGTATGGTCGCGTTGCCGGAATGATTATGATGCTGTTATATATGTAGCCAACTGGCCTGCCAGTCGCCGGGAAGTATGGAATATACTGCTGAAAGCTCGGGCACTTGAAAACCAGTGTTATGTAATAGGAGTGAATCGGGTAGGAAATGATCCGCAATGTCTGTACGATGGTGGAAGTATGATAATCAGTCCTTATGGTAAGATATTGGTTGCGTGCACTGACGGTAAAGAAGAGGTAGCAGGAGCATTGCTTGCCCGTGAACCGTTGGACAGCTTCAGAAAACGTTTTTCTGTTTTAGATGATGGAGATGACTTTGAACTGCTATAGATGAAATAGGCATTTATTAAAGACAGAAATATTATGATGAATATTAAGAAACTTATTTCTGCTTCCATGGTTGCTGTAGCGTTAAGCGGATGCCAGAGAGAGGCTGTAAAACCAAATGTGTTGTTTATTTTAGTCGATGATATGCAGGCTGATGCCATTGCTGCATTGGGGAACAGAGATACCTATACTCCGAATATCGATAGACTGATTAATGAAGGTATGGCGTTTACAAGAACCTATACCAATGGAGCTTTGTGTGGAGCTTTATCCATGCCTAGTCGTGCTATGTTACTTACCGGAAGGGGAGTGTTCGAAGTGTAGAGTGATGGAATGAAGATACCTGCTTCGCAAATCACATTGCCTGAGCATTTGAAAAACAATGGTTACCGGACATTTGCTACGGGGAAATGGCATTCAGACCATGCTTCGTTTGCTCGTTCCTTTACCGAAGGAGATAATATCTTTTTCGGAGGAATGCATCCTTATGAAGAAAATGGGCATTGTGCTCCTCGCTTACATCATTTTGACCCGACTGGAAAATATGATGAGCCGCCTTTTGTAGGGCAAAACTTTTCTTCGAAAATGTATGCTGATGCAGCCATAAATTTTCTGAAGACTACGGAACATAATAATCAGCCGTTTATGGCATTTGTTTCTTTCACTTCTCCTCATGATCCGCGAAATATTCTGCCTGATTATGGAAAGAAATATTGTCCGGCGGAACTTTCTGTTCCAGATAATTTTCTGCCAGAGCATCCGTTTGATAATGGAGAATTAAATATTCGAGATGAACAATTGTTACCTGTCCCCCGTACTCCTGAGCAGTTGAAGAAAGAATTGTCTTTATATTATGGAATGGTAAGTGAGGTTGATTTACAGATTGGAAGAATTGTAGATGCTTTGGAAGAAAGTGGAAATATGGATAATACGATTATTGTATTTGCATCAGATAATGGACTGGCTATGGGGCAGAATGGACTAATCGGTAAACAAAGTCTGTATGAGCATAGCGTTGGAGTACCGATGGCTATCATCACTCCGGATGGTTTGTCGTCAGGTAAACGTTCAGATGCTTTGTGCTATTTGTATGATATTTATCCTACCTTGTGTGATTTGATGGGATTGGACGTACCTGTATCCGTTACTGGCAAGTCGTTGAAACCGGTTATAGAAGGAAAACAGGAACAGATACGTGAACAGGTTTTTCTTGCTTATTCCAATCAGCAGCGAGCTGTAGTTTCTGGTGATTATAAGTATATTATTTATAATGTGGAAGGTAAGATAACCGAACAGTTGTTCAATTTGCAGAAGGATCCGGGAGAACTGGTAAATCTAGCTGATGAGTTAACTGAAAAGAAGAATGAACTTCATGATTTGTTGATGAATCAAATGGTAGAGAATCATGATTTTTGTGACTTGACTCAACCATTGTGGTGGAAAGATGGACATAAACTTACTTGGGATGAGTTAATTAACTTATATGTTTTCGAGTGAGAATTTGCTGTGATAAGTTAAAGCTGTTAGATATGATGAACTGGAAATATTTACTGACAGGTGTGTTGGCTGGTAGTACATTAGCCT
>OHXG01000903.1_pt1 | contig 10516 bp, 7 predicted proteins | sample 1579971 | NCBI WGS metagenome assembly OHXG01 (sample SAMEA3882517, study PRJEB24775) | human gut metagenome | biome: human-associated habitat; feature: intestine environment; material: feces | place: Netherlands | collected 2009/2010
CGTAAATGCCCACCAGAGGCCGGACAAAAATCAGGATCAATCCATTCAGCACACCCATGACGAGATAGGCCCAGCCCAGCAGTTTCTTTGTATAATAGATAGCCTGCTCGTTATCCCCTGCGCCGATGCAGCGGCCCACGACGGTTATCATGGCAAGGCCGATGGCCTTGCCCGGGATGCAGCCCACACCATCGAGGTTGTTGGCGACGGCGTTGGCGGCGATCTGGACGGTGCCGAAAGTGGAGATCATGCTGACCACGACGATGCGGCCCGCCTCGAACAGACTGTTCTCAAAGGCCGACGGCACGCCGATGCCGAGGATGCGCTTGGCCATACCGGTATCGAGCTTAACGGTCCTCGGCACCGTGAGGACATGGCCTTTCTGGTAGCAGCGGCCCAGAATGAGCACCGCCGCGATGACACGGGAGACGACACTGGGCCATGCAACGCCATCGACGCCCATTTTCAGGCCGAAGATGCAGACCGCGTTGCCCACGATGTTGATGATGTTCATGAGGACGCTGATCTGCATGGAGATCTTGGAGTTGCCCATGCTGCGGAACAGTGCCGCACCGCCGTTGTACAGCGCCAGAAACGGGTAGCTGAGGGCGATGATCTGCAAATACTTCACGCCCGCGTCCAGCACGTCGGTATCAATAGAGCCGTAGAACAGCCGGATCATGGGGCGGGCCAGCACAAAGCATACCACGCCGATCACCACACCGGACAAGCCGCTGAGCAGCAGCAGCTGACCGGCGCTTTTGTCGGCATTCCCGCGCTCTTTTGCGCCCAGATACTGGCTTACCACCACCGCGCCGCCGGTAGCCAGCGCCGCAAACAGCACGATGATAAGGTTATTGATCATATCTACCAGACTGACGCCGGAGATGGCCGCCTCGCCGCAGCGGGACACCATCATGGTGTCGGCCATGCCCACCGTCACTTCCAGCAGCTGCTCCACCAGCAGCGGAACGGCCAGCACCAGCAGTTCCTTCTGGCTGAACAGCGGCTCCCGCCCGCCGTTCAGCCTGTTTTTTTCATTGCCATGCAGTAGCTTTGTCATTCGTTTCTCCCCTCCCGGCACCGGGCACTTTTCCCGGTACGCCGCCGCTGCCCGGCGCGTGCATTCTTCCGGTTGCAGCAGATGTGTCCATCTTAACACACCACCGGCTGCTTGTAAAGCGGTGCAGGCTACATCCCGCGAAAATCAGTTTTCCAAGCCCATCTCCCATTGCCTGCCGGTTTTATAAAGGTGTCCCTGTGCGGTTTTCCGACTGCCATTCTGTTTTATGCTTGTTCGTCAGTTTGCCGGGAACTTTCCGTAAAATTTGTGCGTTTCTACAAAAATGCGATTTCCCGCGTATTTTTGGGGAGAAATTTTAAAAAACCTCTTGCAATTTCTGTTCCAAAGTGGTATGTTGTATCCAACAAAAGCGAAACTTGGATACATCCTCTCTTTGGAGCGGCAACTTCGGCTCCGCACACGCTTTTGTTTTTAACCTTGCTATTTTCTTCATTTACCTTCTTATCATTTACCCTGCCTGTCCCGCAAGGGACGAGAAAAGCGATGACCCACCTGCACGGGTTGTCGCTTTTTCTTTTGCCCGCAGGGGGGCAGAGTACAAGCCGCCAAAGCACTGCTCTACAAGATGACGTGCCGCAACTGCTTTTCCCTGTCCCGCCCCAAAAAGTTTGTTTGAATAAACATCCCTGCTTTTTCTTGACATCCCTTTGTATGCGTGTTATCTTAATTTCCGTCAATTAGCTTACCCTAACCATCTGAGGGGCTTTACCCCGCAGGTTTTTCTTTGCGCGCAATGTTAGGTTCAGCTAACTATATGGCAGTGCGTTTCTGTCATTGTGATGAAAGGAGCATTTTTTCATGAGAACCAAGAAATTTCTTTCCCTGCTGCTCTCAGCGGCTATGGCGTTCAGCCTGCTGACCGCCACTGCCTTTGCAGCAGCCCCCGCCGAGGAGGAAAACGGCTTTTTCGATTTTCTGCTGGGCAAGAAGTACACCTATCTTTATGCTGCCCTGACTTGGGACGAGTATTGGGCAAACGAGAAGGTCTACGCCGCCGGCAGCACTGCCGCCTCTGCGCAGCTGGACAGCCACGAGGAGCAGGACCTTGGCGCATTTGACGCGGTCTCCCGCGCAACCGTCAACCACGGTCTGCACCGCGGCAGCTTCCAGAGCACTGCTGTCATCTACGCCAAGGACGGCAGCAGCTACACCGTTTCCCACTGGTCGGACGATGGCAAGACCATCTATCTGGCCGATGGCACCACCGTGGGCTGGAACCGCGGCACCATTACCAAGGCCGACGGCTCCACCGTGCAGATGGACCACTACGAGGTGCTGGGCACCAAGTATGTGCCGGTGCGCGTAGCTACCAGCGACCTTGCAGATTTCTGCTCCAAGTACACCGTGGTGGAAAACGGCGGCCAGCTGGTGGGCGGCTACTCTGAAAAGAACCTGACCGCCTACGCCCTGACGGCTGCGGTGGATCAAAACACCAACGGCCTGAAGTACGCAGCCAAGAGCGGCGACGGCTACACCTTCTCTGCCGCACACACCGGCACCGGCTCCGGCGTGGCAGAAGCCGCCCAGAAGGCTGCCGAGGGCCTTACCGTGAATCTGCGCAGCGGCAGCGACGTGGGCAGCTTTGGCGAGTTTATCCGTGTGGACCTGAACGGCAACTACGGCGAGCTGGGCTCCCGGATGCAGTCTGTGGTGTGGACCTACTACGGCAACGACAGCACCTACACCCACGCCAAGGCCTCCTACGGCACCAAGTTTGCAGCCGACAACTGGATGCACAAGTCCATGGGCATCCAGCTGGGTCTGAGCGACTCCGCCCGCTGCCAGCTGCCGGAGGGCACTGACGGCACCGGCTACTGGACCATCACCATCCGTGCACTGGGCTACGCTGACACGGTGGTCAAGTTCCAGACCACTGCCGAGAACCTTGCCAAGCACGAGCTGGCAAGCGATGCCGACCGCGCCGCCCTGCAGGCTGTGGTCGCCGAAGCACAGAGCAAGGCAAAGGCCGCTTACACCGCCGACAGCTATGCCAATCTGGAGACCGAACTGGCCGAGAGCGTGGAGCTTTTGAGCCGCGAGACCCTGTATAAGGCCGCTGCACTGGAGCAGGTGACCCACCTGACCGATGCCGTGCAGAACCTGAAAGCTGCCTGATCCGGCAAAAAACAGAACACCCAAAAAGCAAGGTCGCTTTATGCAGGCGGCCTTGCTTTTCCGTGTCAGGAGGAGTTGGAATGAACAAAAAACGATGCAACACACTGCTGCCGCTGGTGCAGCTGCTCCCAGCGGTGGCGGCAGCGGCAACGGTGCTTTTTGCCCTGCCCCGTACTGTCCCGGTGCTGGCTGCCGTACCGGAAAGGCTGGCAGTGGTGATGGAGCAGCCGGTGGAAGCCGCTTCCGTTGAAGCGGAGGAAGAAGCCCTGCCCAAGTTGCCCTATGCCGACGGCGTATACGTCGGCTCTTCTCGGGGCTACGGCGGTGCCGTCCGGGTGCAGGTGACCATGGAAAACGGCAGCATCACGGAGGTGGAGGTCCTGGACGCTTCCCACGAGACAAAGCAGTTTCTGCGGCGCGCCAAGCGGCTTTTGACCACCGTGGTGGATGCCCAGAGCTGGGAGGTAGATGCCGTTTCCGAAGCCACCTACACCAGCCGGGGCATTCTGGGCGCGGTGCAGAACGCCCTGACCGGCGAGGTGGTGAATAATCCCCTGCCGCCGCAGCCGAAGCCTGCCGCACCGCTGGTGGTGGAGGAATTTACGGCTCCCTCCACCTACCTGGACGGCATCTACACTGCCGAAGCCATAGGCTTTGAGGGCAGGATCACGGTGCAGGTCACGGTGGCAGAGGATCAGATCACGGATATCACGATCCTGAGCGCCGAGGACGAGGAGGAATATCTTTCCCGGGCAAAGCGGGTCATCCCCGCCATTCTGGAAGGACAAAGTCCCAACGTGGATGCCGTTTCCGGTGCCACCTACTCCTCCAGCGGCATCCTGAACGCGGTCAAGCTGGCATTGGCAAAGGCAGCGGTTGCCCCGGCGGAGGAAGCCGACCCGGAGCAGGCAACCTCGGAAGAAGTGGTGGAAGAAGCCGCGCCGTCCGAAGCGGCAGAACCCGAGGAAGCACCGGTCACTGCGCCCACTGTGGAGGTGGTGCAGCCGGAGGAAAAGAGCGCTGTTTCCGCGTGGTTCAAGGAAGTGTGGCAGCAGCTTTTCCCGGCAGAAACACCGGACGATTCTGAACCGGAACCGGCATCTTCTGCGGAGGTGCTGCCGACATCCGAGACGGCGCTGCCGCCCGAAGAGACCGAAACCGAACCTGAAACGGAAGGAGCAGCGGAATGAAATACAAGAATTTTCTCCTCCGGGCGGTGAATCTGCTGCTGATTTTGGGGGTACTGTGGCAATACCAGCAGGTAGCATTAGTCCGGGCTGCGGCGGTAAGCCAGCGCAAGCAGGAGATTGCCGAGGTGGAAGCCTACAACGCTTCCGTTTTGCAGGCGCAGAGCGCAGCACAGGCAGAGCAAACCCAGAGCGGCTACCGGGACGGCACCTATGAGGGCAGCGCCTTTGGTTTCGGCGATGTCATCCGGGTGTCGGTAACCATTCAAAGCGGAAAAATGACCGATATTGCGGTGCTGGACGCTTCCGGTGAGGACAAGCCCTACTATAAACAGGCGCTGCCTTTGCTGGACGAGATGCTGGCAGTGCAGTCTGCCGAGGTGGATACCGTTTCCGGCGCTACCCTTACGGCAGAAGGTCTCATCGGTGCAGTAGAGGACGCACTGGGAAAGGCGGCAGGATGATGGAAAAAACACAAGCAAAACCTTTAACGGCGGCGCAGCAGCGTCAGCGGGACAAAAAGCGCCGTACATGGCTGCGCGCCGGGGTGCAGCTGTTCTTCTTTGTGTCCATGCCGGGCGCATTCGTGGCCGGGTTTTCCGGGGTAAAGCAGCTCTTCCTGCACATCGGTGCGGGCGAGGTGCTCTCGGCGGACAGCTTCACGCTTTCCCTGCTGGGGCTGTGCGGCTTCACGTTGCTGTTCGACAGGTTTTTCTGCGGGTACGCCTGCGCCTTTGGCAGCTTGGGCGATGCCGTCTGGGCACTGTCCGGGCTTGTCCAGAAAAAGCTGTTCCACCGCAAAAAGCCGCTCCGTCTGCCGGAGCGGGCGGTACTTTGGGGACAGAAGTTCAAATATCTGCTGCTGGCAGGGCTGGTGGCGCTGTATGTGACCCGACAGGAAAAGCTGCTGTCCGGCGCAAGCCCGTGGGAGGTGTTTTCCCGCCTGACGGCTCTGCGTCTGCCGCCGGAGGGCTTCGGCGTAGGCATCGCGCTGCTTGTGCTCATTTTGCTGGGTATGGCAGTGCAGCCCCGGTTCTTTTGTCAGTTTCTCTGCCCCATGGGTGCGGTGTTCGCCCTGCTGCCGGTGCTGCCCTTTGCACGGCTGCACCGGCAGAGCGAGGGCTGCATCCCGGGCTGCAATGCCTGCAAGCAGCAGTGCCCGGTGTGCCTGAAGCTGGAGGAAAGCAGCCTGCGCAGCGGGGAGTGCATCGCCTGTGAAGCCTGCGCGGGCACCTGCCCCAAGCAGAACATCCACCGGTGGGATTTGGCTCTTTGCCAGCGCCCGTGGCTGCCGGTGCTGGGCAAGGCGCTGCTCTTTTTCCTGCTGGGCTGCTGGCTGGGCTTCTGCCGATTCATCTGAAACAAAAAAGGGAGGCCGCTGCACAGTATCGTGCAGCGCCTCCCTTTTGGCTAAGACGATTTTGAATGCCCTCCGCTATGCTCTGGGCATTTTCAGCGGAAAAGCTATTTATAATTTCGGTACGCCGGAGCGTCTACGGACGCTCCGGCGTTCCATTTTCACGGTAAAGGCTTCTGCTCCAGCAGGTCTGTCATGCTGAGCAGACTGATGCCAAGGGTGGAAAGGTTATGCAGCATCGCGCTGGTAGCCGGGGGCAGAATGCCCAGTGCGCCCAGAAGGATGAGCGCGGAGTTGAAGCTGAGGACGAACCGGTAATTGCTGCCCACCCGCTTTTGCAGGGCGTTGGCAATGGCTTTCAGGGTCACCAGCTCTTCCAGACTGTCGGCGCGGATGGTCACATCTGCGATCTCCCGGGCAATGGCGGCACCGGAATGGATGGCGATACCGATATCTGCCGCCGACAAGGCAGGAGAATCATTGATGCCGTCGCCGATCATCACCACCGTATGTCCTTCGGCTTTGGCGTCACGGACAAAGGCAGCTTTATCCTCCGGCAGCACCTCCGCAAAGCAGCGGTCCACCCCCACCTGCGCCGCAATGGCGCGGGCGGTGCGGTCACTGTCGCCGGTCATCATGACGGTCTGGGTGATGCCCAGTCTCCGGAGCTTATGCAGCACCTGTGCCGCCTCCGGGCGCAGGGGGTCTGCGATGCAGATGACCCCCGCCAGCACCCCGGATGCTGCCAGATACAGGTGGGAATACTGGGGATCCAGTGCATCAAATTTTGCCTGTTCCCCTGCCGGAATGGTGCAGCCCTCGTCCTCAAAAATGAAGTGGGCGCTGCCGATGACCACCCGCGTACCGCCCACCCGGCTGGCAATGCCGTGCGCCACGATGTACTCCACCTCGGAGTGCATCTCCTCGTGGGAGATGCCCCGCTCCTTGGCGGCGCGGACGACAGCGTTTGCCATGGAATGGGGGAAATGCTCTTCCAGACAGGCCGCAAGCTGCAATACCTCCTGCTCCCCGCAGCCGGAGAAAGGCACCACCTGCACCACCTGCGGGGTGGCGTGGGTGAGGGTGCCGGTCTTATCGAACACGATGGTGTCTGCCTTTGCCAGCGCTTCCAGATACTTGCCGCCCTTTACGGTGATGTGGTATTCCCCGCACTCCCGCATGGCAGAGAGCACCGCCAGCGGCATGGAGAGCTTCAGCGCACAGGAGAAGTCCACCATCAAAATGGAGATGGCGCGGGTGACGTTGCGGGTAAAGGCGTAGGTAGCCACCGTACCGGCAAGGCACCAAGGCACCAGACGGTCGGCCAGCAGCAAAGCCCGGTTCTCGGTACCGGACTTGAGCTTTTCCGATTCCTCGATCATCGCCACGATCTTATCGTAGCGGTTGGCACCGCCCTCTGCCTTGGCCACAAGAACACATTCGCCCTCTTCCACCACGGTTCCGGCGTAGACGGTGGCACCGGTGGTCTTGCGCACCGGCATGGACTCGCCGGTCAGGGCGGCTTGGTTCACCATGGCCTCGCCCTCCAGCACCGTGCCGTCCAACGGGATCATATTGCCGGAGCGCACCACTACTTCGTCCCCGGCGTGGACGCGGGTCAACGGCACCAGCACCTCGCCCTGCGGGGTGCGCACCCAGACCTTATCCACGTTCAGCGCCATGCTGCGGGCAAGGTCGTCCAAGCTCTTTTTCCGCGTCCACTCCTCCAGCAGGCTGCCCACCGTCAGCAGGAACATCACCGAGCCTGCGGTGCTGTAATCGCCCCGCAGGAGGGAGGCGGTGATGCTGAGCGCATCCAGCACCTCTACTTCCAGCTTGCGGTGCAGCAGGCAGCGGACGCCCTTCCAGACAAAGGCGATGGAGCGCCACACCGTATACGCCGCCGCGATGGGCGCGGGCAGGAACACCTTGCGGAACATCCGGCCTGCCACAAGGCCGACCATCTTTTCCTGATATTCCTGATTGATCTTCCGGCTGTCGCGGGAGGTGACCAGCACCTCCAGTTCTTCGTTGTCAAAGCGGTAGGCCGCCAGCAGGGCGGCGGCGTCCTTCCGGCTGCCCCGGTAGGTCAGCACCACATCTCCGGTGCGCTCGTAGACGGTGGCTTTCTGGATGTTATCCTGCCCGTTCAGGTAGGCTTCCAGCACATCTGCCCGGTGCAGCGTCATGCGCACGGCGCAGACGTGCACCCGCATCCGTCCCTTGCCTTCATGTAAGATCGTACATTTCATTGCTTTTCTTACCCCTCTGTGTAAAAAAGAGCCGCCCAAGGGCGGCTCCGCTGCGCTATATCACTGTGCAGTCTGTTCTGCGGGCTGCTCTTCTTCAGCCGTATCCTCGATGACCTCCTGTGCAGCCTCGGCGGCGCGGCTCTCGTTGATGGCCTTTGCATCGGCAAGGATGTCCCCTGCTTCCTCCTGCACCTTATTCACGGTCTGCATGGTGCAGTCCTTCATCCGCAGCACCGCAGCGGTGGTCTGGGTGTAGACCTTTTTGGCGTCCTTGCTGGACAGCACCTTGAAACCGGCAGAGCCGAACACCACACCACCCAAAAACAGTGCAAGCTTTTTTGTATCAAACATATTTACCCCTCGTTTCTGTATTTCCCATCTGTGTACCCGCGCCCGGAGCGGGGCGGGCTCTTTATCTTTATATTTTAGCACGCTTTCGGGCGTTTTCAATATTTTCCGACGATGTTAGGTAGTATTAACATTGTTAGCAAAAGTTTGCGCAGCAAAAAAAAACAGGGCACTCCCCCGGAAGGAGTGCCCTGTTTGATGCATCTGTTATGCAAGGTGGAACAGATCGATCAGCACGACCATGGCAAGGCCATAGTAGACCACGACCGCCACCAGATCGTTGATCGTGGTGATCAGCGGGCCGGAAGCAACGGCCGGGTCGATATGGATCTTGTGGAACAGCATCGGGATCAGCGTGCCCACCAGACTGGAAATGACCATGGACACGATCAGCGACAGCCCGACGCAGCCGGACAGCAAAAAGGCCGAGGTCCAGACATAGCCCTTGAAAAAGTGGATGTAGCAGCCCAGAAAGCCCAAGGCCATCACGGCCAGAATGGCGCCGTTCAAAAGACCCACGCGGGTCTCTTTCCAGAGCAGCTGCAATTTTTTGGAAAGGGTCAGATTTTCGTCCACCAGCACACGGATGGTCACCGCCAGCGACTGGGTACCGACGTTACCGGCCATATCCAGCACCATGGACTGGAAGCAGATGACCACCGGCAGCACCGCTACCACCGATTCAAACGCGCCGACGACCGAGGAGACCAGCATCCCGAGGAACAGCAGCGCGATCAGCCACGGGAGACGCTTTTTCACGCTTTCAAATACGTTTTCGTTCAGATCCTCCTCGCCGGTCAGACCGCCCAGCTTTGCGTAATCATCGCCCATCTCATCGTCGACCAGCTCGACCACATCGGACGATGTGATGATGCCCACCAGCTTACCGGCATCGTTCAGCACCGGCAGGCTGCGCTCCGCGTAGTCCACGATGCGGTCGATACAGTCGCTGACCTGCTCCCGGTCGGTGACATAGGGATAGGAGCGGACGATCAGGCTTTCCAAGCTTTCCTCTGCCCGGGCAATGATGAGGTCTTTCAGGTCGATGGCTCCGTAGAAGTGCTCGTTTTTATCCACCACATACAGGGTGGAGATGTTGTCGTTTTCTCCGGCCTGCTTTACCAGCTCGCTCATCGCCTGCCGGATGGTCATATCGTTTTTGATGGAGATGTAGTTGGTGGTCATCCTGCTGCCGATCTCATCCTCGTCATAAGAGAGCAGCATCTTCACATCTTCCACCGAGTCCTTGTCCAGCTTGTTGACGATCTCGTTTTTATCGGTATCGTCAAGATCCTCCAGTGCGTCCACCGCATCGTCCGAGTCCATGTTGGAAATGACCTTGGCGGCCTCGTGGCTGGGCAGCTCCTTCAGGTACGGCTCGGCATCGTCCAGATAGGTAAAGATCTCGGCAACGGTATCCACACCCAGAATGGAATAGAGCGACTGGCGTTCGGCGGGGGTCAGCGCCTCCAACGCATCCGCCAGATCTTTTTCATGGTAATCAGACAGTTTTTCAGCCAGTTCCGCCTTGGGCAGACCGCTGTGAATGATGCTCAGAATTTCCTGTACATAATTCTTCTGCATGGGTAGTTCCTCCTGATTCCGCGAGCTTGACAAATCAAAATCCATCGCTCCGCTTAAAATTTTGCACTTCATCATAGCACATCCGGTATGCGGCGGCAACCCTGCCAGCGTGAATTTTTTGTAAAAATTCGGGCATAAAAAGCCCCGCCAAAGCAAAAGGCTCCTTATCCGCAGAGCATGACCTTGGCAGAGAAAATGCCGTTCTGATAGGTAAACGTGCTTGCCCCGCCGGTCTTTTCTGCAATATGGCGGACAGACTGGATGCCGATCCCGTTTTCCCTTCGCTTGGAAGAGCGGAACACCCCGCTTTTTTCGTGAACTGCGCCGTCAAATGCGTTTTCCACTTCGACCAGAAGAAGCCGCTCGGCATGGACATACGCGGTGATCTCGATCTTCCGCCGGGCGGGTGCAGTGCGAAGGCTGGCTTCAAATGCATTTTCCAGAAGATTAGACAGCACCAGACACAGATCCATCTCGTCCACAGGAAGCACCTGTGGTAAGTTAAGCCGGGCACAAAAGGGAATGCCCTCGCGTTTTGCAAGGGCGCAATAATGGCCGACAACACTGTCCGCTGCACGGTTTTCGCAGA
>OHXG01000904.1_pt1 | contig 10503 bp, 9 predicted proteins | sample 1579971 | NCBI WGS metagenome assembly OHXG01 (sample SAMEA3882517, study PRJEB24775) | human gut metagenome | biome: human-associated habitat; feature: intestine environment; material: feces | place: Netherlands | collected 2009/2010
TTCCACTTTATCAGGTACGGGTTATTGCAGTTAATGACAATTATGACAGCGATAACTATGATGGTTCCACCGGTGGTATGAATGTTGCGTTTAAGAATTTAATTTATATGCTTTATAGCAGGGACTTGTCCAATAAAGTCAGCTCTGCAATGCACACGAGGATACTGAAAGGTGAGAACATCAGTGGTCAGTTAAGGTATGGGTATGTCAAAGACCCAAATGATAAGCATAAGATTATTGTCGATCCGGAAGCAGCAGAAGTGGTTAAGCTGATATTTGAACTGACCGCACAGGGCAAAAGCAAAACGGAAGTGGCAAATTATCTGAATGCTCAGGGTATTGATACACCATCCGCATACAAAAAGAGAAAAGGAAGCAGAAACTTTTTCCATGCAGTTGAAGTAAAAAGTCTGTGGAGTACTTCTTCTATCCGGGATATATTAAACGATGAAGTTTATCTTGGAAAACTGATATGGAATAAAACTAAGAAGAGGATAGGTAGCAATAACACTTCAAGCTATGTTCCTAAAGACGAATGGATGGTGATAGAAAATTGCCATGAACCCATTATTACTCAGGAATTATTTGATATGGCACACGCTAATTCAAAAAAATGTGTTCGTTCAAAGCGTGGTAAGAGAAACTATAATCCATTTTATTATTGTGGTGTGTGTGGCAGAGCTTTAGCACCCAGCAAAAGGGTAAAAGGTGACATTCTTCTTTGTTACTCGTCCAGAATTGAGGAAAATTCTCCATGCAAAAGCAACAGGGTGGAAATTGCCAAGGTTGAAGATGCAATCATGAAAACTGTAAATATGTATGCAACAGTTTATCTGGATGAGAAAGGAATAAAGAGAGCCGGTAAATCGAAAGAAGTATCTCCGGAAGAAAAGATTGCAACACTTGAAAAGAAGGTGAAGAGCCTCAGCAGTAAAAAGATGATGTTGTATTCTGATTATAAGGATGACAAGCTCACAAGAGAAGAGTATGTCAAGCGTTCAAAGGCGATGGTGGAGCAGATTGATGAATTGCATCAGGAAATCGAACAGCTTAAAACAGAAATACCGCCAGAAGATAATTCTTCTAGTAAGTTTGAGACACAGTTAGAAAGTATCATCAATATGGAATCTTTTGACAGAGAGAAAATCCAGAAGGTAATCAAAAAAGTGATTATCAATGGAGAGGACAATATAGAGATTGTATGGAATACAGATGATCCATTTTTCAAGTAAGATGGATGGTTACAGAGTTTGGAGTGCCGAGAAAATGTGGCACTCCTTTCTTCTGCAAGTATAAATATTGCTTTCAATATACTGCAATAGCAGGTATAATGGGAAGTGATATTTGAGGGTACAAAAAAATCAATTTTTTTTGGTCTGGAGTTGACACGAGCAGGAAACGGCTTTCCGGAAGCATCACTGCTGTTACCATTGTGTAATGAATTAGAAATAACAGTAAATGAACTTCTGACCGGAGAGAGAATTTCCCAGCAAAATTATAAGAAAAAAGCGGAGGAAAATATGGTGAATATGATTAGGGAAAAGGAAGAGAATAAGCAAAAAATATTATTAACAACAATGATTGGTATAATATCAACAATTACGTTTGTGACCTTATTATTAGTGGTTTGTTTTTACACAGATGTGATTGCATTACCAATTAAGATTGTGCTGATGCTGATTGCGTTAAGTGTGTTTGGTGTTGGATTATATGTTGCAATGTGGGGAGACAGGAAGATAGGATATTTTAAATGCAGGAATTGTAATGAATTGTTTACTCCAACATTTATGCAATATACTATGGGAATGCATATTGCGAGTACAAGATATTTAAAATGTCCTCACTGTAAGACAAGGACCTGGTGCAAGAAAGTCATGACCAAAGAGTGCTGATTAGATCATATAGACAGGGTATGGCAACAGCAGGTTGCTTTTCAAAACATGAATTTATCTATATGATATGGTTATGGAGGTGACGACTATGGAAACGAAAAATATTATTTTGAAACTTCGTACTGAAAGAGGAATGTCACAAGACGAGCTGGCAGATAAAATTATGGTAACAAGGCAGGCAGTATCACGCTGGGAACATGGAGTTTCCCATAGTTAAAGATACCACACCAAATATGATGAACCCACGCTTATACACTACCAGCTATAATAAGCCGTAAGGACAGCAATTTGACACTGCTGTCCTTTCTTTTATAAAATTGCAGTACACAGAAAAAAGCTGTAAAATGAAAAATATATTTGTCCTTGTAACAATTCTCGGACATTTGCCTGTTATACTATCTGCAAAAAGCAAAGGAAGTGAGAATATGGAGCAGATTTTAATTGTCGAGGACGACAGTTTTTTGAATAAGATGTTAGACTATAACCTGACCGCAGACGGCTACGGCGTGACTTCTGCCCTAAATGCCAGAACCGCAGCCGAAGCCATCCGCCAGCGGGAATTTGATTTAGTGCTGCTGGACATCAACCTGCCGGACGGGAACGGTTTTGAACTGTGCAAGCTGATAAAGCCCCAGCACCCGGACACCATCGTAATATTCCTGACCGCCAACGATCAGGAGAGCGACCAGATACGGGGCTATGAGGTGGGCGCGGTGGACTACATCACAAAGCCCTTTGTGATCGGGGCCTTGCAGCGAAAAATCAAAGCCATGTTCGCCATGCTGGAACACCACAAACCGGCCAAGGACATTTACGACGACGGGCGGTTGTTTCTGGACTTCTCGGAGCAGACGGCTTCCTTAAACGGCAAGCCCCTGACTCTATCCCCGATGGAGTACAAAATGCTGAACCTGTTTCGTAAAAATCCCCGGCAAGTGCTGACCCGTGGGCAGCTTTTGGAAAAGCTGTGGGATATAGACGAGCGGTTTGTGGACGAACACACCCTGACAACCTCCATCAGCCGTATTCGCAGCAAGATTGAAGCCGACGGCGGCGCACCCTACATCAAGACCGTTTACGGCATGGGGTATCAATGGACGGGAGGCGAGGTAAAATGAAGTTTCAAAACCTCTCGGTAAAGCGGCTGTTTGGCCGGGTGGCAATGGAGCTTGTCCTCTCCATGTCCGGGATCACCATAGCCCTGTTTCTTGTGACAAAACAGATTGCGGTGCTGCTGACAGGCGGGACGCTGCTGCTGTGCGCCCTTGTGGGGATTTTTGTACTGACGCAGGCGTTTGGAAAGCGGCTGTCGCAGTTTACCGCTGACCTGTGCCAGACCTTAGACCACATGATCGCCGGGAATGAAGCGCCCCAGCGGCCAGAGGACAGCGAAACCCAGCTTGCCAGAATCGGACACCGGCTGGCAAGGCTTTACCAGATCATGCAGGAGAACCGCCGCCGGGTGGACGAGGAACGGCAGGAGTTACAGACCCTTGTATCGGATATTTCCCATCAGGTGAAAACGCCGGTAAGCAATCTGAAAATGGCGACGGACACCCTGCTGGAAAAGCCCATGACCGAGGCGGAGCGCACCGACTTTATCCGGGGAATCCGCAGCCAGACGGATAAGCTGGACTTTCTCTTTCAGGCCCTTGTGAAAACCTCCCGTCTGGAAACAGGCGTGATCCAGTTGGACAAGAAACCGGGCCGCCTCTTTGATACCGTGGCACAGGCCATGAGTGGGATCGTGTATGCAGCGGAGAAAAAGGAAATCGCCGTGTCCGTGGACTGCCCGGAGGATTTGACCGTTTCCCATGACAGCAAGTGGACATCCGAAGCCCTCTTTAACCTGCTGGACAATGCGGTGAAGTACACCCCGGCAGGCGGGAAAATCGCTGTGTCGGTGGTGCTGTGGGAAATGTATGTGGAGGTCAAAGTGACCGACACCGGCAAGGGCATTTCCGAAAGCAATCAGGCTGCCATCTTCCGGCGCTTCTATCGTGAGGAAGAAGTACACGAACAGCAGGGCGTGGGCATTGGCCTGTATCTGGCCCGCGAGATTGTAATGCGGCAGGGCGGCTATGTCAAAGTGGTTTCGGAGCCGGGCAAGGGTTCGGAATTTTCCATTATGCTGCCTACAAAATGAAAGTAAACAAGCGAGGTGTTTCTATTATGAATGAACGAGAAAAAATAATCCGACTGTGGTTTGATATGTGGCTTTATCAGAAAGATATGGGCATTGATGATATTTTTGCGGAAGATGTACTCTATACAGAAAGTTGGTGTCCCCAGTATAGCAATCGTAAAACAGTAAAACATTGGTTTCAGGAGTGGAATACCCGTGGAAAGGTGGTAGTTTGGGAAATCAAGCAATTTTTCCATAAAGAAAATCAAACGATTGTAGAGTGGTATTTCAAAAATGGAATGAACAATGGGGATATAGAGGAATTTGACGGTATTTCTTTGATTGAATGGACAGAGGACAATAAAATAAAATCATTAAAAGAGTTTGGGTGTAACCGTAATACCTACAATCCTTATCAAGAAAGCGATACTCCTCAATTTAGAAATCAAAAGGCGAATTGGTTTTAGAACAGATCATGAGCTACGGCGGACGGCCATTTCCGGCTGCCCGCCGTAAATTTTTTTGAAATGTCCGAGCGTTGTAACATTTCACCTCGATTTTCAATGAAATTTTTTGGCCGCTGTAACATTTCGCGGACATTTAGGTTTTACAATACCCTTATCAAATATGGAGGTGATACAACTATGACATGGCCTTTTGAAAATGACACCTGCGCCATTACAAAGAAGCTGGCGCAAAGAAGCTTCAAAGCCAACAAATTACGAAATATTGTTGCTGTAATAGCAATCGTTTTAACATCAATGCTTTTTACTTCTGTAACGACTTTATGTGTTGGAGCGATCCAGTCTATACAGACAACTATTTTGCAAATTAGGGGAACCAGCCCGTCCACTGGTACATCTGTAAATTGGATTGCCATAATAGCAGCCCTGTTTTTTATTATGATTTTTGTAATAACGGGCTATTTGCTCATTCGCAATATTTTTGAGATTTCTGTTGTTCAAGAAATAAAGAAATATGGCTTATTAAGAACAATCGGAACAACGGAGAAGCAAATCAAGCGAATTGTTTATAAGCAAGCATTTTGGCTGTCTATAATTGGTATATCTATTGGGTTGATTTTAGGATATATAGTAGGAATACTTATGCTTCCGTGGATTCTTAATTTTATGAAAGGCGAGTATCACAATCTTTCTGTGAACTTGAGTTTTAATCCTATTATTTTTGTCGTTGCCGGGATATTTAGTGCGATTACTGTTTGGGTGAGCATAAAGAAACCATTCAAAATTGCAGCTACGATTTCGCCCATTGAGGCAACCAGATACTATGAAAAAGACAATTATCATAGTGCCAACAAGAATCGTCTTTCGTTTAAGAATAGAATAACAGAAATGGCATGGAGAAATTTAAGAAGAAATTCAAAGCGTACCATATTTATCGTCTTATCCATGATACTCTGCATTATTCTCCTAAACAGTGCAATCGCAATCGGAAATAGTGTTGATGTTAAAAAATATGTATCTTCTGTTACCTCATTTGATTTTGTTGTGGCAAGCCCAAACACATTTTCTAATGTGCAAGGTTTTCGATTTAAAGATGATTCTGTTAGTAATGAAATCATATCTGATATTGAAAATAATATTCCTGTGCTGAACGGAAGTCGAATTTATAAAAACACTTTGGATGATGTCAGTGTTACTTATGATTATGGTAGTTTGGTCACGGAAGTATTAGACGAATACACAGAAGATAATCACCTTATACGAAGTGGTATGGTTGATGGCAGAACTTATCCAGTAAAACTCGGTGTTGATTATCGACCTCTTTGCAATATTTACGGGGTAGAAAAATCAATACTTCCTAAATTGAATTTCATTGAGGGAGAAACAGATATACAGCAACTAACCTCATATTTGGAAAGTGGAAACTATGTTATAGAAATTTCAGCGATCAACCCAAATGAATCTCCTGAATTTCTTTGTCCGCTCAATCAGGAAGTTACCATTTACAAAGATGGATTGCCTTATAAAACGGTTTCGGTAATTGCGCGTGCAGTGGTTGATTTTTCATTGGTAGAATCTCCGGGTAAGAATGTTGGCTACACTGATGTTGGCGGCGATTGTCCTATTTTCTATATGAGTAATGAGATGTTTGTGGAATTATATAACAATCCAGCCATAATGAGTTATGTGTTTGATGTGGAAAAAGAACACTTTTTGCCAGCGACCGAGTACATCAATTCTTTGCCTACCGTTGAATACGCATCGTCTGAAACATTGGCACAAACTATGAATGGATTAAAACAAACTATTTTTATCATAGGTGGCCTTATTGGGTTTCTATTAGGAAGTATCGGGCTTGTGAATTTTTCCAACATCATTATAACGGGCATTATAAACCGGCAACGGGAATTTGCTACATTAGAGAGCATCGGAATGACGAAAAAACAAATTAACAAATTGACCGTATTGGAGGGATTGTTTTACGCATTTCTGATTTGTGTAATGGGTTTACCTCTCTCTCTTATTGTTGCAAATACAATTCTTCCTACTTTCTTTAATCAACCTGACTTATGGCTGTTTACAATACAGCCTACGATTTTCCCGTTGATATTAGAGGGAATTGTTATTTGCGTTGTGGCGATTATAGTTCCTCATGTTTCGTTTCGCTATTTTAGAAAAACAAGTATTGTAGCTCGATTAAGGGTAGTTGAATAATAATTTTGAAATGTCCGAGCGTTGTAACATTTCACCCCGATTTTCGATGAAATTTTTTGGCCGCTGTAACATTTCGCGGACATTTGGGTTTTGCAATGACCTTATCAACAAAAGTGAGGAGGCGTTGCAATGGAACTGACCCCGACCATGATTTTGAATCTGGCGCTGCTGATCGTCCCGCCCGTTGCCCTTGTGCTGGCGTTCTGGCAAAGGCTGGCCCAGCACATCCGCTGGACGGTTGCCTTGACTGCCCTCTGTGATGTTCTCCTGTTTTGGGATGAACTGTTCTACTATGAGAGCTTCGGACTGTTCGCTGTGCTGATTCTGGTACAGTTGGCGGCCACCGGCGCAGCAGCGTTCCGCATTTACAACAAACAAAGAAAGGATTGAATTTTATGAGAATTTTACAGACTATCGACCTGAAAAAGTATTACGGTACAGAGCCGAATATCACCCGCGCCCTTGACGGCGTGAACTTCTCTGTAAATGACGGCGAATTTGTGGCCGTTGTGGGAACCTCCGGCAGCGGCAAGTCCACCCTGCTTCACATGATGGGCGGGCTGGACACCCCTACTTCCGGCAATGTGATTGTCCGGGACAAAGAACTGTCGAAAATGAACGACGAACAGCTTACCATCTTCCGCCGCCGCAACATCGGCTTTATCTTCCAGAACTATAACCTTGTTCCTATCCTGAATGTGTATGAGAACATCGTCCTGCCGGTGGAGCTGGACGGGGACACGGTGGATCAGAAGTTTTTGGACGAGATCGTTCACCTGCTGGGGCTGGAAGATAAACTGAAAAATATGCCGAACAATCTTTCCGGCGGCCAGCAGCAGCGTGTGGCTATCGCCCGCGCCTTGATTACCAAACCGGCTATTGTTCTGGCCGACGAGCCAACCGGCAACCTTGATAGCAAGACCAGCGCCGAGGTGCTGGGGCTTATCAAGCGCACCAGTGCAGAGTTCCGGCAAACTGTTGTGATGATTACCCACAACAACGACATTGCCCGCCTTGCAGATCGGATTGTCCGCATTGAGGACGGCAAGATTGTGGAGTAAGGAGGTGGCAGGCTATGACATGGCCTTTTGAGAATGATACCAGCGCCATTACAAAGAAGCTGGCAAAGAAAAGTTTGCAAAGCGAGAAGCGCCGGAATCTGATGGTGGTGATTGCCGTTGCGCTGGCGGCGTTTCTAATCTGCTTTACGGGAATTGTGTCTACCTCCCTGACACAAATGCAACGCAATCAGGTTGTCGATACTTATGAGGCGGTCTGGCTGGGCGTGGAGGAAAACGACATTGAAACCCTGAAAGGACTGCCGGAGTTTGAGCGCGTAGGCGGCTACTATATGCTGGGTGAGGAACTTTCGGAACAGGGCTATCATGCGTCTTATGTGTATTGCGACGCGCAAATGATGGAGATTACCAAGGCGCAGATGGAGTTGTTAGAGGGGAGGGTTCCTGAAAAAGCAAATGAAGTTGTCGTAAGCGAATACTTTCTTTCCACCTATGGAAACAATGCCAAAATTGGGGACACTGTGACCTTAGATACAGAGAGTTTTCATGGTGATTATGTCGTTACCGGCATTATGGACAGCGTAAATGAAAAAGAAGCGAATACCTGCGCGATCATTCTTTCCAACGCTGCCCTGACAGAATGGAAAGGGTTTGACCCGACTGGCTATCGCGCCTATGTCCATTTCAAAAACAGCGACCAGTTGGGCGAAGAACTGATGACCTCTTATTGCAGGGAGATTGCGGAGGAATATCAGCTTCCTATGCCCAAAATGAACAGTAAGTATTTTGCCTATGCTTCTAAATCCTTTGATTTTGCACTGATGGCAGGTGTGATTGCCCTTGTTCTGATTGGCGGCTATATTGTGATCCAGAGTATCTTCCGTATCTCCATCAATGACAAAATCCAAAGCTACGGGCAGCTTCGGACGATTGGTGCGACACCAAAGCAAATCAAGCGGATTGTAAAGAACGAGGGACGCAAACTCGGCAGTATCGGGATTCTGATTGGCACAGTGCTGGGCGTATGCGGCGGTTTCCTCCTGTTTTCCAAGGGTTTTAACGCTGTTTCCTATGTGGCAACGGTTATTTTAACGCTTATAAGCAGTTGGATCATGGTATCTGTTTCCATCCGTAAGCCGGTGAAAATTGCGGCAGGGATTTCCCCCATTGAAGCCGTCCGTTTTACCCCGGCGCAAAAGGACATCCGCAGCCGGAAAAAGAATATCAAGCTCAATCCTGTTTCAATGGGAATTGCAAATTTTAGGCGTGACCGAAAAAAGACCGTTGCTATTGTAGCCTCATTGAGTTTGGGTGGAATTATCCTGCTTGTGGTATCCTCCATTGTTTTGCTGCGCTCACCAGAGGCGCTTGCAAGACAGTTTTTCCCAGACGGCGACTATAAAATTTATTTGGATTCTGAAATGACAGAAGAAAAGGTTATGGCAGCGGGAAATCCATTGAATGAGGAATTAAAGCAGGAAATCTTATCTATTGATGGCGTTACAGATATAATTCCAAGCAGGCAATCTCTCCATGCAACTTATAAAACAGAGATTCATCAAGCTGGTGGTATGTGCGATATGCTGACCGACCAGAATTATGCGGCAGTTGAAGCGGCTCTGACAGAGGGAACCATGCCAACAGATTCCCGTAGTATTGTAATTGACTATAATGTGCTAAAGCAGAATGAGGATATGGGTGTTGGTTCAACGGTTGAGATTTCTTTGGGAGAAGAACAGCCATCCGTTTCTGTTACCATATCGGGGTTATACGCTCCTGCAAAGGTATATTCAGGACATGGCAGGATGCACTTAGATGGGGCAACTCTTTTTGCACCAGAAGCATTGTTCCACGAACTGCACCCGGAAATCACCTCTTTTGACTATTCATGGAGCATTGTAAATGACCCTAAAAAAACGAACTATGTGGGAGCTGAATTGAAAAATATTGTTGCCAGCCATAGTAATATTGCCTTAGATGAAATCAATACAGTGATTGAATATGAAGAAATGACAAATTCTTTTGCGTTTGGCAGTATGGAGATACTTTCATGGCTGGTATTTCTCTTTGGCGTTATCAACCTTATCAATACGACACTCTCTAACCAGATAGCCCGAAAGCAGGAAAACAGTATTCTGCGTTCTATCGGCCTAACACAAAAACAGCTATGTAAAATGAACATCTGTGAGGGGCTGTGCTATGCGCTCTTTGCAACATTGGCAACGCTGATCGTTGGGCTTCCGGCTTCCATCTTTGCTTGCAGAAAAATGAGTGTAGGTGCTTTTGCCGGAAATGTAGTGCCTTATCAATTCCCGGTTTTGGAAATGGGGCTGTTCATTCTGGTATTGTTCGGAATGGAGCTGATCTTGTCTGTATGGACAATCCGCAGACAGAAAAAACAATCTCTGATTGAACAAATGCGGGCAATGGAATAACCGTATGGGATCGGCGGGGCGGCGTGTGCTGCCCCGCTTTTTTCGCCATTTCTCAAAAAATTTTTGAAATGTCCGAGCTTTGTAACAATTCAGCCTGTTTTTTTGTCGAAATCAAAGGCACCTCGGACATTTGTGTAACATTTGTAGTTTATGCTTGTGGTAAATCAATTAAGAAACATCTGCCCCCACAGCGGGGAAAAGAAAAAAACCGCTGACGGGCAGAGGATTTCGTGTGCTTTCCTATATCACTGACGATACGGCGGTTTTGAGAAATCAGAGCCGCCGTTTCTTTTCGCCCCCCTAAACCAACGACGACCTAACACCGTGTAAATCCACGGCGGCATATAGGAGGAT
>OHXG01000908.1_pt1 | contig 10474 bp, 10 predicted proteins | sample 1579971 | NCBI WGS metagenome assembly OHXG01 (sample SAMEA3882517, study PRJEB24775) | human gut metagenome | biome: human-associated habitat; feature: intestine environment; material: feces | place: Netherlands | collected 2009/2010
TGTCATAATCATCCATATTTACTTTAGCAAGAGCAGTTTCTATCAATTCAAGTTCTTCATCAGAAACATCGAATTTACCAATGTATTCCTTTACGGTTGAATTATTAAATGAATGTGTCAGGCAAATTTTTGCGACCTCATCATATCCCAATGACATCATATATGTATATCCGTCATAAACATGACCTAAATGCCTAACACCAAACTTTCTGCCAATATCATGGAGTAACCCTAATATGTATGCCTTTTCCGAATCCAAATCTTCACATAATTCCGCAATCTTTTCAGCGCATTTTGCTGTAATGCGACTGTGATTTACCCAAGGACCCGAATTACATTGTTCAGCTTCTTCTAATATTTTTTCAGCTTCCGCTCTTGTCGGCATCATTTTTATTCGCCTCCATAAACAGAGTTATATGCAAAACATTACCTGACACTACTGCATAAAAGTAATTTTGTGACATTTATATTTATAATCTGACTTAATATAAATTTTGTGCTGTTACTTGCGGACGGATAATATCCGCCTCTACAAAATCGTCATCATTTTCAAAACTTTTATCGCAACAAAATTCCTGTTTCTTACTTGTATTTTAAATCAAAAACCGCAACGCTTGTACGCAAGTGGGATGCAATTTATCAGGTCTGTGGGGAGCATTGAGATTTTGCCGTATTTTTCGGCGGCAATGTCGCCTGCAAGACCGTGGAGATATACTGCCGCTGCGGCTGATGAAAACGCACTTGCGCCCTGAGCAAGAATTGATGCGGTCATTCCTGCAAGCACATCACCGCTGCCGCCTGTTGCCATTCCCGAATTGCCTGTCGGGTTCACAAGCACCTTACCGTTTGGCGAGGCAATTACCGTTCCTGCTCCTTTGAGAACCGTTACAACACCGTACTTTTGTGCAAAATCGAGGGCAACTCTCTCCCTTTCCGCATTTACAAGCGGAGTTGCAAGACCTGTAAGTCTTGACATTTCGCCCGGGTGAGGAGTAATTATAATCGGTGCTTTTTTCCTTAAAAGAATTTCAGGCTGTTTTGCAACACAATTGAGTGCATCTGCGTCAAGCACAAGCGGTGTTGTGGAATTTTCTATAAAAGAAAATACAATTTTTAATGTATCGTCGCACACACCGAGTCCGCAACCGACAAGAGTTGCAGATGATTTGCACGATTCGCTGACTAAAAACGGAACATTTACCTTTGAGATTCTGCCGTCTGCATTTTCGCTGAGAGGATAGTAAACGCTCTCAAGAATCGTTTGAGCAACAATCGGGTAAATACTTCTCGGCAAGGCACATTTTGCAAGACCTATGCCCGTTCTTAACGCACCCTTTGCCGACATAACCGCCGCCCCTGCCATTCCGTAGCTTCCGCAAACGCAGAGCAATGAACCCAGAGTTCCCTTGTTTGCATCATCGGGGCGTTCAAAAATTGCACTTTTTACAACATTTACATCTGTTACTGTCATACAATCAACTCATTTTTCTTTTATAGAATAACTGAACCACAATATTCTTGTTGAGGTGCGGTTTCATACCGTTGAGAATATCCTCGTTCGGAGTAAAAACGAGAAGACATCTGCCGTATGCAGGACTGTTGAAAACGGCAAAATAGTTTTCGTCCTTGGAGTCAATATCTCTTGCGGCGATGAAAGTTTTGAGAAATCTCATCTTCTTGATTTCGGTATCGTCTTTTTCAAGTCTTTCAATCTCGTTAATCTGAACCTTGCACATGGTTTTTCTTTTGCGCAATGCAACAACCTTTGCAATTTCAAGCTCATTGCCCGAAACCGAATATTCAAAATCGACCTTCTGAATACTGAACACATGCCAAACAGCATAAATTCCGCCTATAAACACAAAAAAAGCCACATAGATAAGATATGCAATTGTTGCAAAAGCAAGTAAAAACAATGTTGTCGGCACTAAAATAAGCAAAAGCACCGAAACAATTTTTATAATCAGATTTTTAGGTTTGTTAACCCGTCTTACAACCTGTTCGTTAAAATTATTCAATGTATTTTCTCCTTTATGATTGATATTTCATATGATATCACAGGCTGTTGTTTTTTTCAACAAAAGATACAAAAACTCTTGCAAAAAAAATGTTTTGGTGTTATCATAGAAAAAGATAACATGATGACGAAGAAAGTAGCGTTTGCGTGATACCGTCAAAGAGAATGTGTGCCGAGGCTGAAAGCATACAACGGCGTTGCAGGTGTGAAGTTCCCTTCCGAGTGGTGAGGTTGAAATTTTCAGTAGATCTCAACGGCTGACTCCGTTACAGGTTGTGAAAGTGTCTGCTTTCGGGAGTGTTTGCTTTGATGCAAAAATCAGGGTGGTACCACGGATTATTTCGTCCCTGCGTAATTGATTTTACGCAGGGCTTTATTATTTTTACGGAGGTAATTTATGAACGAGAAATTATTAAGTTTAAAAGACGAAATCAAGTCAAGACTCGGCGAAACACAAGATTTGACCGACCTTGATAAAATCAGAGTTTCTTATCTTGGCAAAAAGGGCAGCATCACGGCTCTTTTAAAGGGTATGAAAGACCTTCCCAACGAGGAAAGAAAAACTTTCGGTGCTGAGGTAAACAAGCTCAAGGCACAGGCCGCACAGCTTATTGAAGAAAGACTTGCGGAACTTAAAGAAAAGGAAATTCAGCGTGAAATCGCCTTGATGCCGCAGTTTGACATTACATCGCCTGTTGCGCTTGCAAGGGGTTCTTATCACCCAATCACCCTTGTTCAGAGAGAATGCGAAAAGATTTTCTCATCAATGGGATTTAACATTGAGGACTACTCCGAAATCGTAACCGACTACGAATGCTTTGAGGCTCTTAACATTCCGAAGCACCACCCCGCAAGAGATATGCAGGACACTTACTACCTTGACAACGGTCAGCTTTTAAAGTCACACACATCAGCCGCACAGAACGCAATTCTTAAAAAGTACGGCAAGGGACTTATTGAAAACGGCACACCTATAAAAGCCATCTTCCCCGGCAGATGCTTCAGAAACGAGGCTACTGACGCTTGTCACGAAAACACATTTTTCCAGATGGAAGGCGTTATGGTTGACAAAGACATTTCAATTTCAAACCTTATCTACTTTATGAAAACAATGCTTTCCGAGGTATTCAAAAAGGATATCAAGGTTAGACTTCGCCCCGGCTTTTTCCCATTCGTTGAACCGGGTTTTGAACTCGACATCAGCTGTCTTATCTGTGGCGGCGAGGGTTGTCCGTCATGTAAGCACAGCGGTTGGCTTGAGCTATGCCCCTGCGGTATGATTCATCCCAATGTTCTGCGTGAGGGCGGAATTGATCCCGAAAAATACACAGGCTTTGCGTTTGGTCTCGGTCTTACAAGACTTGCAATGATGAAGTACGGAATCAAGGATATCCGTGACCTTAACAGCGGCAGTCTTAAAGCACTTTCACAGTTTACTGATGACGAATAAGAGAGGAGATACAAAATGTTTTTATCTATGAACTGGATTCAGGACTTTGTTGATTTGAGCGGTCTTGATAAAATTGAACTTATCCGCAAATTTTCTCTTTCCACAGCCGAGGTTGAAAACGATATTCTCCGCAAGGGCAGTGAAATCAGCGGTATTGTTGTAGGTGAAATTAAGTCGGTTGAAAATCATCCCGATTCAAAGAAACTTCATCTCCTCAAAATTGATGCAGGCGAAGATGAACTTATTGATGTTGTCTGCGGTGCTCCGAATGTAAGAGTCGGTCTTAAAACCGCTTTTGCAAAGGTTGGCGCTAAAATCGGCGAAATCACGATTACACCAAGACCTCTTGCAGGCTTTACATCAAACGGTATGTGCTGCAGTGAGGCTGAAATTGGTATCAGCGATGACAACTCCGGCATCATGGAAATTACAGATGATGTAAAGAACGGCACAGACCTTAAAGACATTTACGAAATTGACGATATTGTTTTTGAGGTTGATAACAAGTCGCTTACAAACCGTCCCGACCTTTGGGGACACTACGGAATCGCAAGAGAATTTGCCGCACTTGCAGGCAGAGAGCTTAAACCTTTCGACCTTGACGATTTAAAGGCATACGACGGTCTTAAAAAGATTGATATGAAGATTGAGGACACTCTCTGTCAGAGATACAGCTGCTTACAGATTGAGAATATCAACCGCAATGTCAGCCCCGTAAATATGAGAATCCGTCTTTTCTACTGCGGTATGAGAGCAATAAACTATCTTGCCGACCTTACAAACTACCTTATGCTTGAAATGGGACAGCCGATGCACGCTTTCGATTCAAGAAAGGTTGAAAAAATCAGAATCAAGCGTTTTGACAAGCCTTTCACTTTCAAAACACTTGACGGTGTTGAAAGAAACATTGACGAAAACACACTTATGATTTGCAACGGCAACACTCCTGTAGCAATTGCCGGTATCATGGGCGGTCTTGATTCGGAAATTGTTGACGATACAACTACTCTCACACTTGAATCTGCAACATTCAACGCAGTTTCCGTAAGAAAGTCAACAGTAAGACTTGCTCACAGAACAGACGCATCAATGAGATATGAAAAATGTCTTGATCCTGAAATGACTGTTACTGCAATTGCAAGATTTGTATATCTTCTCAAAAAGTATGACAGCGACATCAAGGTTGTTTCTTCGCTCACAGACGAGTACGCATTCAGGTATGACACAGTTGTTCTTGACTTTGACAAAAACTTTGTTGACCGCTACACAGGCATCGAAATCAGCAACGACAGAATTGTTGCAACACTCGAAAGCCTCGGCTTTAAGGTTGAACTCAACAACGATAACTTCAGCGTAACGGTTCCAAGCTGGAGAGCAACAAAGGATGTTACAATCAAGGCTGACATCATTGAAGAAATCACCCGTATTTACGGCTATGACAACTTTGAAATTCACACAACACGCTCTCCCCTCTACCCCGTAAGAGCAAGCGTTGTTAAAACTACGGAAAACAAAATCAAGGATATGCTTGTTAAGAGATACAATCTCCACGAACTTCACTCATATGTATGGGCATACAACGATGAACTCAAGGCAATTGACATTCCTGTTGAGGATAATGTTAAGCTTGCAAACGCAACTAACCCGAATATTGAAACATTAAGAAATTCAATTGTTCCCACACAGCTTTGTCAGATTAAATCAAACCTTTCATTCTCAAACGATTTCGGTATTTTTGAAATCGGCAGAGTTGTAAACGGTCTTGACGAAAACGGTCTTTGCATTGAGAACAAAAAGCTTGCAATCACACTTTACAGCAAGACAAGAAATGTTAAGGACATCTATTTTGAACTCCGTGACATTCTCGCAGTTGTAACAGATGAAATCAAGCACAAGGCTCTCACATTTGAAAAGGCTGAACCGACTCACAGCTACGAACACCCCGTAAACCTCAATTCGGTATGCCTTGACGGCAGAAATATCGGTACAATCGGCATTGTTCACCCGACAGTAAACAAGAAGATTGACAAAAAAGCCGCAATTGTATTTGCAGAAATTGATGTGAACGCTTATGCAAACACAGAAGCCGCTCCGATTGTTTATGACGAACCGTCAAAGTTCCCGCCGATGGACTACGACATCAGCGTTGAAGTCCCTCAGGGAATGTTCTTCTCACACCTTGCAGAGTGTTGGAAAAACGAAGGCGGAGAGATTCTCAAAAGCACAAAGATTGTTGACACATATGACACAGATACAGTTCACAGCGTAACAATCCGCTTTGAGTTCTCATCAAATGAAAGAACACTTTCATCAGCCGAGGTTCAGAAGATTATGGACAAGATAATTTCAAATCTTTCTGAAAACGGAGTAAAGCTCAGAGGCTAAAAATTATGGGGGCGGTTTTTCCGTCCCCTTTTTGTGACATAATCTGACAAACATAAGATAAAATTAAAAAATATTACTGCTGTTTTATCACACAAAGCAATGTTTTTGACATTGAAATAACATAAATTAGGCATATTTATTAAAAAGTGCTTGAAATTTACTTTGAAATATGGTATAGTAGCAGAATAGGAGGTGTTTCAGTATGTTGGATAAAACAATGATTTTTTCTCTTGGTGAGGAAAAAGATGACCAGATAAAAGCAGGGCTTACAATCGTTTATGATGCCCTCCGCCAAAAAGGATATAACCCTATTAATCAGATTGTGGGATATATTTTAAGCGAGGATCCGACCTATATTACAACATATAATAACGCTCGCAACATCATCAGCAAGATCGACCGTGACGACCTACTTGAAGCACTGGTAAAATCGTATCTTAATGTTTAAGAAAGGATGATGCCTTGTGGCAGATACCAAAAAGACCGAAAAGAAATTTTCGACTTACAAGGGCAGACCGCTCGTTCGTTGCAATGACGAGATTTACTACGGCAGTATGGAAGAACCGTATGTTATAAGAATGCAAATCAAAAGCAAAAAGGATGTCAACGGAACTGAGATTGCCGATAAGGTAACAGTTCAGCTAATGGCTACAGACCCTTATCTTTCACCGAGAAAACAGCTTGTTAAGTCAAGTGAGAAAAAGGGATTGTTCCTTGCTATGGATATTGCAGACATCTGGCTTGAAAGAGCCCTTGCAAACAAAATGTAATTTAACATTGAATTTACGGAGTAATCGGTTTTGGTTACTCCGTTTTTTCTTATGTAGAACAACATCTTTGTTGCATTTATAAAGCCAGTCTTATCACAAACTTTTTACCGTTACATGAAAAGTGTATAGTGGATGTTCCAATACAAATGATTACAAAACTTTGAAATTTTATTATACAGAAAAAGCACTCTGCATTTCTGCAAAGTGCCTTAATTTAAAATATTAAGTTCAGAATAAATCGCTGTGTGAACCTGTTCTTGACAAAACAAGAACGAGTTCGTTGTTGTTGACTTGATAAACGAGCAACCAATCGGGTGCAATGTGACATTCTCGAAAGCCGTTATAATTACCCGAAAGATTGTGATCTTTGAATTGCTCGGGCAACGGTACTTCATTCGCAAGCAATTCAACTATCTTTTCAAGCCTTGAAATATCATAACCACGCTTTTTTATCCTTTTAAAATCCTTTTTAAACATGGTATGATACTTAATCGTCAGCATTCAAGTCCTCCATAAGCTCGCTTAAAGAATTAAAAGGACCGTGAAGATTTTTGCCCTCTCTGACATCCTGCATAGCCTGCAAGGTTTCTGCATTTGGCTTATCAAGTTTGATTTCAAACGGTATGCCGTTCTCCCTGACAATTTGTTTGAGATAGATATTGATTGCTGTTGACATATTCAAACCAAGTTCGTTAAGCAATGTGTCAGCTGTTTTTTTAAGATTTTCATCAACTCTGACATTCAGATTTGTTGTTGCCATAAAATCAACTCCTTTATATCTGTATATGTATAATATCACATACAAATCACAAAGTCAAGCAATTATAATTACGTTGTCATTATTTTGCACAATTTTACATACAATAAAACAAAGGTCGGGAAACAGAGCATTTCATTTTACACACTCTCTTCCCGACCTTAATTTTCAATTGTACATTTTAAATTTTCAATTTACTTTGTATCCTGCGTCCTCTACAGCTTTTTTTAGAACGGAATCTTCAACATTTTTTGACATTGTAAGAACGGCTGAGCCTTTCTTGTGGCTTACTTCTGCCAATTCAACACCGTCAATTGCCTCAAGAGTTTTCTTTACTGTTGCCTCGCAATGCGGACACATCATACCTTCGATTTTCATTGTTTTTTCCATGATTTTATTCTCCTTTTTATTTTTATGTTTTATTTTTCTGTCATGCTTTGAGCTGTGAACCTTAACAAAATTAAGCCTTAATGCGTTTGTTACAACACAAAAGCTTGAAAGGCTCATTGCCGCCGCACCGAACATCGGATTTAACTGCCAGCCGAAAAGATTGATAAATGCACCCATGGCAAGCGGAATACCGATTACATTGTAAATAAATGCCCAGAAAAGATTTTCGTGAATGTTACGGAGTGTTGCTCTGCCAAGTCTGATTGTTGCAGGAACATCTGCAAGGCGGCTCTTTACGAGTACAACATCTGCCGCATCAATTGCAACATCCGTTCCCGCTCCGATTGCAATACCCAAGTCTGCGCTTGTGAGGGCAGGCGCATCGTTAATGCCGTCACCGACCATTGCAACCTTACCGTATTTTTTCAGCTCTTTTACATTCTTTTCCTTGCCATCAGGAAGAACTCCTGCAACAACTTCATCAATGTCTGCGTTTTTTGCAACGGCTTTTGCGGTTTTTTCGTTATCGCCCGTAAGCATTACAACACGCACACCCATATTTTTGAGTTCATTAACAGCCTGTTTTCCGTCCTCTTTTATTATGTCTGCAACAGCAATAATACCGAGAAGTTTATTTCCTTTACAGAAATACAGCGGAGTTTTGCCCTCTTCCGCAAGCTGTTCAGCTTTTGCTTTTTCGTCTGATGAAATTTCAGCAAACTGTGAAATATATCTGTAATTGCCGCCGTAAACGCTTTCAGAGCCGATTTTTGCGGTAAGTCCGTTACCCGTTACGGCATTGAACTCAGTCACTGCATCGCCGATAATATGTCTGTCATTTGCATAAACTACAATTGCCTTTGCAAGCGGATGTTCGCTTGATTTTTCAAGAGCAACGGCTGTTTTCAAAAGCTCGGTTTCCGAGATATTTTCGACTGTAACAATATCGGTCACAGCAGGTTCACCCTTAGTAACCGTGCCTGTTTTATCAAGAACAACCGTGTCAATTCTGCCTGCCGTTTCAAGTGAAACTGCGGTTTTATAGAGGATTCCGTTCTTTGCACCGACACCGTTGCCGACCATAATCGCAACAGGGGTTGCAAGTCCCAATGCACACGGACAACTGATTACAAGAACGGAAATGGCTCTTGCAAGCGAAAATCCTACACTTTGACCGAGCAACAGCCACACGATTGCAGTAATCACGGCAATTGTGATTACCGCAGGAACAAACACACCCGATACCTTGTCGGCAATTTTTGCGATAGGCGCTTTGGTGGCAGACGCATCACTGACCATTTTAATAATCTGTGACAGCGTTGTATCCTCACCGATTCTCGTAGCCTCACAGCGGATATATCCCGACTGATTGATTGTTGCGGCTGAAACCATATCGCCGACAAGCTTGTCAACAGGAACGCTTTCACCCGTCAGCGCTGATTCATTGACGGCACTTTCTCCGTCGATAACAACTCCGTCTACAGGAATACTCTCACCCGGACGAACTGCGAATATATCGCCTTTTTTCACCTGCTCTATCGGAACAGTTTTTTCAACACCGTCAACTACAATCGTAGCAGTCTTTGGTGCAAGTTTCATCAAGCCTTTGAGAGCGTCGGTAGTTTTGCCCTTTGAGTAAGCCTCAAGCATTTTACCGACTGTGATGAGTGCCAAAATCATTGCGGCTGATTCAAAATAGAACTCGTGCATATACGACATAACCGCCGCCGAGTCACCTCTCACCTGTGCATCGGTCATCATAAACAACGCAATTGTGCTGTAAACAAAGGCTGTGCCCGAACCAAGTGCAACAAGCGTGTCCATATTGGGAGCAAGGCGGATAATACCCTTGAATCCGCTGACAAAAAATTTCTGATTAATCACCATCACTATGCCTGACAAAATCAGCTGAACAAGTCCCATTGCAATATGGTTGTTGTCAAAAAATGACGGCAAAGGCCATCCCCACATCATATGTCCCATTGAAAAATACATCAACACTGCAAGGACAATAAGAGATGCGATAAGTCTTTTTCTGATTTTGGGTGTTTCGGTATCTTTGAGAGAATCCTCTGCATCGGGCGATTTTTTCTCTTTGCCTTTCAAAGACGCACCGTAGCCGGCATTCTGCACGGCTTTTATAATTGCAGACGAATCAGCCGAACCGTCAACATTCATTGAATTTGTAAGCAGACTGACGGAACAGGAATTTACTCCGTCAATCTTCGATACCGCCTTTTCAACACGGGCAACACAGGTGGCACAGCTCATGCCCGTTACATTGTATTGAGTCATAGTTTCTCCTACTTCATAAGCTTTTGCAAAACACCGACAAGCTCGTCAATTGTTTCATCGTTACCTGCCCTTATGTCATCTGCAACACAGGTGCGGATATGATTAGCAAGCAACTCTTTGTTAAAAGCGTTGAGTGCCGCATTGGCGGCGGCAACCTGTACCAGAATATCGGGACAGTAGGCGTCTGCCTGCAGCATATCCCGCAGACCTCGCACCTGCCCCTCTATGCGGTTAAGGCGGTTTATAAGCAGCTTATACTCCTTTTCATCGCGGTGCTTTTTCTTTTTACAACATTCACATTCGCTCATAGCTTTTTACCTCTCAATCTTAAAGCGTTGCCAACAACAAATACCGAGCTTAGCGACATTGCAAGCCCCGCCAGCATCGGGCTTAAAAGCGGACCGCCGAAA
>OHXG01000910.1_pt1 | contig 10459 bp, 6 predicted proteins | sample 1579971 | NCBI WGS metagenome assembly OHXG01 (sample SAMEA3882517, study PRJEB24775) | human gut metagenome | biome: human-associated habitat; feature: intestine environment; material: feces | place: Netherlands | collected 2009/2010
AACATCCCCCCTACACTACTATATCTCAGCGGATATTAACATCCTACAGGTTGTTCTTATAGATATTCGCCATCACCTTCTGGTATTGGTTCTCAATCTGCATATACGCCTGAAGATTCTTATAAATACTTTCCGTTTCCACAAAATATTCAATCAATGAAATTTGTCCTTCGGTCAATGCCTGCTTCAATAAATCCAGCGAACGGTACATCAAAGGGACATCATACGCATTCATGGCATCCTTCAACTGCTGCATCTCATTGAAAAGAGACATCAGGGAAGCCTCGACCCGGTCTTTAGCACTTTCTTGCATAAGCTGAGCGCTGATAGCCTGTGCCTTGGCTATCTTTACCTTTTTACGATTCTGAAACAAAGGCAAGGAGCCCCCTACCACAAAACCATTCATCGAAACCGCATCATCCGTGTTACGGCGAAAGCCGGCTTCCAGCTTCGGCAACCATCCTTGGCGGTCTACCGAAACCTGCTTCTCGGCGGCACGGGCAGTGGCGGCGGCGGCCTGCAAGTCAAGGTCTGACGCCATCACTTCATCCCTCATAACATTGTAATCATTGATTTCCTGTATGGCAGGATACGTGGTTTCAGCAAACTCCAAAGGCATGTTACCGTTCATGGCAAGCAGAGACTGCAAGGCAGTGCGGTGAGCTGCGCTGTTTTGGGCAACTTCCGTCTGCACATTCATACGCTCCATCTTGATTTTGTTGACTTCCAATATATTCGCATCACCGGTAGTCAGACGTTTTTCATAAAGTGCCTGTAATTCATCTGCATTTTTCATACGGATATCCATCAATGTCTTTTCCTGATTCAACAGAATAAGGTCCAGACAGAGATTCTTCGCATTCAGCAGAATATCCCGGCGGGCAGCCTGTTGTTGCTTGTCCACCGCTTCGTTCTGCAAAGTAGCCTGCCGGTTGCGGGCAATATACTGAGTAGGAAAATCAAAACCTTGCGAAGCAACGAATTCCGTACCGTGACCACCTTCGGCACCATTACTGTAAAAAGAGCTGTAGCTCACCGTAGGATCAGGCAAGTTGTTGTTTGTCCGGTTTTCCATCTTGGTCGCATCGGCGGCATGTTTCTGTGCCTTGAGCTCTTTATTGTTCTGCTCGATGCTTTTCAAAATGTGCTCAATACTCTGGGCCTGCATCAGCAAGGGAGAGCAGAGGGCTATTATAACTAAGATTCGTTTCATATTATTTCTATTATTTCTTCTTTCGGTTCATCAGTTCATAAACAATCGGAATAATGAAAGCGTTCAGGAAAGTCGATGTCAAAAGACCTCCAAGAATAACTTTCGCCATCGGGCTTTGTATTTCATTACCCGGCAAATCGCCACGGAATGCCAAAGGTATCAAAGCCAGCGCGGAAGACAACGCAGTCATCAGGATAGGGTTCAAACGGTCTAACGAACCGTGAAGAATGCTTTCTTTCAACTCCATACCTTCTTCGCGCAACATATTGTAATGACTTATCAACAACATACCATTACGGGTAGCAATGCCAAACAACGAGATAAAGCCGATAATAGCCGGAATGCTTATCTCACCCGTTGTTATCATCAATGCAAATACCCCACCAATCAACGCCAAAGGCAAATTCAACAAAATGACTCCACTTTGGGCTGCATTCTTAAACTGGGTATAAAGCAACAGGAAGATAACCACGATACTCATAAACGAAGTGAGCATCAGCGTACGGCTGGCCGCCTGCTCGCTTTCAAACTGACCGCCATATTCCACATGATATCCTTCGGGAAGCTTGATTTGCGCATCAATCCGTTCCTGTATATCATTCACCACGCTGCGCAAATCACGACCGCTGGTATTGGCCGAAATCACAATCTTACGCTTCACGTTCTCACGGCTGATGGTATTCGGTCCCATGGCAGAAACCACATCGGCTACATAGTTGACAGGGATTTTCTGACCGTCACCGGTATCAATCATCAGGTTGCGCACCTTCTCCATCTCATCACGCACCTCATCCTTGGTACGGACAATAAGATTAAACGCTTTGCCTTCTTCATATACCTGTGAAACGACTTCACCCGCCATGTTCACTGATACAAACTCGGCAAACTCCGGTAAAGAAATACCGAATTTGGCAAGCATCTCGCGTTTGGGAACAATCTTGAGCTGCGGACGTTCGATTTGTTGTTCCACATTCAAGTCGGCAATACCCTCCACACTGCTGATGGCATCCTTTATCTGATTACCGATGGCAAACATCTTGTTCAAATCATTACCAAACAGTTTGATGGCAATGTTGGCCTTGGTACCCGAAAGCATGGCATCGATACGGTGGCTGATAGGTTGGCCTATTTCGATATTCGCACCGGTAATGGTAGATAACTTGGCACGCACATCGGCTACCAGTTCCTGGCGGGAACGGTCTTTCAATTCAAACGGGGCCTCAATTTCACTCACGTTAACCCCTAATGCATGCTCATCCAGTTCGGCACGTCCCGTTTTACGGGCTACAGTCTGTATTTCGGGAATAGACATCAGCAACTCTTCTGCACGGTGTCCCATTTTATCCGATTCTGCCAAAGAAATTCCCGGCAATGAACTGATATTAATGGTGAACGAACCTTCATTGAAAGATGGCAGGAAACTGCGTCCTAATGTAAAAAACATAACCAATGCCACCGCAAACAGTCCACCCGTAAAACCCAATACTGCGGATTTATGATTCAAGGACCATAACAAGGCATTGCGGTAATGCTTTTTCATCCATACGGCCACAAATGCCTCTTTGGGCAATCCTTTGCTTTTATTATTACCTAACAGATAGCTGCACAGTACCGGAGTCAGTGTCAAAGCCACTACCGTAGAAGCAAACAACGCCACAATAAAGGCAATGCCCAACGGAACCAGCATACGCCCTTCCATTCCTGTCAGGAAAAACAAAGGAACAAAGCTGACTACAATAATCAAGGTAGAGTTCAAGATAGGCATACGCACTTCCTTCGAAGCATTGAACACGACTTCAATCACGCTCTTACGTTCCTCTTCGGGCAACAAGCGATTCTCACGCAAGTGCTTCCATACATTTTCCACATCCACAATGGCATCATCCACCAACGAACCAATGGCAATGGCCATACCACCCAAACTCATGGTATTGATGGTGAGTCCCATATAGTGAAGAGTCAATATAGAAACAATCAATGACAACGGAAGGGTTACCAATGAAATAACCGTGGTACGTACATTGGCAAGGAACAGGAAGAGAACAATCACCACAAAAACAGCACCTTCATACAACGAATCCTTCACATTACCGATAGAGCTTTCAATAAAACGGCTCTGACGGAAAATATCTGTAGAAACGTGTACATCAGCCGGAAGATTCTTCTGCAAATCCTTCAATGCGGCTTCCAACTGCTCTGTCAGTTCAATAGTCCCAGTCTTGGGTTGTTTGGTAACGGTCAGCAGTACGGCAGGTTTTCCTCTTTCCGAAGCAGTACCCAGTTTGGGTTCCTGCGAACCAATCTTCACATCGGCAATATCCTCCAATGTAACGGGCACCCCTTCCACCGTCTTGATGACGGAACGTGACAACTGATCCACATCATGACTGGAAAGCACCCCGCGAACAATATATTCGTTTCCATATTCATAAATCACTCCGCCATTGGCATTCTGATTCATGTTACGGGTAACGTTCATCACCTCTGCCAACGTAACATTGTAATGTTTCATGCGGGCAGGGTCAAGCAACACCTGATATTCCTTGATATCACCTCCCAGCACGGCAACCTGTGCCACACCTCCCGTAGAGAGCAGGCGCGGACGGATAGTCCAGTCTGCCAGTGTACGGAGATCGAGCATGGAAGTAGTATCCGAAGTCAGACCGATAATCAGCAACTCACCTAAAATAGAAGACTGAGGTCCCATGGTAGGTTTACCTACATTCTCGGGCAGCTCCTCGCTGACCAAGGACAATTTCTCACTGACAATCTGACGGGCCAGATAGATATCGGTATCCCATTCAAATTCCACCCACACAACGGAAAAGCCATTGGTGGAAGATGAACGCACCCGGCGCACATGGGTCGCACCGTTCACGGCAGTTTCTACAGGAAAGGTTACCAATTGTTCCACCTCTTCGGCGGCCATACCATTCGCTTCGGTCATAATCACTACAGTCGGCGCATTCAAATCGGGGAACACATCGACTTCCGTATGAAAAGCCGTGTAAGTACCGCCGATAAGCAGCAAAACCGACGCCACCAGAACCAATATACGGTTCTGAAGGGAAAAATGTATAATCTTATTTAGCATAGGACGGCTGATTAATGTTCATGACTATGAGCCGGAATCGCATTGCTGGCCGACGCTAATTTCACCTGATAAGCTCCCTTTGTTACCACACGGTCACCGGCTTTCAAACCGGTCAGAATCTGCACTTTCTTTCCGTTGCTCGCTCCCAAAGTTACCTCCTGTTTCTTATATCCTTCCTCATCCAGTTGCAGATAAACAAAGTACAAACCTTGTTCTTCGGTCAGTGCCGTAACAGGCAAGGCCAGCACATCGGGCATTTCCGACGAGAGCAGATACACCTCCACATACGAACCGGGAATCACATCTCCCCGATTATCAAATTCGAAAGTTACAGGCACATAAAAAGAAGTACCACCGGATGCTTTACCATAAGAAAGCAGACGCCCTTTCAACTCACCCAGCTCATATACCTTATTATCGTATGGAGTCTTGAAGTTTGCCGACTGGATGCTATGCAGATAACCATAATATTTCTCGGAAACATCTGCACGAAGGAACAGACGACGGTTCTGAGTGATACTCACCAAAGGCTGGCCTACCGACACATAGTCACCTTCCTGCACCAGACAATTCTTGATATAACCACCTAAAGGAGCTGTGACGGACACACCTGTCTTGGTCTGGTTCTTTGAAATAGCCTCGTATGCCAATAATGCATTTTCATAACTCTCCTTAATGGCATTGAAATCTTTCTGCGATATTATCTGACTTTTTACCAACTTGGCGGCACGTTCATATTCTTTTTTGGCGGTTTCATATGCGATACGGGTACGTTTTACAGGGTCTCCGTCCGGCATATTCTCAGCAGAGATATTCAGAATGGGAGCCCCCTTGCTCACACTCATACCGTCCGTTACCGGATGGCGGAAAGAAACCACACCGGCTACATTGGCGACTACTACGCTTTCATCGCCTTGTGCTGCCTGCACCTGACCGCTGGTCGTTATCACCTGACGGAATGATTCAGGCCGGATTATTTCCGATTCTACCCCGGCTGCTTTCGCTTTTTCTGGAGCCAGAATTATCTCATCGGAATGTCCGGCTGCAGAAGCTTCCGCTTCATGATTATGCCCTTCGTGACCTTCATTCTCATGGTCGTGGTTTTCTTTTTCATGGTCATGCCCTTCGTGATTATGGTCATGCCCTTCGTGGTCGTGATTATGTGCTTCCTCCGTTCCATGATCGTGTCCTTCGTGATCATGGCCCGATTTACTGTTGCAAGAGCCTAAGAGGAACAAGCCCAAGACTCCCATAAAGATAAGTTTCTTCATGATGATATTATTTGTTCTTACTTTTTATTAAATGCAAAATTAGTGTAAAGAAAATGCAACAAAGTTGCGGATAAAAAGATAAACTTTCTATCTGTTAAGCAAGAACATCGCAAGGAGGAGCACGCAACCCCTTTACGTGGGGAAGACACGTAGAATGCAGTTTTTCTAAATAGTAATTATAAGGTAATGTGTTGTGTTCTGTCAACCGCAATGAAAGCGCCAATACATCCGTCACCGTATATAACAGCAAACAAAACGAATAATCAGGAGAAACACTGTCTTGGGCCCGATCCGGAGTTACACTTTTAAACTTGGTCACACATCCGGCATTACATGTATGATTCTCATCAGAACTATTATTATGCTGCTGATGCTGCACGGAACATTGACAGCCGCACAAAGTCATATCATGCTGCAAACAAAGAATTTCCCGGTGATGATGATGAGGCAGAACAGGATGATGAGACTGACCAGCACCACCATGTTAAAGGGGTTTTTCAGCACATTAATACCCATGCTATGTATCGTCTCCGTTTCATCGGGCACAAAAATAGGTGTTTATCATGTAAATTCCAAAAAGAAAGCATGGTAAATGCCGAATTCTCAGCAATTACCATGCTTTCTTATTATCTTTTACATACAAAGCTTACCAAATAGAGACACGTTTTTCAGGAGCCAAATACATAGGATCCCCCTCTTTAATGCCAAAAGCATCATACCATGCACCTATTTGAGGGAGTGCTCCGTTCACACGCCATCTGCCCAATGAATGTGGATCAGACTTGGTTTGCAAACGAATCTGCTCGTCGCGGATATTGCCAGCCCACACTCCGGCGTATGACAAGAAGAAGCGCTGTTCCGGAGTAAATCCGTCTTTTACCGGCAGGGGAGCATCTTTTGTCGCATTCTTGAACGCCTGGAAAGAAACCTGCAAACCACCATGATCGGCTATATTCTCACCTAAAGTCAAAGAACCGTTGGCATTGAGTCCCGGCAAAACCTGGATGCTATCAAAGAAATTCACCATTACCTGAGCACGTTCTTCAAAACGTTTGGCATCTTCGGCTGTCCACCAATCTTTCAAATTACCATCCTTATCAAACTGACGTCCCTGATCATCGAATCCATGAGTCATTTCATGACCGATAACCACGCCAATAGCTCCATAATTAAATGCATCATCAGCATTCATATCAAAAAACGGATATTGAAGAATACCCGCCGGAAAACAAATCTCATTCGTGGTCGGATTATAATATGCATTGACAGTCTGCGGAGTCATTCCCCATTCATCTCTGTCAACCGGCTTTCCTGCCTTGGATAACATATAATCCAGTTCGAATTCTGTAGCACGCTTCACATTGGCCCAATAAGAATCTTTTTCAATATTCAAACCGGTATAATCCCTCCACTTATCAGGATAGCCTACCTTTACATAAAAAGAATTCAACTTCTCAATAGCTTTAATCTTTGTGCTGTCACCCATCCATTCCAAATTCCGAATACGTTCTCCCAATGCGGTCTGCAGATTCTTTACCAACTGCACCATACGTTCTTTTGCGGCTGCCGGAAAATATTTCTCCACATACATCTGACCTACCGCTTCACCCAGTACTCCATTTACAGTACTTACAGCACGCTTCCAACGAGGTTGGTTAGCCTGTTTGCCGGATAGTGTTTTTCCATAAAAATCAAAATTTTGTGCCACCAAATCATCACTCAAGTAACCGGCAGCCCTGTCTATCAGACTCCATTGCATATAAGCGATCTGATTTTCAACCGGCAAGCTATTGATAATTTTCTCAACCTCTTTAATCGGCTCCACTTGAGAAACACTCAGTTCAGTCACCCCTTTCACGCCTATACCATTCAAGAAAGCATCCCAGTCAATGCCCAGAATCTCTTTCTTTAATTCATCCAAAGACATTTTATGATAATTGGCCGCAGGGTTACGCTGTTCCACCGCACTGAAAGAAGCTTTTGCAATACGGGTTTCGATATCCATTACAGCCTCCATTTTCTTTTTAGCGGCAGCCTCATCAAAACCAGCCAATTGGAACATCTTTACAATATGTTCCTTATACTTATTACGGATATTGACAGTCACATCATCATTGTCCAGATAATATTCTTTTTCACCCAGACTGATACCCCCTTGATACAATTGAAACAAATTGCTCTTGCTGTCCATGATATCGGCACCCACATAGAAACTGAAATAAGGGAATACACCGCTATGAGCCAGTTCCGCCATCAAAGGAACTATTTCCGATTTATCCTTCACTGAAGCAATCTTTTCCAAATCAGCTTGAATAGGAGTTACTCCATCCGCATTCAGTTTCACACTATCCATAGCCAAATTATAGATATCCCCTATTTTCTGACCTATTGTACCTTGCGCATTCTGCCCGGAAGCAATTTCCACAATCAATCCTTTCAGTTGTTCCCGATTATTTTCAGCAAGCATATCGAATGAGCCAAAACGGGAATATTCATTGGTCAGAGGGTGTTTCTTCATCCATCCGCCACAAGCATACTGATAAAAATCAGCTCCTTGAACAGCCGTAGTGTCCAAATTTGTCAAGTCTATACCCGAAGTCATGACGGCTTCCTTTTTACTGTCGCATCCGGCAGCTACTGCCAGAGCCAATACAGCCATTGGTAAATAATGTTTTGCTTTCATTTGTTCTATATATATGATACATACTTTAACTTCCCTGCATCTCTTCTAATTCCATAGAAACGGTCTCCCATTCTTCTACCGTCTGATCCAAGTCCTTTTTCAGTTTCTGATGCTTTTCATACAAAGCCATATCCGATGCACCTTCGGGAGTAGCCATATCAGCTTCCACCTCGCCAATCTCAGTTTCCAGCTTTTCTATTTTCTGTTCACAATCCGCAATTCGTTTCTCCAATTTGCGAATTTTCTTATTCAATTCCTTTTGCGCCTCATAAGATAATTTGTTCTCACTAACTGTTTCGGGTTCTTCCTTTTTAGTGGCAGACACAGTAGGAGAAGCCGAAAGCTGCAACTCATTCAGACTCTCTATTTTCTTTTTCTGTAAAAAATCATAAATGCCGCCAATGTGTTCTTTTACTACTCCACCTCCGAATTCATAAACTTTGGTCACCAGTCCATCCAAGAACTCACGGTCATGAGAAACAACAATCACCGTTCCATCAAATTCCTTGATAGCTTCTTTCAATACATCCTTTGAGCGCATATCCAGATGGTTGGTAGGTTCGTCCAAAATAAGGAAATTCACCGGTTCTAACAAAAGTTTTATCATGGCAAGACGACTCCGCTCCCCACCCGACAGTACCTTTACTTTTTTATCAGAAGCCTCACCTCCAAACATGAATGCTCCCAGAATATCACGAATCTTCAAACGAATATCCCCTTTTGCCACATAATCAATCGTATCAAAGACACTCAGATTTTCATCCAACATCTGAGCCTGATTCTGAGCAAAATAACCAATCTGTACGTTGTGCCCGATGGTCAGTTTACCTTCGTATGGGATTTCGTCCATTATACATTTCACCAAAGTGGACTTACCTTCCCCATTCTTTCCGACAAAAGCTACCTTCTCACCTCGATTAATAGTCAAAGTCACATCGTGAAAAACGATATGACTGCCATATGCTTTCTTCACCCCGTCACAAATGACCGGATAATTGCCGGAACGCATGGCAGGCGGAAACTTCAACCGCAAGGCTGAATTATCTTCATCATCAATTTCAATAGGAACTATTTTTTCCAATTGCTTGATACGGCTCTGCACCTGTACAGCCTTGGTAGCCTTATAACGGAAACGCTCTATGAAATCTTCTGTATCCTGAATTTGCTTCTGCTGGTTCTCGTATGCACGCAATTGCTGCTCACGACGTTCTTTGCGCAATACCACAAACTCATCGTAAGCCACTTTATAATCATAGATATGCCCGCAAGATATTTCAATCGTACGATTGGTCACATTATTAATAAATGCACGGTCGTGGCTCACCAATACAACGGCTCCCGCACTTGTCTTCAAAAAGTTTTCCAACCATTGAATGCTTTCTATATCCAGATGATTGGTAGGCTCGTCCAACAGCAACACATCGGGCCGTCGCAACAGCAACTTGGCCAACTCTATACGCATACGCCATCCACCACTGAACTCAGATGTAGGACGGTTAAAATCCTCCCGGCTAAATCCCAACCCCATCAATGTACGTTCTATCTCAGCTGTATAATTGGTACCTCCCATCATCAAAAAGCGTTCATTGTCATGGGTGAATTTCTCAATCAGTTTATGATAGTTTTCTGAATCATAATCTGTTCTATCCGCCAACTCCTGATTCATTCTCTCAATACTAGCCTGCAACTCAAAGATATGTTCAAAAGCCATCTCCGCCTCTTCCATCACAGTATGTTTATCACTCAGAATCATGACTTGAGGCAGATAGCCTATCGTCACATCACGCGGAACAGAAACACTACCTGAAGTAGGCGCCTGTATTCCTGCCAATATCTTAAGCATAGTAGACTTACCGGCCCCATTCTTCCCGACCAGCGCAATACGATCTCTCTTATTGATAACGTATGACACATCCTCAAACAGAGGCGTTACTCCAAACTCTACTTTCAAATTATCTACTGAAACCATTCGTTTTTATCCTTTTGCAAAAGTGGCAACAAATATACGGTTTTATATGTAAAAAAGACAAAATACAAGTAAATAAAAAAAGTCCTCATCCTTAACAAATAGGACAAAAGTATTAAAACGTGTTAGAAAACATATTTTTTTAGTTGTTTTATTTGCAAAATCCACTAAAACACGTACCTTTGCAAGGTGTTTTTCATAGTATTAGATTTAAGGTTAACAAAGGTTGGAG
>OHXG01000923.1_pt1 | contig 10349 bp, 10 predicted proteins | sample 1579971 | NCBI WGS metagenome assembly OHXG01 (sample SAMEA3882517, study PRJEB24775) | human gut metagenome | biome: human-associated habitat; feature: intestine environment; material: feces | place: Netherlands | collected 2009/2010
CGAAGGCGTTATGCGCAGCCTGATCATTGCTCACGAGGAGTAATCCTTTCGTGATGAAAAAGGAGTCCGTACTATGTTGAATGTTGTTGCCATCATGGGCCGCCTTGTGGCGGACCCTGAACTGCGCACCACGCCCCAGGGCATCAATGTGTGCAGTTTCCGCATCGCCTGCGACCGCAATTTTGCGCGTCAGGGCGAGCAGCGTCAGGCCGATTTCATTGATATCGTCGCTTGGCGTTCGCAGGCCGAGTTTGTGAGCAAGTATTTCCAGAAAGGCAGTCTGATCGCCATTGACGGCAGCATCCAGACCCGCCAGTATCAGGACAAGAACGGCAACAACCGCACGGCTTTTGAGATCGTGGCCAACAACATCAACTTTGCAGGCCCCAAGAACAGCAATGCAGGCGGCGGAGCAAATTATCAGAATTCTGCTCCGTCCTACCAGAACGCAGCCCCTGCCCGTCCGGCCGCTGTGGAGGCAGCTCCCAGCTATTCCGCCGGCAATGCCGATGACTTTGCCGTCATCGACGACAGCGACGACCTGCCGTTCTGACACGAAACGGTCCATCCGTTAAAAATCCAATAGGAGGTAATAAGCAATGGCTTTTGAAAGAACCGAAGGCTCTCGCCCCGCACGCCCCATGCGTCGCGGCCGCAAGAAGGTTTGCAGCTTCTGTGTCGATCGCATCGACACCATCGATTACAAGGACGTGCCCCGTCTGCGTAAGTACGTCTCTGAGCGTGCTAAGATCATTCCCCGCCGTGTGACCGGCACCTGCGCTTACCATCAGCGCGCACTGACCATCGCCATCAAGCGTGCTCGTCACGTTGCTCTGATGCCCTACGTCAGCGACTAATCTTTAAAAAACCAACCCGATCAAAATAATCAGCAATCAGCAAAGCGCTCTCACCGATGACAAGGTGAGAGCGCTTTTTTGCTTGCGTTAGATATACTGTTCACACCAATGTTTTACCTTCTCCCCCACCTGCCGAGCGGTCAGCCCGTCGGTAGAAAGAAATGTTACGTTTTTCTTTTCCCGGAACCATTCCCGTTTCAGCGGCAGAAGGTGGTTCAGGTAATACGCAAAGAATTCCCGGGAACGGGTGGTATCTCCCGCTTTACGGGCACGCAGGACGGCTTCGGAAGCGTCCAGAAACAGAATGTGCTCCGGCATACAAGCCTGCACCGCTACAAGCTCCGGGGCCAAAGCCTGCCGGATCGCTTCGATCTTCCACTCCAGCCCCCTGCTTTTGGGGTAGTTCAAGGTGTAGAACTCAATCTCCTCCGCGCCGAAATCCATCACGGCGTGGGGGTATTTTTTTGCTTTCTGCCCGCGGCGCAGCTCATTGCGCAAAAAAAGCCGTTGGATCTCCAGATAGTCCGCATAGCTGTTCTTATTCAACCCACGCTGCTTTATCTCTGCAAGGACGGCAGCGTTGTCCTCAAAACAAACCTGTACCTGTTGGCAGTGCTGTTCCAGATAGCGGGCTGCCGTGGTCTTTCCCACTGCCATGCAACCCTGTAAGGATAAGATCATAACATTTTGCCCCCTCTCCTTTTTTCACATAGTATAGCACATTCAGCTGTGTACCGGGAAGCGTTTTTCGCGCAAAAAGTTACAAACCGGTACGATTGTCCCGGTTGTTTATGACTTGTACCGGGAATTATCGGTATTTTCAGATTTGCTGCTTTGCGCGCAAATCAAACTGCACAAATGCGAGGGTCGGCATTGCACACCTTGTACAAAGTTGTATCACACTTATTGATTTTTTATACAGAATGTGCCATACTAATGTCGCTGGGAACGTTTCCGACAACGTTCCCGAAACACTTTCAGAAAGTGAGGCCCGCCGACATGGCAAACCTGACCATCAAGGACATCGCACGGATCAGCGGTTGCTCTGTCAGCACCATCTCCCGTGTGATCAACGACAGGCCGGATGTCCGCCCGGAGACCAAGGAGCACGTTCTGAAGGTGATGCGGGAGGCCGGGTTTGTGCCCAACACCAACGCCCGACAGCTGAAGATTCAGCAGTCCCGCAGCCTTGTGTTTGTGGTAAAGGGCACCCGGAACATCTTCTTTTCTGATTTTCTGGTGCAGCTCCAGCGCGCCGCCACCCTGTACGGATACAACGGCATCGTCTCTTACTTGGACGAGAACGCCAACGAGATCGACGCCGCCGAAAAGATCCTGCGGGAGATCAAGCCCAAAGGCATCATCTTCTTGGGCGGCAGCGTAGCCAACTTCCAGCGGGGCTTCGACCGTATCAATGTTCCCTCGGTGCTCACCACGCTGGTCACGGACGAGTTGGACTTCCCCAACCTTTCCATGGTGGGCGTAGATGACCGGGCAGCGGCCTATACCGCTGTGGACTACCTGATCCGGCAGGGGCACCGCAAGATCGCCGTTTTGGGCGGTCCGGTGACCAGCTACCCCAGTCTGATGCGCCGTCAGGGCGCACAGCAGGCCATGGAGGATGCGGGCATTGTGTTCAACGACAAGCTGTACGGCCTGTCCAACTACGATTTCGAATCCGCCTACCACGCCATGAACAGTCTGCTGGCCCGACGGGCAGAGTTCACCGCCCTCTTCGCCATGAGCGATGTCATCGCCTTTGGCGCCATCCGGGCGCTGGTAAGCGCCGGGCTGCGGGTACCGGAGGATGTTTCGGTGATTGGCTTTGACGGTATCACGATGTCCCGCTACTGCGTACCGGTGATGACCACCATCGTCCAGCCCAGCGAGCAGATCGCACTGCAAAGCATCGAACTATTGGTGCGGCAAATCGAGCATGGCTCCTCTGCCCAGACCGTGACCCTGCAGCCGGAGTTGCAGCAGGGCGAAAGCGTAAGGGCAATTTAAATGTTGTATTCCCTCCGTCGAAGGACGGAGAGTATATAGTTGATCTGTAATTTTAATAAGAAGGAGAACTTATTATGAAAAAGATGATCACTCGTCGTAACTTCCTGAAGGCCGCTGGCGTTTCTGCCGCTGCTCTGGGTCTGGCTGCCTGCGGCGGCTCTTCCAGCAGCACCGCTTCCTCTGCTGCCAGTTCTACCGCTGCTTCCAGCACCGCTGCAAAGGCAGACGGCAAGGTCTACTACCTGAACTTCAAGCCCGAGCAGGATCAGGATTGGCAGGATCTGGCCGCTGAGTACACCAAGGAGACCGGCGTGCCTGTGACCGTTGTCACCGCCGCTTCCGGCCAGTACGAGACCACCCTGATGAGCGAGATGGAGAAGAGCGAGGCTCCCACCCTGTTCCAGGTGAACGGCCCTGTTGGTCTGGCAAACTGGAAGGATTACTGCTACGACCTGTCCGGCAGCCAGCTGTACGGCGAGCTGACCAGCGATTCCTTTGCACTGAAGGACGGCGATGCCGTTACCAGCATTGCATACGTCATTGAGACCTACGGCATCATCTACAACAAGGAACTGCTGACCGCTGCCGGTTACAAGCAGGAGGACATCAAGGGCTTTGCCGACCTGAAGAAGGTCGCTGATGACATTCAGGCTCGTAAGGCTGAGCTGGGCGTGGACGGTGCTTTCACCTCCGCCGGCATGGACGGTTCTTCTGACTGGCGCTTCAAGACCCATCTGGCAAACCTGCCCATCTACTACGAGTACAAGGCAGACGGCATCGGCTCCACCGACGCCATCAAGGGCACCTATCTGGACAACTACAAGCAGATCTGGGATCTGTACATCACCGATTCCACCTGCGACCCCAAGCTGCTGGCTTCCAAGACCGGCAATGATGCTGTTGCTGAGTTTGTGGGCAAGAAGGCCGTGTTCTACCAGAACGGCACCTGGGCTTACAATGACGTGAAGGATCTGGGCGATGACAATCTGGGTATGCTGCCCATCTACATCGGCGTGGACGGCGAGGAGAATCAGGGTCTGTGCACCGGTTCCGAGAACTTCTGGTGTGTCAACAACACCGCTTCCGAGGCCGACATTCAGGCTACTCTGGACTTCCTGTACTGGTGTGTCACCTCTGAGACCGGCACCAGCGCAATGGCTGACAAGATGGGCTTCGTCATCCCCTTCAAGAAGGCTAAGGACTCCACCAACCCCCTGATCACCATTGCAAACCAGTATGTGGCCGACGGCAAGACCAGTGTTGACTGGTGCTTCTCCACCATGCCTTCCGAGGAGTGGAAGAACGGCGTGGGCAGCGCACTGACCGCTTACGCAGCCGGCACCGGCAAGTGGGACGACGTGGTCACCGCATTTGTGGACGGCTGGGCCAAGGAATACAAGCTGGCCAACGGCTAAACGTTCTCCTTCTTCCGCAGTAGCTGGATAACGGGGAGGCGGGCGATGTGTTCGCCCGCCTCCCCTTCTTTTTCAGGAGGTATATCATGCAAAAAGCCATTAGTAAATACTGGCCGATATTTGTGCTGCCTACTCTGGTCGCCTTTATTATCGGCTTCATCTGGCCCTTTATCTGGGGCGTTTATCTGTCCTTCCAGCGGTTCACTACCGTTTCCAAGACCACCTTTGTAGGCATCCAGAACTACACTGCAGTATTTCAGGATTCCACCTTCCTGCACGCCTTCGGCTTTACGGCGGTCTTTACCGTGGTGAGCACTGTGCTCATCAATGTGTGCGCCTTTGCAATTGCGCTGGTGCTGACCCGCGGCATCAAGGGCACCAACATCTTCCGTACCGTGTTCTTCATGCCCAACCTGATCGGCGGCATCCTGCTGGGCTACATCTGGCAGATCCTGCTCAACGGTGTGCTGGCGAACCTGCAGAAGCCCCTGCTGGCACTGGATGCCAAGGCCGGTTTTGTCGGTCTGGTCATCCTGATGTGCTGGCAGCAGATCGGCTACATGATGATCATCTATGTGGCCGGCCTGCAAAGCGTGCCCGGCGACCTGATCGAGGCCGCTAAAATCGATGGTGCCAACGACCGCGAGATCCTGTTCAAGATCAAGATTCCCATGGTCATGCCCAGCGTGACCATCTGCACCTTCCTGACCCTGACCAACAGCTTTAAGCTGTTCGACCAGAACCTTGCCCTCACAGGCGGTGCTCCGGGTATTGTATCACAGGGAAGCGGTACAATGGTTTATCAGACAGAAATGATGGCTCTCAATATTTACAATACATTCTATGCAAACCAGAATTCTCGTGGCGTAGGTCAGGCTGAGGGCGTTATCTTCTTCGTAATTGTTGTTATCATTGCCCTTATTCAGCTTTACTTCACAAGAAGAAAGGAGGTTCAGCAGTAATGGCAAAAGTTGCAGCAAAGGCTAAGGATAGGCCTGCAAAGAAAAAACAAACCGTAGGAATGAAAATTTTAACAATTCTCTTCTCTATTGTGTCAGTATTCTATGTTGCTCCCGTTTTCATTGTACTGATGAACTCCTTCAAGAGCAATGCGGCAATCAGCCGTGCAATCTTTGAATTTCCGAATGCAAACAGTTTTCAGGGCTTTCAAAGCTATATGACAGGTATGTTCCACGGCAACTATCCGTTCTGGAAGTCAATTGTATGGAGCTTCTTCATTACAATCGGCGGTGTTGTGCTTATTCTTTTCTGCACATCAATGTGTGCGTGGTACTTGCAGCGTTCAAATTCTCGTATATGCAAAATCATCTACTATTTCTGCATTTTCTCAATGGTTATTCCTTTCCAGATGGTAATGTTTACCCTCTCAAAGACAGCCGACAGTCTCAAGCTTACAACTCCGTGGGGTATTTTGATTATATACCTCGGATTCGGAGCAGGACTTGCGGTATTGAAATTGAGGAAGCCGCAGATGTTGACGGAGCAGGTCCTTTGAGAACATTCTTCGGTATTGTTCTTCCGATTATGAAACCTACTTTTATTTCGGTTGCAATCCTTGAAACAATGTGGATTTGGAACGACTACCTTCTCCCCTATCTTATTCTTGATATGGATTACAAAACTATTCCGATTCATATTCAGTATCTTAACGGCAGTTACGGTCATACGGACACAAGTGCTATTATGGCGCTTATCGTTCTGAGCATCGTTCCGATTATTATTTTCTACTTTGCCTGTCAGAAATACATCATCGAGGGTGTTGTTTCAGGTGCTGTAAAAGGTTAATCTTTCTTTCATTTTATTTTCAAAAGACGGCTGTGTACATTATGTTACACAGCCGTCTTTTTCTCTTGTGTTTTTTCTCTCGTGTAGACAGTTTGTATAATGCAAAACAAATTATGCCCGAGCATAACATTGCAATTGTCTGTGTAATCCAACCGTATGAGCGTTCTTTGGACTCTCGAAAGTAATGATACAATATGTTTTTTGATATTACAAACTATCTACACGAATTGGGTATGGCGGCTCGCCGTGCAGGATTGTTCTTTAATAGAATTATATTATAACAAAAAATCGGGCAATCGTGATGACTGCCCGATATGCGGAAATTTTATGTGTTAACTTTTACCGTAAAAATCAGATTGACTGAAGAACAGGCTCACCGTTTTCGGCTGTAAGGTGCATTGCAGTAACACCGCCTGCACCTGCCTCAATCATTGCGTTTGCAATTTTCTCCTCAACCTCTCTGCGAATTGTGTTTCTGAGGTCACGAGCACCGCTTGCACCGTTGCATGACTTTTCTGCAAGGAGCTGACAAACCTTTTCGTCAAATGTGAATTTGATGTGCTTTTCCTCAAGAGTCGGAACATACTCAGAGAGCATAAGGTCTGCAATCTTTACAAAATCGTCCTTTTTAAGGCTGTTGAATACGATAACCTCGTCAACTCTTGCGATAAATTCGGGACGGAGGAACTCGGAAAGTGCCTTCATAACCTTTTCTTTTGAGGCATCTTCTTCAGTCTTGCCAAAGCCTAATGCGCTGTCCTTTGATGCAGAACCGGCATTTGATGTCATAATGATAACAGTATTTTCAAAGTTTACTGTTCTGCCGTGAGCGTCTGTAACTCTGCCCTCGTCAAGAATTTGGAGCAAAATATTGAGAACATCGGGATGAGCCTTTTCGATTTCATCAAAGAGAAGAACAGAATAAGGTCTGCGGCGAACTTTCTCCGTTACCTGTCCTGCCTCATCGTAACCGACATATCCGGGCGGTGAACCGATAATTTTAGAAACCGAATGTTTCTCCATAAATTCACTCATATCAAGTCTGATAAGAGTTTCGGGAGTATCGAAAAGTTCCTTGCTGAGAACCTTTACAAGCTCTGTTTTACCGACACCTGTAGGACCTACAAAGATGAACGATGCAGGTCTGCGGCGAGGTGAAATCTGAACTCTGCTTCTTCTGATTGCAGATGCAAGAGCCTTTACAGCCTCATCCTGACCGATAATTTTCTTTTTAAGCTCGTTCTCAAGGTCGGCAAGCTTTGAAAGCTCATTTTCCTTGATTCTTGATGCGGGGATGCCTGTCCAGAGTTCGATGACCTTGGCGATATCCTCCTCTGTAACCTTTGAAACGAGAGTTTCTGGGTCAATTTCTTTAAGGTCGCTGTCAATTCTTGCAAGGCTTGTGTTGACCTCGGCAAGCTGTTCGTAGTTTACCTCATCGGCATTTGTAAGAGCGTCCTTTCTGATAAGAAGCTTCTGTCTTTCATCCTCAAGCTTATCGTGACGCTCCATGTTCTTGTTGCGAAGAGCGGCACAGGCACAGCTTTCATCAAGAAGGTCGATTGCTTTGTCGGGAAGGAAACGGTCTGTTATGTATCTTTCGGAAAGGATAACCGTCTTGCGAACGATATCATCGTCAACAATTACACGGTGATGTGCCTCATAATAGCCTTTTACGCCTGCGATAACATCAATTGACTGAGCGATTGTAGGCTCGCCGACCTTTACGGGCTGAAATCTTCTTTCAAGAGCAGAATCCTTTTCGATATATTTTCTGTATTCGTTGAATGTTGTAGCACCGATAACCTGAACCTCGCCCCTTGAAAGAGCCGGCTTGAGGATATTTGCGGCATTCATTGTACCCTCGTTGTCACCTGTGCCGACAAGGCTGTGAACCTCATCAATAAAGAGAATTATGTTGCCGTTCTCCTTGATTTCGGAAACAAGTCCTTTGATTCTGCTTTCAAACTGACCTCTGAACTGAGTGCCTGCAACAAGTGAGGTGAGGTCAAGAAGCTGAATTTCCTTGTTTTTAAGTCTTTGAGGAACATTTCCTGCGGCAATGCGGAGAGCAAGCCCCTCTGCAATAGCGGTTTTACCTACACCGGGTTCACCGATAAGGCAAGGATTGTTCTTTGTTCTTCTTGAAAGAATCTGAATTACACGCTCAATCTCGCTGTCTCTGCCGACAATGCGGTCGATTTTGCCCTCTCTCGCCTTGCGTGTGAGGTCTTCACAGTAAAGATTGATGTGCTTTCTGTTCTTTTCTTTTTTCTCTTTTTTGCCCTTTTTATTATTATCCTGATTTGTCGCATTGTTGTTCTGTCCGCCGAACATACTGTTGAAAAATGCAGGGAATGCAGGTGCACCGTGAGAGAAGTCATCATCTTCACTGCCGTCACCGTCTTTAGCAAAATCGCCCATCTGCTCGGCAAGGTTATCCGCACCAAGCTGTTCCATAAGCTGCGACATATCGCCGTCACCCATACTGTTCATGAGGGTATTCATCTGATCCTGAACATTTTCAAGGTCCTCGTCCGAGATACCCATTTTGCTGATAAGATCCTCAACCGGCTTGATTCCAAGCTCTTTTGCACAGGTAAGGCAATAACCTGCCGTTGGGGCGTCTTTGGAATTATTATTTGAAACGAAAACAACCGCAGGCCGTTTTCCGCATCTTGTACAAAGCATAGCATACTCCTTTTTAGGACACCAAATTTCACATTCGCTGTCATGGTAATATAAGAATTATACAACTGTTTAACAAATAATTCAATATTTATTTGTCGGAATTTATTTATTTTTAATGTCAGCTGTCTTTTTAAGTGATTCGTTGTACTCCTTAATCATTGCAAAATAGATTTTGCCGTAACGATACAAAGCGTATAGCATGGATGCGGCTGTAACCGAAAGCAATATCAGATCAAGCACCATATTTTCGTAGGCAAAAAAGGCCTTGAGAAATACGATAAGACATACGGAAAAGTAGAAAATGATTGTTCCGACCTTTCCGTACCAGTTTGCAGAAGGCGGAGTGAGTCTTTTTTTGATTAAATCTGCACCGCCGAGGAGCATAATAAGGTCTTTGACCAGAAGTGTTACAAGAATCGGAAGAACCATAGGCACATAAATCACCATACAGATAACGACCGCAAAAAGCGTTACCTTGTCTGCAATGGGATCAAGGATTTTTCCGAGAGGAGTTACTTGATTGAGTTTTCTGGCAGCCATTCCGTCAAAGCAATCGGAAAGCCCCGACAAACCTATACATATTGCCGCATATATATACTGTTCCGCAAGGAAAAAATATACGAACGGGATTATAAGCACAAATCTTACATAAGTTATAATATTAGGTATAGTAACCAAATCGGATGTTTTAAAGCTCCACACATCTTTTTCTTTTTCCATTACTGTTCCCTCCTGTTTCTTCATTCAGACTGCAACGCTGAAAAATTTAAAAACAGCACCCGAAATCATCGGGTTATTAAGCATTTCGGGATTTGAAAACTCAAGCACTCCCGAAAAGATATTAACGGCAAAAAATACAAGGATTGCCGCCTCTGCAAGTCCCAACACACCGCCGAGAAGCTTATTAATCTGTTTCACCACGGGTATTTTAAACACTCTCGCAAGTTTTTTAACAAGAATTTTTATAATTATAAAGATAATTATTGATATAACTACACCGATAACCAAGCGGAACATTCCTGTGATAACCGGCTGAATAAGATTTTCCACCGAAGTTGACACCGCCGCTGCGGCAGAGTTAGGAACCTGAAAATCGTTTGTATAGACACTTGAATCCAATCCGAAAATTGAAAGGAAGAATCCGAGCATTCCCATAACCCAGTTTGGCAAAGCCGAAAAACTGTTTGCAATGGCTGAGTTGATGCCCTGAGTGTCAATCATTTGTTGCAGATTTGTTGTTAAGGTCTGCTGAACAAATGCCGTATAAACCCACGATGCAAGAAAATTTGAAATGTGATATGCAAGAAAGCCCGTGAGAGCCACACCTGCAACATTGAGAATTGTAATTGCTATGCCACGCTTGAAATCAATAAAAAACAAAAGCGCAAACACGGCAATAATAATTATATCTGCAACCAAATTTATTACTCCTGTTTTGAAGTTTGAGCGGTATCGTCACTCGATACATTGTCAAGGTCAATAAACCTAATTTGATTTACGCTGAGAATGTAAGCGGTGTAGTCCGAGGCAAGCACAATCTTTTTTGAACCGGTTCCCGAATTTGTCGAATAAA
>OHXG01000934.1_pt1 | contig 10276 bp, 7 predicted proteins | sample 1579971 | NCBI WGS metagenome assembly OHXG01 (sample SAMEA3882517, study PRJEB24775) | human gut metagenome | biome: human-associated habitat; feature: intestine environment; material: feces | place: Netherlands | collected 2009/2010
TGTTCATTCCGCCTGTCGCACGTTTCTTCGCGCTCGTGATACCGTCCGGCGAAATGCTCGCGGCGACGGGCGTCGCGCTTGTGGTGTCCGCCATCGTTTTCGTGCTGTGCCTGTGGTGCGTGCCGAAAATGGTCGCCATTTTCTCACGTTTCAAGAAGACACGCCAGTGCTGAAGTAACGTGGCTGTATCGTTGGCAACGGATAATCGGCTGCTGGAAAGCAGTTTCAACCAGCCACAAAAGCTCGGAGGTAGCATGTCTGTGCGCGACGACCAGCTCGACACCCTGAAGGTGGGCGGCAAGGATTACGACTTTTACCGCATCGCGGATTTGCCGGGCATCGATCATCTCCCGTATTCGTTGAAGGTTCTCGTTGAGAACCTGGTGCGCAACATCGATGGCGCCAACATCACGGATGATCATGTCAAGGCTCTGTTGGATTGGGATCCGGCCGCACAGCCGAGCCACGAGATCCAGTTCACCCCGTCCCGCGTGGTCATGCAGGACTTCACCGGCGTGCCGTGCATCGTCGACCTCGCCACCATGCGTGACGCCGTCAAGGAGCTTGGCGGAGATCCGGAGGTCATCAACCCGCAGGTCCAGTCCGACATGGTCATCGACCATTCCGTGCAGATCGACAAGTACGGCGTGGCCGACGCGGTCGAACAGAACATGGACATCGAATACCAGCGCAACGGCGAACGCTACCAGTTCCTGCGCTGGGGACAGCAGGCCTTCCGCAACTTCCGCGTGGTGCCGCCGGGAACCGGCATTATCCACCAGGTCAACATCGAATACTTGGCCAAGGTGGTCATGAGCAAGGCCGAGGCCAACGGCAACACGCTCGCCTACCTCGACTCCTGCGTGGGCACCGACTCGCACACCACCACCGTCAACGGTCTGGGCGTGCTCGGCTGGGGCGTCGGCGGCATCGAAGCCGAAGCCGCCATGCTCGGCCAGCCGATCTCCATGCTCGTGCCGCGCGTCGTCGGCTTCAAGCTCACCGGTTCCATTCCGGAAGGCGTCACCGCCACCGACGTGGTCCTCACCATCACCGACATGCTCCGCCAGCACGGTGTGGTCGGCAAATTCGTGGAATTCTACGGCGAAGGCATCGCTTCCGTGCCGCTGGCCAACCGCGCCACCATCGGCAACATGGGACCGGAATTCGGCTCCACCTGTGGCATCTTTCCGATCGACAACGTCACCCTCGACTACCTGCGTCTGACCGGCCGTTCCGAAGAGCAGATCGCTCTCGTCGAAGCCTACGCGAAAGCCAACAAGCTCTGGGGCGACGCCACCGATCCGGACTACGTAGAACCGCAGTACTCCGAATACCTGGAACTCGACCTCGGAACCGTTGTGCCGTCCATCGCAGGCCCGAAGCGTCCTCAGGACCGCATCAGGCTGTCCGAATCGAAAGAGAAGTTCGAAGCCACGCTACCGGCATACGAAACCGACAAAACCGTGCAGAAGCCGATCGCGGTATCCACTGACTTCCGCGGCGACTTCGATATCAAGAACGGCGACGTGGCGATCGCGTCCATCACGTCGTGCACCAACACCTCCAACCCGTCCGTGATGATCGCCGCCGGCCTGATCGCCCGCAACGCGCATGCCAAGGGACTGAAGCCCAAGCCGTGGGTCAAGACGTCTCTCGCCCCGGGCTCCCAGGTCGTCGCCGACTATCTGAAGGCCGCCGGCCTGCAGGATGATCTCGACGCGCTCGGCTACCAGCTGGTCGGCTTCGGCTGCGCCACCTGCATCGGCAACTCCGGCCCGCTGCTGCCGGAAATCTCCGAGGCCATCAACGCCAACGATTTGACCGTCACCTCCGTGCTGTCCGGCAACCGTAACTTCGAAGGCCGCATCAGCCCGGACGTCAAGATGAACTACCTCGCGTCCCCGCCGCTCGTCATCGCCTACGCGCTCGCCGGCACCATGGATTTCGATTTCGAAACCCAGCCGCTCGGCAAGGACCAGGACGGCAACGACGTGTACCTGAAGGACATCTGGCCTACCAATGAGGAAGTCGCCGCAGTGGTGGATGGCACCGTCAGCCGCGAGATGTTCCTCAAGGATTACGCCTCCGTGTTCGAAGGCGACCGCCGTTGGAAGGGCCTTGACGTGCCGGAAGGCGAACTGTTCGCATGGGATGAGAACTCCACCTACGTGCGCAAGCAGACCTTCTTCGACGGCATGAAGGCCACCCCGGATCCGGTCAAGGACATCCACGGCGCCCGCGTGCTGGCCCTCCTGGGCGACTCGGTCACCACCGACCACATCTCCCCGGCAGGCGCGTTCAAGGCCTCCAGCCCGGCAGGCAAATACCTGACCGACCGTGGCGTCGAACCGAAGAACTTCAACTCCTATGGTTCCCGTCGAGGCAACCATGAGGTCATGGTCCGCGGCACGTTTGGCAACATCCGCCTGCGCAACCAGTTGCTCGCCTCCGTCGGCGAGGAAATCACCCCTGGTGGCTACACCTACGACTTCCTCGACAAGAAGCCGACCACGATCTTCGAAGCGTCTCGCGACTATATCGACCATGATGTGCCGCTCGTCGTGCTCGCAGGCAAGGAATACGGTACCGGCTCCTCCCGTGACTGGGCCGCCAAGGGCACCGTCATGTTGGGCGTCAAAGCCGTCATCACCGAAAGCTTCGAACGCATCCACCGTTCCAACCTCATCGGCATGGGCGTGCTGCCATTGCAGTTCCCCGAAGGCGAATCGTATGAGAGCCTCGGCCTGAACGGCACCGAAACCTACGACATCTCCGGTGTCGAGGAACTCAACAAGGGCGTCACCCCGAAGACGGTCCACGTCACCGCCACCCACGCGGACGGTTCCACGACCGAATTCGATGCCGTCGTTCGCATCGATACGCCAGGCGAAGCGGACTACTACCGCAACGGAGGTATTCTCCAGTACGTCCTGCGCAACCTGATGCGCTAGGCGTCGGACGGGGCTGATACGCGGGCATGGCGAAAGTGACATTGCGGGACGTGGCCGAAGCGGCTGGTGTCTCCATCGCAACCGCCTCATGGGCGGTGAACGACAACCGGGACGTGCAGATCACGGAATCCACACGCCGCAAGGTGCGCAGGGCCGCTGACGAACTCGGCTACCATCACAACGCGCTCGCCCGCGGATTGGCCCGAGGCCGCTCCGACATCATCGGCTTCATCAGCGACGGAGTGGCCACATCGCCTTTCGCCGGCCAGGTGATCCAAGGCGCGCAGGATGAAGCCTGGCGTAATGGGAAAATTCTGCTGGTGGTGGATACCGACGGCAGAAAAGACGTGGAACGCAGAACCTTCTCGCTCATGTTCGAACACCAGGTCGAGGGCATCATTGGATTGGAGGCCGACGATGGCCGGCCCGGAACATCCCCGCCACCACGACGAGGCGTTCAAACGGCAGATCGTGCAGTCGTGCGAGAGCGGCAAGCCATCCCGGGAGATCAGGGCCGGGCACGACATCGCGCGATCGACCCCGCGGCGCTGGGTCCAGGGCATCCGCGACAGCGGCTCCACCCGGGCCGCGACAACCGCACGCCCGGGCGGAACGAGCCGATCGAGCCGGGGAGGCGCAACAGGCGGTTGGAGATGGAGGTGGACGTTTCAGAACAAGCGGCGCCGGTATTCGCACGAAGGCAGGCGTGATACGGGCCAACGCCGCCCGCTACCCGATATCGGCGCGATGCGGGATACCGGGCGTTCCCCGCTCCGCCTGCTACTGGATGACCGGGCATCCCGGGACGGAGCGTGCGGATCCGATCGCCGGCGACGTGCGCGCGGTCCGGCGCGACGGCCGCGAACGCCACGGCGCCAGGAAGTTCAAGGCCGCCCTGGAAAGGAAGGGCGTCACCGCGTCCAGGAGACGCATCGGCAACATCATGCGCGAACAGGGCGTGACGGGCGCGTACGCGCGCGGACGGTCCGAACCGCACAGGAGGCCGGGCTCGCGAACCTGCCGGACCCGCGGGTTCGACGGCTACGCCCCGCACACGCATCCGGCGGGCGATCTTACCTATGTCCGCGTCGGCGGAGACTGGGCGTACGTGTGTCCGCTGGTCGACCTGGCGGACAGGGGCATCGTCGGCCATTCCGCCGGGCGGACCCGGGACGCGAGCCTGGTATTGGGCGCGTTCGCCGCGCTCGACTTCCCGCTGACGGACGTCCAGGAAACAGGGGTTTGCCGGCCGGAAGGGTCCGCAGGCCCCTCTTCCCGTATTCTGACGTTAGGAGACAACAGCATGCAGGCGGATCGTGTGAGAGAGACGGAACGAATCAACGACGCGTTCCTCGAGGAGGTCGTGCCATTCGCGGTGCACGGCGCCACAATCGTCGACGCGCGTGGAATGACGAAAAACGGTTGGCTCGTTTCCGACGGACGGTCGATAGTCGAAACGGGATGCGCCGAAACGGACTTCGAAACGGACTTCGAAACGGCCTGCCGGCTGGTCCACGTCGAGCAAGATCATATTGTTAACGCTAACGGAATGGTGATGACGCCCGGATACGTCGACATCCACTCGCACGGCGCATGGGGAAGCTCGTTCGATGACGGCGAGAAGGGGATCACGACCGCCCGAGCCGGACACATGGCGCACGGAACGACGAGACAGGTCCTGAGCCTCATCACCAATCCCATCGACGTCATCTGCGGTAACTTGAAGACGGTCCACGACATGATGCCGGACCGCCCGGATATTCTGGGCGCGCACCTCGAAGGACCGTTCCTCGCCATGTCCCGGAAAGGCGCCCATGATCCCAATTGCCTAGTCGATCCCACTCCGGATCTCGTATCCAGAATGCTGGACGCCGCCGATGGGTGTCTCAGACAGATCACCATCGCGCCGGAACTTCCGCATGGAATCGACGCAATCCGCCGTTTCTTCCTGGCCGGAGTGGTTCCGGCGGTCGGCCACTGCGATGCCGACTACCAGACTGCCAGAAAAGGATTCGACGCCGGAGCCGGAATCATGACCCATATGTTCAATGCCATGAACGGGCTGCACCACCGCGACCCCGGCCCGATTCCGGCGGCAGTGGAGGATCCGAGGGTCACCATCGAGCTTATCAACGACGGATTCCACGTGCAGGATCCCATGGTCAAGCTCGGATTCGGGCTTGCGCCCCATAGAATCGCCTTCGTCACCGACGCCATGGCCGCGACCGACTGTCCGGACGGGCATTACCTCCTCGGGGCTCTGGATGTAGATGTGCGGGACGGTCATGCCAGACTCGCCTCCAATGGAGCCATCGCCGGTTCTACACTGCTATTGGAAAAGGCCGTGTCTCGCGCGGTGCTGGAGCTCGGCATCAGTCCGGTCGACGCGGTGGAAGCGGCGACGCTGACCCCTGCGCGGGCATTTGGCTTCGACCGTCGAAATGACGTGACAGGCTTCCCGATCGGTCTGCTCGCTCCGGGATTCGCGGCCGACGTGCTGCTCCTTGATCAGGAAACCTGGACGGTGCGACGCGTCTGGTGCAACGGGCATCCGGTGAGATAATTGATTTCAAGGTTCAATGACGAACGAAAGGAACAATGACAATGAACCAACGTAGAGAACATCGTTGGCCTCGGCCGTTGGAGGGCCGGCGGGCCCGTATCTGGTACGGCGGCGACTACAATCCCGACCAGTGGCCCGAGGAGGTCTGGGACGAGGACGTGCGCCTCATGGTCAAGGCGGGAGTGAACCTCGTATCCGTGGGCATCTTCTCCTGGGCGAAAATCGAACCCCGCGAGGACGTGTACGATTTCGGCTGGCTCGACCGAATCATCGACAATCTCGGCAAGGCCGGCATCGCCGTAGATCTCGCTTCCGCGACCGCATCCCCGCCGATGTGGCTGACCCAGGCGCATCCCGAGGTGCTGTGGAAGGACTACCGCGGTGACGTGTGCCAGCCGGGCGCGCGCCAGCACTGGCGTCCCACCAGTCCTGTGTTCTGTGAGTACGCATTGAAGCTCTGCCGGGCGATGGCGGAGCATTACAAGGACAATCCCTATGTGGTCGCTTGGCACGTTGGTAACGAGTACGGATGCCACAACCGCTTCGACTATTCCGAGGACGCCGAACGCGCGTTCCAAGACTGGTGCGAGGAACGGTACGGCACGATCGAAGCGGTGAACGACGCATGGGGTACTGCGTTCTGGGCCCAGCATCTGAACGATTTCAGCGAAATCGTTCCGCCTCGATTCATCGGCGACGGCAATTTCATGAACCCCGGCAAGCTGCTCGACTTCAAACGCTTCAGCTCCGACGCGCTGAAGTCATTCTATGTGGCCGAACGTGACGCATTGGCCGAAATCACACCAGAAAAGCCGTTGACCACGAATTTCATGGTCTCCGCCGGCGGTTCCGTACTGGATTACGACGATTGGGGCGGCGAGGTCGATTTCGTGTCGAACGACCATTACTTCATTCCGGGCGAGGCGCATCTGGACGAGCTCGCGTTCTCGGCTTCGTTGGTGGACGGCATCTCCCGCAAGGATCCGTGGTTCCTGATGGAGCATTCCACCTCGGCCGTGAACTGGAGACCGATCAACTATCGCAAGGAACCCGGCCAGCTGGTGCGCGATTCCTTGGCGCACGTGGCCATGGGAGCCGATGCCGTGTGCTACTTCCAGTGGCGCCAATCCAGGTCCGGCGCGGAGAAGTTCCATTCCGCGATGCTGCCGCATGCGGGGGAGGATTCCCAGACGTTCCGGGACGTGTGCGAACTGGGCCGTGATCTGGGCACGCTTGCGGATGAGGGACTGCTCGGCACCAAGCTGGCGAAATCCAGCGTGGCCATCGTGTTCGATTACGAGTCCGAATGGGCGAGCGAGCACACCGCGACCCCGACGCAGAACGTCCATCATATCGACGAGCCGCTCGCATGGTTCCGCGCTCTGGCGGACGTCGGCGTGACCGCGGACGTCGTTCCAATCCGTTCGAACTGGGACGAGTACGATGTCGCGATACTGCCGAGCGTGTACATCCTCTCCGAGGAGAACACCCGTAGGGTGAGGGACTACGTCGCGAACGGCGGCAAGCTCATCGCCACGTACTATACAGGCATCAGCGACGAACGGGACCATGTGTGGCTCGGCGGTTACCCAGGTTCCATCCGGGACGTCGTCGGTGTGAGGATCGAGGAGTTCGCCCCTATGGGATCCGATTGGCCCGGAGTTCCGGACCACCTCGATCTCGACAACGGAGCCGTCGCACACGACATCGTCGACGTGATCGGCTCAATCGGGAAGGACGCGAAGGTGCTCGCCTCGTTCAAGGATGACCCATGGACCGGCATGGACGGACGCCCGGCCATCGTGTCCAATCCATATGGCGAAGGGCGTAGCGTCTACGTCGGAGCCCGGCTGGGACGTGATGGCATCGCCAGAAGCCTGCCGATGATCCTCGAGACCCTTGGTGTGGAAGTCAAAGACTCCTCGGATCCGGACTTGCTTCGCATCGAGCGCGTCGATGAGTCGACGGGGGCTCGGTTCACGTTCCTGTTCAACCGGACCAAAGAACCTGTCAGCATGCTGGTGGAGGGACGCCCGGTCGTCATGTCACTGGCCGACTGTGCTGGCGCGACGGTTACCATCAATCCCAATGGCGTACTCGTCGTCAAACAATAATGGCTCATTAATGAGGCGATATGCCATGTGAACGTTCACATGGCATATCGCCTTTCTTACGACAGATGGCATCGTCGTTTTTGATGATATGTTCACAATATGTTGTGTTATATCGTATGACAACACTTAAGTTAAGTCAGGCATGTCTTTTGCCCTACCAGCTTCTCTGCGTGTGGCATTCTCCTCGCCTCTACAGACGTGGAGAATGCCACAAAAGGATAATATCCAGTAGACCGCTAACGATAAATATGGCCGAGCTGTTCTTCGTTGTCGAATAACGGTTGTGATTGTTGCTTAATGTTCGGCTGTGGGATTGGCGGTTCGTGCTCTATGGCTTTTTTCTTGCGTGGCTTTGGTTGTTTGTCATCATCATAACGATCATCACTCCCCAGCACGTTCGCTTCTCGTCAATGTATTTGTATGCGATTGCATGGAATTTAGATGGGATTCCATCGATAGTGATAGTGCGAGACCTTTTTTTGGCGGTTGCCTTTGCCTTGATTCGGCCAATGTTGCCGACTGGGACGATCCACCACGTATTATGCATTTCGGATTTCGATTTGATGAGGCGTGTCATTCTTTCAAGATTTTTTAGGCGAGGATTCCCCGCCTAAAAAAATCTTGAAATCGCAGGAGATCTGCATGTAGGTGCCAGGAAAACGCTCATCCTCGCGCAGATGCTATGCGAACAGCTGATTCCCACGCTCATAGGACTCGTCATGGCATATTCGGCACTGTTCATTCTCATCGGCACGATGAATCCAACCCCGTCCGACTCACTTGCCATTTTCCTCCTGGAGCTGCATGACGGTCTGCCGTTGCCGTGCGCCACGGCCATGGGAACGGCGATCGCAGTCATACTGATTCGTGAAAAAGACCTGTTCCGCTTGTTCAAGACCAGATGAATCGGACATATACCGGTGGAACGAATCGCCATTGGAGGATCAAGTTCGTGTGATGTCGTAGACCATAAGTCATCAGTTAAGCGTTGTGTGACAATTCCATACAACGCTTTCTTCATCGCCGTACACCCTTTATGGCGAAGTCGAAGGATAGCCACGGGAAGACGAGGACACGTGAACCGGTCCGCATAAGCAAAGCCCAGAGGCAAAGCATCCGCCCATCTGTCCCATCGAAACCGGCTAGTTTGATTCTGTCGTGTCCGCCGACGAATCATCGGCGCAATGCGCATCGAAACATATCCCGTCAGGACCTTCTGCTGTGAGGGACACGAAGGTCTGACGGGATATGCCGGATCCGTTAAGGTTGGATCCGACGGAGCAATCGCTGGCGTTCATTCCGGTCGCTTCATCCGGGATACGCCTGGCGTCCTCCATCTTGCGATGCACCATTCGATGCGTTTTGGCTCCAATCAGGAACGAATCGAGATCTGCCCTACAGACAATTTCCGTGGATTGACTCCACCTAATGTGACGACGCACGCGTTCGACTTCGAACCGATGGGAAACGTGCGATGCGGACATCGCGCACTTTCCCGATCTCGTCCGGAACCCGAAGGCGCACAGCTTTCTTAAGTGAAAATCGCTCCTGAAATGGAGCCAAAGGAGTTCCCCTTTAAACTGCCTTGACCATTATCTCTCTTTTGATTGTTTGTAAAACTCGTATTGTGGAAGTGGCGAAGGCCATGCTTCCTTGCCCGTCTCCATTGCGGGAGAAGATATAAGATCCCGATAAGGTCCTTTTATAGACAAAAACCGGTTCTTTCGTCAATCCCGAAGCGCATCCATTGGAATGCCGTTGTAGGCCAAGTCAAAACGCCGGGGTTGAAAAGAAAAAAGGTGCCGCACCATTATTCCCACGGAATCTGGTGCGGCACCTTTTCTTTTGAAAGGAAACAGAAGAAGTCTTTGCGCCTTACTTGTTGATGACCTTCTTGAACAGGTCGGAGGATGCCTTGGCGAGGGCGAACTGGCCGAAGCCCGGATCCATGGAGGCGAGGTTGGAGTTGAGGATCTGGTTGAAAGTGTCGTTCTGCATGTTCATTCCTTTTCCGCGGCGCTTTGTCTTCCGTTCGCCGCTATTCTTTTTTCTCTTGTTTCGTTATGCCTTGATTGTAGGCATGTCATCCCCGTCGCCGCATGTCATTCCAATTGATTCTTTTGTATATTCATCGGTTTGCCAGAAGATTTTTGAAATAACTTACCGCACCATTACCATCACATAAACCAAGAAGGCCCCGACATGGTCGGGGCCTTCTTGGTGAAAAAGGGAAGGAGTGGCAAGTATTGGTCTTTATTCGGTCAGGGTTTTGGCCTCCTCATCGATGGCTTCGACGGTCTCGGCGGTCTGAGCTTCGTCATCGACGATTTCGCCGGAGGCAAGCTTGGCTTCGAGCTCTTTGACAATCTTAGCATGCATCTTCTCGTCGATCTTGACCTTGAACATGAACACCAGCAGGCTGAGCACGATCAGAATAAGCGGCACATAGAAGGCGCAGATTTCGAAGGTGTGGATGTTGGAGGGGGTCATATCGGCCGCGGTGGCGTTGCCGGTCATGCCAGCAGCGACGGCGATGAAGCCGGTGATGCCGTTGGACAGCGCGCCGCCAATCTTATCAAGCATCGGACGTACGGACAGGGTGACGGCCTCGTTGCGCTTGCCGTTCTTCAGCTGGCCGTATTCGA
>OHXG01000944.1_pt1 | contig 10211 bp, 5 predicted proteins | sample 1579971 | NCBI WGS metagenome assembly OHXG01 (sample SAMEA3882517, study PRJEB24775) | human gut metagenome | biome: human-associated habitat; feature: intestine environment; material: feces | place: Netherlands | collected 2009/2010
GTTGGATATTGCTGGTGGATTGGTTCTTAAAGATAAACAAGAAAAATTTGCAGAAGATCTGAAATTTCTTACTCTGACAAAGAAAGGAGTGAAACTAACTATCGATTTTGGAAAAAAGGTAGCACTTAAGCAAGGAGTTAAGGAGATTTCTGGAGCTTACACCATGCGTATTGACAAAAAAGGAGTTACAATCGTTGGATATGATGAACGAGGAGCTTTTTATGGCATCCAAACATTGCGCCAACTTATAGAAAGCCCTATCGCTGCAGAAAAACAATTACCTTATTTGGATATCAACGATTATCCAGACTTACCCAACCGTGGTGTAGTAGAAGGTTTTTACGGCACACCATGGTCACATCAGGTACGTATGTCATTAATTGATTTCTACGGAAAATTCAAAATGAACACTTACTTATATGGTCCTAAAGATGATCCATTTCATAGTTGTCCGAACTGGAGACTTCCTTATCCCGAAAAAGAAGCTCAGAATATCAAGGAACTGGTTCAGGCGTGTAAACGAAATCGCGTAGATTTTGTATGGGCCATCCATCCGGGGCAAGACATCAAATGGAACGAAGAAGATTATCAGAATCTGGTCAATAAGTTTAACTGGATGTACGACCTGGGAGTAAGAGATTTCGCAATTTTCTTCGATGACATTTCAGGAGAAGGAACCAATCCGTTAAAACAGACAGAATTACTAAACCGTCTGACTGATGACTTTGTAAAAGCCAAAGGTGATGTATCTCCATTGACAGTCTGCCCGACAGACTACTCTAAGCTTTGGGCTAATCCTACTCCGCAAGGGAGCCTGGCTATTTATGGAAATAGTTTGAATCCAGATATAAAAGTATTCTGGACAGGAGATGTGGTATGCAGTGACCTGACTCCGGAAACAATGGAATGGATTAACTCACGTATCAAAAGACCGGCATATTACTGGTGGAACTATCCGGTAACCGATTATATCCGTAACTTCATTCTACAAGGTCCCGTATACGGTCTGGATACTTCGCTGACTAAAGAAAATGTCTGTGGTGTTGTCAGCAACCCAATGGAACACGGTGAGGCTTCCAAGCTTGCTTTGTACGGAGTTGCAGACTACACATGGAATATCGCAAACTATAATCCTATAGACAGTTGGGAAAGAGGATTGCAGGAGTTGACTCCAAAAGCCAAAGATGCTTACCGTACATTTGCCATTCACTCCAGTGACACTGAAAACGGATATCGCAGAGATGAGTCTTGGGAAACTAAGACATTCCGGATTGCAGAATGGAATGATGCCACGGCTCAGGCTCTTAAAACAGAATTCGAAAAAATAGAAAAAGTCCCGGCTGAAATGGAACAGGGATGTGAGAATAAAGCTCTGCTGCAAGAACTCCGTCCGTGGCTGACAGAATTCGGGAAGCTGGGAACAAGAGGGAAACAAGCTATTGAACTGGCTCAAATTTATCGCTCAGGCAACGACGACAGTAGCTTCTGGAACAAATATGTGCAGAACTTGATGAGTAAAGAAGATCGTAAAGCTTATGAAGCTCATAAATCCGGAACACTCAAACTGCAACCGTTCTATGAAAATGCAATGGACGATATGGCTCATGGATTCTTAAAGAAACTGCTGGGTACAACACCTAAAGATTATAAAGGCATTGGTTCGTTTGGTAACTCTGGTACAATCCTTACTAAATTAATGCTTGATAATGACACTACGACTTACTATACGTCAGGTATCGGACAAAAAGAAGGTGACTGGATTGGAGTAGACCTGAGAGACATCCGTGACGTGACAGAAATATCAATCCTGCAAGGACGAAATTCTATAGACGATGTAGACTACTTTGACCATGCGATTCTAGAATGTTCTGCTGACGGCAAAACATGGACTCCCCTTATCAAAGAATTGAATAAGCAATATGTCATCAATTGGAAAGGAGATGCTGTAAAAGCACGTTACGTACGACTGAAAAGACTGGAATCTGAACGCAAAAATTATGCTTCTGTCCGCTCTTTCGAAGTCAACCCGCTTCATGTTGAAAATCTAGGATTCAAACTGGAGTCAGAGAATCCACAACAAGTTGTTTATGCATTCGATCAAAATCTGTCTACTTTTTATAAGGTTTCTAATGCATTAACTTTCGAAGTTCCTCAAGGAACAAAAACTTATACATTATTGATGGATAAACTTTCAGCTCCGCTCAAAGTCAAACAATTTGATAAAAAAGGAGAATTGGTATCCGAAACAAGTATTTCTTCGCCTTTCTTCAAACTTGAACTGACAAACGATAAAGTAACCAAAGTCACTCTGGAAGGCAAAGCTGAAATATTCGAAGTTATCGCTAATCCTCAATAATAAACCGACTAGGAACATAAAAAGAAAAGGCATCATCCTCTTTCAAATCAGTAGAGGATGATGCCTTTCTTATAGTTAAAAATAAATTACTTATTTACAGTTTCCAGTACAACGTGGTTTGATCTGTTTAAAGAAATCATTACCCTTATTGTCAACCAGGATAAATGCAGGGAAGTCTTCTACTTCAATCTTCCAGATTGCTTCCATACCCAGTTCAGGATATTCTACACATTCGATGCTCTTAATATTATTCTGAGCAAGAATAGCAGCCGGACCACCGATAGAACCCAGATAGAAACCACCATGCTTCTTACAAGCATCGGTTACAGCCTGGCTACGGTTACCTTTAGCCAACATAATCATGCTACCACCATGACTCTGGAACAAGTCAACATACGGGTCCATACGTCCGGCAGTTGTCGGTCCCATAGAACCACAAGCCATACCTGCAGGAGTCTTGGCAGGACCAGCATAATAAATAGGATGGTCTTTAATGTACTGAGGCAAATCTTCACCACGATCCAAACGTTCTTTCAGTTTAGCATGAGCGATATCACGACCAACAATAATAGTACCATTCAGTGACAGACGAGTGGCAACAGGATATTTATCGAGTTCTGCAAGAATTTCCGGCATCGGACGGTTAAGGTCAATCTTCACAGCATTACCTTCACCTGCCTGACGCAATTCTTCAGGAATCAATTCACCTGGATTTGAATCCAGTTTTTCAATCCAGATACCATCTTTATTAATCTTACATCTGATATTACGGTCAGCAGAACAAGAAACACCCAAGCCAACCGGACAAGAAGCACCGTGACGAGGCAAACGAATGATGCGTACATCGTGAGCATAATATTTACCACCAAACTGTGCTCCCAAACCAATACGGTGAGCTTCTTCCAATACTTGCTTTTCAAGTTCTACATCGCGGAATGCACGTCCGTATTCATTACCTGTAGTAGGCAAGTTGTCATAGAAACGAGTAGAAGCCAATTTCACAGTCAGCAAGTTCTTTTCAGCAGATGTACCACCAATTACAAATGCAATATGATAAGGAGGACAAGCAGCTGTACCTAAAGTCTTCATCTTTTCTACCAGGAACGGAACCAATGTAGCCGGATTCAAGATAGCTTTGGTTTCCTGATACAGATAAGTTTTATTAGCTGAACCACCACCTTTTGTTACACACAGGAAGTTATATTCCATACCTTCAGTAGCTTCCAGGTCAATCTGTGCAGGCAAGTTACAACGTGTGTTTACTTCTTCATACATACTCAACGGAGCATTCTGAGAATAACGCAAGTTGTTTTCTGTATATGTTTTATATACACCCAGTGACAAAGCTTCTTCATCACAGTATCCAGTCCATACTTGCTGACCCTTTTCACCATGTATAATAGCAGTACCGGTATCCTGACAGAAAGGTAAAACTCCTTTTGCTGCAACTTCAGCGTTACGCAAGAAAGTCAAAGCAACGTATTTATCGTTTTCGCTAGCTTCCGGATCATTCAATATTTTGGCTACCTGTTCGTTGTGAGAACGACGCAACATGAAAGAAACATCGTGGAATGCAGCGTTAGCCATTGCAGTCAATCCTTCTTTTTCAATTTTCAGGATAGGTTTTCCTTCGAACTCGCTTACAGACACATAGTCTTTTGTAAGCAAATAGTATTCAGTAGTATCCTTTCCGTGTTCAAACATCGGCTGATACTTGAATTCTGGTGTTGCCATAATGATAAGAAATTAATTGTTAGTTACTATGCCAACAAAGGTACGAAGTATTATCGAAATTTTTCCTTAATTAAGATAAAATCTTTGTTCCGAATGATTCAAAAACTCTGCCGTATTTCACTTTCATGATTCAGTAAGAGATTTACTGAAACTCTCCTACTCCATAGCTCTCAACAAATCTCTCTGCAAAATGTCAACTCCAGGAAATCCTACATAACGATCCTGAAGCTTACCATCGTAACTGATTACCAGATATCCCGGAATTCCTGTAATGCCATACGAATTACAAAGATATTCCCATTGTTTCTGAGTCAAACGATAATGTATACCATTTATTTCCGCAATAGCAGTCTTCCAGACTTCTTTTGGAGAAGATGGTCCTGTAACATAAACATATACTACATCTTTCGATGACATCCGCTGCTTTAGTACATTTACCGCAGGCATGCTTTTCCGGCAAGGACCACACCATGTAGCCCAAAAATCAACAAGTACAGCATTACCCCGATGCTGAGATATGATAGCAGGCAATATATCAGCTCCCGACACTAATGTATCCAACTCTGCAATAACATATTTTTCAGAAGCCTTTGCCCGTTCGGCAACAGCCTGCATGGTCTTTATCTTTTCTCTTACATATGCACTTATTTCCGGATGTTCTATCGAAGCCAGCATTTTTTTGTCTGCCGATTTCAGACGTTCTTCTTTAACAACATTCTGATAAATATTTCTTGCCTTTTTTATATCTTCCCACAAATCTAACGTTTCCCCCGTATCACGTTCCCGATACTGTAAGTATGTCACATAATCGTAACCATATTTATCATAAGGAGAGTCTACAATCCCCTGCATTTTAGCACGGGCACCTTGCAGAACAAGAGCATTTATCTGCATATTTGCAGATACGTATTCCTTATACGCTTTACCGGCTCGTTGGTCATGGTCTAAATCCGATTCAAGTCTTTCCAGCTCAGACTGCACCAGTTTATTATATTCTTCATCAGATAAATCCAGCGTCTTACTTGAGAAATCAGGATCATCGTTAAGAGCCAGAGGATATCCCCAGGTAGCCAGTTCCGTATTCAACAAGGATTCAGCTCCATCAAACCACGCTTTCTGCTTCTGACCATACTCATCCTTCAACAAACGGGAAGCCGACATACTCAATCTGGGAAGATGAATATACACAGTCATTTCTTTACCTGGTAAAAGGAAAAGATCCAACTGTGCCTTATTTATCTGAAGTTTTGCTCCTCCGGCGAGCAGCAAATCGGTTTCAATATGAAAAGAACCATCCTGACGTACCTTTACAGTCTTTCCCCAATCATTATAAAACAGCCAGTCTGAATGACGAAAAACAACATCCAATGCAATTTGAGGATCATAACCTAATATATAACCGTTTATTATAGACTTACCCGCTTTTAACTGGGGAGCAGGCAAATCCTGACTTTGCTCCAGATGATTAGTTTGTAAAAAACTTGGTATATATACATAGGGTTCTGCCTTACTTAGTTGTACCCCCCATATAATCCATCCTTCTTCTTTCTCTACAAAATCAACAGCATGCATCCCTGCAGGAATCGGAGCAAAAGAAAGAGTTACATGATGCTTCCGACTTCGAAATAAGCTCCGGCTCGGTTTTTCCATCAATAGACACCCCTTCAGCTTCACGCAAGCTAAATTCTTGCTGCGTGGTACGCAGACATGTTTTCGAAGAGATAACAGCAGCTTCTCCTGGCTCACCATACAAAACAGCATCTACCTGCGTCTGCTCATCCGTTATTTCTATTTTCGACGTATTTGTCGTAATAAAGCACGGGCGGCTAACTTCCCTTTTACGATAAGTTCCCGCCTGTAAAAACAAAAACATACAACTAAATACAAAAAATAGCCATACGCCTTTCATAAATCACATTCTTTTTAATTATATATATTGCTTAAACGAGCAACTAATTCATTTCCAAGTTCAGTCTTCACTTCTATATGCTTCAAAACGGCTGTTACAAAAGGATTACTTTCGAACACACCGCGCACTTGTTCAAAGTCAAGCATTTGCTCTTCCTTACTACCATCAGCACCAAAGCCAGTCATCGAAGACAAAGAAAATTCTTTCTTTGCATCTTCATATACCATCTTATCCAGCCATACCACAGACTGTTGCCATTGATGCACAATGTTTATAATATCCTTTGCAGTTATTGTTTCGGCATCCAGTCCGTAGAACTCCAGCATTTTTCCATACGCCCAAGTCCATTCATAGGTATAATAATTAGCATGCATTTCTGCAAAACGGTCATGTATCTGATCAACAGTATGCAAAACACCTGTTTCTATATCGCTCATCAATCGCTCTATCTCTGTTTTTGGAGCTATTAAGCCAGAAATGTCAACCCATTCACCTTGTCCGATCGAAGTATCCGGCAATAAACGCTGGCGTACTTCCTCATCATTCTTAAAATGTATTTCCTCTAGACGCTTGATAACCGAATTACCCAGGAATTTATGAATAGCTGTTTCATAAAACTTGATACCTTTATTCAACGCCGAGTTTTTAATCTTTGCGCTCTGATAAGAATATGTTTCCGAAGTTTCTCCCGATACCCTTTCCAACTCTTTCAGAATACTCCGTCCTTTCATCATCTTCTGAATTGTGTATGGACTGAGCAAATTATAATTAATCTGATCCAGACGGAAAGGATCTTTACGCAAATCACGTTTCGGCCATTTCTGTGCATCACGAATTGTGCCGACGCTACGAAGATTAACCCCCGGAACCAGATAAGTCGTATTTTTATCCTCTATCAAATAAGAGAAAGGTAAATCCGATGTATCAGGATGATTGACATGACGTCCCATTACAAGTGAAAAGGCTCCGATACGTGCAGGCCAAAGGATATATGAATCCGAAGTAGTCTTAGCACCTCTTTCCAACGCTCCCTGATGAATCGGCCCCAGTTTATACATATGATTACTCTGGTTAGATCCTGAACCCGCATTCATAAATGAAAACATCCCGGCAATCAGCAAAGTTGACTTATGATGAGTCACCGTAAACGGTCCGGCGAAAATAGCACATGCTTCTCCATTTTCCTCCTGACAATTGCTGAAAAACAAAGAATCCGAAGCCGAATAATTATGTCCCATATGACAAGCCTGTCCCACAAAACAGCGAGTCATCATCGTGCCATCCTCTATGTGCGAACCACTGGAGATAATAAAATCATCACATACCACTCCGTAACCGATATGTACTGGATCGTCAGCATTACTGTTAATACTACCGTTCTTCAGTCTGCCAGCTCCCTCTATTTCACAATAGTCACCAATACGCACATTTTTAATATATCCCGAATTGACAATCGTGACATGCGAACCTATCGTTCCTCTATCCGAAGCATGTTCGTCTGCATAAGCCTCAACCAACGCTTTCATACGTTCAATGAGCTGCGGACGATGACGGTAAAGTGCCATAATATATGCCTGATGTGCAGAAAGACGGTCATGAATCATAACCTCACGTCCTCCTGTTTCATTCAAGACAGACACCTCTACCCCATTTCCAAAACGAGATTTCCGGTCTACCAGAATAATATCTACATTCTCGATAAATGTATATGCCCCAATCTCATAGTTAGCAATGTAATTCTTTACATTTTCAATGCAACAGTTATCTCCCACTGTCACATTATGCAGAGTCACATACGATAATCCGGAATGCTTACAGATACCTCCCGGCAATGTAAATTCGTGTTCAAATACTCCCAGACACACCTTCCCGGAAAAACGAGCATGATGTACATAGTCAGGAGTGAAACGTTCAGCCACCCGTACATCCTTCCAGTCGGAAGCCGAACAAAGCTGCGATTCCAGCCTGTTTATTTCTTCATCAGTCAGCGAACGGTAATTTATCATAATTATTCTTCATCATAAGTTTGATAAAGGAAATCATTATAAGGATACTTCTGCACATGCAACTCTCTTACTTTCTTATAAACAATTTCCTTCAGTTCATCGATATTCGTTTTATTACGAGCCGAAATAAAGATACAATTATCATTCATCTTAGCCATCCATGTATGCATAAGCTCTTCCAACGTAATATTCTCCTTCGTCTTCGGAGTCAAATCATCTTCAGCCTTTTCGACATAGGTATACGCATCTATCTTATTGAATACAATCATGGTAGGCTTTCCTCCTGCTCCTAAATCAGCAATTGTTTTATCTACCACCTGTATCTGCTCCTCAAAATCGGGATGAGAGATATCTACCACATGAAGCAATAAATCGGCTTCACGCACTTCATCCAGTGTAGATTTAAACGAATCAACCAAATCAGTTGGAAGTTTACGAATAAAACCTACCGTATCGGAAAGCAGGAAAGGCAAGTTTTCAATAATCACCTTACGTACTGTCGTATCAAGAGTAGCAAACAGCTTATTTTCAGCAAAGACTTCACTTTTAGCCAATAAATTCATCAACGTCGATTTTCCGACATTCGTATATCCAACCAGAGCAACACGAATCAAGCGTCCGCGATTTTTACGCTGAGTAGATTTCTGAGTATCTATTTCAGCCAAACGCTGTTTTAGTAAAGCCATACGATTCAAAATAATACGACGGTCCATTTCCAGCTGAGTTTCACCCGGTCCACGAAGACCAACAGAACCCTTACCACCTCCGGCTCCGGAACCACCACCCTGACGCTCAAGGTGAGTCCACAAACGTTGCAAACGAGGTAGCATGTATTTATATTGTGCCAATTCAACCTGCGTCTTGGCATTGGCAGTTTGTGCGCGCATCGCAAAAATATCCAGAATAAGCGAAGTACGGTCCAGAATCTTTACGTTCAGCTCCTTTTCGATATTACGTATCTGTTTGGCAGAAAGTTCATCATCAAAGATAACCATACCCACTTCTTCTCCTTCTTCCTCCTTTTTCTGAAGAAGATATTCTTTAATTTCCTGCAACTTACCTTTACCTACGTATGTCACAGTATTGGGATAATCCATTTTTTGAGTAAAACGTTTTACGACCTCAGCTCCTGCCGTTTCTGCAAGAAAAGCAAGTTCATCCAAATATTCATTCGTTTTACGCTCGTTCTGTGTCTGGGTAATCAAACCCACCAATGCAGCCTTTTCAGTCTGCGCATCTGATATAACAAATTCTTTCATTCAGTATAGTTGTATGTCTAATTGTGGCAAATATAGCGAAAAAGCACGCACCAAGTATTTTATCAAACAAAAAATTAAAGAAACATTCATACAATAAGTATTTATCATACAGCCCCAAACGTCATGCTATGTATTTTATGAAAATCATCCGAAACAATAAAACCCCGTCATCAACAGTTTAATGCCAATGACGGGGTTCTAAAATATCAGTGCTTATGCTTTAACTTAATCATCCAAATTCGGATTATTTATAATCTCATTTTCTGGAATTTTAAATGTCAAGCGTTCATCTTTATAATCATAAGTTTGTCCAGGAAGCATAGCATCTTCTGCACAACGAGTAATACTCTTCTGGAAACGCTTCATTGTAAGCAATCCACGTCCTTCAGCCCATAATTCCAAACGCCAGTTAAAGTAAATTTCATCCAAAAGTTCTTCTTTACCCATCTGTTCTACTTTTGCGGCTGCTTCTGTATCACGCTCATCCAATAAAGCTTTCAAAGAAATTTTCGCTTCAGAAAGATTATTCTCTCGTGCATTAGCTTCTGCATTTATCAAATACATTTCAGCGACACGCATATATACTTCATCGTCATACCATTCTCTGTTTCCGAAAATACGCTTGCTGTTATAGAATTTCCACCAGTTTGTCAATTCATATTGTTCTCCATTTTCATCTGTTTCAGTAAACCATTTTTTACGAACATCTGTATCCGGTATAGAATTATACAAATTAGTATCAATCAATTTCTCACCGCCGGCATACGCATAGCTATATGTAAACAAGTCCATATGTCCCCAGAATGTAGGCAGAGCCGGAGAGTTACTTGTTGTCAAATCAATAGCCCACATCCATCCAGGAATAGAAACAGAACTAAATCCTGAATTGATAACTTCCGTTCTATTCATCAAGGTAAACTCTTTCGAATCAATCACCTCTTGAGTCA
>OHXG01000952.1_pt1 | contig 10142 bp, 6 predicted proteins | sample 1579971 | NCBI WGS metagenome assembly OHXG01 (sample SAMEA3882517, study PRJEB24775) | human gut metagenome | biome: human-associated habitat; feature: intestine environment; material: feces | place: Netherlands | collected 2009/2010
TGCCGAGAAATACTTCATGATCGCCCTGACCGTATACAACTGGACCAAGATTGTCACTGAAGCCGTAGCGTGTTACCATGTTTCTAGCTGTGGAAGTAGCTCTCTCAAGGTCATTTGAAGCACCCGTTGAGATGTCATCAAGGATCAGCTTTTCAGCAACACGTCCGCCAAGAAGAACCACGATATTTTCGTACATCTCGTTCTTGCTAACATAAGATTTATCCTTGACAGGCAGGCTCATTGTGAAAACGCCAGCCTGACCTCTCGGTATGATAGACACCTGATGAACTTTATCCTGTGATTTGCTGTAGTATGTGCAGAGTGCATGACCGCCCTCGTGATAAGCGGTAAGCTTCTTTTCGTCCTCTGTGATGACCTTAGACTTTTTCTCAGGACCTGCCACAACCTTGATAGAAGCTTCCTCGATTTCGGGTTCGGTGATGGCCTTTTTGCCCTTGCGCGCAGCCAGCAGGGCGGCTTCGTTGACAAGGTTTTCCAGGTCGGCACCGGAGAAGCCCGCGGTGGACTTGGCGATGGTTTTCAGGCTGACATCGGGGCCAAGGGGCTTGTTCTTGGTGTGAACGCGCAGAATCTCCTCGCGGCCCTTCACATCCGGCAGACCAACATAAACCTGACGGTCAAAACGGCCGGGGCGCAGCAGAGCCTTATCCAGAATATCGGCGCGGTTGGTGGCAGCCATCACGATAACGCCGTCGTTGGCGTCAAAGCCGTCCATCTCAACCAGCAGCTGGTTCAGGGTCTGCTCGCGCTCGTCATGCCCGCCGCCAAGGCCGGCACCACGCTGACGGCCCACGGCATCGATCTCATCAATAAAGATGATGGAAGGCATTGTCTTTTTGGCTTTTTCAAACAGATCGCGCACACGGGATGCGCCGACGCCGACATACATTTCCACAAAGTCGGAACCGGAGATGGCATAGAACGGAACACCGGCCTCGCCTGCACAGGCACGGGCCAGCAGCGTTTTGCCGGTGCCCGGAGGGCCGACAAGCAGAACGCCGTGGGGAATGCGCGCCCCCAGGGAGTTGAACTTTTCCGGTGCTTTCAGGAACTGAACCACTTCCTGGAGTTCAGCCTTTTCTTCATCCGCACCGGCAACATCGGCAAAGGTTGCCTTGCGCTGGCCTTCCTGCTGGTCCTTGACCTTGGCACGGCCAACATTCATCAGGCCGCCGCCACCGGCACCGCCGCGGTACATGGACATGAAGAGCAGCACCACGCTGCCGATCATAAAGGCGTACAGGATGATCTCAAACCAGGGCACGTTGGTCTTAACGGCGACCATATCGTACTGCATGGGCGCATCCGGGTTGGCTGCATTATACTGGTCGATATAATCCTTGAGGTAGAATTGCAGGAAATAAGAAGGATATGGCAGCTTGTAGGTAATGACCGCTGCCCCGCCGTTCTTTGGGGCGTAAGCATCGGTGTCATCGCCGTAAATTTCTGCAAGCAGGCCGTTGGATGTTTCGCTGGACGTGCCGGATTCCGGCAGCGGATGTTCACCTTCTTTCACGCTCATCTCGATAACGCCGGTGTTCAGGTCCAGGTTAAAGTAGGTGACCTGATTGGATTCAAAGTACCCCATGGCTTCGGACAACATCATGGTGCTCTTGCTGGAGGCAAACAGGCTGGAATAGCTGGAGATCATCACGAGTGCTGCCACCATCAGGACAGCGGCAATGATAATGCCGCTGAAACGCGGTTTGTGCTGCAAAAAATCAACTCCCTGTCAAAATCCGCCAAAACGGCGGGCGATTGGTTATTCTGCCAAGACAGAATTTTATTTGGAATATACTTCCGGTTTTAACACGCCGACATACGGCAGGTTGCGGTACTTTTCGTCATAGTCAAGGCCATAGCCCACAACAAATTCATCGGGCACTTCAAAACCGCAGTAGTCCGGCTCAATATCCACCTTGCGGCGGCTGGGCTTGCTGAGGATGGTGCACAGGCGCACGCTGTTGGGGCGGCGCAATTTCAGCATGGGCACCAAGTGAGACAACGTGACGCCAGTATCCAGAATATCCTCCACGATCAGAACATCCTTGCCGGAAAGATCCTGATCCAGGTCCTTGACGATCTTGACAAGGCCCGTAGAAGTGGTGTTGGCACCGCCATAGCTGGAAACCACCATAAAGTCAATGCTGCAGGGTTCCGTGATGGCGCGCATCAAATCGGCCATGAACACCACGGAGCCTTTCAGGATAGACACCAGCAACAAATCTTTGCCCTCGTAATCGCGGCTGATCTGTGCCCCCAATTCAGCCACCTTGGCCTGCAGCTGCTCTTCCGAAATCAAAACCTTGGCGATATCATTGTTCATATCATGCATGATCTGTTCCTCCAATATTATGATCTTGTTCCTGCTCCGGGGCCGCAGGCTGACGGCTTTGCCGAATCAACAGGATCTGCTTTGTCCCATCATCCGGGGACAAACCGTCCGCAAAGCCTGCCCCCCACAGCCAAAGCACCTGGCTGCCGCAGGCCAGCAGCGGCATCAGCGTCCGTTCAGCCACAGGAACTTTTGCCTCATTCAGATATTTTTTGAGCGTTTTGCCAACGTGACGTCCCGCCGGGCGGAACGTATCGCCGGGTTGGCGGGTCCTCACAAAAATATTCTTATTTATTTTAGCATAATCTGCACAATAGGTGTAGTCTTTTTTCAAAAATGATGGATTTTTCAAAAAAACTTCATAATTTAGTTGTTGAATCTCCAGCTCATAGCCCCCTGGCAGGCAGTAAACGCCGGTTTTTAGCAGCTGGTGCGGCGCGGGAATGGCTTCCGGCTGCATTTTTAGCACTGAGCGGCAGTACAAAATGCCGTTTGCCGCGGTCCAGCAGGCATCCGGCGTCAGCTGTACCGCACCGCTGCCCTGCCGAACAATGGCCGCAAGAGCCTGCACATATTTTTCTTCAGGGTCACGCGCGCGGGCTGCCAGCATGCGCAGGGCAGCAGCCAGCACCGGGGCATCCGCCGCGGCAAGAATCGGGATGCTGTACCCGCCCCCGCAGGCAGCCTGCGCCAGCAGTTTTTCGGCCAGGTTTTCCAGCCAGATGTTCAGCTCCTGCAGCTGGTTGCACAGCCGCCCCACGGCCCGCTCTGCCGCCGGATTGATGGTTTGCAGCGCCGGAACAGCATAATGGCGGATACGGTTGCGGGCATAGGCATCGCTGAAATTGCTTTCGTCCTGAACATAGTGTTGCCCAAGGGCGGCGCAGTATGCCGTGGTATCGCTCCTTGTCAGGCACAAAAATGGCCGGCGGTACACGCCCCGTACCGCCGGAATACCCGCCATGCCGTGCAGGCCGGTACCGCGCGCCATGCGGAACAACACCGTTTCCGCCTGGTCAGATAACGTATGCGCTGTGGCAATGCAGGCATGCTGCTGTGCGGCCAGCGCATCAAACCAGGTATAGCGCAGGCTGCGTGCCCAGTTCTCGCTGGGGTTTGGGGGAATCTGCACCCCGCTGGCAGCGGCATCGTACAAAAAGAACGGCACATGATGCGTGCGGCAGAACTCCGCCACAAAGCGGGCATCCGCATGGGCAGCTTCGCCCCGGATTCCGTGGTCCACATGGGCCGCCATGACGGTGATGCCAAGTTCCGCTTTGCAGCGCAGCAGAAAACAGAGCAGCGCCATCGAATCCGCCCCGCCGGAGCAGGCAACGATGACACGGTCCCCCAACCGAAACAAACCCTGCCGGCGGCAATAGGCCAGCAAGGTTTGTTCCATCGTGTTTACTGGGTTTTGTAATGAATTGTCTGCGTCAGTACTGTTCATGGATCTCGTCCAGATTGCTGAACCGGGTATGGGCGCCATCCCAGCCAAGGCGGACCACACTGGTTTCGCCATGGCGGTTTTTGGCCACGATACATTCGGCTTCGTTTTCGTTCGCCTGTTCGGTTTCGCCGTTCTGGGAATTGTAATAGGCAGCGCGGTACAGGAAGAGCACCACGTCCGCATCCTGTTCGATAGAGCCGGAATCACGCAGGTCTGAAAGCTGGGGGCGGTGGTCCGAGCGACCCGCTGTTTTTTCGGCAGCACGGGAAAGCTGGGACAGCGCAATGACAGGAACGTTCAGTTCCTTGGCCATAATTTTCAGGTTCCGGGTGATATCGCTGATTTCCTGCACGCGGCTTTCGGTGCGCTTGGCGGACTGCATCAACTGCAAATAGTCGATGATGACCAGACCGATCTTATCCCGTTTGGGGTCCTGGTTGATCTGGCGGATTTTTGCCTTGATTTCCGGCACCGAAATACCGGAGGAATCATCCATGTAAATGGGAACGTTATACAACAGTGACGTTGCATTGGCAAAATCGTTCCAGTCGGAGTTGTTCAGACGGCCGGTACGGAATGCCTGGCTGTCGATGTTGGCAGTGCTGGAAAGGATACGGTCGGTCAGCTGTTCGCAGGTCATTTCCAAGCTGAAAATGACGGTCGGTATCTTTTGCAGGCGGGCCACATTAGTAGCAATGTTCAGCGCAAAACTGGTTTTGCCCATACCGGGGCGGGCCGCCAGAATAATCAGGTCCGAACGGCCAAGGCCGGTCAGGATATTATCCAGATAGTTGAAGCCTGTGGGGATACCGGCAAATTTATCGCGGTCCGCACCGGACAGCTTTTGCATGGTATCAATAACTTCCAGGATAGACTCCTGAATGGTTTTAACGCCGGAGCGGTCCTGGCCGTTGCGGATATCGTACAGCTTTTGCTCGGCGCTTTCCAGCAGCAGGTCAGAATCGGATTCCTCGCTGGACTGCTGCAGGATATCGCGGGCTGCTTCGATCAGACGGCGGGTTTGATATTTTTCCTTGACGATCTTGATGTAAGAATCAACGTTGGAAATCGCCGGGACGGTTTCCGCAATGCGGGTAATGTACACTTTGGCATCATCTGCGCCCTTGAACACACCGTTCTGAGCCAGAGAGTCCACCAGAGTGATAACGTCCACCGCTTCGCTTTCGCTGAACAGGCGGCGCATTTCCTCATAGACGGCCCGGTTCTGCTCCGAATAGAACATATCGGGGTCCATCTCGGTGATCAGGCGGTTCAGGATGGTTTCATCCATCAGCGCTGCGCCAAGCACGCTTTGTTCCGCCTGCATGTTATACGGCAGCTGAATGCCCAGGCTGGACAAGCTTAATTCATTGTTTGCCATTCAGGCACCTCCCTGCCGTTTTTGTTGGAATGTAATTACAAGCCCCCCTGCCAATTACAGCGGAGCCTCCTCGACCTTGACCTTGAACGCGGCCACAACACCCACATGCAGGCGGACTTTGGCATCATAACTGCCAAACTCCTTGATGCTGGCGGGCATTTCGATTTTTTTCTTGTCGATTTCGGTGCCGGTCAGCTTGTACAACTGTTCGGCAACTTCCTTTGCGGTCACTTTGCCGTGCAGCTTGCCGGAAGCGCCCCCCTTGACCTTGACAGAAACGATCTGGCCCTTGATCTTGGCAGCCAGTTCTTCAGCAGCAGCCTTAGCTTCGGCTTCATGGTGGGCTTTGGCTTCGCTCTTGGTGCGGGCGGTGTTCACAGCGTCAGCATCGGCCACTGCAGCCAGACCGCGCGGGAACAGGAAGTTGCGGGCGTAACCGTCCGACACTTCATGGATTTCATCCTTTTTACCAATGCTCTTGACATCCTGTTTGAGAATAACTTTCATCGTGGTGGTTCCCCTCTCTATGTAGTAATTGATATAATTTTCTGCCATTGGCAGGGATTCGCTGATAATTTAATTTGTTAAACTGCACCCACCAGTTCTTCCTGGCATTCCTGGTTGGCGCGGTATTCGTCGATCTGCGCGCGGATGCGGGCTTCGGCTTCTTTTACGGTACAATCACGCAGCTGGGCACCGGCCATCGTCAGGTGGCCGCCGCCGCCCAAGGGCTCCAGAATGACCTGTACGTTCAGCGCACCCATGCTGCGGGCGGAGATGTTGACACCGCCGTTTTTGGCGATTGCCACAAAGCTGGCATCCACGCCGTTGATGGTCAGCAGGTCATTGGCTGCCATGGGCAGAACCACACTCATGGCGGGGTCAAGCTCATCCGAAGTGGCGATAGCGCAGCCTTTGTAGAGGTAAGCGCCCTCCACAATAGCGGCGCGGGCTTCGTATTCTTCTTTGGAAATATTGAACAGGCGCTTGGTCGCGGCGGTTTCGGCCCCGCGGCTGCGCAGCCAGGCGGCAGCCTCAAAGGTACGCACGCCGACATGCAGCGCAAAACTGCGGGTATCCAGCATGATGCCAGACAGCAGCGCCTGGGCTTCCAACTGAGTGATGTTGTTTTGGGCGGGCATGAATTGCAGCAGTTCACACACCAGCTCGCTGGCGCTGGAAGCAAAGGGTTCATGATACAAAAGGATCGGGTTATCAATATGCCCTACCGCCATGCGGTGATGGTCGATAACAACCACGCGGCTGCATTTTTCGTAAATCTTTTGGTCTTCCAGCAGGCGCTTTTGGTATGTATCGGTTACGATCAGCAGGGTTTTGGGGGTGATGAGCTTATAGGTTTCTTCCGGCTCAATAAAGTTGTGGTTCTCCCCTGCTTTGTTGAATACATCCAGCAGCTGGCCCGCCAGCGTTGCCTTGCTGCGCACTGCGATGACCGAAGGCACATCGCACATTTTGCACATGCGCAGCAAACCGATGGCGGAGCCGATGGCATCCAAATCGCTCTGGCGGTGGCCCATGATAATGACGCTGTCGCTCTGGCGGATCTGGTCTGCCAGGGCGTTGGCAATGATGCGGCTGCGCACATGGCTGCGCTTTTCGACACCATGGGAAATGCCGCCGAAGAACTCAAAGCCATCGACTGTTTTCACGGCAGCCTGGTCGCCGCCGCGGCCCAAGGCAATATCAATGCTTTCGCGGGCCATCTCCTGGCATTCCTGCATAGTAGCGCCGCCATGGCCTACGCCGATGGAAAGGGTGAGCATTCCGCCGGGGTGCAACGCACGCACTTTATCCAGAATATCAAAGCGTTCTTCCATCATCCAGCGGATATCCCGCTCTTCCACCACCGCAATATAGCGGCTGTTGGACACCTTGCGCAGGAAACCGGTCGTGCGGCCGATGTATTCTTCCAGCAGGGTGTTGATGGCCTCCAGCTCGTGCGCCTGCTCGGAGTCCTTCATATCGTTGAACAGCTCGTCATAGCTGTCCACCCCAATAATCAGGTAAGCCGGGCGGCTGGCAGTGTATTCATCCAGCGTGTTTTTGTAGAACGTATCGTTGACCAAAAACAGCAATGTGCCCGTTTTGCTGCTGCGGCTGGTTGTGGCATAGGCCGTGTAGCGGTTTTCGTCAATGGTCAGGTCCTGGCCGTGGGCGCGGGCACAGACGGAAAGGTCAATGCCGGTCATCAGGCGGTCCGGTGCAGCCAGCAGGGCATCCCGCCCCGCCAGAATCTGCTCCCGGAAGGCCGGATTATACCACACCACGGAACCTTCGGTAATCAGGGCAGTGGGGATGGAAAAATCCGCCAGCGAATACTGGGTCTTGCTGCCCTCAAAGTTGGTCCCGCACAGCATATCGGCCACAAAGCGCCGCAGCCGGCGGATGCCAAGCACCGCCACCACCAACGCAAACACTACAAGCAGCGCCGGTGCCAGCAGCCAGCGCGGGTTGCTGAACGCCAGCGGCACAGCCAGAGCGATGCACGCAACGAGCAGCAAAAAGATAATGACAAAGATATCACGTCTCAGCTTGTTTTTCATCATCGTTCCTCGGTGCCTGCAATGTGGGGCAGGCGGTCACGGTCAGATATGGTTTGGATCAAACTTCCATCAGAATGGGCAGAATCATGGGGCTGCGCTTGGTTTTGCGGTAGATATAGCTGGAAAGCGCCTCCCGCACGCGGGATTTCACGCTGGCCCAGTCGTGCATGTTATCCGCCATACTGCAGTCAAGGGCCATTTCAACCTGCACGCGGGCACCGTCCATCAGCTCCTCGCTTTCCCGCACATAGACAAAGCCGCGGGAAACCAGGTCCGGGCCGGAAAGCAGCTGGCCGGTGCTGCCATCCACGGCTGCGGTAACGATGATGATACCGTCCTCCGACAGGTGGTGGCGGTCACGCAGGACCACATTGCCCACATCGCCCACGCCATAGCCATCCACCATCACGGCACCGGCGGGCACAGTGCCCTCCACTGCCATGCCATCGCGGGAAAGGCGGATGTTCTGGCCATTTTCAGCAATATAAATATTCTGCTTGGGGATATAGCCCAGGTGCTCCGCCGTTTCGGCGTGGCGCTTGAGCTGCTTGAACTCGCCGTGAACCGGCAGGAAATACTGCGGGTGGGCAAGAGTCAGCATCAGCTTCTGCTCTTCCTGGCAGGCGTGGCCGGAAACATGGGTATCGTACATGTTTTCGTAAATGACCTCTGCACCCAGGGCCAGAAGGCCGTTGACCACCTTGGTCACGGTCTTTTCGTTGCCGGGGATGGGGCGGGCCGAGATAATGATAAAGTCAGTGGGGCCGACCTTGACGGTACGGTGGCTGGCCTGCGCCATACGGGACAGAGCGGACAGCGGTTCGCCCTGGCTGCCGGTGGTGATAAGGACAACCTTTTCCGGCGGGTATTTGTTGATCTCCTCGATATCGATCAGCACATTATCCGGCGCATGCAGATACCCCAGCTCCCGCGCCATTTCGGTGTTGGAAACCATGCTGCGGCCATTGACGGCCACCTTGCGGCCATACTCAATGGCCAGGTCAATGATCTGCTGGATACGGTAGATGTTGGAAGCAAAGGTTGCCACGATAATGCGGCGGTTTTTGGCGCGGGCAAACAGGCTGCGCACCCCTTCGGCCACAGTCTGCTCGGTTGCCGTAAAGCCGGGGCGCTCCGCGTTGGTAGAATCCGCCAGCAAAGCCAGCACGCCGCGGCGGCCATACTCCGCAATGGTGGAAAGGTCGGTAACGGCATCGCCGGAAAGCGGCGTGTAGTCGATCTTGAAGTCGCCGGTATGCAGCACGATGCCTGCCGGGCAGTCAATGGCAAACGCCAGAGAATCCGGGATGGAGTGGTTGACATGGATGGGCTCCACCGTAAAGCAGCCAAGGCGCACTTTCTGGCGGGGACGGATCTCATGGAACTCTGCACTGGAGGCAAGACCGTGTTCCTCCAGCTTGTTTTTGATCAGGCCAATGGTCAAACGTGCAGTGTAAATGGGCACGTTGAACTTTTTGAGCAGATACGGCAGGCTGCCGATATGGTCTTCGTGGCCATGGGTAATGAACAGGCCCTTGATGCGGTCCTTATTTTCCAATACATAGGTGAAATCCGGAATGACAAGGTCCACGCCGAACATATCGGAATCCGGGAACACCAGGCCGCAATCCACCAGGATCATATCGCCCTGGCATTCATACAGGGTGATGTTTTTGCCAACTTCGCCCAGGCCGCCCAGCGGGCAGATGTGCATGGGAACAGCCGGGGTGGAAGCATCATAATAATGCTGCTTATAGCTGCGGCGCTGCGGGCTGCGGGGGCGCTGCACCGGGGCCGGAGCTGCTGCATTCACCGCATTGCTCGCTGCAGCCTGCTGGGGCTGCGGGGCACGGCGGCGCTGCGGCTTGCGGTGCTGGGGCTGTGGTTTTTCCGCTGCTGCCTGCGGGGCGCTGGCCGCAGGGGCAGGCGCACCGGGTTTGCGGTTCTGGTTATTATTATTTGCGCGCGGGGCACGGCGGGTGTAATTGCTGCGGCCCTGCTGGCGGGGGCGTTTTTCGTTGTTGTGATCTTCCATTGCATAACCTCCATATTGTATTCGGCCAGGGTTGGCGGTTACACACACGGTAAGCACCGTACCCCGGACGTGATGTTTTGTCGCATGTAAAATTTGTACGGCACTGTGCCGATTTACTGAATCACGGTTTGGACGCGAAGAGTTCAGCCGAAAGGCTGCAACCGGGTCCTGAATCAAACTACGACATTGCAATTAAATCTATTATAAGGCGCAGCGAGGGCATTGTCAAATAGTATGCCGGACGCATTTATGGACAAATTACACAAAAGCTTGCAGGGCTGGGCAAAATCGCGTATAATTATTTTTATGGCAATACCGCATAATTCTAAGTGCCGATACGGCGAGCGAGGTGCGGC
>OHXG01000955.1_pt1 | contig 10128 bp, 8 predicted proteins | sample 1579971 | NCBI WGS metagenome assembly OHXG01 (sample SAMEA3882517, study PRJEB24775) | human gut metagenome | biome: human-associated habitat; feature: intestine environment; material: feces | place: Netherlands | collected 2009/2010
ATTATAATTTTTTATCTGTAATGTTCTCTTTTAATTCAACCAGCTGCTCAATGGCCTTTGCAGTACCATCAATTCCCAGAAGTGAACTGTCAAGGCAGATATTATAGCTTTCGGCAGCTCCCCATTTTTTGTAGCTGTAGTAGTTATAGTATTCGGCACGCTTCTTGTCCGCTTTGTTCATCATCTCCTCCGCTTCACGCTCAGAAATGGAATACATTCGGCAAATACGCTTGATGCGCTCCTCATTGGAGCAGGAAATGAAGACATTGGCACAGCGTGGATGTTCTCGCAGAATGTAATCGGCACAACGCCCCACAAACAAGCAGGACTTCTCCTCCGCCAATCTGCGTATCACGTCACTCTGCACTTTGAACAGAGCATCATTACTCAGGCAATTCGTGGCCGGGATAGCCCCGTCACTGACAAAAGGGAAACGCATGCCGAAGAGCCCTCCAATAATACCTTGTGAAGCTTTCTCATCAGCTTTCTCAAAGAACTCACAACACAGTCCACTCTCTTCAGAAGCCAACCTAATCAGTTCCTTATCATAAAAGTCAATACCCAGACGGGCAGCCAGTTTCTCGCCTATCTCCCGTCCGCCACTGCCCAGTTGACGGCCTATATTGATTATAAAATTATTGCCCATACGCTTATTCATCTATTGGTTTGCAGATAGCAAATATAAATATTCTTACGGAATATCTGCAGAAAGTAGGAAGAAAAATTCAGAGCCTCTCCCCCGACCTATCCCTACAAGGGAGAGGTTCTGAATTTGCGGAATTGACAAACCAACATCACCAATGCTATCAAACTTGCAAGCAAATCGGATACCGGCATGCTGTACCACACTCCTGCCACTCCGAAGAACTGCGGCAGGATAAGCAGGCAAGGAAGCAGAATCAGCATCTGTCGGGTAAGGGAAAGGAATATCGCTTTGCCTGCCATGCCTATGCTCTGGAAAAAGTTGGAAGTCACCATCTGGAAACCAATAATCGGGAAGAACATTACCGTAATACGCAGTCCCGTGACCGAAAGCTCTGTCAGTTCCGCATCCGATGTAAAGATGCCCACTACCAGGTCCGGCACCAGCATACCGACCAGAAAGCCGAAAGTGGTCACTACCGTGGCATAGATTATCGTCAGTCTCAGCACCTTGTTCACCCGTCCGTACAGCTTCGCCCCGAAGTTATATCCGGCAATAGGCTGCATACCCTGATTCAGCCCCATCACAATCATGACGAACAGGAAAACAATCCGGTTTACAATACCAAATGCGCCAATAGCCAGATCGCCATCATATTCTTTCAAACCTTTGTTAATGAAAATTACAATGAAGCATGCTGCCAGATTCATCAGGAACGGAGACATACCGATAGCGATGGTGTTTTTTACGATTGTACCGCGCAGTTTGTAAATGCCTCGGCGGAGATGAAGCAACTCGTTCTTGTTGGTGAAGGTCTTGAATTGCCACACCAGTGAGATGATTTGGGCCAGAATGGTGGCAATGGCGGCACCCTGGATACCCCAATGGAATAGATAGATAAAGATAGGGTCAAGGATGGTATTGATAATTACTGTGGTGATGGTGGCTGTCATTGCTTTTTGTGGATGCCCCGAAGCGCGTAGTAAGGCATTCAGTCCCAAATACATGTGGGTTATAACATTGCCCAGCAGGATAATGACCATGTAGTCTCGTGCATAGGAGATGGTATCCGGGCTTGCCCCGAAGAAGTAGAGAATAGGATCAAGGAAAAGCAAGGTTAATATACTGAATCCTATACCTATAATAAAGTTCAGCGTAACTACGTTACCCAAAATGTTTTGGGCGGTAGCATAATCTTTCTGTCCTAATTTTACGGAAACTAATGTGGAGGCACCCACACCGACCAGTGAACCGAATGCAGCCGCCAGATTCATCAGCGGGAAGGTGATAGCCAGTCCTGAAATAGCCAAAGGGCCTACACCGTGACCGATGAAGATGCTGTCTACCATATTGTATAGGGAAGATGCCGTCATAGCGATAATGGCGGGTATTGCATATTGTAAAAGTAATTTTCCGATTGGTTGTGTTCCCAATTCTGTGGGGGTTCCTGTTTTTGCCATACTTTATTTTCTGTCTTTTTACCTGTTTAACCTGAATTCGGCTGCAAAGGTACACAAAAAATGAGTGTGAGGGAAAAGTTTGTTTATCTTTGCATTTAAAAAAATAAACGGAATAGAATTAATGAATAGTCAAAAAGGAATAGTGGGCTGCTTGCTATTGGCATGCACCTTACAAATGTCGGCACAAGTAAAAACGTATAAGTATCGTGTAAACTTTCGCGATAAGGCGGAAACAACCTATGCATTGGACAAGCCTTCGGCTTATTTGTCCGAACGTGCTTTGGAGCGTCGCATGAAACAGGGATTGCCCGTTGATTCTACAGATATTCCTGTGTGCCGGAGCTATATAGATATGCTGGTCGGAAAAGGAGCACAGCTTGTATCCAAAAGTAAATGGAACAATACAGTGGTAGTGCAGGTATCCGACACGTCGGTTATTGATAAAGTGGCGGCATTGCCTTTTGTGACAGCTGTCCGGAAAGTGTGGACAGCTCCCGACAGTATTCCTGCCCGCAATGCCAACCGTAAAAAAGAGGTGACCAATAGGGTGACAAAGAGTAATAACTATTATGGGGATGCGTGGCGGCAGATTGCTGTTCATCACGGGGACAGTCTTCACGCTGCAGGTTTTCGTGGGAAGGGGATGCAGATAGCGGTCATTGATGCCGGTTTTTATAATGCTGATGAAATCAGTGTTTTCAAAGGAATGGACTTGTTGGGAACACGCGATTTTGTAAATTCTCACTCGGATATTTATGCCGAGAACTATCACGGCATGAAAGTGTTGTCTTGTATGGCTGCCAATAAGCCGAATGTATTGGTCGGCACGGCTCCCGAAGCTTCATATTGGCTTCTCCGTAGTGAGGATGATGATACGGAACAGCCTGTGGAAGAGGATTATTGGGCGGAAGCTTTGGAATTTGCCGATAGTGTGGGAGTGGATGTGGTTAACACTTCATTGGGATATTATGAGTTTGATGATACGACCATGAATTACCGGTACCGTGATTTGGACGGGCATTATTCATTGATGTCTCATTCCGCTTCTTTGGCTGCCGATAAAGGATTGGTGTTGGTATGCAGTGCCGGAAATTCGGGGCGTGGCACATGGAAAAAAATCACACCTCCGGGAGATGCGGAAAATGTTATTACAGTGGGGGCGGCGGACCGGAATCTGGTTAATGCTGATTTCTCTTCTGTAGGAAATACTACAGATGGCCGTGTAAAACCGGATGTGATGGCGGTGGGAGTTGCTTCGGCCGTAGCGGGTAATGATGGAACGGTTTCTCATGCCAATGGTACTTCTTTCGCATCGCCTACATTGTGCGGGTTGGTAGCCTGTTTCTGGCAGGCTTGTCCCTGGCTTACTGCCAAGCAGGTGGTGGAGGCAGTGCGGAATGCAGGAGACCGTAAAGAGTATCCGGATAATATTTACGGTTATGGTGTGCCTGATATCTGGAAAGCTTGTCAAATAGAATTAGAGAAGAAAAAATAATGGAAGAACATCCTCTTTCTTTATATGAACTGAATGCGTTGGTTAAGCGTAGCATTCATGCTTGTCTGCCCGATACTTATTGGGTTCAGGCAGAGCTGAGTGATGTACGTTCCAATTATTCCGGTCATTGCTATTTGGAATTTGTACAGAAAGAGCCACGGGGGAATAATCTGATAGCTAAGGCAAGGGGGACTATTTGGAGCAATGTCTACCGTCTGCTGAAGCCTTATTTTGAAGAGGAAACCGGGCAGGCTTTTGTTGCAGGTATTAAAGTGATGGTGAAAGTGGCTGTGGAGTTTCATGAATTGTATGGTTACTCGCTTACTGTGCAGGATATAGATCCTACTTATACATTGGGGGATATGGCGCGTCGCCGTCGCGAAATCTTGAAGCAATTGGAAGAAGAAGGTGTGCTGACTTTGAATAAGGAACTGGAGATTCCTTTGCTGGCGCAACGCATAGCCGTTATTTCCTCGGCTACGGCTGCCGGTTATGGTGATTTTTGTAATCAACTGGAACAGAATCCCTATGGTTTTGTCTTTTATCCGCGTTTGTTTCCTGCTATTATGCAGGGGGAACGGGTAGAACAATCTGTCATTACCGCATTGGATGCTATCCATGCCTGTCGTGATGATTGGGATGTCGTGGTTATTATCCGTGGCGGAGGCGCCACGTCCGACCTTTCGGGGTTCGATACATATGAGTTGGCGGCTAATTGTGCTCAGTTTCCTATACCTATTATAACCGGTATAGGGCATGAGCGTGACGATACGGTGTTGGACTGTGTTTCTCATACTCGTGTCAAGACACCTACTGCTGCTGCCGAGTATCTTATAAATCATTTGCACGACACTGCCAAGGTTCTTGAAGATTATGCATCGGCTGTACTTCATACTATCTCTACCCGTATGGAACGGGAAAATACTCGGCTGAACCGGATGGTAGAACGTATTCCCATGCAGACGCGGATGAGGCTGAAAGAGGAACATTATCGCCAGGAACGAATCATGAAACATTTGGAAGTAGGCCTGCAATCCCGTCTGACAAAAGAAACCCATTGTTTAAAAATGATGGAAACTCGGTTGGGCATCGTTTCACAGCGTCGTCTGGTAAAGGAAAAGCATCGGCTCCAACTTTTGGAGCAGGAATTGAAGGCGGCATCTCCCGAAAATTTGTTGAAAAGGGGATATAGTATCACGCTGAAAAATGGCAAGGCGGTGATCGATGCTTCTGTATTGCAGCCGGGTGATGAACTTACCACCCGTTTTGCCAAAGGAGAAATAAAGAGTATAGTAACTAAAAAATAAAACGAAGTATGGCAGCAAAGAAACAAACCTATGAACAGGCTATGAAACGTCTGGAAGAAATCGTATCACGCATAGACAGTAATGAGTTGGACATAGACAGTTTAGGTGTGAACCTGAAAGAGGCACAGGAATTAATCAAGTTTTGCCGGGATAAACTTTATAAAGCCGATGAGGAGATAAAGAAAATGTTGGATAATAATGTTTCAATGTGACAATATGCTAATGTGCCAATTGGCTGCGCTATATTCTGCATGGCATATTTGTACCTTAGCACATTGACATATTGGCAAATTATAAAAGCTATAAATAAAAAAGCTGTTTTGATTGGAATTTGCAAATATAAAACGTAATTTTGCTCTCATTCGTAAATAATAACATAATTAAGATACACTATGAAAGAGATTGATTGGGCAAATCTGTCCTTCGGCTATATGAAGACAGACTATAATGTACGTTGCTACTATCGTGACGGTGCATGGGGAGAGTTGGAACTTTGTTCGGAAGAAACGTTGAATATTCACATGGCCGCCACTTGTCTGCACTATGGGCAAGAAGCGTTTGAAGGGTTGAAGGCTTATCGTGGAAAAGACGGTAAAATCCGTATTTTCCGTCCTGAAGCCAATGCGGAACGTTTGCAAAGTACTTGTGACGGTATTCTGATGCCGGAACTTCCTACAGAAAAGTTTGTGGCCGCTATAAAGAAGGTGGTGAAAGCCAACGAGCGTTTCATTCCTCCATACGAAAGTGGTGCGGCTCTTTATATTCGTCCGTTACTGATTGGTACAGGTGCTCAGGTGGGGGTTCACCCTGCCAATGAATATCTGTTTGTGGTATTCGTAACTCCGGTAGGTCCTTATTTCAAAGGTGGTTTTTCTACTAATCCTTATGTTATTATCCGTGAGTTCGACCGTGCCGCACCTTATGGAACCGGACGCTTTAAGGTGGGCGGCAACTATGCTGCCAGCCTGCGTGCCAATAAGAAAGCCCATGATTTGGGATATTCCTGCGAGTTCTATCTAGACGCCAAGGAAAAGAAGTACATTGACGAGTGTGGTGCGGCTAATTTCTTCGGCATCAAAAATAATACTTACATTACACCAAAATCATCTTCTATTCTGCCTTCTATAACGAATAAGAGTTTGATGCAGCTGGCCGAGGATTTGGGTATAAAGGTAGAATGTCGTCCGGTTCCTGAAGAAGAACTGGAAACCTTCGAGGAAGCGGGGGCTTGCGGTACGGCGGCTGTTATCAGTCCTATCCAGCGTATTGATGATTTGGAAAACAAGAAATCGTACATTATCTCTAAAGATGGAAAGCCGGGTCCTGTTTGTACAAAATTGTATAACAAACTGCGTGCTATCCAGTATGGTGATGAACCTGATACACATAATTGGGTGACAATTTTAGACTAATAGAAAAATAGATTCTTATGAAAACAAATTCAGAATTGAAGAATCGGGCAATCGATGCGTTGACCGGTAATTGGGGACTGGGTGCGGTTATTACCTTGGTCTATGGACTGGTGATGAATGCCCCTACGCTGCCCTATCGTATTATGGAGTCGGTGGCTTCGTCTTCCTTTAGTCTCATCGCTTTGTTGCTTTTGCCATTGGGCTTCGGCTATACCGTCCTTTTTTTGGATGTGATTCGTGGAATAAAGCTGGATTTTGCCCGTCTTTTCGATGGGTTTAAAGACTATGGACGGATATTGGGTACAATGCTGCTGACTACAGTCTATACGTTCCTGTGGACGTTGCTGCTTGTCATTCCGGGCATCATGAAGTCCTATTCATATGCCATGACGCTCTTTATTCTGAAAGATTATCCGGAGTTGCAGTACGATGCTGCCATAGAGAAAAGTATGGCGATGATGTCCGGTCATAAGATGAAGATGTTCTTGTTGGATTTGAGCTTCATTGGTTGGGCTATTTTGTGCTGTTTTACTTTGGGGATCGGTTTCTTGTTCCTGGCTCCTTATGTAGAAGCATCACATGCTGCTTTCTATGAAGATCTGAAGAAAGAATTGGGAGAGTCCGTTGAGGCAATTTCTGAATAATATAGAAAATAGAAAGATAAGAAAAATAGACCTGCAAGTGAATTGCGGGTCTATTTTTTTTCTCTTTCACAGGATATTCCTACCTTTGCCTGTGGAAACAAATTAATGATAGACTAATTTTCATGGGAAAAGGAAAACTGGAGAAATTTGCTGATATGCGGGAGTATCCGCACGTGTTTGAATACCCTTATTCGGTGGCCGATAACGTTACGTTCGATATGAAGGGGAATTGGAACCGTGACTTTTTTAAGAACGATAATCCGATAGTTCTGGAACTGGGATGCGGACGAGGTGAATATACCGTAGGGCTGGGTCGTATGTATTCCGATAAAAATTTTATCGGTGTAGATATAAAAGGGGCCCGTATGTGGACCGGTGCGACGGAAGCGCTGAAAGATGGCATGACGAATGTGGCTTTTTTGCGTACCAATATCGAAATCATCGACCGTTTTTTTGCTCCGGGTGAGGTGAGTGAGATATGGCTGACTTTCTCTGATCCGCAGATGAAGAAAGCGACTAAACGTCTTACTTCCACATACTTTATGGAACGTTATCGTAAGTTTTTGAAGCCGGACGGACTGATTCATTTGAAGACCGACAGTAATTTTATGTTTACTTACACCCGCTATATGGTAGAGGAAAACAAATTGCCGGTAGAGTTTATGACCGAAGATTTGTATCATTCCGGTTTGGTGGATGACATACTAGGCATCCGTACCTATTATGAACAACAATGGTTGGATCGTGGTTTGAATATAAAATATATGAAGTTCCGTCTGCCGCAAGAGAAGGAGTTGCATGAACCCGATGTGGAAATAGAATTGGATGAGTATCGCAGTTACAACCGCAGTAAACGAAGCGGGTTGAAAACAAGTAAATAATAACAGAATGATGACTTTATATCCGAAATTGATTTTGGACGCCTTGGCAACAGTGCGTTATCCCGGAACGGGAAAGAATTTGGTGGAAGCGGAGATGGTTGCCGATAATCTTCGCATTGACGGTATGTCGGTAAGCTTTTCGTTGATTTTTGAGAAACCGACCGATCCGTTTATGAAATCTATGATAAAGGCTGCCGAAACAGCTATTCATACTTATGTTTCACCTGATGTACAGGTAGCTATTGTGACAGAGAGCCGTCAGGCGGCGCGTCCCGAATCGGGTAAGCTGCTTCCATTGGTAAAAAATGTCATTGCTGTTTCATCCGGAAAAGGCGGGGTGGGCAAGTCTACTGTGGCGGCCAATCTAGCTGTGGCCCTAGCTAAACTGGGATATAAAGTAGGTTTGCTGGATGCTGATATTTTCGGTCCTTCTGTGCCTAAAATGTTCCAGGTGGAAGATGCCCGTCCTTATGCTGAGCAGATTGACGGTCGTGATTTGATTGTGCCGATTGAAAAATATGGTATCAAGTTGCTTTCTATCGGTTTCTTTGTCGACCCTGATCAAGCTACTTTATGGCGTGGAGGGATGGCTAGTAATGCTTTGAAACAACTGATTGGAGATGCCGCATGGGGAGAACTGGATTATTTCATATTGGATACGCCTCCGGGCACCAGTGATATTCATCTGACTTTGGTGCAGACTTTGGCTATTACGGGAGCTGTAATCGTCAGTACACCTCAGCAGGTGGCTTTGGCTGATGCGCGCAAGGGAATCAATATGTATACCAATGATAAAGTAAATGTTCCTATTTTGGGATTGGTGGAGAATATGTCATGGTTTACTCCTGCGGAACTTCCTGAAAATAAGTATTACCTTTTCGGAAAGGAGGGTTGCAAACAGCTGGCAGAGGAAATGAATGTGCCTTTGTTGGGACAAATTCCTATTGTGCAGAGTATCTGTGAAAATGGTGATAAAGGAACTCCGGCTGCTTTGAATGAGGACAGCATTACCGGGCGTGCATTTATAGAGTTAGCTGAAAATGTTGTGAAGCAGACTGAGAAGCGTAATGAGGAACAGGCACCGACACACATTGTGGAGATGAAGAAATGATTTAGGAATATATTTTTAAGATGAAAAGAGACTGTTCGGAACAGCCTCTTTTCTGTTTTTATGCTCTTTATTGCAGTTTGAAAGTTACAGGAACAGTGTATCTGCAACGTACTGCTTTGTCTTTTACAGTTGCCGGCTTCCATTTTGGCATGGATTTTACAACCCGTGCTGCTTCAGCATCCAGTTCGGGGGTAATGCTGCGTACTATGCTTACATGGTCTACCGAACCATCTTTTTCAATAACCATCTGTACGATTACTTTACCTTGTGCTCCTTCCTTTTGCGCTGTTACGGGATATTTTATGTTGCGTGCCAAATATTGCAAGCAGGCTATCATACCTCCGGGGAATTCAGGCATATTGTCTGCTATCTGGTATACGGGGTCTTCTCCGACAAGAAGTAATCTCACCAGTTCCGGATTTTCCATATCTTTGATGGGGCAGAGTTCTTTTACCGTGAATTTTCCTTCTTGATAACCTTTATGGTTAATGGCAATGGTTTCGCCTACTCCTACTGTTAACTGAGCTTCTCCGTGAGCGTTTGTCGTGGCTTTGGCATTTGTTGAAGAAGAAATAAGTTCTACTCCTGCAAGTTGTTGGTTATCATTATTGGATATTTGTAACTTGATCCGTATTTGTTTGCCGGCTTTGATGTAGGCGGCAATATCATCATCGGTATCGAAAATGGCAGTGACATTCGGTTTGTTTGCTGAAAGTAGAAGTGATTGGTGTTTGGAACTTTTAGGAGAGGAAACGTCTAGGGAAACATACTTGGGAGTCGTCATATCCACTTCTATGGTAGCCTTTCCTTCTGCATTGGTCTTGAAAGTTTTTACTTCATTACCCGGTTTGATTTGCAGAGTAATATTAGGCTGAGGCTTACCTTCACTATTGGTTACGGTAATAGTGAAAGTCACCAGACCTTGTACTGTTGTGTTGACAAAAGATGCCACTTCTTCCCTTTCGGGGCGTGGGGTGCTTTCTTCCGTGGAATAGATTAACCTTTCGGCTGTCCGTGCCACGGTTTCAATGTTGCTGACCAAGAGTAGAGCAGCAGTCAGCGGTGCAAACAAGGCATATTTGATATGCCCTGTGGTGCGGGTTCTTTTTTTGTTCATCATTTTAATTCTTTTTTTAAGAGGTAATAAATTAAAATTATTGGCAATCTTGGTCGAT
>OHXG01000968.1_pt1 | contig 10002 bp, 9 predicted proteins | sample 1579971 | NCBI WGS metagenome assembly OHXG01 (sample SAMEA3882517, study PRJEB24775) | human gut metagenome | biome: human-associated habitat; feature: intestine environment; material: feces | place: Netherlands | collected 2009/2010
GGACGAGCACCGATAGCACCGATACGTGCATGGCGCAAGCCATTGACTACACGACAGATACCAGCAAACTTATTGATATCCTTGGCCAGTAATTCAGAGTATATAGAATAGGTGTGTAGCGTGGTATCTGTAAAAGGTATGCCATATTGATACAGATTGTTACAAACAGAAATCTTACCGCAAAAAGCATCACGGCGGCTGTCCAGATCCACCTTGTCGTTCTCGTCGTCACAAGCCTGTACCAAAACGGGGACATTCAAATCGGCCACGCTGATAGCATTGATGATTCCAATCTCAAAGCCAAAGTTGGGCAGGGAAACTATGATACCGTCAATGCGGTCACGATTCTGTCGGAACAGTTCCGCACACTTCAATCCGTCTTCGCGGGTTTCAATACTGCTACTGCCGGTAGGAGTAGCGTCTTCAGGTAAGATCACATAATCATAGCCTTCGTCGGCAAGTGTTTTCAACAATTGTTTGCGAACATCTTTAGCCAATTCTGAATTAAAATAAGCACGAGTGCCGATAATTATACCGAAACACATTCTTTCCTTGTTTTTCATTGTAGATAGTGGGTATTTAAATTATACTTTGAAAATATTTATCTGATTAATTGGTTTACCGCTTTCAACCAGCCTTCACACCATTTTTCTACCTGTGATAGGTTACTTTGCGGCTCTATGCGGTAGCGGCTCCGGCGTAATACGGACACCTGCTCAAAGCTCGTCCATATCTTGCGAGCCATTCCGTTCATTACAACGGCTCCCAAGGCCGAAGCTTCTTCAACATCCGAACAATTGATCGGTACACGTAAGCAGTCGGCCTGGAACTGCATCAGGAACTGGTCGCGGGAAGCACCGCCGTCCACCTTCAGGGAGGTGATGGGCACACCGGTGTCCTTTTCCATGGCGGCCACAAGGTCGGCGCTCTGGTAGGCGATGGACTCCTCCGCCGCCCGGATGATGTGGTTCTGGGTGGTGCCGCGGGTGATGCCTACAATGGCACCGCGGGCGTACATATCCCAATAGGGCGCGCCGAGACCGGTGAAGGCGGGCACGATGTAGATGCCGCCATTGTCCGGCACCTTCTGGGCATAGTATTCGGCGTCGCGGCTCTCCTGGATCATCCGCAGGCCGTCGCGCACCCACTGGATGACGGCACCGCCCACAAAGACACTGCCCTCCAGAGCATACTCCACCTTGCCGTTCAGGCTGATGCCGATGGTGGAGATCAGGCCGTTCTGACTGCGGCAGATGGTGTCACCGGTGTTCATGAGCAAGAAGCAGCCGGTGCCGTAGGTGTTCTTGGCCTCACCCTTGGCAAAGCACCCCTGCCCGAACAGTGCAGCCTGCTGGTCCCCGGCAATGCCGGCCACCGGCACCTGCACCCCGCACAGGTCGGTGGTGCCGTAGACCTCGCTGGAATCCGCCACGCGGGGCAGGATGCAGCGGGGGATGTCCAGCGCTTTGAGCAGGGTGTCATCCCAGTCCAGGGTGCGGATGTTGTAGAGCATGGTGCGGCTGGCGTTGGTGCGGTCGGTCACATGCACCTTGCCGCCGGTGAGCTTCCACACCAGCCAGGTGTCCACGGTGCCGAACAGGATCTCGCCCGCCTCGGCCCGCTCCCGCGCGCCGGGCACGTTATCCAGGATCCACTTGATCTTTGTGGCGGAAAAATAGGCATCCGGCATCAGGCCGGTATTCTCGCGGATGTATTCCGTCATGCCGGGCTGCTGCACCAGCTCGTCCACCAGCGGGGCGGTGCGGCGGCACTGCCAGACGATGGCATTGTAGATGGGGCGGCCGGTGGCCTTTTCCCACAGGATGGTGGTCTCGCGCTGGTTGGTGATGCCGATGGCGGCAATGTCATGGACATCCACGCCGCTCTGGGCCACCACCTCGTTCATGACCCCGTACTGGGTGGACCAGATCTCCATGGGGTTGTGCTCCACCCAGCCCTGCTGCGGGTAGATCTGCTCAAACTCCCGCTGCTGCACCGCGATGATGTTCTGCTCGTTGTCAAACAGGATGGCGCGGCTGCTGGTGGTTCCCTGGTCCAGTGCAAGAACATACTTTGTCGACATGGTTCAACGACCTCCGTTTCGCTCAGGGGCGGTTTTACAGGTCCCGTGTGGCTACGACATCCACACCGGTTCCGCAGACGTCGGTCAGCACGACCTGCCCGGTGCGGATGGGTGCGTGCAGCGTGACGCCGTCCAGCGCAGCCATGACCTGCACGATCTTTTCTTTGGGCACCGCCTGCGCGGTCTTGACCGGGCAGCGCGGATAGCGCCCGCCCTCGGCCCGCACCGTACTGGTCAGGATACGGGTGGGGTGGGTCAGTTCTTCCTTGCCATAGGCGGCACCGTTGGGGCAGGCATTGCCGGTTACATTATAATCGTTTTCCGGGTCCACCTGCAAGTGGCAGCCACGGGGGCAGCAGATACAAATGATCTCACGCTTTTTGTTCATTTTGCTACGACCTCCTCTACTGCAACGGTCAGCGGGCCGTCGGCCTTTGCCAGCAGGACCCCGGGCAGGGTGATGTGCTCCATCTCGCCGGGTGCCATCCGCTGGCGCTTGAACCGGGCCAGCTGCTTCTCCCCGCAGGTGATGGTGATCTGGCTGGGGCCGTAATTCTGCCGCACCCGGAACGAGATCTCCACGCCCTTGTCCACGTCCGCCGGGCGCACCCGCTGGGGGACGGTATAGCCCACGCCATTGCCCGGGACAAGGTCCAGCACGGCCGCGTCCGGGGTCTCACCGTGGAGCACATAGGTGGCGGCTGCGGCTCCGGCCCGGTCGCTCTCGCCGGAAACAAAGTCCACCAGATCGTGCACATGCACCACGTTGCCGCAGGCAAACACGCCGGGAATGCCGGTCTCCATGTTCTCGTAGACCACGGCTCCCTTGGTGTGGGGGTCCATCGGGATGCCGGCCTGCCGGGTCAGCTCGTTTTCCGGGATCAGGCCCACACTGAGCAGGATGGTGTCCACGTCAAACTCCATCTCGGTGCCCGGAATGGGGCGGCGGTTCTCGTCCACCTTGGCCACAATGGCCTTTTCCACCCGGGTATCGCCCTGAATGTCCACGATGGTGTGGGACAGGTACAGCGGGATGTCAAAATCCTGCAGGCACTGCACAATGTTGCGGGTCAGGCCGCCGGAATAGGGCATGACCTCCACGCAGGCCAGCACCTTGGCCCCTTCCAGCGTCATCCGCCGGGCCATGATCAGGCCGATGTCGCCGCTGCCCAGAATGAGCACCCGTTTGCCTACCAGATAGCCCTCCATGTTGACATAGCGCTGGGCGGCACCGGCGGTGTAGATGCCGGCCGGGCGGGTGCCCGGGATGCCGATGGCCCCGCGGGTGCGCTCCCGGCAGCCCATGCAGAGGATGACGCTCTTTGCTTCGAGGATCTGGTAGCCCTTCTCCTTGCTGACACAGTGGATCTTTTTATCCGGCGTGACCTCCAGCACCATGGTGCCCAGCTCCACCCGGACGCCGGTGGAGCGCAGCATTTCAATGTAGCGCCCGGCGTACTCCGGGCCGGTGAGCTGCTCGCCGAAACGGTGCAGCCCGAAGCCGTTGTGGATGCACTGGTTCAGGATGCCGCCCAGCTCGTTGTCACGCTCCAAAATCAGAATATCGCGCAGGCCGTGCTGCCATGCGCTGTAGGCTGCGGCAAGGCCTGCAGGGCCGCCGCCGACGATGACCAGATCAATCATGGTGCTCTCCCTCCTGCTTGGTTTCGCACAGTAAGACGTTGCTGCCTGCCTTGTCCTGCAGGACGTCCAGCGGGTCGATGCCCCGCGTCCGGCTGATGAGCTCCAGCACCCTAGGCCCGCAGAAGCCGCCCTGACAGCGGCCCATCCCGGCGTTGCAGCGGCGCTTGACGCCGTCGATGGTGGTGGCCGGGATCTCGGTGTGCAGGGCGTCCAGGATCTCGCCCTCGGTGATGGTCTCGCAGCGGCAGATCACCCGGCCGTAGGCGGGGTTCCGGGCAATGAGCTTTGCCTTTTCTTCCGGCGGCAGCTCCTTGAACCGCACCCGGGTGCGGCCGTCCCGGTAATCCGTTTTGGCCGCAGGCAGATCCCCGTGGCCTTCCAGAATGCGGACCACCTCTTTGGCAACGGCCGGTGCGCTGGACAGGCCCGGCGATTTCATACCGGCCAGGTCGATGAAGCCGGGTGCACCTTCCGCCTCGCCGATGACGAAATCCCCGGTGTCCACATTGGCGCGGACGCCTGCAAAGTTGCGGATGGACTCGCCGAAGCGGATGTCCGGCACGCTGCGGCGTGCGGCCGCGCTGACAAAGGCCAGCCCGGCGGCGGTGCAGGCGGTGTTGTCGCCCGCCACCGGCTCGGCATTGGGTCCAACGATCAGGTTGCCGTGAACGGTAGGTGCCACCAGCACGCCCTTGCCGTTTTCGTTGGGGCACTGGAAGATGACATGCTGCACCCGCGTGCCTTCCGATTTGTCCAGAAGGTAATATTCGCCGCGGGTGGGCTGGATGGTGAACCGGTGCGGAGCGGCCATGTCGTGCACGGCATCGGCCCGGATGCCGGCGGCGTTGACAACGTAGCGGGCCTCCACCACGCCGGACGGCGTGGTCAACGCCCATCCGGACGCGGTTTTCTGAATGCCGGTGACCGGGCTGCTGAGGTGGAGTTCCACCCCGTTGCGCACCGCCACCTCCGCCATGGCCAGCGCATATTCCCACGGGCTGACGATGGCCGCGCTGGGTGCATACAGCGCTCCGGCCACCTCCGGCGAAAGACCGGGCTCCATGGCCCGTGTTTCCTCTGCCGACAGCAGCCGGATGCCCGGCACCCCGTTGGCAAGGCCGTTTTCGTACAGCTTCTGCAGATGCGGCAGCTCCGCCGGGCTGAGGGCCAGCACCAGACTGCCGCACTGCCGGTACGGCACATCCAGCCGGGCGCAGATCTCTTTGGCCAGTGCAACGCCCTCCACATTGAGCCGTGCCATCCGGGTGCCCGGCTCGGGGTCGTACCCAGCGTGCAGAATGGCACTGTTGGCCTTGGTGGTGCAGTCGGCCACATCGTTCTCGGCCTCAAAAATTGCAGTGTGCAGCGGATAATGCGAGAGCTCATAGGCGGCAGCCGCGCCAACGACACCGCAGCCGATGATTGCTACATCCAGCATAAAAACCTCCTGATCTTCTGCCTGTCACAGCATGCTCGTTTGCGTAGCGGGAACAAAAAAGAGCAGAGCAAACAAAAGGGAACAGGCTCCCTCTTGTTTGTTCTGCTCAATTCTCTGAACAAACACTTGATGGCTTTATCATAATGCAGATTGCACAAGATGTCAAGCATTTGTGGAAAATAAATGCATCTTTCGTGTCGGAACGGTTCAGGACTTGCGCAGCAGGTCGGTGAACCAGGCGCTGACCTGACGGTAGATCTCCGGGTCTGTAACCGACAGATCGAACGGATAGGTCCCGTCCTCGGCCAGCACGGCACAGGCCGCCCGGACCTTCTGCATGGCCTGCGGATCAAAGGCCTTATCCCGCCGCCCGGAAAGGCAGTTCATCAGGACGTCATCCTTCCAGCTCAGCAAGAACTCAAATGCTTCTGTGTTGTTCATTCCAAAATTTCTCCTGTCAGATGGGTTTCCTCAGCGGCAAGGTCTGCCGCCATGGCGTTCAGGATGCTCTGCAGCGCGGGCCGGACATCCGCCGTGTCCAGGATCAGCCCGGCTGCGTGGGGGTGACCGCCGCCGCCAAAGGGCAGGAAGTAGCGGCTCACATCCAGTTCCGTTTCGTTCGTGCGGGCAGAAAAGCGCCAGTGGCCGGGCCCCTGTTCCAGAGCGGCCAGCGCGATGCGGATATCCGAGCAGTCCGCCATCTGGTAAGCAGCCTTCTTCATGTCCTCATAGGACACCTGCAGTTCCGCAGCCTGCGCCGCGCTCAGGCACAGATATCCCACCCTGCCGTCGGCGGCAGTCCGGGCCTGTGCAAGCAGTCCGCCCTGATGGCAGCATTCGCGCAGGGTGCGCACATCCATCGTCTTGACCAGCTCGTCGTGGTCCACCCCGCCGAACAGAAGTTTTGCCGCGACGCCCAGCGTCCTTCCGCCGGAAATGTGCGAAAAGCGGCGGGTATCGTGCAGGATGCCCAGGTACAGGTAATCTGCCGCTGTGCGCAGCCCCTGCTCATGCGCACGCTGCGCCACAGGGACCAGCTCGTCCGAATCCATCATCTGGGCGATCATCTCCGCGCAGGAGGAAAGCGGCTCGATGCAGCCGATGTCCCCGTAACCAGTATTGGTTTCGTGGTGGTCCAGCGTCACCCGGACCGCTGCCCGCCGGAACCATTCCTCACCGGCAATGCGGTCCGGCGCTGCGCAGTCGCAGGCAATGGCAACATATGGCCTGTCCTTCGGGACGCGCCCTTCCAGCAGTGCAAAGGGGTCAAACGTCGTGTCCTGCTCCACATAGTTCTGCACCCCTTTGGCAAGGCCCGGGGCCGTGTAGGGGATGATTTCCCGGAACTTGCAGGGGAAATTCTCCCGCAGGTAATAGGCAACGCCCATGACCGAACCGACGGCGTCCCCGTCCGGGTTGATGTGGCCCAGGATCACCGCCGTGTCGACCTCCGTGTTGCACAAGGTCATAAAAAGCTCTCGCAGGGTCTTGTAGGTTTCCATCCGTCTTTTCCTCCTGTTCCGTTACATGCCGCATTTTCTGTTCCCATTGTAAGGGTTTCTTCCAGCGGATGTCAACCGTTTTTTCGTCGATTCTCTCATACTGAAATGCAGGAAGTCCCTGCAGAGCGTGCCGCACATCCGGGCTTCTTGTCTCTCCGCCCGAATATGCTATAATGGAAGCAGCCAATCTCCTCACGCCTTTTTCTCGTGCCGATCAATGGGAGGTATTTTGTCGATGAACTATAAAGCAGAATCCCTTAATCGCCTTGATTTTCCCTTAAAATTCGGAGATAGACCCTGCCGCATTTACGGCACAGACTGCGCCGAATATCTTCTGCTTCAGATGACGGACGAGCATGAATTGCAGCATATGGACAATGAAATTTCAGCCATTGCGCAGGGTTCGGCACATTCGTTTTTGTTTGCCGCTGTTCCTGTGAAAAACTGGAACGATGAACTTTCCCCGTGGAAATCTCCTGCGGTGTGGGGCAAAGAAAGTTTCGGCGGCAATGCGGCGGGCACACTACGCTTTCTGACAGAGCAGGCGATTCCCACCCTGAAACAGCAGTTTGCACTGCCGGAAAATGTCCGGATCATTCTGGGCGGCTACTCGCTGGCCGGACTGTTCGCGCTGTGGGCATCCACGCAGACAGCTCTGTTCTACGGTGTTGCGGCCGCTTCGCCTTCTGTGTGGTTTCCGGGCTGGATGGAGTTTGAACAGCAGCACACCATTCAGGCACAGCGCGTTTATCTGAGCCTTGGCGACCGGGAAGAGCGCACGAGAAATTCGCGTTTGCGAAGCAATGAAGTCCCCAGTGGGGACTTTAAGCGACAGGACGGTCTTGCGTCAGCAAGATGGAGGGGTCTTACCCCGACAAGTTCCACAATGGCTGCTGTGGGCGATAACATTCGCGCCCTGCACCGTGAACTTGTGGAACGCGGCAAGAACTGCACCCTTGAATGGAACAACGGCGGGCATTTCAAGGATGCCGACCTGCGCACAGCAAGGGCGTTTCGCTGGGCGATGGAGGATATGCGATGAATATTCTGATTGATGCAGATGGCTGTCCTGTGGTTGACCTAACTTTGCAGATTGCAAAACAGTTCGGCATCCCGGTCATTATCCTGTGTGACACTTCCCACCAGATCGAGCGTGAGGGTGCGCAGACGCTGGTATTCGATAAAGGTTCTGACAGCGTGGACTTTGCGCTGGTGAACCGGGTAAAACCGGGGGATGTGGTCGTAACACAGGACTACGGGCTGGCAAGTATGTGCCTTGCCCGGTGTGCCAGAGTGCTGAACCAGAACGGCTTGGAGTACACCGCCGACAACATAGACGCCCTCATGCTGCGGCGGTACGAAAACAAAAAGCTCCTTCGTGCCGGGAAGCACCCCAAGGGGAGCCCAAAGCGGACAAAGGCGCAGGATGAAGCCTTTGCCTCCACCCTGACAAGCCTATTGGAAAGCGTCTGACTGGTAAAACCGCCCGGCTGCTCTCCCGGCAGCAAAAAAGCTCCCTGAAAGCCTTCGCTTCCAAGGAGCTTTTTCTGACAGCCGGAATCGCTTGTTTCGAGGTAGCCTTGCAATTCACCCGGTACGGTCCCCGAGACCCAGTTCCTGAAGGAACTGCCGGAGGGCTTGCCTCTGAAAGGTGGTCCTATACATTTGATCCAGCTGTTTCGATAAAATAAAAAGTCACAGTTCCGTGAGAAACTGTGACCTTGGCGGAGTAGCAGGGATTTGAACCCTGGCGCCCCTTGCAGGGCCTACGAGATTTCGAGTCACGCCTCTTCGACCACTTGAGTACTACTCCACGTTATGTTTTTGCCGGAAATTCCGGACTGTGTAGGGGTTTTGTCCTGCCTTGGGAGGCAGCCCCGGTCCAGAATAAACCTTATATAGTATAGCAAAAAAGTCTCCTTCCGTCAACACTTTTCTCCCCGGTGCCGGGCCCGGTCTGCAGCGCAGGCCGGGCCTTTTTGGGGGTATTTTTTGCGAGGTGCAGAGGTTTTTGCAAAAAAGGGCTGGCTTTTTTGCGGTTTTTGAGTATAATATAGAGGATATAGTTCAAATTTGAAGCAAAAGGAGTTTTTGTTCCATGGCACAGGCAAAACAGGACATGGGGTCCGGCAGCGTGAAAAAGCTGATGCTGCAGCTGATGATCCCTGCCGTGGTGGCGCAGGTGGTGAACCTGCTGTACAACATCGTAGACCGCATTTACATCGGGCACATTGAGGGCATCGGCGCAGCCGCGCTCACCGGCGTGGGACTGTTCACCCCCATCCTCATGCTGCACCGCCATTGCACTGGGGCAGGGGGACCGGCAGCAGGCCGAAAAGATCATCTCCAACAGCTTTACGGTGCTGATGCTCTTTGCAGTGGTGCTGACCATCGGCTTTTATGCGGGTGCGCCCGCGCTGCTGCGGCTGTTCGGTGCCAGTGACGCCACCCTGCCGTATGCGTTGAGCTACAGCCGCCTCTACATTCTCGGCTCGGTGTTCGTGCTGCTGGTGCTGGGCATGAATCCCTTCATCACCACCCAAGGCTTTGCCAAGACCAGCATGCTCACCACCGTGATCGGTGCCGTGATCAACATCATTCTGGATCCCATCCTCATCTTCGGGTTCGGGCTGGGCGTGCAGGGTGCGGCCATTGCCACCGTGCTCAGTCAGGCTGTGGGCGCGGCGTGGATCCTGCAATTCCTCACCGGCAAAAAGACGATCCTGCGCCTGCGCAAGGACTATCTGCGCCCGGAAAAGCAGGTCATCCTGCCGGTGCTGGCACTGGGCATCTCCACCTTTGTGATGCTTTCCACCGAGAGTCTGCTCTCCATCAGCTTCAGCTCCAGTCTGGCCCGCTACGGCGGCGACGTGGCTGTGGGTGCCATGACCGTGATCACCAGCGCCTCCCAGCTGTGCACACTGCCCATTCAGGGCGTGTGCCAGGGCGGCCAGCCGGTGATGAGCTTCAACTTCGGGGCCGGCAAAAAGCCCCGCGTAAAGGAGGCTTTCCGGTTCCAGCTGACCCTGTGCGGCGCATACACCTGCCTGTTCTGGCTGGCCATGATGCTGGCACCCGGGGCCGTGGCAGGCATCTTCACCTCCGATTCCGCACTCATTTCCTACACCACCTGGGCCATGCGCATTTACATGGCCGGCATTTTTGCCATGGGCTTCCAGATCGCCTGCCAGCAGAGCTTTATGGCACTGGGGCAGGCGAAGGTCAGCCTGCTGCTGGCCTGCCTGCGCAAGATCATCCTGCTGATCCCGCTCATCTTTATTCTGCCGCATCTCGTGGCAGACCCGGTGTTCGGCGTGTTTCTGGCGGAGCCGGTC
>OHXG01000973.1_pt1 | contig 9989 bp, 9 predicted proteins | sample 1579971 | NCBI WGS metagenome assembly OHXG01 (sample SAMEA3882517, study PRJEB24775) | human gut metagenome | biome: human-associated habitat; feature: intestine environment; material: feces | place: Netherlands | collected 2009/2010
AAATCAGCTACAAAAACAAGTACGAGAAAGACTTCAATAGTATATTAATCCCATGCAATTCGCCCTTCCATCATCAAAAGCTGCTGCTATAAAATGTAAATCTCCCGATAGAAGTTGCTGCCAACGTGCAGGAGTTGCACGTGCTATCCATGCATCTAGTTGAACAGCTGAATAATCCTTAGCACAAGTTTCACGCACGGATTCTTCAAATACGCCAAACAACTTCTCTGCAGTAACTGAAGTTATAAGAATATAATCGGTCATAATCGTAATTCAATTTACTTCTACAAATGCAAAAATAAAAGCTTTTTAAAATAGAAACGCTATTGCCACAAAATATCTTATCTTTGTATTCAACATTTATCATATACCAATTATGCGTTTTTTAATATTATTCCTTTTCATATTTTCTACCTCTCTGATACAGGCACAAGAAGTTTTATTAGAATCAAAAATCAAAAAATCGATTGAAAACGTCCCTGCACAGGTTGGAGTAGCAATAATCATTAACGGGAAAGATACCATAACTGTAAATAATGAGTGTCATTATCCATTGATGAGTGTCATGAAATACCCTCAAGCTTTAGCTGTACTCCATTATCTGCACCAACATAATCAACCGCTTTCCACCAAGATATTTATACCTAAAGAAGCACTGCTTGATGATACTTACAGCCCTTTACGCGATAAATATCCGGAAGGAAACATTTACATGCCCATAGCTCAGTTATTAGATTATACCATTCAAAAGAGTGATAATAATGCTTGCGATATATTATTCAATTATACCGGCGGCGTATTGTATACGGATTCCTATATACGTTCTTTGGGGATTAATAATTTTTCCATATCAAAGACAGAAGATGACATGCATAAGGATTTGGCAGCTTGTTATGAGAACTGGAGTACCCCTTTGGAAATAGCTTCCCTAACCGATATGTTATTTTCAAAAGAATTATTTCCAACCGAATATCAAAACTTCCTCAAAGAAACAATGCTTAATTGTCAAACCGGTACTAACAGGTTACCAGCTCCTTTGTTGGATACTACAGCACGAATAGGTCACAAAACAGGAACTTCCGACCGAAACGTGCAGGGAGAATTAATTGGTATCAATGATGTTGGTTTTATTCTTCTTCCAGACGGGAAACGCTACACAATAGCAGTATTGGTCAAAAATTCAAAAGAAAGTATGGCTGATACTGAAAAAATCATAGCAAATATTTCGGGAATTGTATATCATCATCTAGTTTCAGAAAAGAACATCTCCAACAAATAAACTTAATTCACATACAAAAGTAAAATCAACACCTACCACTTTTAGCCAATTCTGCACGAATACGGCTCAACGATTGTGGGGTTATATATAAATATGAAGCTATATATTTTAATGGGACATGACGAAGAAGCTCCGGGTTATCTTCAAGTAATGCCAAATAACGTTCCCTAGCCTGGGAAGCCCCACCATTAATAAGCCATGTTTCTACATTAAGAAATTCACGCTCAAAAAGTTTTCTTCCTAAATTGGCAAAATCAACTGATGAAGCAAACAACTTTTCCAATTTCTGCTTTGGCATACAATACAATGCAGCTTCACTCATTGCCTCAATAGTTATTCTCGAAACAGCATTATCGACATATCCCCATGTAGAAAATAAAGCTTCTCCTTCAGAAGCAAACCAGACAGATACCTCCTGCCCATCACGTAAATAATGCCCTCGCCAAATACCACGAGCAATTATATAGAAAGACGTGTCACGTTCTCCCTCACGTACCAGACAATCACCTTTACGATAAGTCTTATATTCCATACCCTCAATCAATTGTCTTCCTTCAGCATAAGGGAAATAATATTTTGCACAAAATCTTTCTATAAATGAATCCATATCTTTTATATTTTCTTTGTACAAATGTAACAATCCTCACTAATTTCTCCGATTCTCCAGCCAATAAATCACCAAAACGAATAAGAAAGTCAATAATTCCGACATCGGAACAGCCAGCCAAATTCCCCAGGATCCCCAAATAATCGGCAGAATCCAGAAACACAAAAGGATTAAAACAAAACCACGTAACAATGTTATGATCATCGCCGGACAATCACGTTCCAGGCTCTGAAAATACCCAATAGAAACAATATTTATTCCAAAGAATACAAATCCCGAAGCAAATAAGGGCAAACCTTTCACTGCTATATTATATGCCGGATAAGAACTATCAAGAAACATGCCAACAATCTGATGAGAAAAAATCCATGTAAGCAAAAAAACACCAGCTCCGCACAATATCGCAGTAGTCAGTGCCAAACGAAACGTTTCACGAACACGAGCTGTGCATTTTGCTCCATAATTATAACTCAATATAGGTTGTGCAGACTGGGCAATGGCATTATAAACCATAAAAACAATAGGGAAAAAATAACACGCAATACTATATGCAGCTACACCATCTTCTCCTAAATAACGGATAAAAACATAATTTCCAACAAACATCATAGTCGCAATAGCTGTTTCACATAAAAAAGAAGAAAATCCCAAGCGACACATATATCCTACATTCCTTATGGTAAAATATAAACTCTTTTTACTCAATTTTACTCGACATACATGCAGTATCCTTTCAGGATGAAACAAATAAGCCAAGATCATAACAGCACCAACTATATAGCCCAAACTAGTAGCAAGAGCGGCACCAAACATTCCCCATTTAAGAATAAAGATAAACACATAATCCAGCACAATATTTATTATAGCAGGAATGATATTACACACCATTGCATAATTAGGAGCCCCATCCAAACGGACAAAAAACATACCAGAACAGAGTAAAGCACTAAAGACCAAAAAAGGAACAAACCAGTACATATACTCCACAGCCAAAGGCAATAAACGTTCAGAACTTCCCAACCAGACAGCAACTCGCTCTACATTCGAAACGATTCCTATTGCATAAATCAATAATAAAACAGATGATACAATAATCGCCTGAGTCACATTAATACGTGCAACCTTTGCTTTTCCTTGTGATAAATGAACAGAAGCAACAACTGAAGCACCTATTCCAAACATTAAAGCAACTCCTGTATTAATCAGAAACAAGGGAGCCGTAATATTAACAGCAGCCAGCGCATCACTTCCGATACCTTTACCTACAAATATACCATCTGTTATAATAAATATCGCATTAAATATCATTCCTAATACAGTAGGTATAAGAAGTTTCCGAAAAAGCTTCGGTATATTCATCGTTTTAAAATCAATGCTATCTCTCATATATTATTTTATATTTGAATCCGGGTGCAAAAGTACGACAATGGCATGACAGAAAGATTAACATATGGTAATTTCTCACACCTTATTCCAGCTTTTGAATGGAAAATTGTAACTTTGCAAAAGTTTACGAATATAAGACTTATGCAAACGAGCGAAAAGAAATGTTATGAACTTCCGGAGTCATTAGCAAAAAATCTCGGAATTCAACTTATCTCCGTTGAAGAAGGTTATGTAAAAGCAACAATGCCTGTCGACGAACGCACTTCACGCCCATGTGAGCCTGTAGACATTTTAAATGGAGGAGCCTCTCTTGCATTAGCAGAAACTGTTGCAGGATACGGTTCAATCCCTTTATGTGAACCTGGACAAATGCCTTGCGGCATACAGATAAGTGCTAACCATGTACACATGGTTCCAATAGGTACTTACGTCGAAGCTGTGGGAAAACTTGTACACAGAGGACGTACTTCACACGTATGGAATGTCGATATAACCACTCCTGAAGGTAAATTAGTTTCTACTGCACGTATTGTTAATTTAATAGTAAAAAAACGATTATGAATCTTCCCGGAACAACAATTCACAAGCTGATAGATAATCTTACACGTAGTCCTTTCAGTTTTGCTCTATATCGTCTGCCTTGGACAGATGAGCCAATATTGGTTTTACAGGAAGAAGAAGATGTAGAAGTGCTAAACAGCCCGGCAGCTTTAAACGGTAAAAGAGGATTTGTCATGACTCCTTTTCATCAAACAGAAGAATATCCGGCAGTCCTTATACGCCCGGATAAAGTTGCACACGAATGGGAAAATATCAGTCAGACTCTCGAAGCATTTGCCTCATCAATATCATTTGAATTTTCCTCATCCTTCAATTCAAAAGAAAAAAGAAGTACTAATGCTCAGGAAGCAAAAGAAAAATATGAACAGGTTTTCTCCCGTTTCATTTCATCACTAGAAGATAATACTTTCAAAAAGTTAGTCCTGTCACGCAATTATACTCAAGCATTAGAAGGAGATTTTTCTCCTCTTACGGCATTTATACGTGCATGTAATAACTATCCACGTATGATGATTTCTTTATGTCACACTCCACAGACTGGAACCTGGATAGGGAGTACTCCTGAAATTATTTTAAGCGGACAAGATACAGAATGGCATACAGTAGCTCTTGCAGGCACTATGCCTATGCAAGGTGAAATAATGCCAACGGAATGGAGTGAAAAGAATCAGAACGAACAGGCATTTGTCAGTGAATACATCCGGCAAACTGTAAAACGTTTCGGAAACAAATTAAAAGAAAAAGGTCCTTATACGGCACGAGCCGGACAATTAGTCCATTTAAAAACTGATTTTCATTTTGAGCTAAAAGATACAGCTCATTTAGGTGACATTTTACAGGAGCTTCATCCCACTCCAGCAGTATGCGGCCTTCCCAAAGAAGAAGCATACCACTTCATTTTGAACAACGAAGGATATAACCGGGCTTATTATACAGGAATTATCGGATGGCTAGATCCTCAAGGTGAAACAACACTTTATGTCAATCTACGCTGTATGAATATTACTGATAAAACTGCAACATTCTATGCCGGAGGCGGAATACTTCCCTCCTCTACCGTTGAAACAGAATGGGAAGAAACACAGCAGAAAATGAATACCATGAGGAATATTTTATAAAAATAAAGCTATGTATACTGATAAAAAAAGCATATTACAACTAGCCTCTTTGCTTCGATCATTTGAAATAAAGCGCATCGTTTTGTGTCCAGGAAGTAGAAACATTCCAATAGTTCAAACGTTTGCCAATATACCAGACTTTACATGTTATCCGATGACAGACGAACGAAGTGCTGGTTTCTTTGCACTTGGACTCGCCTTGCATGGGGGAACTCCTGTTGCTGTGTGTTGTACATCAGGTACAGCATTATTAAACTTACACCCAGCTGTAGCAGAAGCCTTTTACCAGCAAGTTCCATTAGTAATAATTTCAGCTGATCGCCCAGCAGCCTGGATTGGACAAATGGATGGGCAGACATTACCACAACCGGGAGTATTCGGTACATTAGTAAAAAAATCGGTAAATTTACCCGAAGTAACAAACGAAGAAAGTGAATGGTTCTGCAACCGACTTATCAATGAAGCTCTGCTGGAACTCAACCATCACGGTAAGGGGCCAGTACATATCAACGTTCCGATCAGTGAGCCGTTCTTTTTACTTCCTGAAAAAGAGTTACCTAGTGCACGAGTAATTACACGTTACCAGGGACTAAATATTTATGATAAAGATTACCAACCGCTCATTGAACGATTAAACAAATACCAGCGACGCATGATCGTAGTCGGACAAATGAATCTGATTTATCTGTTCGACAAAAAATATACCAAAATGCTGTACAAGCATTTCGCATGGTTCACCGAAAATATAAGTAATCGTACCATCCCCGGAATGCCTATACGAAATATAGAGCCTCTACTTTGCTCGATGAACAATGAAGAACAAGAAAAAATGCGTCCAGAATTACTCATCACATACGGAGGGCATATTATTTCAAAACGCTTAAAAAAATTTCTGCGTAAACATCCCCCGATGGAGCATTGGCATGTATCTGTTGATGGAGAAGTCGTCGATTTATTTGGTTCACTGACCACTATCATAGAAATGGATCCTTTCGAATTTTTGGAGAAGATAGCCCCAATGTTAGATAGCCGTACACCAGAGTACCCAAAGATTTGGGAAACACGGTCAAAAGCTATCCCACAAGCTAGTTTTGCATATTCGGAAATGAGTGCCATTGGTGAAGTCATCCAACATCTTCCTATTCCATGTTCTTTACATCTGGCCAATAGCTCCGTAGTACGCTATGCACAACTGTTCGATTTGCCTGAAGAAGTGGAAATTTTGTCCAACAGAGGTACCAATGGTATAGAAGGATCACTGTCCACCGCACTAGGATATGCAACAGCTTCTGATAAACTGAACTTTATCTTCATAGGCGATTTGAGCTTCTTCTATGATATGAATGCCCTTTGGAATTCTAATTATGGCACAAACATACGTATTCTGCTTCTAAACAATGCAGGAGGAGAAATTTTCCATGCACTTCCAGGCTTGGAATTACATGAAAATGCACGACGCTTTGTCACCGCTACCCATACAACATCTGCACGTGCATGGGCAGAAGACAGAGGATTCGAATATCTTTCAGCACATAATGGAAATGAACTACATACTGCCATAAATGTATTTACCCAACCTGATGTAACTACCCATCCAATTCTTCTGGAAGTATTTACAGACAAAGCATTAGATATCGAATTACTCAAAGAATATTACCATAACCTAAAACAAAAATAAATCCACTATGTCACAAAAGAGAGAATGGAAAACGATAAAAGAGTATCAAGATATTCTTTTTGAATTTTATAACGGAATTGCCAAAATTACAATTAACCGTCCACGTTACCGCAATGCATTTACTCCGACAACTACATCCGAAATAAGTGATGCGCTATATTATTGCCGTGAGTGTCAAGATATAAACGTCATTGTTCTGACTGGAGCTGGAGATAAAGCATTCTGTTCTGGCGGAGATATGCATGTGAAAGGTCATGGAGGATATATCGGTACAGATGGAGTGCCTCGACTGAATGTGCTAGATGTGCAAAAACAAATTCATTCCATACCTAAGCCGGTAATTGCTATGGTAAATGGTTACGCCATTGGAGGAGGACATGTCCTGCACGTAGTCTGCGATTTGACAATAGCTTCCGAAAATGCTATATTCGGACAGACAGGACCAAGAGTAGGTAGTTTTGATGCAGGGTTCGGCTCTTCTTATCTGGCACGTATCGTCGGTCAAAAGAAAGCTAGAGAAATCTGGTTCCTCTGCCGTCAGTATTCAGCACAAGAAGCTCTTGAAATGGGATTAGTAAACAAGGTAGTTCCATTCGATTCATTGGAGGATGAAGTAGTAGAATGGGCGGAAACCATGATGCAACATAGCCCTCTTGCCCTACGTATGATTAAGGCCGGACTGAATGCAGAATTAGATGGACAAGCCGGCATACAAGAACTTGCTGGAGATGCCACTATGCTTTATTATATGACAGAAGAGGCACAAGAAGGAGGACGAGCATTTTTGGAAAAGCGCAAACCAGACTGGAGCAAATTTCCTAAAATGCCATAAACAATATCGAAAAAACTTTCTGCACATATCGTCAGAAAGTTTTTTCTTTCTAATTACCTTTTTAAATCAGATCAAACGCCTATGTATACAATAAAACTCATCCCCAAAACATTACACTTCAAGCAGCCTGCCGGAACATCTAGAGGAGTTTATCATACACGTAAAGTATGGTATCTACTGCTCACTGATACCCAAACAGGAAAATATGGCGTAGGAGAATGTGCACCACTTCCAGCATTAAGTTGTGACGACTTACCAGACTATAGTGAAATTCTGGCTTATCACTGCCATCAGACAGAGTTAAATGGCTATCTTGATTACGAAGCCCTTCGCCCTTATCCATCTATGCTGTTTGGATTAGAGACTGCATTTGCTCACCTGAAAGCTGGCAATTTACAGTTTTGGGACACTCCTTTTTCAAAGGGAGAAAAAGGAATACCCATCAATGGACTCATATGGATGGGAAATTTCGATGAAATGTATTCCCGCATAGAAGAAAAAATGAAATTGGGCTTCAGATGTATTAAAGTCAAAATCGGCGCAATCGATTTCAATAAAGAACTTGAACTACTGGAGCATATAAGACAGCATTTCTCTCCCGAGCAGATAGAACTACGTGTGGATGCCAATGGGGCGTTCTCTCCCGCTGATGCCCCTTTCAAATTGGAAAGCTTACATGCATTCCACATACACTCTATCGAACAACCTATTCGTGCAGGTCAATGGAAAGAAATGGCGACACTATGCCAACAATCTCCTTTTCCAATAGCTCTGGACGAAGAACTTATAGGCATAAACACTATTGCACACAAAATAGAATTACTCGAAACAATCCGACCACAATATATCATATTAAAACCCTCTCTTCATGGAGGAATACAAGGGGCTACTGAATGGATAAAACTAGCCAAGGAACGGGGAATTGGTTCATGGGTTACTTCAGCACTTGAATCTAACATCGGACTAAATGCCATCGCACAATGGTGTGCAACATTAAGTCCGGATATACCCCAAGGATTAGGAACTGGTATGCTTTTCACTGATAATATCGATTATCCGCTTCATATACAAGGAGATTGCTTATGGTTTCATCCAGAGGAAAAAGAACCAGACTTCAACAAATTCCTATTATGACATTGCCCATGACAACATTTATCACTCAAAGAGCTCAACAAACTATTACCATTAATGGTGAACGTTATACCGCTTCGGAAGCAAAGATTTCTGCTTCTGACGGAAAAAGCCTTCTACAGAAAAAATTCTATGACCTATATGGAAAGGATAGTTTCTATTCTTCCCTTGCTGATTTTTTGGCAGAATGGTTTGACGACAGCAACACGCTAAAAGTTCATACATCTGGCTCAACAGGACAGCCTAAAGAGCTTTGGGTAGAGAAAAGAAAAATGATGAATAGTGCCATACTAACAATTTCTTTCCTCAAACTACATCAAGGCGATAGTGCTATGCTCTGCATGCCTTTACAATACATAGCAGGGAAAATGGTTGTGGTACGTTCACTCGTAGCGGGATTAAATCTCATTCCCATTCCTCCATGCGGTCATCCGATGCAAAACTTAGAAATTCCTCCGGTATTTTCTGCCATGATTCCTATGCAAGTATTCAATTCGCTACAAGTTCCGTCTGAACGAAAGTTACTCATGCAGATACAACATCTTATTATTGGTGGAGGAGCTATAGATGATGCACTTGGAAAATCTCTGCAAGAGTTTCCTCACGCAGTATGGAGCACATATGGAATGACAGAAACACTTTCACACATTGCCCTACGCCGACTGAATGGAAGTGACTATTCAGATTGGTACACTCCATTTGATAATGTCAGCCTCAGCTTATCAGAAGAAAATACGTTGATAATTCATGCACCTTCAGTATGTTCAGAACTTTTGAGAACCAATGATATTGCAGAATTTAATCAACACGGACAATTTCGTATTTTAGGAAGAAAAGATAACACAATCAATACAGGAGGAGTTAAAGTACAAATCGAGCAAGTAGAAAAAGAACTCAAGCCCTTACTCGATTGTCCATTTATGATAACCTCCGTACCTGATCCTAAATTTGGAGAGCGGATAGTTTTATTAATAGAAGCGGTTCATATAAACCACGAACAAATAAACGAATCCATAAAAAAACTTCTTCCTTATTGGCGTCCAAAGCAAATCATACGAATAGATACACTCCCGCTAACTGATACAGGTAAGCCTAGTAGAGCTGTTGCACGACAAATAGCCTCAAATTATATAGATAAAACATAGGAGAAGAATATTTAAATGGTTACCTTTGCTTAAAAAGAAATATCCTAACAACTAATATTTATGGAAGACACTTCATTTTTGGCACCACTGTTATTAACTATTGGTGGACTTGTTATCGGAGCTTTACTAAAATCATTATTACGGCACACACGTATTCCATATACAGTAGGACTATTTGCCGTCGGACTGTTAGTAGGTTTATTAAATCGTTATGGAATTTTTAATTTTTGGAGTGATCTGTCAGAAGGTGTA